>Ga0137358_10001729_pt1 | contig 12047 bp, 12 predicted proteins | sample Mad1_20_16metaG_FD_105551 | JGI IMG/M metagenome (GOLD analysis project Ga0137358, IMG submission 105551) | Vadose zone soil microbial communities from Angelo Coast Range Reserve, California, USA - Mad1_20_16 metaG | ecosystem: Environmental > Terrestrial > Soil > Vadose zone | place: USA... | reverse complement strand
TCTGGCATCCGTCTGAAAACACACTCCGCGGTTTCTGATCTCTATAAGGAGCAGAGCGCCCTCAGGGAATGATTGGCTTGTGCGCACGTAACACCCGCCTTTGGTTAGATTCGTCGTCTCGCCCCAAACCTCCCTGCCGGAACCAAACTCGGTAGCTCGGAGTTCGGCAGCGAAGGGGAGTCTCGTTGGTCGTTTCTGTGGGGCATGTGCGTATCCCACGACTTTCGCCTCCGAAGAGCGTCCAGGCAGGTTAATTCGAGCGACTCAATCATCCATCCCGCCGCAAAAGATTCCGATGCGGTAGCGGTTCTGGTCGGAGTACCAATCACCGTCGTTCACTGAGGGAGTTCGGCGTTGCAAAGAATAGCTGGAAGCGTGGGTGCACGACAAACTCCCTGTCCCGTTTTTTCATCGGTAAGAAAGAGTGTGCAACCACAAACACTTGTGAGACGGGCCTGGAGGACCGTTCAAGAGCCTTAGGCCACGCTTGGCAGGGGGCCCAGTATGCTTGTCTTGTGCTCCCGCACCAAGCACTTGACGCTGCTTTTTTGGCGTGGGAGGGCACCGTTCACGAGGCAGTTGAGCCACTCTCTTGCTCGGTGTTCCGAGCAAAACTGCAACCCGATAGTTTTAGCGGCAGGTTCTGCTTAAGCTTTATGCCATAAATAACAGGAAAACAATGAACAATCGCTTCCTGCACCCCAGGTTGCCAGGCACTGAGAAGGGCAATCGTCATAATCATAAGAGGTTCGCCGTTCGAGGAGACGACAGCCCCCCGGGCTCTGTGGATACCACGCGCGAGCGAACAAAAAAACATTCGACCCTCCGAACCTTGCGGGCCTTTTCGATTGCTCAAACGGCAGCGCTTTCGATGTCGGAGTCTCTCTGGAGGCGTGACACTGTAGTCTGTCCCGTGAAGTCAGAGTCTGAGGATCTGGAAACACCTAGAGATGAAGATGGCGGAAAAGACTAAGCCTGGCGTCATTTCTGGCGGCAGCCAATCTCCCCAGGAGGGACGACTCGGAGCGCAGAGCCACCTCCGGCGCATCGAACGGCGGGAATGGTGGCTTTGGACCACTGCGGTGGTCATGACCCTGTTATTGACAGCGGGGATACTTTCCTTCTTGCCCGAAATCTTGCGTTCCGGAGAAAGCGAGTCCGCGGCGAACCTGCGGCGTGCCATGTGGGGGCTCGTAGGCATCGTTCTGCTCTTCGACCTATACACGATCTACCAGCAGCTGCAGCTCCATCGAACTCGCAGGCAGCTGTTCGAGCGAGAAGAACTTTTTCAGCTGATCACTGAAAATGTGGCCGACATGATTGCCGTTGTCGACATGGAAGGCCATCGTCTCTACAACAGCCCCTCGTATAACAAGGTGCTTGGTTACCACGAGGAGGAGTTGAAGACCTCATCTTCTTTCGAGCAGATTCACCCGGATGACCGCAATCGCGTTCGAGAGGCTGCCATGGAAGCACGGCGCACAGGGGTAGGGAGACCTCTCGAATATCGCATGCGCCATAAGGATGGTACCTGGCGGGTATTGGAATCCACAGCCAGCGTGATTCGATCCCCTTCCGGCGAGTCCGGGCGATTGGGCATTGTGAACCGGGACATCACCGAGCGGAAAGAGGCCGAGGAGTCGCTCCGCCTATCCGAATCGAGTTTTCGATCCATGATCGAAGATGCCCCTTACGGCATCTACCGTGCTGACATCGATGGAAAGCTTCTCCGGGCAAATCCAGCTCTGCAAAAGATACTTGGGTATGAAAAGCTGGACGAACTGGTCAATATCAGCCTTCCGAAGGACATCTTCAGAAATCCCTCCGGCTTTAACGGTCTAAAGGAACTGTTGGAAAGCGCAAGCGAATTCAAAGACGTTGAAGTGGAATTGAAGCGCAAGGATGGGGCGCCTATCACCGTCCGGTGCACCGGCAGAAAAGTGAAAGAGGAACATCAAGGCAAGCCTTGCTTTGATGTGTTTGCCGATGATGTCACCGAAAGAAGAATCCTCGAACGCCAGCTGCAGATGGCCGGAAAGATGGAGGCAGTCGGGCGATTGTCCGGCGGGATCGCGCATGACTTCAACAACCTGCTTGGCGTGATCATCGGCTACAGCCAGTTGCTTAAGCGGAAATTAGATCCCGGCAGTGCTCTGCTCGAGGCTGCGGAGGAAATCGAGAAGGCCGGGCAGAGGGCGGCATCGCTAACGCGGCAGCTTCTGGCGTTTAGCCGCCAGCAGATCCTTACGCCCGCAGTCCTGAACCTGAACGACCTAGTTCTGGATATGGCCAAAATGCTTCCGAGGCTGCTGGGAGAAGACATAGCCGTTACCACATCCTTGTCCGCCGACTTAGGAATGGTGAAAGCGGATCAAGGGCAACTCGAACAAGTGATCATGAATCTGGCCGTCAATGCCCGCGATGCCATGCCGGACGGCGGCAAGTTGCGGGTAGAGACGGCAAACGTCGAGTTGGACCAAGCGTACGCATGGCAGCACGCTGGGGCGAAACCCGGACATTACGTCATGCTGGCCCTCACTGACTCAGGGACAGGTATTGACGCAGAGACGCTTGCCCACATTTTCGAACCTTTTTTCACGACGAAGGAAGTGGGGAAGGGGACAGGATTGGGCCTCGCTACAGTTTACGGAGTGGTGAAACAAAGCGGCGGTTATATCTGGGTGGACAGCAAGCCTAGACAGGGAGCTACATTTCAGATCTTCTTGCCTCGGATCGAAGAACCGGCCACTACCATCACGGCAACCACGCCCTTGGCCGAAACGATCGGAGGATCAGAAACAATTTTGCTGGTCGAGGATGCCGAGTCGCTTCGAAAGCTGACACGATCGTTTCTCGAATCCCATGGCTTCCGGGTGCTCGTTGCCCAGAATGGAGAGGAAGCCATGCAGGTGGAAGCCCGGCATTCGGGAAAAATCGATCTTTTGCTGACCGACGTCGTGATGCCTGGCATAAATGGCAGAGTTCTCTCGGAGAAATTGCAGCCAAAACAGCCGGGGATGCGGGTCCTTTTTATTTCGGGATATACCGACAGCTTTATTGCCGGTCACGGAGTGCTGGAACGCAGTATGACACTTCTTCATAAACCATACACGGAAGATGCGCTGATCGGCAAGGTGCGCGAGGTATTGGACAAGGGACATCCGGAGGCGGCCGGGCGAAAAACCGGCGAGCTTTCAAACCAAGACTGAGAGATTCCAAGATAATTGGGGGCAGAGGAATGAATACACTTCTTGTCGTGGATGATGACGAAGCCATGCGGCGACTGATTCGTCTGAGTCTGGCTGACAGCTATAAAATCGTCGATACAGGAGAGCCGGAGCATGCGCTGGCCTTGGCGCTGGAGCACAAGCCGGACGCGATTTTATTGGATTTGCGGATGCCCAAGTATTCGGGATTTGAGCTTTGCCAGACCTTTACGTCCTTTAGTTCCACGCAATTGATCCCTGTGCTCGTCATCAGCGGGGAGGCCGGCGACAAGACCAAGCAGTTTTGCCGCGATTTAGGTGCGGTAGCTTATTTTGAAAAGCCTGTGGACTTCGAAGCTCTTCGAACGCAACTCGCGGATTTCTTGAAGACCCGGCGTACAGAAAGGCGATCCGAAGTGCGCGTTCGGCTAAGGGTTCCGCTCAGGCTCACCGGAACAGACGAGGATGGACGGCCCTTTGGAATTCTGACGACCACAGAGAACGTCAGCCGGAACGCTTTCCTCTGTGCGTGTGCAGTGGCAATGTCCCAGAGTTCTACGGTAGACGTCTATCTAGTGGGCGCTCAGGATGACTATGCTGGGAAAGGGCAGATTATTCGCTCGGAATGGGAGGAGACGCCGTACCCGCGGTATGCCTGCCGATTCACGGAAAAGCGCGGTCACTGGGTTTTGGAATAAGAAAACAGATTCGTTTGAGATAAGGCGTTCGTACTCCTTGGTGAACGCTCTCCGGATCCATGCGTCCTTGAAAGACACTGCACGGCGATCTTCCCCGAATCGTTCGAACAGTGAAGCACTCGAACCATGAAACGTTAAAGCTCCGAAAGGATTGTTGAGGAGCGGCCGTCTTTCACTGGATGAAGATACTGGGCGCCATAGCGAAACATCTTTTCCTCAGGGAGTTCCTGGACGTGGACGATTCGAGCCGAAGCGGGAATGTCTGGTGAACCGGAAGTGTAGGGAGCGGCGACTTCGATCGCTGCCGTTTTGTCGTAGGAACGCCTACTCTTGAAACAAAGCCCGCCGCGCGAGACGTTTTCACAGACGACGATATCCTCCTCAGAGCCATAATTGCGGACACAGCCGATGAAGTTCACCTTGATACGCATGTGTTGACGCCTGTTCTTGGAGCCTCCGGGCAAGGGGGCGCGCTTGACAGGCGGAGCAGACTCGGCCGAACCTGCTACGAATTGGGGCGCGCCAGCACTTTCGGAAGCCTCCGCCGGCGTTCGCTTCCAGAGAGTCGATCTATGACAGTGTTTGCAATCGCGAATCAGGCCGTCGTGGATGGCATAGATGTCCGATTCCAGGCCGTCTAGGTCGATACCTTCGCGGCGGCCACAGATATTGCACTGAAGCGACATGCTGGCGTCAGAAGTATAGGCATCTGTCGCGGAATGGAACTCGATGCCCCAGAAGTCGATATCCGGATCGAGAAAAGTGACTCCGTACGTGTGGAGGCCGTCTTCGTAGCCGATCTCACCGACGACGCGAATCTCTGCTTCTCGGTTGTTATGCTCCTGAATGACGACCAGCTCTTGCTCGACGCCCAGCTTATGCGTTGACAGGATACTCGCACCGTAACGGCTGAGAACAACGGTCTTCGTCTGCTCGACAAATTCTCTGCCACGCTCGTCGCAGCCGATCAGACGAATGGCCACTTCTTTCGACGTACGAATGCCACGCCTCAAGGCTTTTGCACCGGGTTTCTCGATCACTTGCATGACACAAACCTCCTGAAAGATTACAACCTGGACTTGCGCCAACTGAGACGATTCGTCTTCAGAAAGCCGCCGCGCCGGCGAGTTCAACGCGATTGCGCCCCGCGCGTTTTGCCGCATAGAGTGCTTCGTCGGCCAGTTCCTGAAGCTTGCTGAAAATCGACGGCTTCTGGTGTCCTTCAAAGCCGGCGAGGCCAAAACTCGCGGTAACTTGTATGGTGCATCCTCCGAATGTGAAAGGTGTCCTCTCGAGTTCCTTGCGGATACGTTCGATGACCGCCACCGCGTCCTCCCTGGCGGCATATGTTAGGACCATGAGAAATTCCTCTCCCCCAAGGCGACCGCAAAGGTCGCTGTTCCTGGTATTGGCCCTTAGAATTTTTGAGAATTTCTGAAGAACTGCGTCGCCGGCATCGTGACCGAGAGTATCATTCACTTGTTTGAAATGATCGAGGTCGGCAACAACGACCCAGCAAGAGAACCTATGCCTGGCAGCCCCACTCAGTTGGGTGGCGGCCCATGTTTCTATGGCGCGGCGGTTAGGCAATCCCGTGAGAGCATCGGTGAGCGCGAGCTTTTCCATGAGCCTAGTTTTCGTTCTCAGCTGTCGATGGAGTTCGATGGTCCTGATACCGACAGCCACTCTCGCCAAGAGTTCGCCGCGATGGAACGGCTTCGTCAGGTGGTCGTCGGCTCCCGCATCCAGTGCTTCGACAAGACAATCTTTGTCGGTGCTGCCAGTCAGTACAATGATGTAACTGTAAGCGTCTCGCGAACTTGATCGAATGCGCCGGCACATTTCTTCTCCGGTAAGGTCAGGCATCACCCAGTCCAGGATCACCAGATCAGGTCTATGTTGCTCGAAGAGTTTTATGGCCTCTTGGCCCGTTTTCGCGAAGATCAGTTTGTACCGCTTCTGTGCCAGCGGCAGCTCCACCAGCTTCCGAGAAACCGGCGAGTCGTCCACGACCAGCACTTTGAAGTCATTCCCCATTGGATTCATATATCCCTCAGTTCTTGACTTGAATTCGCCAGGCTTGTCCAGTTGGCGGCCTCTACCACTCGTCATAAGATGTGGCACGCAGTGAAGTAAAGCAATTGCCGGCCCATCCATTGAGTTCTACTATCCTAATTGTTTTCAGCTAGATACGGGCTGTAGCGCTCTATTTATTGTCGTTCTGAAACAACGGGGTATGTCTGAAAAACAAACAGCTGTCTGCGATTAAGGCAGTACGGGTGCTGGGCAACGGGGAAGAGCCAATCGCTGAAATAATAATCGGATTGTCCACGTCCAGACGTGAGCTCCCCCGCAGCGGAAGGGTTTGGCCGGATAATCATCGGCTCCAGCGTCTGGCGCTTAGGCAACGTGATGTTGGTCTGTGGTGCCCGGAGTCCAGTCCATCACCACCAGGGAAGGACGACGATTTTTGAAGAGTTCAATCGCTTTATGCCCTGCTTGTGCACAAATTGGCGTATGTCTATTTTCAATGATGCGAACTCAGCTGGCCATAGCGAACCTGACGATTCATCAAAGACCAGCACTTATTGCTGCTTGCGGATTTTGGGAATGTTCTCGTGAAAAATCAGAGTGATTTCGTTTGCATGGGCGCGGCACACTCCACACGCAGAGCGCGAATTAGCAAGCGTGTCAGGAGAAGACCGAGAGTTTCGTTTTCACCCAGCCACCAGAATTCGGTACTGCTGGCGACGGGCACGGGAGAATCCCTCGCCTCTTGGGAGAGTTCCATGTGGTGTCGCCTTGAAAGAAGCGGACAATACCCCAAAGTTTCCACATCAATTGCAGGGGCCGGTAGTATAGATGTTCCAGAAAGCAGGCGGCCACAAGCCGTATGAAGTCGCTGCTCTCGCTCTGCTGGCTCGTAATCTTGAAGCCTACCCGGATGGCGCACGTCGATAATAAAGCTGCGCAAGTCCAACCAAGGAGCACGACGCCCATTAGGACTTTCCATTGCAGGAACCCCAGAGCGATTGCCACGATGATCGCGAGCCAGGTAGCTGCCTCGAGCAGGGGAGACAGCAGTTCATACAACCAAAGGTACGGGATTGCCAGCAGGCCGATTTTGCCGTAACGGGAGTTAAGAAACATGTCCCGGTTCGCGAGCAGGACATCCACCAAACCCCGGTGCCAGCGGGCTCGCTGCTTCGCAAGGCACCTCATCGATGACGGTGCTTCGGTCCAGCATATGGAATTCGGAATGAGCGAGATTTTGTAGTCCTTTCCCTCCTCAAGCAGATCACGATGAAGACGAATAACAAGATCCAAGTCCTCCGCCATGGTAGTCGGACGATATCCACCAAGCTTAAGGACCAAGTCTTTCTTGAATACCCCGAAGGCACCAGAAATAATCATCAGCATATTCCGCGAGGACCAGCACATCCGTTCGACGAGAAAGGCTCGGAGGTATTCCACGACTTGGATTCTGCCTAACCAGGTTGAACACAGTTCCGAGCCCGTAGTGCCGAAGCCCGGAGCTTCCAGCCGCTTTCCAACGAGTACCACTCCACTCGAGGCCACAACACGTCCCGGATCCTCGGCTATCGGCGCCATAACCTTGTCGAGAGCACTCGGTTCAAGGGTCGAGTCCGCGTCGACAACGCAGATGTATGGATGAGACGCCAGGTTCAGGCCGCAGTTGAGTGCGTCCGCTTTGCTGCCGCCTGAGCACTTATCGACAACAAGAAGGCGGCTTTCCGAGCGGCTTCGGTAGAGGCCTCTGACCGGTTGGCAAAAAACCGTTCGCTGGTGCATGCTTGTGTCTGGCACCAGTTCAAACTCGCTCCTCAAAACTTCGAGAGTTTTATCTTCGGACCCATCATTAATGACTATAATTTCGAGCGCGGGGTAGGAGAGTTGTAGCAAGGACCGCACTGCCTTTGTAATTACCCGCTCCTCGTTGCGAGCAGGAACCAGAATGCTGACAGGGAATGTCGCACTGGCCTTCTTGGTCTGCGCGACTTCCGCGCCGCCGTCGATTGTCGGATATCGGAAGCTCATGCGCGCTGCGGCAATGAGCAATACGACGCTGATGAGGCCGGACAGCCCGTAATAAACAAGCATACCTAGTCCGGCGTTATGGGGAAGTTGGTTTAGCGTGTGTAGCATCAAGATCTCCTCCAGCTAGAAGCGGTACGCGTAGCCAAGACTGACCGTAGTTTGCGTCTGTCCGAGCGTTCTGTTTTGGTAGTAGATGTGTGTCCCGATCTCATGGGGGCCGATTCGATAACGCGCGCCTCCCCCATAGGTCCGCGCAGAAAACCGCCCAACTTGATCTGCGAATGTAAGGTTCTCGGCACCGTTTGCGTAGAACACGTCGCCTATCAAATGCGCAGAAAGGGGAACCATCAGACGCGCAGAAGCGCCGGTCGTCCAGTTCGCCGATCGCAAGCTCTTCCAATCGGTTCTCGATTGATATACGCGGACGAGCAACATGCAGTCCCCGGGCATGTAGAAAATCACCCCCGGAGAAAACACGGCTACTTGAGAGTTCTGGAACCAGAGCCAGCCTTGTCGATAATCCACTTCGACTCCACGGATCAGTCCTTTCTCACTCACGTCAATACCATGATCAATTTCAGCGAAACTCTCTCCTCGGGCAGCTACTGGATTGCTTGGTCCTACGCTCCCTCCGACAGTCACGGAAGTTCGCCGCGTCGGCGCATAGGTCAGGCTTAGCCCACCGCGGCCGGCGCCTGAACCAAAACGGCTGTAGCCGTAGCCATCGAGCTCGAGCGCAAATTCAGGGTTGATGTCGGCTCTGTAGGCCAGTGAAAGAGCCTGCGCCGGGCCGGCAAAATTGAACGAATCGAAGTCACCGCCCACAATGATTTCCCTCCTCAAGGGCGTTTGGGCGCACAGCGTCATCGCAGAAGCAGTCATTAGGGAAATCAGCGCCAGCAGCTTGTGCAATGCGCGGTGAAAACAGGTTTTCTTCATCAGGGTAAGCTCCTCTTGCGTTAAGTCTCGACTCTATGAAATTTGGCGAACTGACCGCCTCGACCACGTAGCATAGGAAGCGACGTAATACAGGAAAGGCAATCGCAGGACCAACTGCATGTTTCCGTATCTCTTTTATTTACAACGTGATACAGATTCCATCCACTCCAAGTCATTCTTCTGCGGCGAGGCTGGATGTCTCGAAAACAGTCAGGTGTCTGCAATCAAGTCAAAGTTGCAGTGGACGTGCGGAATGGCCTTGAGAAAGAAAACCTAAATCATCGAGATCCGTCACATGCGTTTGCGTGATTCCTCGCTAAGACAATAGACGGTCCTGCGACAAGTCGGTTCAAGAAGCTTGCAGGTGGTTGCAATTTTTGGATGGGTCCAAAGATGGATTGAAATCGTTAGTCGTGCCTTCGGCAGATTACTGAGAAACAATACGATCCAGTGTCCGATTTGTGTCGGGTCGAAGTTCAGTGTCAAGCGCGGGACTGGCAAGCTTCCGTTGCAACTCGATTAATGCCCCCAGTGCCGCAGCCCGGGTTGGGGAAACCAATTGCGAGGCATGGAGCCTCTTCTTCATTTTGAGATGATTCGTCCCTAGTGAAACAAGCCCCTACACGGAAAGGAACTACTAAAGTGATCAGAGCAGACTCAAGAATGGAGCCTAGTGATGCAGCGGGCGCCGTGGGGGAAGTGCTGATTGTTCTGGATCAATCCGGCTCCTCACGCAAGTTCCCCGGCGCAGTGGCAGCAGCCTCTGACAAACTGCTTTCTTCCAGGAGACGGTAAAGCTTTGCACGACTGATTCCAAGCAGCTCGGCGGCGCGCACTTTATTACCGCCGGCTGATTCGAGCACTCGGACTGTGTGAGCTTTTTCTACCTGTTCTAGAGTGAGAAAAGCCTCGTCGTCGCGAACTTCGATTGTCTTTCGTTCCCGGATGTACTCAGGAAGGTCCGCAACATCGATTGTCTCACTCTCCGTCATCATACAGGCGCTTCCAAGCACGTTTTCAAGCTCTCTCACGTTTCCCGGCCAGGTATACCTGGCCAGCAAGGCCTGCGCACGCCTGGTGATTCCGCAGACGGGCTTCCTATATTGCTCGGCGAATCTCCTTATGAAATGCCGTTCGAACAGAGGCAGATCCTCCTTTCTCTGAGCCAAAGAAGGGAGTTTGATGTGTACTGTGGAGAGGCGATAGAAGAGGTCTTCACGAAACCGTCCATCTTTTACCATCGACTGGAGGTCTCTGTGCGTTGCTGCAATCACTCTGATGTCCACGCGACGAACCGCCGGAGAACCCACGCGCTGGATCTCTTGGTTTTGCAGCACTCGGAGGAGCTTCGCTTGCAGCGGAAGAGAAAGCTCACCCACTTCATCCAATAAGATGGTTCCTCCGTTGGCGGCTTCGAATACGCCGATGCGATCCTGGACCGCTCCCGTGAAAGCACCCTTCACGTGCCCGAAAAACTCGCTCTCTGCAAGAGTTTCAACGACCGCCGAGCAATTACAGGTCACAAACGGCCCTGAAGCAACTGGGCTCAGCCCGTGCAGTGCTTGAGCCGCAAGCTCCTTGCCGACTCCGGTCTCGCCAGTCACCAGCACCGAACGGAAATGCGGAGCAACACGCCGTATACGGTGGAACACTTCGAGCATCGCAGGACTGTGCCCGACCATCGCTGCAAATTGAGAGTTCTCGAGAAGTTCGTCCTCCAGCTCTAAGCAACGCTGCCCCCTGCGCACTTCCAGCAGGAGTGATTCCACGCGTTGCTCGAGCTTTTCCATGTCCACGGGCTTCGTCAGATAGTCGGCGGCACCCTTCTGGATGGCCTCGACGGCGGATTCAGTGCTGTATTGCCCGGTGAGCAGAACGATCTCAGTGCCGGGATCGAATTCAAGGACGCGCTCGAGGAGATCCATTCCACTCATCCCTGGCATCATCAAATCACTCAGGACAAGGTGGGGGTGCTCCTTTCGGACCAGCTCAAGTCCGTCACGCGGGTTCCCGGAAGTGGACACGACTACATTCTCTCGCGAGAGAGCGGTTGCGATGAATTTGAGATGTTGTTCGTCGTCGTCGATGGCGACGACTCGAAGCTTAAAGTCGTGAGAGGGCATCATCTAAGGACCCAGGAAGAACACGTATGAAGTTCCCAAGCTTGCCAGTTAACATTGTAAAGGTTTGTGGACTGGCTTAACGAAGCCTTGTAACGGGATGTTCCAAGACGGTACATTATTGGTGTGTTGACCCGCCTAGTACACAATGCCGGTACTCACCGAAAGTCAATGGCTTGGCTCAAAACCGCAAAGAGCACTTGACACCTGCATTACGGAGATATAGTACCGTTACTATGACGAGTGAATATATAGAGTGAAGTCAAAGTATTCGCGAGCCGCCTGGGAGGTTATGCAATCATGATAATCAGCGAACGTTTGAGGGAGTTGCGCGAGGCAAAACAGCTCTCCCAGGGAGATATCGAGAAACGAACTGGTTTGCTTCGATGCTACCTCTCGCGCGTTGAGAATGGCCATACGATTCCAGCCATCGAAACACTGGAAAAGATAGCCCGGGCGCTGGAGGCCCATGTACCAGTTATTTTACGACGGTGAGGAAGCGCCTGAAGCGCCAAAGCTGAGTGCGGTGAACGGCAATCAGTGGGGCGCGTCGGGAAGAGCCGGCCGCTACCTCTTTACGCTTCGCAAGGCCCTGGCCCACATGCAGCCTGACGACCGCAAACTCTTGTTCAGTGTGACGCAGCAGATGGCGAGTCGCAGGCGATAGGCGCCAGCCCATGGCTGAAATCTCGCTGCAAGCACTCTACAGAAGGCTAGACTGGTTGAGATTGCAGGCTAGATTTTCGTGAGTAGTCCAAAGCGACGTGGGCATCCCGCCGCGATAATCCTTGCTAGAAGCCCAGTTTGCGCTGTGGACTCTGTGGACCAGTTGAGGCAGGACTTTTGGCGTGGTCCGGTTTGTAAGAGCGACACCCACAAGGCTTTAGATTTTTCGACACTCCCGTTCGGGACCAGGGTGCTCTACCCGGCGCTCCTCGCGGAACCCCTTTTAATTCAACAACAAAAATTTAAAAACAGCGGAAATTCGTATTGTTTTAAGTAGGAAACGCTGGTAGTTTCTTGTG
>Ga0137358_10001728_pt1 | contig 12049 bp, 10 predicted proteins | sample Mad1_20_16metaG_FD_105551 | JGI IMG/M metagenome (GOLD analysis project Ga0137358, IMG submission 105551) | Vadose zone soil microbial communities from Angelo Coast Range Reserve, California, USA - Mad1_20_16 metaG | ecosystem: Environmental > Terrestrial > Soil > Vadose zone | place: USA... | reverse complement strand
CTTTCCCAAACCTCTACCAAATTTGGAAAGAGGGTGCGCGATTCACGGTAGATATCCTGGGCGAAGCGGTGGTTAGTGATCGGGAAGCAGACGAATATGTAGCCCGCTGCCGCGGTCTTCTCGACTTTCTCGCGGACGCAACTCGACAATGGAAACCGAAAGAGCCTCTCGCAACTACTGAACCTGCCTTGGTTAACGTGTCGGTGAAAATCTCTGCGCTCTGCGCACGCGTCCAAGCGGCCGATCCGAGCCAAAGCATCGACACGATCCTCCGCCGCCTTCGGCCGATCGTGTCACGGGCACGCGAACTCGGCGCGTTCATCAATCTCGACATGGAACACTACGGTCTGAAGCAGTTGACCCTGGACCTGTTCAAACGACTCGAAGAAGAGTTTTCCGGATACTCTCAACTCGGGCTGGTGATTCAAGCATATCTCCGAGACTCTCACGCTGACGCGGAAGCATTGCTGGAATGGAACCGGACTACTGGGCACAACTTTACGGTGCGGCTGGTCAAGGGCGCTTATTGGGATTTTGAGAAGGTAATTGCTGCGCAGCGGACCTGGAAAGTACCAGTCTATCTGGCGAAACCAGAGACAGACGCCAACTACGAGAAGATCACTCGGCTGGTACTGGAAAATCACGAAACGGTTTATCCGGCTTTCGCCTCTCACAACGTCCGCAGCATTGCGCACGCGGTGGTCTATGCAGAGAAACTTGGTCTGCGAGCAGGCGACTACGAGTTTCAGATGCTATACGGCATGGCGACACCGGTGCGTCGAGCTTTGGTGGAACTTGGACATCGAGTTCGCGAATACTGTCCGATCGGAGAACTTGTTCCTGGCATGGCTTATCTGGTGAGACGCCTTCTCGAGAACACTTCCAACGAAGGTTTTCTCCGGGCGAAGTTTAGCGCGAACACATCAATAACCCGACTGCTCGAAGATCCGGCTGCGATCGCCAGCCAAGAAGCGCCGGAGCGAGGCGAACCGGTGTTCGCTCAACCGCACTTCACCAATGAACCGCCACTCGATTTTGCCTTGGAATCTGCACGGAGAGCGATGAGGGATGCCATCTCGAAAGTGCGTCAGCAGTTTGGTCGGCATTACCCGCTTGTGATTGCGGGAAAACCGGTGGAAACCGCCGGATCTCTCAATTCGGTAAACCCGGCGCAACCGGATCAATTGATCGGTACGATCGCTGCCGGCGGCAAAGAAGACGCGGTTGCAGCGGTGCAGGCGGCCCAGAACGCGTTCCCACGTTGGAGCCGCCTCTCAGCAGAAGAGCGGGCGCGCTTTCTCGACCGGGTAGCAGACCGGCTGCAACAACGCCGAACCCAGCTGGCTGCTTGGCAGGTTTTCGAAGTTGGTAAAACCTGGATCGAAGCAGATGCCGATGTGATCGAAGCGATCGATTTTTGCCGTTTTTACGCGGAAGAAGCGCGTCGCCTGGGCCGAGGTCGATTGACTCAAGACGTCGCGGGCGAAGTGAGCTTGGAGAGTTACCTTCCCCGCGGCGTTAGCGCAATCATCGCCCCATGGAATTTCCCGCTGGCAATTCTCTGCGGGATGAGCGTGGCCGCACTCGTTACAGGAAATACCGTAGTGATAAAGCCCGCAGAACAGTCGTCCGTGATCGGGGCGCTATTCATGGAAGTTCTGCAGGAATCAGGTCTACCGGAGGGTGTTGCCAATCTATTGACTGGGACTGGAGAAGACGTGGGCTCTTATTTGGTCACGCATCCCGATGTTGATCTGATCGCCTTCACCGGCTCACGAGAAGTTGGAACGACGATTTGGCAACTCGCTGGTGTCACCCATTCAGGCCAACGTAATTTGAAGAAGGTCGTTTGCGAGATGGGCGGAAAGAACGCCACGATTATCGATACCGACGCCGATCTCGATGAGGCGGTGCTCGGAATCATTCATTCCGCTTTTAGCTTTCAAGGACAAAAATGTTCTGCACTCTCTCGTTTGATTCCGATCGGCAAAGTGAACGAACGGCTCTTACCACGATTGGTCGAGGCGGCTGCCGCCTTGAAGATTGGCCTCCCGGAGGAACCAGGCACCGATATCGGCCCGGTGATTGACGAAGGTGCCAGACAGAAGATCGAGACCTATTTGGCGCTCGGGCGAAAAGAGCACCGCATCGCTTTCGAAGCAAAAGTTCCGGCCAACCTCGCAGGCTATTTTGTTCCGCCAGCCATCTTTACTGATGTACCGATTGGCGCCCGGTTGGCACGGGAAGAAATTTTTGGACCGGTGCTCGCTGTGACGCCGGCACGCGATCTGGATCAAGCGCTAGAAATCGCAAATTCTACCGAGTACGCGCTGACTGGTGGACTCTACTCTCGGAGTCCGCAAAATATCGAAACGGTTCGGCGCTCCTTTAATGTAGGCAACCTCTACATCAACCGGAGCATAACTGGCGCAATGGTTGGTCGACACCCTTTTGGCGGATTCTTGATGTCGGGGGGAGGTACGAAGGCGGGAGGACGTGACTACCTGCTCCAGTTTACCGTCCCACGTGTGGTGACCGAAAACACCTTGCGGCGCGGATTCGCACCGGAGACGGAGGTGGCGGCCCGGACCGAAATTACCAATGAGCTGACAGTTGGCCGCTAACGGTTAGCAGCTGTCGCTACCGGTGTTGGGCGGTGTTAGCGGCGTTACGTGCGCTGTCAGCGCGACTCCTTGACTTCATCGTTGGGGAACTGAAATCGCCAGAACAACTGAGCGGCCAACGCTATCTTTGCGATAACAAATCCACACGCCAGCAAAAACAGAAGCCTCGGATTCAGTTCCGAAGTTCCAGCCAGATTGGCCCGAACTGCCACGTAAATGAATACGCCATCGGCGACGAACTTGACTGCGCCCAGCAGGTATATCCTCGAAGCGATCAAGTCCAATGTTCGATCTCGCCGGATCGGAGACATCCAGTAGTCCCGATTGGGGATCTGCACAATTTTGTCCGGCTGCCGCTTCACCAGTCGAATCGATATCAGTGCAGCGATAGCGATCAGAACCGGAATAGCTCCGCAAATCACAACGAAGATCCACTTCGGTCCTTCCCCATCGAGGGGGAGCCAAGAAGGAAAATGGGCGCGCACGCGTTCGGGTAGCTGGTCATACGCCCAGAATAGCTCGACCAAGCAGGCCACGAGCGTCAGGAGAAAGAGCGTAGCCGTCAAACGAGTCGCTGGCCGGCGCAGCTTTGCACGTTCATTCTGTACGAGAGTGTTTAGCACGATGAAAAGACACGAGCCCCGAAAGCCTCTGGGCTAGCGTGGTGCCCGTCGCTGCTTGCTCCCAAGCGCGTTCCGTACAAGCAGCAGCTCGCTAACGTTTTCTGGGGTGAAAAGGCCAATCAGACGCCCGGTATTATCCACCACCGGAAGCGCCGGCGCGCCGGTCTGTTGGACGAGCGCCAGTGCCCGCTCAAAATTGGTATTGGGTAAAATGGTAGGTAATCCGGTAGTCATCACATCGGTTACCAGTGTCTCTGGACCGGAACGGCGCAAAGCGAGTATCAGATTATTCTTGGTTAACAATCCTGCGAACCCGCCATTATCGTCGAGAACTGCAAACTCGTGCTGCGACGTGCCAAGCAACATATCGATTGCCTCATTCAGCGTCGCCCCGTGATCCAGGGCGTCAAAACGAGTGACCATCGCGCTAGAAACCGGCAAACCCGCTGTCATATACCGCATCTGCACCAGGGCCGACTCATTTTCGGCGCCCATGTAGATGAATATGGCGATCAGAATCAAGGGTATATTTCCCTTGAAAATAGCGAAAGCAGAAACACCCATGGCCAACGCCAGACCTTGACCGATAGTCGCCGCGATTTGGGTTGCTCGAATATACTCCATGCGCGTGGCCAGCAGGGCGCGCAGAACTCGCCCTCCGTCCAGCGGAAAGGCCGGGATCAGATTAAAAAAGAACATCAAACTATTGATCCAGAGCAAAACCCACAACAGGTCCATCGACTTGCCTTCCGAAAGCGATTCGAGATTGAGATTACCGGTAACCGCCAGGACAAGCACCAGAGCTATGGCAATAATCACGTTTACGAGCGGACCAGCCAAGGCCACAACTAACTCTTGCCATGGCTTATCCGGCATCCGTTCGAGCCGCGCCAGACCGCCTAGCGGATGCAGTGTAATGTCGACCGTGGCTATTCCGTAGGCTTTTGCAGCAAACGCGTGACCTAGTTCGTGGAGTAACACGCAAATAAAGACACAGATCCAGATCAGAACCGCATTCAATGCGCCGTTGCGATCTCCCGTATAAGAATAAATGTAGAGAAATCCGCCTAAGAGCAGAATGAATGTTCCGATGTGTACTCGGATATCGATCCCGGCGATGCGAGCGACTTTAAACGACCATCTCATCGGATTTGTGGTTATAAACTACCGCTACTGTGCACCAATGCCGACCACACTTAAAGTGCGCTTCATTCGCTCATTCTCGCCTGAGGCTCGAATGAAATAACAAATAGCAGATCGCAAATAGCAAATAGAGAACCACTCTGGCGCGCGATCGTTAGCTTGACAGAGATTTGGCGTTTCACTCTGTGGACCGCTAAAAACACCGGCGAGCCATTATCGCAGCTTGTGGGCGTAGCGATAAACGCGAAAACCAATATTTGCTATTTGCGATCTGCTATTTGTTATTTCATTCGAGCTTAAAGGCGAGAAATGAGCGGACCAATTGATGTGCATGTTCATTTGTCCGGAAACGGCAAAGCAGGAATGGATTGCTGGCACCGGCATCGTTGGATCATGAAACCATTTTTGCGAGCGGGGGTACGCGACATCGGGCTCAGCTGCAGTTTTGATGACCCGCACTTTGACAAAATGTATCTCGACCGACTGCTCCAATGGGTGTCGCAATCGTCGCTGGAAGCAGCCGTGCTGCTCGCTTACGAATGGGTCCACGACGATCGCGGAGCAGTCAGGAAAGATCTTTCCGACCTATTCGTTTCGAACGACGCGGTTTTTGCGGCAGTGAAACGGTCCTCCAAGTTGCTGCCGGGAGTAGCGATCCATCCAGCTCGCCCTGACGCCTTAGATGAACTTGAACGCTGTGCGGCGGCTGGAGCCGTACTTTTGAAACTCTTGCCCTGCGTTCAAAACATCGATTGCAATCTACCGAAATACAAAAGGTTTTGGACCAGGTTGGCCGAGCTCGGACTCCCCTTTTTGGCGCACACCGGGGGCGAGTTCTTCGTACGTAGCTGTCGAAACGATCTGAAGTCTCCGCTCTGCTTACAGCTGCCGCTCGAGTGCGGTGTAACCGTCATCGCTGCGCATTGTGGGACTCGCGCACTTCCCTGGGACGGCGATCATTTCGCGGAGTTCTTGCAGATGCGGAAACGTTTTCCCAATTTCTATGGTGACCTTGCTGCTCTTTCGCACATCACTCATTTGCAATCGCTGGAGCGTTTACGAGACGAGCCCGAGCGGCTGTTACATGGAACCGATTACCCAGTGGTGACGGCGGTCTTTCCTTCCTGGTGGAAAGGCTGGATCGACCGCGAAACCATGCTGCGTCTTCGAGCGATCCGTAATCCGCTCGAGAAAAAGATCCAACTCACCAAGGCTCTGGGATTTCCAGACCGGGTGCTCACCGATCTCTGGCAGCTCCTGCCGGCGGTGGCGAAGAAGCAAGAAGCAAGAAGTCAGGAGCCGGGGTGGTAGCGGCGACTGTCCGGTTAGCTCACTGGACAGTCGCCGCTCAACCACTCCTGACTCCTTGCCCCGTTCCCCCTCCTTTGCTCGATCGTCAAACAATGCTAGTTTCGGAATTCTTCTTATGAACTACAAGGAGACATTGAACCTGCCCAAGACCGATTTCCCAATGAAGGCCAACCTCATTACGCGGGAGCCGGAGATTTTGGCTAAATGGCAGAACGCAGGTCTCTACCGCCAGATTCAAGAACGAAGAAAGGACGCGCCTCTCTTCGTACTCCACGATGGCCCGCCCTTTGCCAACGGCGACGTTCATATGGGCACAGCGCTTAATAAGATCCTCAAGGATCTCATCGTGAAGAGCCGCTCGATGCTAGGCTTCCGGGCACCGTTCGTACCAGGTTGGGATTGCCACGGTTTACCCATCGAATTCAAAGTGGTCAAAGAGTCGCGCGGACTCTCGCCGCTGGAAGTGCGCCAGCGCTCTGAGCAGTATGCTCGAAAGTATATTGACATTCAACGGAATCAGTTTCGCCGGCTGGGCGTTTTCGGCGACTGGGAAAATCCGTATTTGACTCTCAACCCAGAGTACGAGGCGGTAATTCTGAAAGTGTTCGCGGACATCGTCGAGAATGGTCTGGTGTACCAAAGTAAGAAACCGGTCTATTGGAGCACAGGCGCGCAGACCGCTTTAGCCGAGGCAGAGGTCGAATATCGAGACCGTCACGATCCATCGATCTACGTTGGCTTTCCGATCGTTTCCGGCGGATTAGCCGGTCACTGTTCGATCGCCATCTGGACGACGACCCCTTGGACGCTTCCAGCCAATCTCGCAGTCGCGGTCCACCCTAGATTCACCTATGTAGTGCAAAAATTTTCCCATCCCAACCACGAGCCCTCGCGAACGCTTCTCTTAGCAAAAGAGCTGGTCGCGGCGTTCACGGAAGCGACCGGCTGGGTAGCGGATGGAGACCCGCTCCAACAGCTGCTCGGAAGCGAACTGGAAGGAACCTCTTACCATCATCCATTCCTTGATCGGGATGGCGAAGTCTTGACCGCGGATTTCATCACGCTTGAAGCCGGTACTGGATGCGTTCACATCGCTCCCGGTCATGGTGAAGATGATTACCAGCTTGGTTTGCGGCATGCTCTCCCCCTTCTCTCGCCGGTGGATGACTACGGACGATTCACTTCGGAAGTGGGTGTCACCGAGTGGGTAGGAAAGTATGTTTTTGATGCGAATCCGGATATCATCAAACTGCTGAAACAACTTGGCGCGCTCTTGGGAGAGCAGACCTACGAGCACTCCTATCCTCATTGTTGGCGTTCGAAAACCCCGGTAGTCTTTCGAGCCGTCGAACAGTTTTTCATTCGGATTGATGAAATCAAAGACGACGTGTTGGCGGCCGTGGAACGTGTCAAATGGCTGCCGAGTTGGGGCCGCAATCGGATGTATTCTACCGTCGAATCTCGCCCCGATTGGTGCATTTCGCGGCAACGAAGCTGGGGAGTTCCGCTTCCGGTGTTTTATCGCGACGGAAAGCCGTTGCTTGAGCCAAATTGGATCCGGAAAGTGGCCGAACTGGTCCGGGAGCAAGGCACCAATGCCTGGTATGCGCTAAGCGACGAGGCAATCGCCGAAAGATTGGGGTTGCCGTCGGGATTAACCAGACGAAACGACACGCTTGATGTTTGGATCGATTCAGGAGTAAGCCATGAAGCGGTGTTGAAAACACACCCGGAGTTACGTTGGCCCGCGGACATTTACATCGAAGCGACGGACCAACATCGCGGCTGGTTCCAATCTTCTCTACTGACCAGTGTGGCCGTTCACGAAGAAGCTCCGTATCGGGAGGTGATCACTCACTCGTTTGTCGTCGACTTGGAAAGCAAACAAAAGCTCTCCAAGTCCCAACAAGGTGCCTACGCGAAACCGACCGAGGCCGAATACTACGTTAATAAATATGGCGCCGATATCGTGCGGCTTTGGGTCGCGAGCGTCAATTACACGGATGAGGTGCCCTTCGGCGAAAAGATGTTCGATCAATTGACGGACACGTATCGTCGCATTCGAAATACGTTGCGGATCTTAGTAGCAAATCTGGCCGATTTCGATTCCGGAAAGCATCATGCCGGTCAACCCACCCTAGTCGATCGATGGCTGTTGACTCGTCTTCAGGAAGTGACGCACCAATGCCGAGAGGCGTACGAGCGCTACGAATTCCACAAGGTTTACCATGCCCTAAACCAGTTCTGTGCGATCGAGCTGAGCAGTTTGTACGTCGATATTACCAAAGACCGCTTGTATTGCGATGCTCCCGATTCCCCTCGGCGCCGGGCCACGCAGAGAGTCATGCACACGGTTTTCGATCACATTGTGCGGTTGCTCGCTCCTATTCTTGCGTTCACGGCCGACGAAGCCTGGGCCCATTTTGGCCGGTCGAATTCCGTCCATCTCGAATTGTTACCGAAAAGCGACAGCAAACTGCTCGATCCACAGGCAGTCGCCGACGTTGAAGCGCTGCTGCGAGCTCGGGCCGTCGCTGCCCAAGCACTGGAAGCGGCTCGCCAACAAAAACAGATCGGCAACAATTTGGAGGCTCACGTGAAACTCACTCTGCCGATTGGCGATCGGATTCATCGACTGGACCATGATGAGGTCGAAGAATTCCTGATCTTGAGTCATCTCGAAATCGTGACCCGCGAAGGTGATCCAGTGGCAACTGCATCTAAAACCAAGCGTGCTCGTTGTGAGCGATGCTGGCGTCATCGCTCGATGGTCGGCGCGATCGCTGCCCATCCAACACTTTGCGATCGTTGTGCGGCCGTAATCGACCAGGTAGCGATCAAGCAATGAAGTTTCTGCTCCTGCTGAGTGTACCGCTGATTGGTTTGGATCAGCTGACCAAATGGCTTATTCAAAGAAATATTCCTTACGGGAACGAAGTGCCGATCATCCCAGGGTTCTTCAGTCTGGTACATGTGAGCAACACCGGGGCAGCGTTCAGTTTGCTCCAGGGAAACAATCCTTTTTTCATTGTTCTTGGCACGTTGGCACTAGCCGTCGTCGTTTTTCTCCTGATACGAAATCAATGGGAGACTGAACCTTCACGCCAGCTTCACTGGATGACCAAAATCTCTTTTGCTTTGCTTACCGCCGGCATCGTAGGAAATCTGATTGATCGGCTGGTCAAGGGAAGTGTGGTTGATTTTCTTCACTTTTACATCCGCGAGTACGCCTGGCCCTCATTCAACGTAGCTGACAGCTGTATCTGTATTGCCGCCGGACTATTAATTCTTTCTTCCTTCCGCAAGCAACGGCCGGTTACAGAGAATTCGTAGCGCCCCGACGGCTAGGGCGACACAGTCCGGCGCTCAACACGTCGCGGGCCGAAAACGTCAGGCGCCGGACTCTGAGCCTTCGTCGCGCCCGGGGTTTGGCTCACACGCTTTGCCTCACTGTCGCACCCACGGTTTGGCTCACACGTCCTCTCGCTGTCGCTCGACGACGTGTATCACCCTACCCTTCATCGCGCTAACCCTCTCCTACCAACTTCCGTACCAGCGCTAGCGCCTCTTCGCGAGAATGGATTTCTCCTTCGAGTTGTGCCGTCTGCACTTTTTCCAGGATTTCACCAAACCGCGGGCCAGGAGAAAGACCGAGAGCGACCAAATCGTGACCGTTCGCCAGTGGCGGCGGAATCAACGGCTCATTCTCGAATTCAGTTTCCTTCTGGAGAAGAAACTCAAAATTCTCGAGATCGCCGTGGCTGCTAAGGCAATCGACTCGGTGTAATTCAAGTTCCAAAGGAAAATTGGCTCGTGCCATAAACCGGCGCAATTTCGCCGGACGCATCTTCGGCACATCTTTAAACATCATGTGCGATCGAACGGCCTCCACAACTGTTTCGATTTCAGCGCTGGAAAAGCGGAGCCGCTCCATCACAGCGACACTCATTGAAGCACCCACTTCGTCATGGCCATTAAAGCGAATGCGACCTTCCGACGGATCACAGGTTTGAGTTGGCGGTTTGCCGATATCGTGCAGCAGTACCATCAGGGCCAGCGACGGAGAGGCGTCCGGCGGTAACAGTTCCAGCATCTTGCGGGTGTGCACAAAAACATCGCCTTCCGGATGAAATTGAGGAGGCTGTTGGCAGCCTTTCAGAGCACTCACTTCCGGCAGAACCTGATCCAGCAATCCGCTCGCATCTAAAAGATCGAACCCGCGGAGCCGGTGAACGTCGGCCAGAATTTTCATAAGCTCGTCCCGGATTCGTTCTGGGCTTACTACTTTTATTTGATCGGCGTCCGTCCGCAACGCGTCCCATGTCTCGGGATCGATGGCAAAATCCAAAGCCGCAGCAAATCGAATGGCTCGGAGCATGCGAAGACGATCTTCGCCAAAACGCAGTCGCGCGTCCCCAATCGCTCGGATCAGCTTTTTTCCTAAATCCTCCCTGCCCCCAACGTAGTCGACGACGGTATCCGCAATCGGATCGTAGAACATCCCGTTGATGGTAAAGTCGCGGCGGCGAGCGTCCTCTTCCGGGGAAGAGAAGGTCACCGTGTCAGGACGACGGCCATCCAAATATGCGCCGTCGGAGCGAAAGGTAGCAACCTCAAATTCCCAGTCATTTTGAAGCACGCGGATGACCCCGAACTTGGCGCCGACCGGAACTGTCCGAGCAAAAATTCGCTGGACCTCTTCCGGACGCGCGTCGGTTGCCACGTCGATATCTTTTGGTCGAAAACCGAGGAGGGCATCACGGACGCATCCACCGGCGAAATAGGCAATATGACCGTGGCTGCGCAAATGGCTAACGATCGAAGTCGCAACTTCAACCAATGGGGATGAATCAAGCAGCTTCGGCAACTTCGCTACCTCCACCGAGCGAGCGCAAGTCTGCGTTCGCAGCATCGACGGCAGCTGCCAACGGCAGTTCCAGCTCCATATAGATCTGAGTCAACGCTACGAACCTCTCCTCTTCAGTCAGGTGGATCAATGGAATGTTCATTTTTTCCTCCTATTCGCCGCCGCCCCTACGGTTCACAAAAAACCCACCGCCGGGCTTCAGCGGTGGGTTTTTCGAAAATACTGTAATTTTTTTCGAGCTTCTTCCTCACCGCTCATTGATAGCGTCACAGCACGGCATGACAGAAATGCACCACATCGTTACCGAGACGCATTTGCGGTGCTTGGCCTGGTGAAGAATCACAATCATCGCTCAACTTTATAAAGCAGACCAGCTTCGATCGCAATAAAAACTTCCACAATTGCTGTTACAATTGATTCCGCTCTTAACGCAAAGGTTTTAATAATGAAGTTGCCGTCGAACCGAGTACGACGTAGCATCGAAAGGCCCTTTAAAACGTCTTTGAACTCCCCCGAAACGCGCGGTCTTGCTACGCCTACTTTTGGATTCGACATTATGGAACTCAACCCCGCAAGTGATGTTGCGAACAGCAAGAAACGGACGACCAGCGTGCGACTGGAGAATCTGGAGCGTCTGGAGACGGTTGTTCGGGAATTCGGGTTCAAGGACCGAAGCCACTTTTTTCAGCTCTGCACGGATGCGCTTTTGCGGGCTCATCACAGCGGCCAGCGTCTGGACTGGCCTCCGCGATTTGTCACCCGTGAGTAGGAACGGCCTAGCCTGATCACGATCATTTTCGATCGTTCCTAAATCCGGATGTCAGACATCAAAACTGGTTTCGGCACACAGCAATGGATGAATTGGGCGCGGGGAAGGCGCGAAGCGCAGACAAGATTATAGCCTGGGCTGTTAGGCCCAGGGAAACGTCCTCATCGCGGTCCAGCGCTGAAGGCGCGGTGGATTTCGAGAACCATCCAAGCCCGAGAGATAGCGTTCGAGATGGTTCGCGGTTAGGTCAATTTACCGGTATTGCTCGCGACAATAAAGCAACGATTTCCGCCGCGCCTTCAGCGCTACTCGCCTTTATTTCACATTCCCTGGGCCTAACAACCCAGGCTCTTGGTCGATTCCGGCGCTTCCGCCTTTAGCCACTACCTTGCGCAGTGATCCTGCCAGGTTCTTTGGACTCCAGTCTTTGTCGCTCTCTCGAGACCATTTACCTCCTTCGATCCCCGTTTCCAGGGTTGCCAACATGCGTTCGGTCCAGACTTCCGGTTCCACCCACGCCCAGCGGGCTCGGATGTCTCTATCTCCAATCACCCCATGCATTCCTGTCCTGTTGCTCACTGTGCTCGCCAGGGGACAGGTCGCGGATTTTCCGGGCTGCCTTCTCGGGACGGTTTCCGTTCTTGGCTTCACCTTAAAGATGCAGGCTCGCCAATGCATCAGGCCGAATCGAGTTCAACATGGTTTTGTTTAT
>Ga0137358_10001724_pt1 | contig 12059 bp, 18 predicted proteins | sample Mad1_20_16metaG_FD_105551 | JGI IMG/M metagenome (GOLD analysis project Ga0137358, IMG submission 105551) | Vadose zone soil microbial communities from Angelo Coast Range Reserve, California, USA - Mad1_20_16 metaG | ecosystem: Environmental > Terrestrial > Soil > Vadose zone | place: USA... | reverse complement strand
GGCCAACTTTGCATCCGTGGAAGAAATGAAACTTTTTCGAGAACAAAGTCGGGCACAGAAAACACGTTGACCTTGATCGTTGTCCACCTGGCTACCTTTATTGAGCTGACATTTCGTGAGAGATTCCTTCCATGATATTATTGTCCTTATGGCCTGACGTGGTGTCCACTAGATTACATTAATTGCGCATCATTTCATGTTCTTTAGACGTCGACATTTGTCGGTCAACAAGTCGTTTCCACACTACAGTAGCTCAGACAGGAACATCATGGTTTAGAAACTGTAATCCTTGTGTAATATTGCCAATGGTATGTGTGCGTGCATGCGTGCATATACTGTACAGTCCTTAGTGCGAGAGGTACAGTGCAGTACTACTAGCCGAGCAAAGTTCATTATCGGATTTATTGTTCGAACCGCTTCAGCTCTCCCGCTTGATTTTCCACAACTTTCTCCACTGCATCGAGCCATACCTCAACTTGTGTGCCAAGCCCACTCGGGCCAGGTGCGTTGGGTGCCTTAGAACTATTTACAACAGAATCTGTCGTCGGGATTTGAGGTGATGCATAGCCGAGATTGATGTATCGTGCATGCGCAAGGACAGGTAAACGGCGGAGTGATCGTCCAGACATTTTCTGGTCCTATTCAAATGGCTTGACATGACTGAGGTGGACAACACTAGAGATAATGGCTTACCCTGCATTTTTGGGCCAGCCGGAAGAGATGGATTGCAATCTGTCTTGGGCGCTGTGATGCAACGTTGGGGTCGATGGTGACCGACGTGCGTTCGAAGTACCTTGCTTCTTCCAGAGATGGGACTTCCTATAAGTTTATGAGGGAAGATTCTCTCTCAGGAATACAAGTAATCAACGTACTGCGGAAACAACTACACCCTTTGTGATGAGCTCGAGGAGGCAACTGCGCAAGATGATGTAGATGGCTTCGGGAGGTGGAAGATCTATATATTGCACAATGTCTGCACGGTCGACGAAGGCGGAATCTAGAGGGAACTGAGCATGTAGGACCAAGCTGGGTGAGGTTCATGCTGACCGATCGCCGTCGCAAGATTGCTGGTGGATACAACCAGTACGTTTTTCTTATGTCGAAGCTTGTCAAGTTGAGTAAGTAGGGCATTCACGACCTGTGGACCGATACTTAAGAACGGGACGTCGACTGATAAAACGGGGACAATTTACCCGCAATGCATCTGTAGGTTCAGTGCCAGCCATCGCACCTGCTCGCGCAGCAGTTAGTGACTCGATCTCATCTGTAAGTATGAGCATCATTAGAGGATACGAAGATAGCTACGATGCGGAACAAAAAGATACCTATTAGGACCACGACAAAAGTGTCCTCGTCCTCGACTAGATCAATGACACTTCCGAATAACTTCTGTACTAGTTTCCCTGACTCGGAAAACCAACGAGAAAAAAGTGAATGTGAGTTGATTTCGAGCAGACGTGAGTGAGGATAACTACGCGCAATGAGTTGGGGGGAAAAAAAAAGGCGAACGGCATAATAGGCGTACACACCGGTGTGACAGCCGTACGGAGAGCTTTTGTGCAAGCGCTCTGCAAAGTGAAGTTTTTCCTGTTCCAGGTGGCCCATGTAAGAGTACGACGCGATTCCAGGATACGATGTTGACTATGGGTATTTTGTGTGAACACATCGGGAGCTGTGGATCAGAACTTACAATCGACATTGGCATCGCTGAACAGTACAGTCGCATATATGTAGTCCAAGAGTCTAGCTTTTGTGTCGTCGGGGAAAATTAGACTGTCCCATAGTCCTTCCCATTGCCTGCTGGGCAGCTCGCATACACTGGCAGCCATAATCTCTTCACCATCACTACTTGGTCCAGCAGAGAATCCATTGACAGTATCTCCATCATTCGGTTGATAGACGTGTATCTGAAGGGCTGCTTGTGCTACGGGAAGATATGATGTCGGAGAGGATGACTCGCAGGCCGTTATCTGTTCGACGGATGAGGAAAGCACAGAGACATCCTTCCAGCCATCCAGCTTTGATGGAAGTGCGATTGTCTCATAAGAATTCCAAATATATTGATGAATGGCTTTGCGAATGGTATCGAAGCGTGCCGTAGAGTCGGGAGTGAGGCGTACCTCGACTATTATGGGGCGTTAGTGAGTGAAAAGGTCCTAGAAATAAAGAACTGACTATGGACTGGCCATACCAGGGGTGATGGTGTCGGTGATGTAGATAACGTTGGCGAGGTCATAGGTAAGGACAGGACTGAGTGAGAGTCGAGGTAAGTAGACGCGATTAACCAAACAACACGTCAACAGATCGAGGCACGTGGCGCATAACTTGCCTTACACAAGATACGATGGCATCCCCAGATATCTGCACGGATTGTGTCCCATCCTCAGATCAACAACCTACATATAACCCAACAGACCCTTCTACTTTTGTTGCGCCTAAATCCATCGCACCTCGCAGCGTTATCATAGAATTTTGTATTAGAGTGAGCTTCCCGCACAAACCGCTTCACTGATGCTCAATGTTATCATAACCCAGTGTCGCTGGTGAGTAAGGGGACCTGATGTGATGCAGAAATAAATAAATGCATGGTACTGTATATGCAAGGCTTCATCGGGCGACATGGACGTGCACGGAGCTGTTCGTGACGTTCCCACCCCCGGCACTCCAGAGCATCACACTTGTACCTCTGGATGCAGATGATGCTGCTGGTCGCTTCCGGATATGGCTCACGATGAACGAGGATGGACCGCCTATCCTGGTGTGGGATAGAAAGGTCGAGGGTCAATTTCCTGAGCTCAAGCATCTTGTAAGCTTTCCGAGTTTTTACGGTGACTTTCTAAACGGGAGATGTGGGCGCTCCGTAGAAACAGCGGATTCGGGATTATATCGAGCCAGACAAGTCGCTTGGCCATTCAGACAAGTGAGATTGAGACGGGGAGATGATATTGCGGTTAATTGATTTGTATCAACCTAAAATAAACATGTTTATGACGCGATCTTTTGACGCGACTCGGACACAACCACCATCCCTCACAACAGATGGACGATTCTATCGTTCCAAAGCTCCTTCAGCAATGCAAAGCCAGTGGCATGTCTCAATCATCTTCCAAGATGTCTTTCTACCGACTCATCGTCTTCTCCAATAGATGTAGACGTGAAAATCGATTCTATGACTAAATTACAAGCAGAATTTGAGAACGGCGCAACCGTACGCTAGTCACCCAAAATCCGGAAAATATACCCCTCTCACAACGTCCCGATAGATCCCTGACGCTGACGCTGTCATTCAAACCTTCAAGGCATGCCTCCGAATTTCACATCAGCACCTACAGGCAGCAACTCTTTCCGCACTCCCGTCTCTCCTTCCACTCCTCCTTTCCAACGTTCATACGCGTCCCGTCGCGCCATCCGCACCCGCCTCCGCCTCCACCTCATCTGCCGGTTCTTCTTCCATTGATTCATATACTCTCAGACAAGCTTTGATCGCTTTCCTTCCTACCGGTGGAATCATCGACCGCCTCGGCGATGCTCGAGAAAGATCGCGCGAGAAGGCACGCGAGAGCTTGACAATCCTCGGCGGGCTCGCGTTCCGTGCAGGCGGGTCGACCTTGACGGCCTCGAAAAGTGGAAAGACACAAGAAACTGCGATGCAGATGTTTGAGCGACTCTTAAAAGAAATCGGGCTTTCAAGCAAAGCCTGGAGAGTCCGTGAGCAGGTAAACTTATCTTGGGCCTCACACCCGGATGCGGCATTGACGTTGTGTACAGTCCGTTCTTACTTTGGTTGACATACGACGCGCGCATCACCTTTTCCCCCTCCGTCCCTACCTCCCTTTGCTTGTCGCCACACTCGAAGACAGCGACTCTTCCGTACGCGAAACTGCCAAGACTTCTGTGGTCATTCTCTTCACTGGCCCAGGAGCTTCGGATGCCGCGCGTGCGGATCTCAAACGTGAACTGGCGAAGAAGGGAGTACGTAAGACCATAGTCGACGCTGTACTAACCAAAGTGCTCGGTTCCGATAATGCAAGCACGACAACAGGCGAAGGTGCGGAGGCCACGGGTGCACCACAGCCACAAGTGGCGACAAAAAAGGAGTACATTCCCCCAAGTTTGGCCCTCCAAGCACAAAAATCTATTGGTGGATCGGACGTTCCTGCGCCAGGTCCGAGTACTGTGCCTCGGACAGCAAGTCATGGTAGTATCAAGGAATCCTCAAGGCCCAACAGCCGCGCGGCCTTGACTCCCGCAATTCCTAGTGGGGGCGACACAACAGCTAATGTGCAGGCAGTCTATGTGCGTGCTGCTCTCTCACGCTGTCCTCCATTCGACTGACCAACAACACAGGTCGCGTCGAGTAGGGATATAGACGCCGAATTTGCTGAAATGCTCAGGTCTTTCGAGGTGAGCCTGGTTCTGGTTACTTTCTCTCTCACCCTCATCCTTGTCTAGGGTAAAGAGACCGAACATAACTGGGCTTCCCGTGATCGAGCGGTCACCCGAGTGCGAGGTATGCTCAAGGGCGACGTCCACGTTCGCTATGCAGAGGCGTTCATTTCACACCTCAAGTCCTTCATCGATGCCTCGCTGAAAACGGTAGGAACCCAGTAATCATGTATGAGACCATTCGTGACATTTTTTGTGGACTAGCTGGCCAGTTTGCGAACTATAGTTGCGACGAACACTTGTTCACTCTACAATGAGCTGGCGACGTCACTCGGGACAACACTCGACCCCTACGTCGATGCTATCCTTTCCGGCCTCTTGCGGATGGCTGGTTTTACGAAGAAGATCGTAGCGCAGACATCTCAGGCCACAGTGGATATTGTTCTCAAAAATACCTCGCCACAACCCCGGACGGTTATCCCTCTCTTCTGGACTGGTTTGCAGGACAAAACACCCCAGGCGCGGTCGTCTGTCATTGAGCATGTCAAGGTATACCTGGATTTTCACGGGTCGCGCGGGAAAACCGCCGTCGAGGCGGTCGGCTTGTTCGATACGCTGGAGAAGTGCATCAAAAAGTCGCTGGCAGACCCAAACGTGGTCGTGCGTCAGAATGCACGTGCCACCTTCTGGTCTTTCGAAGCTTTATGGAAGGAGCGAGGTCGAATCATCTTGGAAGCGCAAGACGGGACAAACCGCAAGCAATTGGAAAAGGCAGGTCTAAACCAACAAGATCTTTCGGAAGTTCAGCCGGCGACTCCACAGGCGAAGAAGAGTAGCCTGGCGGCTGCCATTGCGGCTAGTCGAGCGAAAGCCAAGGCCATTGCGACAGCACCCCCCACCCTGCGACACCAAGCAACGTCTACAGCGCGTACCATGTCCCCACCAAAGCGTGCACTCTCCCCCTCTCTATCCATCGGCAGTGTGTCTGGACGAGCAACTCCTACGTCCCCGTCAATTCCGCCGCGTTCAAGGGTTTCATCAACCTATCCTTCCAGATCAAGAACGGCATCAGGAAAGATAAGCACTATGTCGCACTCGCGGACACCATCGGGCGAGTCAAGTAACTCCCAGTCGTATCCGGGCCATCGTGTCGTTCCCGTGCCATTTTCTTCCCCTCCTCGTAGCTCTGTACTTCGACAAGCCATGCAAACGGTGCTTCCGGCCTCACCACCACAACAACCGAAACGCGAAACCTCGCATACCTCTGTTTTAAGGCGCCCTTCTGAGCAAGAGCACGAACAACAATCAACCTCTTTCGCTGGCCGATCGTTGTATTTACCTGAGCTTGAGGACACTGATCCCGCTGAAAGCGATCTGCTCACCGCGATTGCGATACCCCTCCCTGATGATGCAGACTCGGATTTGGATATGGATGGGTCGGACCCTGTTTTTTTTTCCTCGCCATATGAGAAGTTCTCCCCGGAGCATCAATCCAAATCGCGTTCAGACTCACAGTCCCCGGCATCAAATGGGCATCAACCTGGCTTAATCTCATCATCGGGCTCTGGCTCTCCCCCTGTGAGCCTAGCACAGCCCGTTGTGGAAGATGCCCTACGCACAAGGGCGGAACAGGCGCAGAGTGCTGCGGAGCGCCTCCTCGAGCTCGTTGAACCGGAAGGGGCGGCCCAACCACCAGCGTCATTATTACTCAATAACGCGACGGCCTCTCACACAGCGGCAAAGGTACAGATCCCATCGCTGATGACACAGAAACGCGCACCATCAACGCCAGTCAACCAAAGTGCTGCCATCCGGAAGCAGGCGGCTGCGTTCCGAGATAGCCCAATGCAACAAGGGACGCCTTCATTGATGACTGATATGCTCAGGCCGACGACGGCAAGAGCGGATGGGGCTTGGTGGAGGAAACGTATGGCTTGTACGTACCACCGCCATTTGTTTTCTTTTCCTCAGATAAACTCTTCCTGTAGTGTTCAATCAACGCAATCCCCTTTTTGCTTCGAATGGGATCGACGCGGCCACGGAGTTGCAGGGATACATTACGGCACTTGATCAGGGAATTGCGGATGTATCAATGCTAAAGAAACTCGCGACATTTTGTGTTGCGCATCCCTCAGTGGACGCCATCTCACCTTTGAGTTCTAGTCTCTCGATGCCTGCAAGTCCATCGCCTTTCATTTCAAGCGCCGGCATCCTTCCTTCGCTTAAGCCCGAATTGTGGACGGAAAATAGGAGCTTTAGCAGGTTGTTCAATGCACTGCAAGGGTTCCTATCGCCAGACAAGGTGAGACTCGAGTCCGTTTAATGATGGGACCCTATGCAGACTCTAATTGATTCACTTGATAAGGACGAGGAATTGCTGCAGTATGGTCTGATTGTACTGTGGGAGATTCTAGAATACCTAACATTACCGATGGAAGGCCATGAGGCAGAGGTATTCACAATTCTCTTGACAGTCAGATATTCCAACAAACAATACGTGAGCCAATACGCCAGCTATCTGCCGGACTATACTGAAGTCACCCGTCAGGTTTTTGAGGCGACAAACACCCTCCGCGACGCCCTCGCATCGCGCGTCGAGGCCGTTTTCGGCCTGACAACTCTCCATGCCGCTCTTGTTTCCTTCCGAGCCAGTCCGATCCCCCCATCATGTTCGGGGGAAACCAAGGCAAGCTCGTACGCATTCGGTCTCATTGCGCTCGCCAAGTTTGAGCTGCGCCTACCCGCGGAAGTCCTCGAAGAGGAACTACCGCGTCTGAGGCACTCCCTCGTTACGGCACTCACGGATGCGTCGTCGCTCGTCGTGCGCGAGGCGGCCGCAGCAGCGATCGTCGCGGCGCAGGTCGTTTTGCGTGACGATGCGCACTTGTTTGCGCTGCTGGATGGACTGGCAGATGATAAGAAGAACTTGTTGACTTATCTGTTTGATAAGCATGGTGTACGGGGCATGACGGGCTCGGGTAGCGTTGATCGCCTCGAGCGGGAGATGCGCAGACTGGACGGTAGGACTGGCACGCCAATTCGTGCAGCGCTTGCGCGGTCCTCCTCGTAAGCTTGTGGATATATACCGTACCCTCGTCGGGTGGACCATTTCACTCTCATTCATTTCACTCTCGCTGGCGTGACAATTTCGCTCATTATACCTCTTTGTCCTCTGTACTGTGTTTACGTCTATTAATTAGCATTACCCCGGAAAGTGACTTTAGCATCGTCAAGCATCTATCCCAGATCCAGATGTCACATCTGGAGACCACGGTGTGGCCGCACGCGCTCACTTATTTGCCTATACCCTTATCTCTAGTATTAGCTCAGAACAGCCTAAATCTTGTTCGCATCATCCAGTAGAGGGCGCCGGCCGCTAATCCTCCAACATGTCCCGCCGAGTCCAAAGTAGAGAACTGTGCATAAAAGGGGAGTTTCAGCGATAGCGTTGTGAGATGGCACAGGAATTATTTGCGGAGCAGCAAGGAAAAAAGAGTAAGAGAAGAGTGACGAACCCGACGGGTGACGGCGTTGTATACGTCGAAGCATGCAATAGCACCGATACAGGCCCATGCGGGCATGGGCACCACGAAAAAGAGAAGGAACCGTGCGTTCGGAGCAGCAAAGGCGAAGAAGGACGCTAGAGCGTATATCGCGCCTGCAAGTAGGTCCGAGTCAGTAAGGGAATATTCGACGAGGTTTGGGGAAGGTAGGGAGGAAATGATGCGTACCGCTTGCACCATGCGAATGATAATTGCGTCGCTTATTCCATGCCAGCGATGAGAGGCTCGCGAACGCACCACCTGAAAAGAAAAAATGTGGGGTTAATTGACAATTGAATTATTGGGTTGTTGTTACTGTAATTTCAGGGGAAGGGAAATACGCACTTCCGAGATAGAGCACGAGGAATTGTGCGTTGCCGAGCACGGCTAGTGCGGTCGGGGCTAAGAACCAGAATGTGAGGCCGTTGAAAAACGCGTGGCCTGGCTCGGCATGTGAGAAGGTAGACGTGACGAGAGTCCAGCTGGAAGGGAATATGGGACGAGCGTGTAATGTGCGCGCGAGGGAATGGGGTGTCAATTCACATTTATGAGAGCTGTAGCGCGCTGGACGTACAATCGGCCACTGCGCAGGTTCTCGTAGCTATTGTAAAAGTTATCTTGTAATGTGCGCGCGAGCCATTTGACGTCGGGTGGTGGTACACCATACATAGACGCCGTGCCCTGCGCGGAGTGAGCTAGAGCTAGGGATCCCCGACGGGCTTGCGAGGATAAAGGGTAGACGTACGCGGAACATCTGGACGTAGGACCAAGCAGCAAAGACAACACCGTTGATCCCGAGGATGCCATAGAGTATGTAATTTGGAGGGATAGCGTTAAACTGTCTGATCAATCTCTGGAATGGTCCTGGTGGTCTCCAGTCTCTGCGGGGGTACGTGGTAGTTCTATGTGTTGCGTTGGGAAAGCTGGTTGCATGAAATTTATGGACTGGCGAGGCGCGTGCGCACAGGAGGAAAGAGTTGTTGTGAAGCGCATATCTCAGGTATATGTGTGTGCTGCTACCGCTGCGCAATGCATGAGTTGCCGGGCGCAGGATGCCATGCGAGGGGGTTGGGATGAGCATATTAAGGGATTATTGCAGGGCGTCGAAAGATGTGATACGCGAAGGATATCTCACGTGACCATATTACAATGAAAATGAGTGACGACGAGGAAGCAACACGAAGGGTAGAAAAGGCCATGTCTCATCACCTCTTCCTTCTGTCACCATCAGACACACCGCTTTACAGTCTCACTCATTTCTCGACAAAGGCGAGCCAGGCGGCACCCTCGCCCTTGTCGACCAACCTTCCCGCATGGTCTACCTCTGCGTTTGCGGGGACACTGACGGCCTTATCTGGTGCTTCGAGCGTTGTGCAGACGAGCACACAAGGGGGCGGAGTTCGAATGGGCGGAGGCCAGGATCGGCATGTGATCCAGATGATTGCCAATGCGAGTCTGGACGTGATTGAAGATGTGGTGCGGCGAGACAATGGGATGTGAGTGGAACAAAAAGGCACGTCAACTGCGGTAGATAACAATTATTGATTGATATACAGGTATCTGAAATCTGTGGACAAATTCAATGAGTGGACGGTGTCTGCATTTGTTACGCCCGGGAGTAAGCGAGATCCGCGGAAATGAGGCGAATGACTATTGTACTGATGACAACAAAGACATGAAGTTTGTGCTGCTGCACGAGGGGAAGAACGACGAGGGGATCCGGGCGTTCTTTACAGAGGTCTGGGAGCTGTACGTGAAGGTAAGCGGGCTCTGCTGGCTGACTGAACGACGAGGATTGAATATGTAGACGACGATGAACCCGTTTCATACGGCGCACAGCATGATAGTCAGTGCAGTGTTTGATGGACGGGTGCGGGCGAGCGCGAGGAAACACCTGTGACCGGGGGGCGAGTGGCCGGGGTCTTGGTCTGCGATTCATCATCTCTGGCGTCGCTCTACGCGCCTTTGATCGTTTCTTTCTCTCCCCTCGGTCGACCCACCCTTTTCTTCCTTTCCTCAATTCTATTCTCTATTCTCTTCTTTTCTTCTCAAAATACCTCATCCATATTCACAACAAAATCCACAAAAAAATTTACCCCAAATCCTGTCCGTCCCATCTCTATCGCGGCCACTCGCATCTGTCCTATAATACCTTGTCTTTATCCACCATCCACCCATCGACTCCTTAACGGAGTGTGTTTCCCTAAGCTTCCATCCACATTTTACGTCTCTTCATTAGTACATTGCCCACCCTCCATCGGGCCTTAAAGTCGGTCGTTTCCTCTTGCCCTCGTCCCCTCTGTCAGCCGCCCTGACTTTTGATCATCACCACAGCTTGCATTTTCCACCTCCCTTTATCGCCTCATCACCCACTCGCTGTCCTTGATCCTCTGCGTCCCCCTACTGTCCATCTTCCAGTACTGCCCTCTGCCCACTTCCCTAGCTCACCATGGCCTCCGCCCCACCTCCTACCCATCGCGCCTCCCTCCTTGCTGGTCTTCGTACCGGTGGTGTTCGTACCAACCCCGTCACCGGTATACCTCACTCCGCTGCTCCAGGTGTCTCGTTTAACATCCCCTCCCATTTCGCCTCGGCCACCTACAACCAACAGGCTTTCGGCGATGAAGGCGACCAGCTCTCCGACATGCTATCCCATAACATGTACATCAATCCACAGCAGAGGGTGTATCAACCCCCCAACACTGCCGCAGTCGATGGTTCCAACAGGTTTGCTCAACAGCAGAGTCACTTCACTGGTGGTATGATGTCCGGAATGTCTCACTCCAACGCGGCCATCAGTAATACCCAGCTGCAAGCTCAACAACAGGCCCTGCAAATGCAATTAATGCAGCTCGAGTTGATTCGGATGCAGGTTCGTTCTCCTTCGCCTCTCAATCCCCTTTCTCGTTGTTGATCTCCTTTTAAGGCTCTGCAAGCCCAACAGCTGCAGGCTGAGCTACTCGCTCAGAGCCGCCAGCAGAGTGGTCGATCATTCACGTCCCCTGCTTCTGCTGCCCCCACAACACAGGCATTCGATCTTCAACAGACCACTCTGAATGCCACTTTGCGTCGGCCCAGCCAAGGCGAGTTACTTCGTTCCCAACTCGGCTTCCCGAGTGACGATCAAGTTTCAATGAGCGCTGCTCTGGGAGGCAAGTTCGGGAGCCGTCACACCCTGCCCGGTCTTGCTGAAGAAGACGGTCCCCTTCCTCGTGGTAACTTCAACTTGTCATCCGCCCCTGCTACCAGCGGCGGCACTTATCTCGGTGCTCCCACTTCGAACAATGCTACCAATTCTGTTCCGCCTTCCAAGTCGGACACTGCGACTTCCTGGCGTCGTGGCGGTAACAACAACTCAGTCCTTAGTGGGAATAGAGCTGCGTCCATCAACCCCGGTCTGACTCCTAGTGTTCGGGTATCACCTCCTCCACAAGATGCTCGCTTGACTTCGCCGGCAACAACTCATACGAGCCCAGTGCGCACTCGACCTCAACCTTTACGTTTCATTCCAGCCACGTCACAACCCCTGCCAACCGTCGCGATCGACGATACTGATGCGGAGGACGCCTCGACCGAGTCATCCTCTAAGTCTGGTTCCCACTCGTCCCCCTCCACCCCCAACTCGGGCTCCTCATTTGACCGACCGCCCCTTCCGCCGCGCGAAGAGGCGACCAAGCACCTTTATGAAGGGCTCGGTATTGGTCGTCGTCCGTCGCCTGTTCCCACTATGACGGTTACTGTGCCGCAGCGCGTGCTCAGCCAGCCAGTCAGACAGCCTCGCGGGCCGCCCTCTGGAGCGGACGAACTCGGCCCTCGTAACTTTGCGACCCGCATCCGCCGCAAGGCCATTGGCGGCCTTGGCGCATTGATGGATGCCCGCGAGCGTCGCGACGTAGTTGAGGCATACTAGAGGTCCTCATGCCACTCATTTACTATTTCAAGACTCTTAGAGTCTCCAAGACTGGTTCGCCTTCCGTTCGTTTCTATTATTTATTGACAGTGTGTGTTGTGGATCGTTGGATCGTGCATATCTGGAGGAGTCGTTGCGAGGCACGATATTGGTAAATTCACAGGGGTCTGGTGGCGTTGTTCGATCTTCGGTCATACAACCTCCCGCTCCACTCTCTGTAT
>Ga0137358_10001720_pt1 | contig 12065 bp, 13 predicted proteins | sample Mad1_20_16metaG_FD_105551 | JGI IMG/M metagenome (GOLD analysis project Ga0137358, IMG submission 105551) | Vadose zone soil microbial communities from Angelo Coast Range Reserve, California, USA - Mad1_20_16 metaG | ecosystem: Environmental > Terrestrial > Soil > Vadose zone | place: USA... | reverse complement strand
TCGATACGTAGTGTTCTATCGCCCTCTGGTCGATGGCATCGAAGTCGTGCGGGTCCTTCACGGCGCGCGCGACGTCACAGAGATCGCCGAGGAAGGGGGCTTCTGATGAGAAGTTGCAGACCGGCTATCCGATTCGGCTGTCGCGCTCGCTAAAGGCAAGAGTCAGCGCGGCGCCAAAGACGATCTCGCACCCGCTACGAACAGCATGACCCGCGCGAAGCCCGCCCGAGGGGTAAGGGTGACGCGGCGGCGGTGGCCGCCGACCGCCACCGAACTCGAGGCGTTGATCGCGGAAGCGATTGTCGATGCCTACGGCGACGACGAACAACGTGTCGGTTTCCTCACCATGCTCGAGGACCGGCTCGCCATGCCCTTCGAGGTCCAAATCCTGGGCACTCCGGCCAAGGTCGACCGAATCGACGAGATTGACGGTCAGATTGTGGCAATCTGTCGCAGCGGTCGCTTTCGGCAGGCGATCCCGATCCTCGAGCTTCCGCTTGCCGACCCTCGCCCGCTCGGGGCCGAGTGGATCGAAGCGTACCGTCGGTGGGTACGTGGACCGTGATCGGCCGTAGTCTCGGATCGTCAGCGCCATTGCACCGTCTGATGGAATCGGGTCTGCGGTCGGGATGACACCGGACAGGGACGAGGAACTCGCGCGGCTGCGCGCCGAAAACGCCCGGTTCGCCGGCTTGCTGGACTGTGGTCCGCAATTATTCGGTTGTGGTGCGCAATTATTCAATCGGGCGAGATGATGCCAGTTGGATCGTGTATGGCATCACAAATCCGTGATCGTCCTTGTCCAAGTGATTCTGCGATTGACTGCCGACCTCGTCGCATTGATCTCGATGCCCGGCGTCGGGCGGACGACTTTCCCGGTTTTGATGAGTTGCGGCACTACCCGCTTGACGGTGTCCACCGGCACGGCGAAACCGATGCCGGCATTGGCTCCGCTGGGGCTGTAGATGGCGGTGTTGATGCCGATCAGCTCACCCGCCGAGTCCAGCAGCGGCCCGCCGGAGTTGCCGGGGTTGATCGCGGCGTCCGTCTGGATCAGATGGTCGATCGTGGTGCCTTTTTCTTCGTTCAACGAACGATCCAGCGCTGAGACGATTCCGGTCGTGAGAGTCCAATCCAACCCGAAGGGGTTGCCGATGGCGAAGACCTTTTGCCCGACCTTGAGGTCTCGGCTGGTGCTCGCAGGTACCGCCGGCGGCCGCTTGAAGTCCACGCCGATCTTCAGAACAGCGATGTCGTGCGCCGGCGAAGCGCCCACCAGGGAGGCCTTGTAGCTGCGGCCGTCGGCGAGTTTTACCGTTGCCTCGCTCGCTTTTTCGATGACGTGATAGTTGGTGACGACGTGCCCGTCGCCATCCCAGATGAAGCCCGAGCCGGTGCCGCGAGGCACGGAGAAGACGTTGCGGGTCCAGAAATCCATCACCTGAGCCTTGGTGGTGATGTACACCACACTATCCCTCGACCTTTCGAATAGCTCGATGGTGGCTTTTTCGTCGGCGCCGAGAACGCCGCGGGCGGTGACGCCACACGGGCTTAGCAGGACGCCGGCGACGGCGAGCCACAGCAAACAGGAAAGGAAATGGTTCAAAAAACCAGCTTGACCGGGTGTCGAATGCATGGGAGCCGGTTAGTTCCGCACAGATCTCAATTCCAGATGGCCATTCGGACGAGCTCTGCATCCATGCACTTGAGCGCCCGCCCGGCGAGCATTTCGGCTTCGCGGCTGTCGAGCGTTCGGATGCGCTGGCGCACCCACGCGCTGGCGGGCGGGCTCATGCTGAGTTGTCGGATCCCGAGGCCGATCAGCAACCCTGCCACAGCGGGGTTCGCCGCCGCTTCTCCGCATACAGCGACCGCTTTCCCCGCGTTCTCGCCCGCATCGGCGACCAGCTTGATAGCTCTGAGCACGGCTGGATGCAGCACGGTATGGTGGTCGATCACATCGAAGGCGTTGCGATCCGCGGCAAGGATGAACTGTGTCAGGTCGTTCGTTCCGATGCTGGCGAAGTCCGCAAGTTCCAGGATGTCGTGGATCGTAAGCACAGCGGCGGGCGTCTCGATCATCGCCCCGATCTTGGGCCGTTCTCGCAAGTGTTCGTCCCGGGCAAGCTTTTCGATAATCGAGCGTGCAGCCCCGAAATCAGCCGCGCCAAGCACCATAGGAAGCAGGATGCGCACTTCCCGATGGGAGGCCGCGACAGCCAGGATCGCCCGGACCTGGGTTTCGAACAATGCTCCTCCTTCCGTCAACGAGAACCGCAGTCCTCTAAGCCCGAGCATGGGGTTTACCTCGTGGTGGGATTCGAGAAAGCGAGGAAACTTGTCGCCGCCGAGGTCCAGCGTCCGTATCACCAGGGGGCGGCCGTCCAGTCGCCGGGCGGCGTCCTCGTAGGCCGCCCGGTGCTTTTCGAACGTAGGCGCTTCTGCTTCGCCGAGGAACAGGTATTCCGTGCGGAACAGACCCACCCCGTCGAGGCGGTGCTGAAGGGCGTCTTGTGCCTCCATAGCCCGGCCGATATTTGCGTACAGCCCGATCGCCGCACCGTCGAGCGTTTCGGCGACAAGGCCTCCTTCCGTTTCTGCCGCGGATTGCCCCTGATCGTAGCGTTGTGCTCTTAGGGAGAAGTGCTCGGCTTCGTGCGCGGGCGGATCGACCGTGACTACGCCGGAGCCACCGTCGACCAGAAGTTCGGACTCCGGTGGGATAACGGTGATCGCGTCGCCGACACCGGTGATCGCAGGGATCGCCAACGCTCGCGCCAGGATGGCCGCGTGACCCGTCGCGCCGCCGCGCTCGGTGACGATCGCAGACAGGTGCGCGCGATCGATCTCCATCAGATCGAGCGGAAAGAGCTCCCGTGCGACGAGAATCGAGCCTGCCGGAAGATAGGCAAGCGGCCGCCGCTCGTCGTCCGACAGGTGCCGCAGCACGCGACGGCCGAGGTCCCGGACGTCGGCCGCCCGTTCGCGCAGGTACTCGTTCTCGGCTGATTCGAGCGAAGCCGCGATGTCCTTGACGGTGGTCTCGACCGCCCATTCGGCATTGACTTGCTGCTGCTCGATGTACCCGCAGATCCGCTGGTGGAACTGCTCGTCATTCAGCAGGGCGCGATGCGCATCAAAGATCTCCGCTTCCGGCCGGCCCAGTTCAGCTTGTACGCGCTCCTGCAGCCGCGCCAAATCATCGGCGCCACGCCGAAGCGCGGATTGGAGGCGATGGCGCTCTTCATCGGTCACCGACGCCGCGATCCGGTAATGCGGGACCGCGACCCGGCCGCCTCCGATGACATAGGCCTTCCCTCGGGCCAGGCCGGGTGAAACAGGTCGCCCTCGCAGCTCTAGCATTTTTGGTTCGTCACGCCCCGATCACGCGGTGATGTGACAAGCGGATGTCTATGGGAATGCATCCTTGACCCAGGTTCGTCCCAACGCGGTGCGCCAAGCACTGCGCTCTGCGATTTATGTTTGGTGCAGCGATTTTCAAGCGGGTGCCGTACCAAAATTTTGGGACTTTTAGGACGGCGATCTCGGGGCGCGGAGTGCTTGAACTCGAAACGGTCAACCCCTATATCTCGCCGCAAGTTGAGGTGGCGAGCTGGCTCGGCGCTGAACCGACGTCTCGTTGCAGCGCAGCAGGCCACCGCAACACGGACCCACTCATTTGCATGGAGGCGTGGAAATGTTCGGCAGTCTGACCAACTTCGAAAGCCTATTTGATGAGCTCAGACGGATGGAGCAGGACATGGACGAGCTCTTTGGCCGCTGGGCGGCGCCCGCGGGCATCCGCTCGGTTTCGCGTGGCGCATTCCCGCCTACTAACATAGGCGCCACCGCGAATACCGTGGACGTCTACCTGTTCGCTCCGGGCCTGGATCCGAAGGGCATCAATCTCTCGATTCAGCAGAACCTGCTGCTGGTCTCCGGTGAGCGGCGCCTGCCGGTCGAGGAGAAGGCGACCTACTACCGGCAGGAACGCTTTGGAGGCGAGTTTCGCCGCGTGATCACCCTGCCGGAAGACGTAAAAGCCGACCGCGTCGAGGCTAAGTATCGCGACGGGATACTGCAGATCAGCCTGCAGCGCAACGAAGCGGCGCGGCCGCGCCAAATCCAGGTTCGGTAACTAGGAGGTGAGCCATGAGCGACAAACAAGACATCGCCACGCGGCCTTCGTCCGACGTGCAGCAAAAGGAACCCGACGCAGGCCGTGGAGCGGGAGTGGTGCTGCGGCCGCCCGCGGACGTGTTCGAGGACGCCGACGGCATCACGTTGAATTTGGACATGCCGGGCGTCTCCAAGGAACGGCTCAGCGTGCAGACGGACAAGAACTCGCTGACCATCGAGGGCGACGTTCAGATCGCGATGCCGGAGGGTATGGAGGCGCTATACGCGGAGGTGCACTCCACCCACTACCGGCGCAGCTTCACGCTGAGCGGCGAGCTGGAGCCTGAGAAGGCCGAAGCGAACCTCAAGGACGGCGTCTTGACGCTTCGCATACCGAAGCGTTCCGAGCTGCGGCCGCGCCGTATCGAGGTACGAGCGGTCTAGGCGCGCAGGGAACGCGGATGTGGCGGCACCGATCTAAGGACGCACAGATAAAAGCAACCGGAGGTGAAAACCATGAAACCCCTAGTTAAGCATTGGCAAGATCCTGTCAACGCCGTCCTTGGCGTTTGGCTGATTGGGGCACCGTGGGCTCTCGGCTTTCAGGCAGAGACCGCGGCCGTCGCAAACTCGGCCGTGATCGGGCTCGCGCTGCTCGCCTCGCCGCTGGCGGCCATCGTCTTGCAACGCGTGTGGGAAGAGTGGGTCGAGCTTGCGCTCGGTCTCTGGCTGATTGCCTCTTCATGGGTGCTTGGGTTCAGCGCGGTATCCATGGCCCGAACCTTGACCATCGGCACCGGCATCGTGGTCGCAGCGCTTGCGGCTTGGGTGCTGCTGGTCGATAGGGACAACGGCGGCCAGTGGCGCAAGCGGATCGTGCATCAGTAAGGACCGACCGGCCAACCGGGGGCTGCGGCCCGAAACGCGCATCGACCTTCAAACGCTTGCATCGGGCGCCACGATGGGTCCAATCAGGCATCTACGGTCCGAACTGGAGCGGGGCATCTCCCGTGCGTGGGAGGGCCTCGCCGAGGGGTGGCGCGAGGTGCTCAGCCGCAGCGGCGGCGCTCTCACTCACTTCGTTCGTGCTGCGAAGCTACAAAAGAGCGCCGCCGCGCAGGAGGACTTTCCGCATTGGGCGCTGATGGCGGGCGAGTTGTGGGAAACCGCCCAGTCAGTGATCGTTCGAATCGAAATGCCTGGCATGAACAAAGAAGACATCGACGTCTCGATCTATCGGGGCAGCCTACGGGTCCGCGGGGAAAAGCGCTCTGCTGGAGACCATCAGGGACGGCTCTACCACTTGATGGAGCGCGCCTACGGCCGCTTTGAGCGCACGATCTCCTTGCCCCACAACATCGATGCAGCGCAGGCGGAAGTCTCGTACCAAGACGGAGTCATCACGGTGATCGTGCCGAAGACCGAGCCGACTCCACCGACGCAGCTGCCTCTGAAATGAATCGGGACACGACCTTCGCGTTGCTTGACATGTTGGCCTGGCGGGGCGATCGCCCGGCTAGCGCGGCGCGCCTGGGGAACTTCGTCGCACCTGCGCGTTCGAACGCGCTGCGACTTGCGCAGGCGGGCGGCAGATATGTATCATGCCGGCCGCCGTCGGCCGCTGTGCCCGATCGGCGAGCGCGATCCCGCAGGATCGCACGTGCGCAAGAGAACGTCGGACCGCGTCGCACCGGTCCGTCGCATCCTGATCGATGTGACGGACCGGCGCGCGGTCCAACCTGCTTCGAATCGCAAGCGAGGGACGGCAGATGATCGAATTGGCGCACCTCGTCCGCCGCTATGGTTCATTCACGGCGGTCGATGACGTGAGTTTCAGCGTTGCGCGCGGCGAAGTGCTGGGCCTGCTTGGCCACAACGGCGCAGGCAAGACGACGCTGATGAAGATGCTGACCGGCTACCTCGAACCGAGCAGCGGGACGATCCGCGTCGACGATCTCGAGATTGGGCGCGGCGCGGACCAGCGGCGCGCGATCCGGGCGCGGATCGGCTACCTGCCGGAGAACTGTCCGGTGTGGCCGGACATGACAGTGATCGAGTTCCTCGACTACCAGGCTGCGCTGCACCGCGTCAGTGCCGCACGGCGGGCCGCGGCGATCGGCGCCGCGATCGAACGCACCGCGCTGGGCCGCCAGGCGGGCGCTCGCATCCAAACGTTGTCGCGCGGCTACCGCCAGCGGGTCGGCGTCGCCCAGGCGATTCTGCACGATCCCGATATCGTGATTCTGGACGAGCCGACCAGCGGCCTGGACCCAACCCAGATCCTGCACATGCGCGAACTGATCCGCGAGCTCGGAAGAAGGGCGACCGTGATCGTCTCGACGCACATCCTGCAGGAGGTCGAGGCGATCTGTGAGCGCGTCGTGATCCTGCGCCAGGGGCGCAAGGTCCTGGACTCGCGTATCGACCAGTTGCAGCAGGGTGCCCGCCTGCTGGTGACGGTCGACCGGGACGAAGCTGCCGCGCGGCCAGTGCTGGAGTCCGTTGTCGGCGCAGGCAAAGTTCATCTCGATGCGGAGCACGGCGGTCGCTGGCGCTACGCGCTGGATGCTGGCGCTCACGTGGCGCCGGCCGTCGGAGCCGCCGTGTATCTCGCTGGCTTCGCGCTGCACGCGCTGACACCCGAGCGGCGCGACCTCGAGACCGTTTTTGCGGAACTGAATCGAGTCGGCGGCCCGGGCGCCGCCAACCCTGACGACGCCGCCCCGCCGGAGATGCGCCATGCCGCGTGACGTGATGACGGTCGCGCGGCGGGAACTGGCGAACCTCTTCGCTTCGCCGGCGGCGTTCCTGTTTCTCGGCGCCTTCCTCGCGGCGACGCTGTTCGCATTTTTCTGGGTCGAGGCGTTTTTCTCCCGCAACCTGGCCGACGTGCGTCCGCTGTTCCAGTGGATGCCGGTGTTGCTGGTATTCCTGGTTGCCGCACTGACGATGCGCTCGTGGGCCGAGGAGCGCCGCGGCGGCACGCTCGAACTGCTGCTGACCGCGCCGGCCTCGCCGATCGATCTGGTGCTCGGCAAGTTCCTCGGCGTGCTGAGCCTGGTTGCGATCGCGCTCGCGTTGACGCTGCCGTTGCCCCTGAGCGTGGCGCTGCTCGGGCCACTCGACTGGGGGCCGGTTGAAGGCGGCTACGTGGCGGCGCTCGCGCTGGCTTGCGCCTACGTCGCGATCGGCCTGTGGCTGTCGTCGCGAACCGACAACCAGATCGTCAGCCTGATCCTGACGGTGCTCGTGGCTGGCGCGTTCTACGTGGTCGGCAGCAGCACGCTGACCTCGCTCGCCGGCCGACAGGCCGGCGAGGTGCTGCGCGCGCTGGGCACCGGCGCGCGCTTTAACTCGATCACGCGCGGCGTGCTCGACCTGCGCGACCTCTACTATTACCTTTCGCTGACCTTGGCGTTCCTGGTGCTGAACCGGGTCTCGATCGAGCACCTGCGCTGGGCCGGAAACGCCTCGCCGGCTCATCGCCGATGGACCTGGGTCGCGGCGCTGCTGGTGGCCAACGCGCTCGGCGCCAACCTGTGGCTGTACTCGTTCGCCGGTATCCGCGTGGACCTGACCCAAGGGCGCATCTACACGCTGTCCGATGCGACGCGCGGCTACCTGGCCGAGTTGCGCGAGCCGCTGCTGGTGCGCGGCTATTTCAGCGCCTCGACGCACCCGCTGCTGGCTCCCCTCGTGCCACAGCTGCGCGACCTGCTCGCCGAGTACGCGGTCGCGGGCCGCGGAAGGGTGCGCGTCGAGTTCGTCGATCCGCACGACGATCCTGCCGTCGAGCAGGAGGCGGCCAGCCGCTACGGTATCCGTCCAGTCCCGTTCCAGACCGCGACCAAGTACCAGGCGGCGGTCGTCAATTCCTATTTCGACGTTCTCGTGAGCTACGGCGACCAGTACCAGGTGCTGGGCTTTCGCGATCTGATCGACGTGAAGGCGCGCTCGGAGGGCGACTTCGAGGTCGCGCTGAAGAATCCGGAGTACGACATCACGCGCGCGATTCGCAAGGTCATCGATACCTATCAGGGCGGCGACAGCCCGTTCGCGACGCTGGCACGGCCGCTCACCTTCACCGGCTATGTCTCGACGGCGCCGACACTGCCGGGTCCCCTGGCACAGGCCCGCGAGGCGCTCGACAAGGCATTGGTGCAACTGCGCGCGCACGCGGCCGACAAGCTTCAGGTCGTGTTCAAGGATCCGGGCGAGGATCCCGCGCTCGCCAAGCGCCTGGTCGATGACGGACTGCGGCCGATGGCCGCCGGGCTGCTCGACCGGCGTCCGTTCTGGTTTTACCTGGTTTTGACCGACGGCCGCCAGACCGAGCAGGTTCCACTGCCACAGGCCTTTGACCAGGAGGGCTTCCGCCACAGCATCGACGCCGCCGTGCGACGCTTCTCTCCCGGCTTCCTGAAAACGGTTGCGGTGCTCGCGCCCGGCGCCACTCGGGGCCCCGAAGGCCCCGAAACTCGCTACTCGCTGCTGCGCGATGCGCTCGGGACGACCGTGCGGTGGCTGGACGCCGACCTTCATGACGGCCAGGTGCCCGCTGCCGCCGACCTGCTGATGGTTCCTCGATCCACAGGGGCTCGGCGACAAGCAGATCTTCGCGATCGACCAGTTCCTGATGCGGGGCGGCACCGTCGTGCTCGCCATGGCGCCCACCGACGTCGCGATCGGCCCGACGATCACCGCCCGCCCGGTGACGAGCGGCCTGGAGAACTGGCTCGGCGGCCATGGCCTGAGCCTGGGCAAGGGCCTCGTTGTGGATCCGCGCTGTGGTGCGTTGCCGATCCCGGTCGAACGCCCGGTCGGCGGCGGCTTCACGGTTCGCGAGATCCAGCTTGCGCCCTATCCCTACATCGTCCAGGCGCGTGGTGACGGACTCGATGCGGGCAGCCCCATCACCGCGAACCTCGGCCGGCTCGACGTGCCGTGGGCCGCACCGATCGACGTCGATGGCGCGAAGAACAGGGATCGAAGGCTCTCCGTGCTGGTGCGGTCGTCGCCCGCCAGCTGGGTTTCCGAAGCTTCCGATCTGCTGCCCGATTATCAGCGCTATCCGGACCTGGGCTTCGCTACGGGTGAAAAGCGTGGCGCCCGCGATCTGGCGGTGATGGTCGAGGGCCGGTTCGAGTCGGCGTACCGGGGCAAGGACTCGCCGCTACTGAAGGCCGAGTCGGCGAAGGACTCGAATCCGTCGATCGGGCGCGTGATCGACCACTCGCCTGCATCGGCGCGCCTGATCCTGATCGGCTCGAATGCGCTGTTCGACGATTCGGCCACCGAGCTGATCGGACAGGCGACGGGCTCGCGCAACCTGAAGCCTGCCGAGTTCGTGCAGAACCTGGTCGACTGGTCGCTCGAGGACCAAGCCCTGCTGGCGATACGCAGCCGTGGCCATTTTGCGCGGACGCTGGTGCCGATGACTCGCCGCGACGCGTTGCTCTGGGAATACGGCAACTACGGGCTGGCGGCCATCGGCCTGGCGCTGGTCGCGCTCCTCGTCTGGCGCCGCCGCCGGATCGCGGTGCGCCGCTACGCGAACATCCTTCAGGAGGCGTGACCGATGGGGCGCTGGACCGCCGAGCGCTGGATCCCGGTTCTCGCGACCCTGCTGGCACTGCAGGTGGGAGCGGCTGTCGCGACAAGCTGGCGAACGCCAGGCGTGGCCAGCCAATCGGAACGTCCGAGGCCGCGCTGCGGCACTTCAAGGTTGCCAACGACGAATACGAGCGCCACGTGGTGGCCAGTGCATCCGGCAAGGTCGTCGCCGATCTGTGGCTCGGCAGCTCGACGGCGCTGCGCAAGACCGGCGTGCGCGTCGCGCCCGATCGCGCCGTCTACGCGGTGGATCTGGCGACCTGGGACATTCCGGCTGCGACGGGCGACTGGCTCGACGCGGCGCTGCTGAAGGTCGACGCGGCATCGCTGGCGAAGATCGAGGCCCTTGACGCGAAGGGCTCAATCGTGCTGACTCGCGCCGGTGGCGCCGACGCGTCGGCCTCGAAGGACGCGCAGTCCGAGCCCGGCGCGACAAACGCCGCCCCGGCCGCTGCTGCCGCGGCGAAATGGCAGGCGAGCGGCGAACCGGCCGGCAAAAGCCTCGACCCGGCGCGCGCGAACGCGCTCGCCGAAACGCTCGGCCGCGTGCGGATCGACGGCATACTCGGCACCAGGGCGCAGCCCGATTGGAACCAGGATCAGCCGCAGCTGCGTCTCGTGCTCACTCCGACGAAAGGCGACGCCGTGACCTGGACGATCTCGAAGCCCAAGGCCGGCAGCTACTACGTTGTCAAGGCCTCGGACAAGCCATGGTTCCTGCTGCTGAAGGACGACAGCGCGCGGCCGTTGATGGAGGCGGCCGGTCGTGAGAAGCTCTTTGCGACCGCACCGAAGACGAATGCATTGGCGTCAAGGAAACCGGCCGGCCCTGCCCCGAAGCCTCGTTAATAGCCTCGACCGTCCTCAAGCTCTCGGCTGCATTGCTGAACGCGAAACAGGTTTTGAACCGGATCGAACTGATCTGATCCGAGCTCGCAAAAGCACGCGAAACACTTTGCGCAATGTCGATCGACGAGAGTGTTCGCTCGACCGCATGTGTATATCAGCTTTGCCCGATCTTGGGTTTTGCCGCCAATTGTCCGGCGACAAAGCCCCGGTGCACGACAGGAGATCGAGGGCGGCGCAGGTCAACAGCCACCGCGCACGCACGGCACCCCCGCGTGGCGAGGGCTGCGCGGCGAGAATCGTCAGCGTCCCGTTGCCATTTCAGGGGTACCGCACGACCGCCCCGCGAATACTCAAGCGCGGTTGACGGTTTGCCGCTGGCTGCGCAACTGATGGTTGACTGACCTATACCTGATGTTTACCTGCACGCAGCCTGATTAACTGATGTTCCTCTGATACTCAGCTGACAACTCGCTGATGCAACATGTGTGAGCTGATCTTTCACTGATGTTTACCTGATGTTTAGCTGATAGAGAAGCGAATTGCGCGAAGGCAGGATAGGCTGCGCCGCCGACATTGCATTACATTCTCACGCATGAGTGCGCGCGTCGGCCAGTTGAGCGTTGACGTTGGTCCACTGAAGGCGGGCCTGTATGAAGCCGCGCAGCGCGCCGGCGTGTGTCCGTCGGTGCTTGCACGAAAGGCGATCGCAGCCTTGCTAGGCTCAACCACGAGCGAGGGCCGAGCGGAAGTTTCGCAGCCAGGACCAGGCGCCGCGGTCGAGCGGGGAAAGCCCGAGGGCAAGGTTCTCGAGGTGCGTGTGAAGTTGCGCGAGGAGGATGCAAGGAAAGTATCCGGATGCGCGCGGGCCGAAGGTCTAAGTCGTTCCGAGTATCTGGCTGTGCTGGTGAGCGAGGCAATGCGGGGAGTAGCGAGGCGCGCCGGCACGTCGGCGAATCGAGGCGGACCGTGGTCACCTACGCAGGCAGGGGATCTGGCCGCCATGCGGGAGGCGCTGGTTGGATCGACATCCCAGATCGCGGCGCTCGGGCGCAATGTGAATCAGATCGCCCGCTCCCTGAACGGAGGCCCTGGCGTGGTCGGCAGACAGCATCTGGAGACATTGGCAGCCGTTGCCTCCAGAGTGGACAGGCACGTCGATCTGGCCGGAGCCGTGTTGTTAGCGCTGCGGCCGGCGGTTGCGGCTCGGCGAGCGAGAATAGGGGCGAGCGATGACGCGCGAGGCTGACGCCGAACTGCAGAGGTGGGGGCGGATGTTGTTTGCGCATGCCAAGCCCGGCCCGCGGCACCCTAGCCGAGGAATGCGTATTCCAAGTTCCGATGTGTTTCGGCGCGAGGTACGACTTGTGGTGAGGCGGGCGCCACAGGTCATGGTGAAGGTGACGGGCGGCGGGCGCGGTATGGCAGTAGATCCGTGCGCACATGAATTACATCGATCGGGAGGGCGATGGGCTAATCGACCAGGA
>Ga0137358_10001716_pt1 | contig 12073 bp, 13 predicted proteins | sample Mad1_20_16metaG_FD_105551 | JGI IMG/M metagenome (GOLD analysis project Ga0137358, IMG submission 105551) | Vadose zone soil microbial communities from Angelo Coast Range Reserve, California, USA - Mad1_20_16 metaG | ecosystem: Environmental > Terrestrial > Soil > Vadose zone | place: USA... | reverse complement strand
GGGCGTCGCGGGGGAGGGTCTTTGCGGGTGAGAGTTGATGAGAAGGGGAAAGGGTGGAGTGGTGGGGGGGCGGGGGGGGGGGAAGGAGGGGTTGGTACACCGAGCGTATCGGCGAATTGGCCTCGACTACTGGCTAGCACCTCCGAGTCGTGTTCGTAAACTTGACTTGCAACCTATCACGTGAGCGACGGCGAACTTCAATTCAAAGTTGAATTCTGCTGTAATCGTTAATCGATGGATAATGAAAAGGAGGCCATCCGGCTTGCGACGAGAACCCGTCTCGTCAACTGGAAGAATCTGAAGAATAGCACGCACTGCAGAATATGAGTGGACGTTCCTTCTGGCAGAAGAAGGTGAGCAGAGACTCGAACTCGCAGACAGTGACACCGTCCAGATCAACTACTGTACGTGACAATTATTGTCCTTGAGTCTTTCATTGTCGCTGGAGTTGATGCTGCTAGGCTGCCGTCGAAATATATCGCGGAACGGAGCATTCGGTGCACAGGAAGTACTCTGAGACAAGTATTCTTGACCTTCCAAACAAACACGGTAAGTCTCTGTGACAGTAATCCATGCGCAGGTGACACACCTGAGGCGATTACTACATAAAATAAGGGGTCGCCGGGGGAAAAAAAAGCGCACAGGTATTTGTCAGCGTTAAAGCTGCATGTTCAACTTTGTCGTTCCACTTGACAGATCCCTGGCGAGAGACATCGAGAGTCGAGGTCTGGACAAAAGGTCGAATTCATGAGCCATAGATGGGTGTGGATGGTAGTACAAGCGTAATGTAAACCCACGAGTGAAAGGGATTGTGGAACTGGCTACTGCCAGCAGCTGTGTCATGTTCACGGTAAGAGCCCGCTCGGAAAAGAAATTGTCGCGCATGCAACACCTCCTTGGGACACACTCAGACAGTGACTTTAACGTCGGCTTGATATACTTACAGTAAATGCTGTTATACAAGGGAAGAGTTGTACAAAATCGTTCTATCCATCCACAGGGTCCATATAAAATTGCTACCCAGGGTCATCGTCACGCCGATATCAATACTTCTTCGATAGGCCACAATTGTTTCACGATGTCGTGCGCGACCCTCTTCAACCATGTCTCGGAGGTAAACAACTTCGACGACTGGCGCAAATATTTCTCTCTTGCCACACCGAGCCGTGCAACCATCTCACCCGACAAATTGGAGATCTCCCTTTCGAGAAGGGGCTCCGGGCGTCGGATGAGATCCTCGAGGGCTGGGACGATGAAGCTTGTTGGTACAGAGTGTTTCTCGGCGAGGGAAATCCGCGTCACAGGGTCAAGCGAGATGCTACGCTCAAATACCTCTCGCTGCGCACGGAATTCAGCCTCTGTAAATCTGAATCGATGAGCGATGGCAAGGAGGGCTACCCATTTTCCGATGGCCATCGAGAAACTCTCCTGCCAACTGGAAAGAAATGCGTCAGAGTCTGAATAAAATCAGGCAAAGTCGAACAAGTGCAGTGGACGTTACCATACCCCTCGTAGAAAAAGGTGAGTAGAGATTCGAATTCAAGGACGGTCACACCATCCAGATGAATTACACTACTATTTTCGTCGCGTTTTTCACTGTCCCTGGTGTCGCTGCTACTGGGCTGCTGTCGGAATATATCTCGAAACGAGGAGGAGTAGGTGATCAAAAAGTGCTTGTGTACTCTGAAGTGAGTATTCTCGACCTGTCAAACAGACGCACCAGATGCGGTAAGCCCCTCACTGATCCATGTTCAGGCGACATACCTGAAAGGTAGCTATGTCATTTGAAAACCAGAAGTAGGGATGACATGTGGGCTCGGAGTAGTTGGGCTAGAGAATGAAGTTAGTGGCCAGTATATTCCTATTCCAAGAGGCGTTACATACAGGGCTGGTATCATCGAACATCATGGAATCGAATATCGCAGGCGCAGGGTTCGAGTTGAGGTCGTGAGGATTACTGTGCAACATCCGTCTGAGCGGATAAGGGAGCGCCCAAAAGAGCCAGTGCACAGCAACACCCAAATAAGAAGAGACGACTGATTAACATGTTCCCTATTCTCTATGTCTAGAATACATATAACAATGCAACATCATTAAGTGGTCCATTCGGTGGAGACGCTATGTACTGAAAGTATGAAAGACGACAAATCTCGATACTCCATTACGACTCTGGCGGATTGGCCTCCGGGGTCTCAACCACCGGAGCATCGATCCCCAAAAGTTTATCTTGAAAGTTGTGGTTACATCTTGTACAGACGTAGAAATGGATCATACGCGTCTCTTTTCTCTTCGACTGATCTTGGTAGAAGACCGCGCTAAGCACCGACAAGAAAAACGGGTGAGAGTTGACCATCCGAAAAGGTAGACGAGCGTACTCCTCATGACCGCAGTTCGGGCAAGCAATATTGGTGTGCGACTGCGGTCAAGAAAATGAGTACATAAGGGAAAGAGCAGCATAATCTACTCACAAGAGTCGGGTCCTGAGCGAGATCCGTCGTCACACCAGCCTGCTCTCTGGCTGAAATTCCCAGAAGCACTCGGACAATATAGGAATAGAACCCACTTTGTGACGTTTAGAAGATCATTTCGATATACCAAGCCGCTATCCACGGTCTCGTCAACGTTTGGGCAGATACGGCACGCGTACACCATTGTGCGACGTTGTTGCTCCGCTTTGGGGTACAGGAGGTTGTTGCACTCCGAGCAAAAGTGGAGAGATGCCTGCAAGAAGTGTTATCGGAAAATAAGCTGAGACAAAGATGGGTCGTACCATGGTACAAGAGCGATACAGACGGACGGGGTGAAAGTGTGCGTAGACAAGCTGAGTCAGCTGAAGGGGCCCAATGTTCAGACAACCACAACCAGCGACCAGCAGCAGTCACTCACATGTACTCACACCCGACTCTAAACCTGCACCGACACCTGTCGTTGCAAAGACGAAAAGCCTTCAACTCAACGAGCCGCCTCCAATCACCATCCTTTGCTGCCACGGCTTAGCAGGAGTAGCCGTGACAGGATCGCGAAGTCGGAAAACTGACCAAGTGTCTGGGACAAACACCGCGGACACGGCCCACGAAGCTCTACTCCTTGGCAACAACCGTTCTCTGGAATCACCTTCAAGGAAGACCTCTCCAATGCTGAACTGTTATCCATGGCGCACACATTGCGAGAGAGAGCCTTGAAGCAAATTCCCGCGATCATTCAACCCAGACCGACTCGGAGAACCTCTATGGCGCATCGTTTCTGATTTTCTTCTCGCTCACGTTGTGGGCTCCATTTGCCAAGGGGATACGACCCCTACGGCTCCTCAGAGCCATCGCAGCCGAGATCGCACACCAAACCCCGTCCCCTCCACCACCTCAGTTCCGCTCCACTTCGTGCGTGGAAGTTCTTGCTGAATGGCAGACTTGCTGGACGTTGGCCCCCGAGCGCCAAATTTCCTACCTTTCCCTCGCAAGCCCACTGGACTGGGACCTTCCCGCCATTTGTGAGAGGCCTCTCCAATTTCCCCAGACCAATCGCATCCTCAGACATCCGCCCGCTTACAGGCCATGCCTTCATAGGAGAGTATACCGCATGTCTCCCACCCCGCTCCCATAACCACCACTACCAATGCGGTGAACTTTGTAAACGGCATATCACGTCATTGCAGTGACCTCACGCCTACTCTATCGGCCATTTTCGGCACGAAAGAAGAGGGGATTCGCGCTCGGGCACTTCCTGGCAACCTCACAGGCTTGCACGGGACCCGGGCGTAGGGTACACCCTCTGGAGGATCACGGGTAAGCAGGAAGCCAGGGTGGTCCTGGCAAGGCCAATATAAGCATGCCATCCAGACGCAGCCAATTCATTATACGTATTCACATCGCACCATCCATCTGATCATTCGGAGCGCACCAATGTTCCGCACGCGTCTTTTATACTCGAATACCAACATTAAGTTGCATGTTGCGCGTTAGATACTGTACTAGAAGTCATGGCTGTGGTTATGGTTTCAGGCGGAGTATTATTGCATGCAGGCCAGGTGTCAGATTCCGGTGTTGCTGTGCGGGTTCGGAAATCTTGCTATGTTAGCCATGTTGGCTGTGGTCTCACCGCTCCATTTCTGGTTCATTGTATTAGGATCAGGTTTCATTATAGTAGGATCAAGTCACTACATACCGCTCAACGATTTCTTATCATACCCCCACTGCGTTCCCCATCCCAGATTCCTCCCATGGCATCCTCATCCTCCAACTTCCAATCTATTTTCAATGCCTCCTTGGAGGCATACAACAGCAAGACAAAGAACAATCTCCTTACCCATCCCCTTGCTTCTCAGCTTCAATCCTGTAACTCACCCAATGCCGTCCTCTCTGTCCTCCAAGACCAGTTTGACCAACACTGCACCAACAACGAGAGATTAAGAAACTGGCTCAACCCGACGGTGAATGTATTATACACGTTCTCCGACACTCTTGGTCAGGGTACTAGCCTGGTCAGCCTCAACTCGCCATCGCTGTGTAAACTGTGCTCTGATTGTCATTTATCAGGTATTCCCGCCTGGCAAAGTGATATTTACTGGTATCGGAGTCCTTCTCTTGGTGAGCGCCCTCGCCTATTCTCTTATTACAGGCCATCATGATGCTGGCACCTCTCAGGCCGCAAAGGATGTGAATGCAAGCCAGGACATGCTCGTTGACCTGTTTGAGCGTATCGGGAGATTTTTCAGGCGTCTTGAGTCTTATACAGAACGGACAGCGTCAGATGGAATGACGGAGATGATGGTGGAGGTCATGGTAGAAGTCCTCTCTGTCCTTGCTATTGTGACAGCCGGGATCAAACAGAGCCGACAGAGTCAGTTCATCACAAGCTCTTTTTGAGACCTGACTCACGTCTCTCTAGAAAAGTTCCTGAGGAAGCTGCTAGGCAGGAACGACGTTGAGGATGCTTTGAAGAGGCTGGACAAACTGACGCAGGAAGAAGCGAAGATGGCGACGGCAGAAGTGTTGAACAATGTGAAGGTGCTCGTCGATGGTAAAGCAATCTACTTCTATCATATATGCTGTCCTAATGGTCTATTTCACTAGATGATAAAGAGAAAAGAGCAACCGTGCAACAAGAGAAGTGTTCGTCTCTTTTTAACTCTTTTGCCACGCCTTTTTCTCGAAGCTCACTCATGGTCACAGGGAGGCAAATGCGACGAGATTGCCACTTATGGCTTTCTCCCCTGGACCCCTCAATAAATCATGATATTGCTTGCAACGCTCACCATGAGGGAACAGCCACCTGGTTCTTTCGAGGTGATATTTTTGAAGAGTGGAGGTCGACTCCTTCGCTCTTGTGGATACATGGCAAACGTATGTTTCTGTTACTCCCTAGCACTTAGCACCTCTCATATCTGTATTCTTGTAGCGGGCTCCGGCAAGAGTGTGCTTTGGTTCGTAACTTCTCTATTGTTATTGAACGGCTGGCTGAAGTAACAATAAGTTCCAGAATAATTGAAGATATCAAAGATCTACAGAGGACGGGATCAGCGTGTTTGGCTTATTTTTATTGCGATTTTCGTGACAAGAACAAACAGAGCCGTCGCAACCTTGTCCTCTCTATCCTCTATCAACTCGCCACTCAGACTGATCTTTGCTGCGATCTACTTTCTCGTCTTCATTCGGAGCATGATTATGGCAGACGAAGGCCCAGTGACGGTACTTTATTGCGATGCCTGAAAGAGATGCTTTCACTCTCAACTCAAAGCTCTGTTTTTCTTGTCATCGATGCTCTCGACGAGTGTCCAAACAATTCTGGCATGCGAACTCCACGAGAAGAGGTCCTTGATCTTCTTCAGGATCTTGTTGATCTCCACCTTTCCCACCTACATATATGTGTCACAAGTCGCCCCGAGATCGACGTACGAACTGCCCTCGAGCCCTTGACATCTCTCCACGTCTCCCTCCACGACCAAAGTGGACAAACGAAGGATATCATAGACTATGTCAGTTCCGTTGTCTATTCCGACAAGAAGATGCAGAGATGGCGCGACGAGGAAAAGAGTCTTGTTATTACGGTACTCTCCGAAAGGGCTGACGGAATGTAAGTATATCACTGTCCGTGTTATTGACAATTGACACGTTCTCATGTTGCCATGTTGTCATACAGGTTCCGGTGGGTGTATTGTCAGCTAGAGAGTCTGCGACACTGCCTCCCAGCGAGCGTCCAGCGCGTTCTCAATGATTTACCTGATACCCTCGACGAGACCTACGAACGGGTATTGAAAGACATCAATAAAGTCAATCAAATGCACGCCATTCGTCTTCTCCACTGTCTAACTGTTGCCATTCGCCCTCTTCGCGTCGAAGAACTTGCGGAGGTTCTCGCAGTTGACTTTGATGCCGCGCGACAAGGGGGCATTCCAAAGTTGAACCTGAATTGGCGGTTGGCAGACCACCACCAGGCGGTTCTGTCCACTTGCTCAAGTTTGATTGCGATCGTCAATAACGGGGATTCTCAAGTGGTGCAATTCTCACACTTTTCCGTCAAGGAATACCTTACATCGGATCGACTTGCGAATTCAAGCGGCGATATCTCCCGCTATCACATCCTTCCCGATTTTGCACACACTGTCCTGACCCAGGCTTGCTTGGGTGTTCTACTCCGTCTGGACAATCATATCACCTGGGAAAATGCCAAGGATATCCCCCTTGCAAACTATGCAGCCAAACATTGGGCTGACCATGCGCGGTTCAAGGACGTGTCATTACGCGTACAGGACGCAATGGATGTATTCTTTGATGCGGACAAACCACATTATGCAGCGTATCTCCAGCTACACGATGTTGATGATGGACATCGATGGCATCCATTCACGTACGACACCAACGTACCTCGTGCAGAGCTCCTTTACTATGCTTCCCTCTACAGACTCTATGACCTTGCAAAACACCTCGTTGTCAAACATCCGGAGCATGTAAATGCTAGGGGTGGTCAGCTCGTGAGTCCGTTGGGGGCAGCAATGTATAGAAAGGATTTCCAAGTTGCTGAGCTGCTGCATGAGCATGGAGCGGATGCTAATGTTCGCGGCAACAAGGAATGGACGTTAATGCATTTGGCATCACGGGGAGGGCACGATGATACTTTGCGGTGGCTGCTCAGTCACGGCGGGGATGTAAATGCCCAAAAGGACACCGGCTCGACCGCACTGCATGTGGCAACCTTGAACAAGGACGTCGAAATTCTTCAGATGCTGCTCGAGCATAATGCTGATATCCATGCCCAGAATGCCAGGGGAGAGGTTGCACTGCACCTAGCAGCGTGTCATTACAAACGCCATCGTCAGATCGAAACCTTCCAGTTATTACTGGATTACGGTGCTGATGTGAACGCCCGGGATATTGAGGGGTCGACCCCACTGCATCACTCGTCATTCAGGAGACGTGGTGGTGATGTTTTGATTCCAGGCAGGGGATCAGTCGAGGGTACACGCCTGCTTCTCGAGCATGGCGCGAGTATGGATGCAGAGAACAACAACGGTGAGACCCCATTCCAAGTAGCGTTGAAATGGGGGCATCACGAGATGGTAGAGTTTCTATGGGGACTTGGTATCGAGTACCCATGAGCTGCGATGTTCATTTATACAGTATTTCTTACAGGTTTCTTTATCTTGTATTTATCGTGTGGCCATGGTTATCACCGTTCTAGTACTGTGGATTACGCTGCCCTGCAAATGTGAACAGTACCCCACAACAATTGTTTCATTCTCTACATAACCTAGTCTAAACTTCCACCAACGACCTCAGCTAGGTATCAATTACTTAACCTTAACCCAGCGTTTGGATGATGAGAGAGGACGAGCTTAGAAAGCCCGATAACGCGAATAGCGTAGCCTGGCCTCCGACGGAGACTAACTTCAAGTCGCTGGAAGTCAGAGTCCGCTGATAGCAGAAAGTGAGGCCTGGATGGACAAAGCGCAAAATGGTCGTGCCCAAAGAGTCATTCTGGTGGTTGATTGTCAGAAACATATTTCCAGAAACATATGTACAACATCGTGTATCGATACGTGACAAGCTATTCTTCAGCATTCATGACCTTTGATTGCAACCACTCTGCTAATAACGGGGCATAGATGGCGGGACCCTTCCATGGTCGACCGCGGAATTAATCGCTCCCAGCACGATTTTGACGATAAGATCCGCGCGGAGGGACGGCTCTGCTTGACTGAAGGGGGTCGTGTCCACCATGTCCTAATACAAAATCCGATCAGTTTTCGCCAGAGTGAAAGACTTTTTGCAGTTACTAACACGGACGCCGTTGGCAGGCCCAAGCCGCTCATCTAGTTCTTTCAGCGCCTCGGTGGCGTCAGGATCATCGCCTATCTGAACAAACTGGATGCCAAATTGGCCCAAGGGAACGTTTTTTACGTCCAAGCGACCAGCGAACTCGACGATGACAGACCGAGGGTCATCGGCTGAGAATCAAAGTTGGTTGATCTCGAGATCACCTAGTCATCCATCAAGCAACTCACTGGGGATACCATCCGTGATGACGAGTATACTGATTGGCTTGTGGCGGAGAGATGGATCCTCGATCCTTGGAACGTATACATCCAGGATCTGTCTCAGTTTGTAGCCAGTGGGTGTCTGACCTGAGGCGGCGTGAGCAATGAGAATACGAAAGTCGAACGAGATAACCTTCTGGGACTATGTCGTTGAAGAAGTTGAAAACTTCTACTTCATTCTGTCGAGAATAAGTTTCTTCGGGGGTGAGAAGAAGACGGACTACTTACTCGAAGATCAAGCCGGTATTTGGGACTGTTGAGGCAGTATATATCTAGACCTTCTCCCCCTTTCAGGCGGGACAATTCGGCAACGCCAGCTAGAGCATCGCGAGCTTCCATCCACAACCCTCCATCCATCTGAAGCCACGTAAGAGAGTTAGGTAGTCCTCTCGATGCGATGACAGTCGCACTAACTCACCGAGTCGGAGTCGTCGACAATTACAACGAGCTTGAAATCACTGCGAGAAGGATAGGAGACTATATTAAATAGAGGGGAGATTGTATCTTACGCAAGCGTCAGTTGCGGTGAAGGACGAGGGTCAAGGCAAACAGTGGACTGGTCGAGGGACCGGGGAAGGGGAAGAGGGGGGAGAAGGGATTGATACACCCAGCGTGTCGGTAAATTAGCCTCGACAAGGACCTCGTAGGTGTCAACCTGAACGTAACATGTGAGCGAAAACGAAGCGGTATTCATGAGAGTAAAGGCGCTAACATCGCGCTCTTTGCCATGGTAAGAAATACATGCTCCAAGTCTGAAATGCCGCCCCGCTTTTCCAAGCTCTATAAATTTTCAGGACCCAAATCCTTGCAACGGTCCATCAGGTAAAATATCAACTCACCCAATGAACCCTAGAAAGGCCAAAGTCAGCTTGTGGTCACAGCATAAAAAATGTCGAAAGATGACCTCGTAGAATACTCGGGCGATATTCCACGGCCCCTTGCGGTCTACACCCCCAACTATGGCATTCGGAGGGATGGCATGACCCTCTACATATACCTGCGTGGCACGTAAGTTGCATAGGAGAGGAAAGAGACAAAAGAAGCACCCAAGCAACCGGAGAAGGGAATCCGTTGCGCTGGTAGTCGGCAGTCGTTGCCTGTGAATCCGCTTTCCACTGCAAAAACGTCTTGAAGGCCTTCTGAACCGGCAAGGGTGGTTCAGGGGCCTGAGGAAATGACAGTCCCGAGGTCGGCTTCCCGATCTGTGCCGGAGATTCAGGACGCGGAGAATATGACCTCCCCGAGATCCTTGCAGCTTGCACCGGATAGGGCTGCAAAGGGGAAGCAGTTGGCGGAGCACCAGCGTATACATCGGGTGGATATAAGCTCAGCTTTTCCACCAGGACTGATGGCGGCCGCTGATAGGTGTCCGGAGTGGAGCTACGTACGGATCCCGAGAAGGGTGTTGATGGAGAGGGATAGTAAGATGCCATGTTAGCACTTGTGAGAGTGGCAAGGTAGGGGGTATTCTTATAGGGCCATTGAATTCCACTATCAGTTTGTAGTCGATGAAGTGGCGAGGAACGTTGCTTGGAGCGTTGATGCAATCAGGATAATCAAAGAAGTCATCGCTGCTTGGTGTATTGACAGGAATAGAATATGGGAAGCGAATCATTCACAATCGCAACCCATCCTGGTTAACCAAGGCGGTCACACAATTCCCATATACGGGCGCCAAACTACTGGCCAATCAGCTCGATATCCGCAAGTGCCCAATGGGAACATCTGTATAGTTATTCTCGGCAACATCCGGGTGGCTGGATACAATCCAACGTTATGACAATATTCGTCCCCGCCAACGGGTATTCAAGATTGTCAAGATGGTCAAAGGTGACTATTCTCGTCTCTTTCCTATCGTTCTATACGTTCTCAATCTTTCCTCCAGTCTACAAGCCCGGAAAAGTACATAATTCTGCTTTGTTTCTTGTCCACGCTTTAAAGGAGAGTCACATAGGTTGCTATCGTCCTCCAAGGCCGCCAGGCTGGCAAAAAGGTCGTCGTCATAAAGCAAGTCGATGATGGTACCAAAGAGCGCCCGTATCCCCATGCTATCGTTGCTGGCATCGAGCGCTATCCTAGAAAAGTGACCAAGCGCATGGGTGCGAAGAAGCTTGCGTTGAGGAAGAAAGTCAAACCCTTCATCAAGGTGCGTCTCTTATACTCTCACGAAGTATTCGTCGCTTACACGTTAACATCACCAGGTGGTGAACTACTCCCACCTGTTTCCTACAAGATACTCGGTCGAGCTGGAGGGTCTGAAAGGTATCCTATCCGCAGAATCCTTCAAAGAGGTATCACAGCGGGAGGACTCAAAGAAGCAAGTCAAGAAATTGTTAGAAGAGCGCTACTCAAATGGGAAGAACAAGTGGTTCTTCCAACCGCTCCGGGTATGTGGTCATCACTCGTGCACTCTACACTCACACTGACAATATTTTAGTTCTGATTCCTTCCTTTGTTGTGTTCCGGTGTCTAGAAATGCCACATGTACTGTCACCTATAATATATGTCCTGCATTGCCGCACTCCCGCAACACTGGAGCCACTCCTTCATTTTCCGAGCTGTAAGCTACTACACATTTATTTGCGAGATAACCGGGCTTCTACGACCGACCGCTCTGGAATGCTTTCCATTGCTCCGTTCTTTTCTACACACATTCCGGCAGCCTAGAACCTGTGTTGAGATTGTTCGCTTGAAGGTAGGCAGACATACCTGCACGCAAAGTCGGAGAAGTTCGACTGCCTCATTCTTAGAAGGCTGTTTATTCCTAGACTCCATCAAGCCAGCAGCAAAGTAACCGGTAAAGCAGTCCCCGGCGCCAGTTGTGTCTCGAACATTGCCTTCTAGCGCCGTTGCAGGGAGGTAGAGTATTTCCTTCAGACCGCATATTGATGCCAGGACGCCCGCTGCACCTAACGTACACACGACGCCCGTGGAAACAAGGCGCTCACTATGGCGTAGCTTATTTAATGTTGAGAAAGCAAGCCTCAGATTGTTGTCGTCCGGCCAGTTAACGGGGTATTCCTCTTCGACGTCATGGTTCCTGGGGTTCCTACTAATTACATGAAGAAGACCCTCGGCCTCACCCTCGTTGACAATTAACCACGAAAGGGCCACCCAAGGAAAAGTATGCAGCTCTGCGTCTGCAGGCATGGGTGATGGGTTGAATATCGTCACAATACCTCGTGCATGTGCGTGCTCGAGGTATGTGAGTGTACTAGCCCAAGGGATTTCGTTTTGTAGAAGGAGATGTGAAATTCCAGTAAGGTGCCGTTCGATGTCATTCTGTGTCGGGGGATCAGGGAGGGTAAAATTTGCTCCCTTGTGCAGGACTGGGTGGATGCGGAGTGAGTGGCTGTTGGATGTGATGGGGCGCATACTCACTGATGCAATTTTCGCCTTGCGGAGTAAGTTGAATGATTGCGCGGCCGGTGACTTCCTACGACAACAGGCGATACGAGTCAGCACAGGATCATGATTGTCTGGACAGCATATGCGCCAATGGGAGACCAGGGCATTATCGTACCTGTACCACGGAGATATTTG
>Ga0137358_10001712_pt1 | contig 12077 bp, 16 predicted proteins | sample Mad1_20_16metaG_FD_105551 | JGI IMG/M metagenome (GOLD analysis project Ga0137358, IMG submission 105551) | Vadose zone soil microbial communities from Angelo Coast Range Reserve, California, USA - Mad1_20_16 metaG | ecosystem: Environmental > Terrestrial > Soil > Vadose zone | place: USA... | reverse complement strand
GTTGGCGCACACAGCAGCGCTGAAAGCTGGAAAAATATGTATATATAACCATTTGAGCTATCGAAGAGAAGATCGGTGGCTGGGGGGACATTACGCACCCGCTATAACAGAGATCCAGGCCAAGACAACTCCCAAAATGATAAGCGCGGTGTGGCATGATGTGCCGCGTCGCTCCAGCCTAGCACAGAATCTTGCCTCCCTATCCAAACGAATCGGCCATCCGACCGCCGCACCTACGGTTAAATAGTGACATCAGCGTTGCATGGCCCGAAAACGGGCGAACTCACAAAAATCGAGTATGGTAACGCAGAAAAGGGCTTTTTTGTCATGCTTAATGTCGTCGAACACGCATGAGCGCATAAGTATCTTGTATATTAACCTGTCATCATATGAAAAGGAACCGTTTGAGACCAAGGCAGTGGTTTTCATGTAATTAGACGATTCACATTGCGACGAGGATGATGCTGGCTAGTGAGTTGAAGATTACCAGAGTCATCTCTAGACCTGGTGTTTCAGATTTAAAATAAAAAGGAAATCATGAGTCGGGATCAGTGGCAACACATCTTTGGAAAAAGACGTCGCTGCGGACCTGTGGCGACGTTATCGAGAGTGATGATGGCGATGAAAGGCAGGAGGGCATTAATGACAAGCAGGGAGACTTCGACCAAAGGAGGGGGAGGGGGGAGAACAAATTGGTCCTGGTCAGTTCGACACCTTCACGATTATAACATGAGAGAATGTTCCTGGACTCACAGTAAGACGAAAAACCGGGGAGCCATGGGGGAATCGTGACTTCAGAACGAGGCATCTTGTCACAGACAAGTTGGTGTGGTGTGAATGAAGGAAATAGTTTACACCCGGTGAGAGAGGAGAGCAATAATTACAGCAGCGGCGTTGGGGGGGGGGTGGAAAAGTTGATCAATTACGGGTTTAGGGGAGATTAGGATAAAGACAGGACCCCCGCCTTCCACCATGTATATAGATTGAGTGTGACTTTTCTTTGTGGCAGTTGATATGTGTGGAACAGAATGGGTAAATTGTCCGCCACAAAGCAGCTTGAGAGACCAAAACCGCATTGTCTCTGAAAAAAACAATCGTGGAAAAGCGTGGACGATGGATGGTCTACAGTAGCTAGCAGTCGGCAGCGGCGAACGAGCGACGGAAGGAAGAAGAAAGAGAAATGTCCAGCAACAGCTTCAAGTCCCCCCTCGGAGGCTTGGGAGGGGCGATGTGATCGAGACCAGAAACATCCTTCACAGAAAAGTAGGTGAAAAGTGTGATTTTGATCAATAACTCAATGTCATACAATTCAACCACTTTTCTGTGAAGGAATTTCTGAGCCTCACCACTTCATCTCCAGTTGTACCCTTACGCACAGGTGTGGCAACCAACAGATTCTTAGGGGCCAGTAATCGACGAGAAGCGTACCAGCAAGAAATATGATCTCCAAGTTAACATCGAAAGGACGTGAGAGTCCCAGCGAACCTACATCAGTAAATATGGACCAGGTGGGCTCCAAAACCCGATGCCTTCTGGGCACGGGAAAAGGGGAAAGGCAACGGGCGGACATATCCGAAAACTCCCCATGACTTGACTCGAATGCACATGGCCTAATCAGCCAAACGATATTGCGACAAAAACACAATCAAAATAGAATACAAGGCTAGCCCACTACGCGATGATGTGCAAGACACAGGGACCCGAGCCGCCAAGGACGGGTGATGCAATTGGACAGAAAAAGAGCTGTTGACTGACTCGTTCTACGCCCACGTCCAAAAAGAACTGGTGTCATAACACGACTGGAAAAAACATAATTATACTTGAGGAAAACAACCTGAAGGAACTTCATCAAGCGTCCGATGGTACTTCCAACCAGCCATCCTGACCAAACGTGTTCTCGCCAGAATAGCTCACATAGAGGAAGTTGTCCTCATCCCTGATATTTCACGAGTCAGTGCTGACGAAGCAAGGCTGCTGCGGATCGTCGCTTACTTATGCTCCTCATATATTGCACTCATCAATGCCGCAGTTGGCGGTAGGGTTTCCTCCACGAAGATGAAAATAGCCTTCTCAGGCGCGAGCTTGATGCGCTTGCGAATCACGTAAACGAATTGACCGACGGTTAAATCCTGCGTGTGAGAAGATAAAAAAAAGAGTGAGAGGGTGGGAGGAGAAAGATATCAGGAGATCGTTTGGCGTGGCATGGTCATAGGATTCACGTACAGAGGGCACCAAATATTTCTTCTTATCTATCGTGGGGATGTCCGTCCGGTCTGCCTTCTCGCAGATGACCTGGCCGTAGAAGTTATGTTACATCGGGGCACCATACCACCTCATAGAAACGATATTACAACGTACAGGAATGCGATCGGGATACTTCTGACGAATGCGCTCGGCTTCAGCTTTGCGTTTCTCTGTGTAGACAAGGGGGAAAACACGATCAGATCAGAAAGAGGGCCCGCACCAAAATGCGCGGGTAACCCCACGCGGCTGCCGCTGCTCACCGAAGGGGTGTTCATCCTTGAATTTGGAACGCATTGTGGTTTAACGAAGTGAAAGGCGAAAAGTTACTTGAGGATACGCTGGGGTGGAGGGTTAAAAGAAAGATGCAAGAGTAGGGGAAGGGCAAGGGCGATGAAGAGAGCGAGTGTGGCTTGGTCCAGTCGAGTCAACAAAGCACAACAGCCGTGCCACGCTTATTAGTCGCTCTGCCGGCACACCTCAGTGACTCCACCACTCCTACTCCATCCGCCGTATCCTGCTCTCTTCACTGGCTCCTAGTATGAGAGCTACATATTTCTGGAATCTATAGGCTTCGCAAGGAACATCTTTACTTTCCCTCTCTGTGTGTTTTTGTCCTTCTCTACTTCGATGCTCACCCTCACCTTGTCGAACACGGCAATCTCTACGTCTTCACCTCTTGGTCCTGCCGATCCTATCGTAAAAGTGTAGTTATCCGCGTCAAATCTTGTCTCGTGCTTGAACGTAACTAAGCCTTCGATACCGAGCCTGTAGAATGAACACCATCGAGATTCATGTTAGATATTCCGCTCTGCACTCTGGAAGACGAAAAGTGCCACCGACTTTGAGACGAATACATTGAGCCCGTTTCGGAAAGTCCGGATGACAAATGCGTCCTCGGTCACTCTCCTGGGCCCAGATTTCTCAGCTCGGGCTTTGAGTGCGAGACCAACGTAGAACTCTACGCTTGCGCGGCCTGCCATCTGCGCCATGCGATGTCTTCTGTTCACGACATCTAGGGTACGCTCAACATGCGTTTTTGAGTGAAGAGATGCGTGCAGGGGGTTATAGGAAATCGCCGCCGCAAGTTGCCGATGCACAAGCACATCTAAAAGGGTTTCTAGCAATTGTGAGGGCATGAACGGAACCCTGTGCTTACCAGCATATCGTCGGATGGGGCTTGTAAAGTGCGTGTAAATTGCGCTAGCCAGGCCGTAGTGTCCGAAAGCTTCCTTGGACACGCTCCCGGAGCAGAAATATTCTGCCGACAACATGCAACGCGTCGCCATGATCCTGACGAGCGTGTTGAATGCAGGCTCTTTGGGATCCTGCAACCATAATCTCAGTGGTTTCGTGTGTAAAATCGGTCGTCTAAAGGAGACCCACAATGCACTTATCCAGCGACGCTGCTAGCGCGCCAGATCTGGACACGTCTAATGATATCCCGCGGCGCTTAAGGAGAATATCCTGGAGTTTCTCAAAGTTCGTTTTCGGAGGTGGCATGTGCCTTCTGAGAACCGCGGTTTGCGGGAATGCTTCCTGGATCTTTCGAGCAACGCTTATATTCGCGAGAAGCATGAATTCTTCGACCAGACTGTTTGTTTCCCGCAGTTCCTTCTGCTCAACGTCTATGGGGTCTGAGGACTCGGCACTATCGAGGTGAATCTTGACCTCTGGCGATGCGAGATTGAGTGCTCCAGCGGCCATGCGACCTGCCTTCAATTTCTGCGCGAGGTTGTTGAGAAGGCGGATGCTATTTGTTAGATCGTCCTGCTGATGTCTGCCTATCCTATGAGATCGATCAAGGACGTGAAAACGAGTCTGACGAACGGGTCATCTTTGCGGATTTGTGCTTCCTCGTAAGTGAATGCACATTTAGAGGCAATAACGGACTTGGTGAACCGGACGTCCACAATTTCTGCATCAGCTGTCAACTCCTATACATAGAGAGGTTGTCAGAAACTCTTCACAAAGAGTAACATGTAGCCTACCCAGATTACCGAAAAAGCCAATCGCTCGACAAAGGGCCGGAGAGAGCAAAGGTTTGTCCCTAGAAGGGCAGGCAACATGTCGATACGTTTGTCAACGAGATACACTGTCGTTCCACGTGCAGCGGCTTCGACGTCCATCGGATTGTCAGGGAGAACAAAATGAGAGACGTCTGCGATGTCTAAATCGGGCCTGCATAAGGGTATTTTAATTGTATGAATGCATCACACTCACGGACGCCTGCTTCAATATTCCCACTCGGCAATCGACGGGCATGTAGGGCATCATCAATGTCTTGACAGCCTTTGCGAGTGGTTAATCATGAAGCCTTTCCGCCAAGAGTTAGATCTGCGCACCAGGGGGGTCAATACTACATATATTGAGTTGTCGCAAGTCTTCACGGTCTCTCCAAATAAGGTCAGAATCCTTTTTCGGTGGCACCACCCACTGCTCGCCTTCAGGCGGTAAGCAATCTAAGATGGCCTTCCCAAAAGGCCTATACGGAACGTCAAACTCTAGCAGCAAGCTTTCTTGCTCTGCTTCCTTGCTTTCGACTTTTCCGAGGGCTCGGACGAAGTGACCTTCGGGATAGCGCGACGTTATATCCCACTTGTCTATTGTGACAAGAATTTTTTGACCAATAAGCGCTGGTGCCTGGCGGGTACGCATTCGAATACGTGGAAGGAGACGAGAGACTGGCGTTGCGAATACGGTCTGTTGAGAGAGCGATGTTGTCGTAGATGAATTCAACGTAGTACTGTCGATGTGGCAGACATATCTATATGAGAAAAGAGCGAGGTCAATACTGGTAGCACGGCAAACCGATGATCACATACGCCCTCCAATTCCTTTTGATGATACCGACAATGCGTCCCGTGGGCTGTTTCTCAGTTTTTGGTCGAGAAGGTTCAGTCCGTAACGCTTTTTCATCCACAATCACCCTATCACCTTCTTCGTCGGACTCTTCTGCATCGTCGTTCTTGAGCGTAACTTTCCATTTGGTCAGCGTGATCTGGGCGAGGAGAAATTCTGACTTACAATCCTGGTCAATCACCACTTCTGCAGGCGCCTTCCATTCCTGTTCGCTGAACACTTCGACCACCACAATGTCTCCTTGTACGGCGCGATTCATGTTCTCCCGACCAATCAAAAGGATTGGCTTGCTATAAGCCTCCACATTGACGCTACCCTAATACCTCTATCAGCACTACAGTCATGTATATCCAGTTATAAAACTAACCTCCAAAAAGTTGAATTGGTTCGCATTGAAATGCCCTTGATGTAATTGGCCTGCTTTGACTCCGGCCACGAGAGCACCGATGGACAAATACTTATTCATGACCATACTCAGTTATAACTAAGAGGAATGGGCACAGGCAGCTGCTCACCTCAAGATATAATGAAGGACGCCCCGCAGCTGCGGTTGGCTCAATGCTATTGAATCCTGCTGATAAAAGATCCACAAGTTGAGTAGACTCGCGCATGCCTTCGACATATCGCCGGACTATGAGTAAACGAATTGGTGAGCTCGTAGTCGTGTCTGTGAGCGAGATTGTCCTTCACCTGAAGAACAGGGTATCCCATCATTCTCAGCTTTCGATCGATTATCAACGTCGTCAGTCAGAAGTACAACCGTTGGTAGTGATGGTGATGGCTGCCCTCGAATTGGTGGGCGTGTAAGGGATATATGGGTGTTGTACCAGGCAGTTCCAACGCGGATAGCTTGAACACTGAATCAGAGGAGGTTTTGAAGCAGGAGACTAAATGGCACCTCGATCGTTGCGGTCATTGGGAGTTTCTCCCGCTTCGCGAACCACGGCGGTTTCTCTGTTATGGATGGGACAGTGGTCTCCAATCATGTTATGGTACTCACGAGCGAAATTCATTGTAAAACATCCAAGTACAGTTATCGTCTGACTTCATTAACGCCTTGAGTCTGTTGTGAAGCGGAAGCGACCGATGTCGAACTTCCTCCAGCACGGTCTGCAGTAGTATAATAGGCGTGTTGAAATAGCTTGACTCCATGAGGTCCATCTATGAGAGAAATTAGAGCAAGTCTCTCCGCGACGTGGAAGACAGACCTGTGCGAGGAAAACATTTGTGTCGGGTAGGACGAAGTGACCGTTAGGAAATAGCTTGTGGTCGACAGCACCACCGAAAGGGAGACGTGGACCGGGAGAAGAGATGCATTCTCTACACTTCTCAATTCCGCAGGAAACATCGTCCCTGAGATATCTTTCTCTGATGACTAGAGAAGGTCTTGAACACCTGTTACAAATGGAGTGTTACGCGCACCTTTGACGACTTTTCCTCTGGCAGTTTTCTTGAAAAACTTTCGTTGGGTGAACACAGCATGCTCTCGTTGTCGTTTGCGGATGATGATTTCGACCATGGCCGTGCGAGTCAAAAGGTTGATAGTGATAAGATCTACGCGATATTGCCGACAACGTCACGGTTCCGACACTACCGTCGTATCCCATAAAGACTTCAACACGTGGCTGTCAACGACAACGACAAAATCGAAAGAGTTGCCAGCCGGCAACAATGCAATTACTTGGGATTATTCTTCTGTCCTTAATACCCTCCGTCACTCCACAGTCTCTAAACAATTCTAGCTCTCTCGTATGGGGAACATTCCGCCCCAACCTCTATTTTGGTCTTAGGCCACGGATTCCTCAATCTTTAATGACTGGTCTCGTTTGGTTTGGCACACAAAACTATCAATCATTCACAAGTATGTCATTTCTTTTGTGATACGTGTGCACCGCCTTTCTGATTCCCTCCGCAGAGGCGCGCCATGCATGCGACCAGGGAGACGGGCTGGATGGGTATACATGGACCCAATTCGATGCCAGGGAAGGCGGTATTCAAGTCTTGAAAGATAAAGAGAATAACGTCAAAGTTACTACCGAGTTGTTAATGGTCGACGGTGGCGAGCACGGCGGAAGCTGGGCAGCACGTATCAAGGGAGAGCCCATCAACGAAGGTTCGAGCGTTTTGTACACGTCTGGTTGACACTCACTATTGGGTTGTCAGGAATACCCTCTCGCACGTCTTTTATCTTCTACGCTGGTCTGGAAGGCTTGGGAGGTCTTGAGTTGGAAACAGACGAAGACGAGAACGTATGCGGCAACTCTTGCCTTCTCTGACAACGACAATTGAATGAATGCATCAGGGCATCGAAGGTCCCATTGTTCTTACTGGTTCAACACCAGACCTTGATGACTTTACCATCCGTATCGTCGACGGTACGTCTTTACCGCTCAACACAGCCACAAATTCCAAGTGCAGTCTGTAGGCCCTAACAACGAAGTCTTTACCGATGGTCTATTCTCGGATGTTTTCGCCAAGCGTATAGGGAGAACACATTACAGCGGGTTTCGTGTTCCCCCGGGAAACATATGGCAGGCAAAAGGCAGGTACATACGCGTTCCGTCCCAATAAAGGTAGCTAACCACGAAACAGACTTCATCTTAAGAGAAATTGCCGAGAATGCGGGGAATGCCGTGAAAAATGTCAAGGGGTCGGATTTGCATCCTGACCCGTCCTACGCCCTTCAGCTCTCTGACGAAACCCTCTCAGCAAATAACCTCCTCGCGTTCCAGAAGTTCTTTGACGGAAAGTTCCAGTTTGACATATTTTATGAAAGCCGAAGTGCACAGACGAAATTGAGCAGTATGTGTCACATTGATTAATTACAGCGTTTACAAGGGTTAACGGTTTCGCAGCTGCTACCCTTGACGAAGGAATTGCTGCATTTTCCACTTCATTTAGCCAACGTTTCCGTGAGACATTTCCTGTTCCTGATTCTCCAAAACGGGATGCACTTGAAGCGTTTTCGCAAGCAATCACCTCAAACTTGCTCGGTGGCATTGGATACTTTTATGGTACATCGATCGTAGATCCTTCCTTCTCCTATGATTGGGACGACGACAGCTCTCCAACTGATAGCGATGATGATGATAGAGGACGTAGGATCGAGGGTCCCCGTTTGACAGAGCCGAAGGCCCTGTTGACTGCAACACCAAGCCGTAGCTTCTTCCCGAGAGGCTTCTATTGGGATGAAGGCTTCCACCTTTTGCATATTGGTGAATGGGACAATGACCTTAGGCTAGTCATTTTATGTCCTCGGTTGCTCCTGTTGACCTTTATCACAGCCTAGAAATCTTGAAGGACTGGATAGATCTGATTGATGACGACGGTTGGGTTGCTCGCGAACAGATCCTCGGTGAAGAAGCGCGTAGCAAGGCATGTCATTGATTCCTCCACGACTGTTGAATGCTTGACTAGATACCGCGATTATTAGGTTCCGGCGGAATTTCAGGCACAGGTTCCCAACTTCGCCAACCCTCCTACTTTGACCATGGCTGTGACGGCCTTTGTAAAACGCCTCAGGCGTCGTGCTGGCCCCACTGACCAGGATCTGGGTTTAGACTTTGGCGTGGGAGGCTTTCAGACACCTCTTTCAACGCCACAATATTCGAAAGGTAACCGCTATCTTGAAGATCGAGACCTTGCGCTGTCCTATTTGCAATCTATGTACCAACCACTCAAGCGTCATTACGAATGGTTTAGGCGCACTCAACGTGGACAATTAAAACAATATGGGCGCAAGGCTCGGTCAAGGACGGAAGCTTACCGGTGGCGTGGTCGATCAGAAAAGCACGTCCTGACCAGTGGATTGGATGACTATCCTAGGGCTCCGCCACACATTGGAGAGTTACATGTCGACCTCATCTCCTGGATGGGTCTTTTCTCCAGGACAATGAAGCAAATCGCCGAGTTTGTTGGGGAAGAGGAAGATCGACAGTATTATGCCAGCATTGAGAAAGCCATAATCCAAAATATCGATGGTCCGAGTTCTCATTGTTGTGTCCTTAACTCCCTGACCACTGTGGTGATTAGACCTACACTGGAGCGAAGATTCCGAGATGTATTGTGATGTAGGCGTGGATGACGACGGTACGACGGCTCTCCATTTCCTAGACAATAGATCGCACGCCTGACGCCCGTCTACTTCACAGACGACTCATACCACGTCTGTCACAAGGGCTATATATCTTTGTTCCCTTTCCTATTGTCCCTGCTACCACCAGAATCCCCACGCCTTGGCTCCGTGTTAGACTTGTTGCGCGACCCCCTGCACTTGTGGTCGCCGTATGGTCTCAGGAGCTTGTCGGCGTCCCACCCTGAATTTGGAACGGGCGAGAACTACTGGAAAGGCCCTATCTGGATCCAAATGAACTATCTCGCATTGCAGGCATTGCACGAGGTGAGTGATGTGAAACCTGCGTAGTGACCACGCTTTTCAACACATGGCTAGACCTACGCCGCGCACGAGGGGCCTTACCAGGAAAAGGCTCAATCCATCTACGCAGAACTCCGCCAGAATGTGATTAACAATGTTTTCAAGGCGCGTAGATGTTATATCAAATATACTCGGGTTGTCCGACAGTCTGACTTTTACATGAAGGAGTATGAGCGTACGAGCTATGTCTGGGAACAGTATGACGCCACTACAGGCGAAGGTCGAAGAAGGTGCAGTTATCCGAACACATTCCGAAGCTCTAGACTCATAAGTTTCGCATCCTAGTCATCCATTTACAGGCTGGACTTCTCTAGTCACACTGAGTAAGGACGGTTCCGCTATGAGGACCACAAGATTATCACTAATTATGAATTAGTCCTGTCAGAGAAGTACTAAACTACGTGAACTACTCCACTTTTGGCTGTGCATAGTGCCATGTCATCTGTGCGAAGATCACACGGCCATGTGCCTCCCATACGTCCTGTTTGGCCTGCCTGCACCTTTATCTTAATCTTAACCCCCATTGTGTAGTCTAGTCTTCACTGAAGGTGTTGAAATATGAGTCATGTTAGTAGCGTGTGCTTTGATCATAGCGCCCACAAACCGCCGAAGAAATAAGACAACTGGGAGCCAGAGCATTGACTGATGGGCAAGTGGTCTGGACTGTCAGCACGGGTATGACAACAGATATATATAGTATCTATTCGCCAGCATCACGGTGCCACGCCGCTACCACGGTGCCCGCAGCCGCCAAGCGAGCAGTGCCTTATGGCGACAGCAATGGGAGTCTGGGGTGATATGTGGTTGAGCCGTATTGTCGGCTAAACCAACCGTGACATGGCCAACAGTTGCCAAATACACAGCCCCGTCTTTCAGCATATTTGAGGCTACCTCAAACACCGACGCACTTCCACCCACTTGAGATGTATCGGTGTCTATCGGAACTTGTGATCAAAGGTATCTTCTTATTCTTGGTACGTCCATTAATTTTTAAGGCTCGCCCAAGTCAATAACCGCCTTTTTCAAGACAATCATCTACGCCACTGTCACCTACAGCGACACACAAGATCGTAGCTCGTTAAACCCATCCTACACGGAATGGGATATCTGTTGGCCAGTTGCATCGTGGTACATTAGTTGGCATGCCGCGATCTGCTTATCGGTGGTCTCGCTCCCCTCTCGTCTCTTCAGGCTAGAGTACGACCTTTTCCCCTCATTCTCTAGTATTTTTTTCTTCTTTCAAAGGATGTTTTCGATGAATATTGATCTCGCTGTTTAGCGTGGATGACTTGGCTGTACACAACATCCCCCAAGGCCCGGATTGGCGCCGATTGTCAATCCTGTTCACCTGGTACCTTGCCGGTATCCCAACTGCATACATGATGCACGACACGTGCGCAATTGGGGCTCCTGGCACCTGGGCACGCGGAATTCGGGTATTCATCGAGGGAATAGTCGCATTCGGACTTGGCGGTCTCATATACGTATGCGTCTTTCCTTTCTAGAAATGGGCCGGGCGTTTAGAGCTAACTAACTTGATTGCTTTGGCACTTCACCCGGTATTTTTTTTGACAGGGACTCGGGCGTTATCTATTCCCAGTACACCACTCCCGTCCGATACTACTGCTGTATCCGCCGGAAAAAGTATCAACAGGTCCAAACACCCTCATGTCCGGTGGTGGAGTAGAATCCGTCTAAGTAAGGTGCAGTCCCGGAATAACTCTGTGCAGGCACGCCGTAATAGGTGTGGGTCGTGTAGGTCTGAGGACTTGGAGTATGACATATTTGCTCTGGAACTCCTACTCCCACCCAGCAGACATTCACCAAACACGTACTCATAAAATTTTGTTGTCGTGGCTCTATTTATCCTCTTTTCATTTTTGCTTGGTAATTATTTTTTTCAATTCCGTTAACGTTCTTTAGGGTGGACTCCACAATCCCATGTGGTACTATTAGTTAGGACACTTGTAGCACACCTTTGAAATTTAGGCTATGTCACCAATGGGTGTGTTGCCATGAGAGGCATGGGAGGTGCAAAGTTACCCTTCTTTACTGTCTAAGTCTACTTCTTGCCTTGATGGTGGGAACTTGGTGCATCAATGAGTCAAGGGAAGGAGGCCAAGGTCTTGTATAATTGTATTTCTGCTGTGGGGGCACTTGAGGTGTTATGACTCTGCAGGGTCACTTGATGACAAGTCTCTACTGGAGGTGCTTAAGGCTCTCGGGATGACACTGGACTGACGAGGTCTAGTGTTTCAGATAGTTTCGGGAGAAGTGTTCTACAACTGAGGCTGTGCCTTAGTTGTGGGTAAGAGGGTCAAGGGTCTGATCCTTGGCACGAAGTAGATGATAGAGATGAGAAGGACAAGCTTGCTATTGCAGGGCTATGAAAGAAGAACACTCTGAGGGACACTCCCTTGCAGAGGTCAGGCTTTATATACTACAAAGTGGAGTAACGATGTCATGGTGGAGCTAGTGAGTCATAGTGGAGTCAGACATGTCATGATGATGTAGAAGCATGTCATAGGTGATGTCAGAC
>Ga0137358_10001711_pt1 | contig 12082 bp, 11 predicted proteins | sample Mad1_20_16metaG_FD_105551 | JGI IMG/M metagenome (GOLD analysis project Ga0137358, IMG submission 105551) | Vadose zone soil microbial communities from Angelo Coast Range Reserve, California, USA - Mad1_20_16 metaG | ecosystem: Environmental > Terrestrial > Soil > Vadose zone | place: USA... | reverse complement strand
CGGAAGGAACGTTTTGTAGTCGTCGAGATCGGACCAGGGACCCTTGTTGATCCAGAAATACCGCAGCCGCGCTTTACCCAGCGGGGTCTTAGCCTTTTGCAGGCGCGCGTACAGTTCCGGATTCCCGCCCCAAAGTTGCTTCAGGAAGAGCTGATCGAAAATACGTGCCGCCTCGACCAGTTTGGCCAGTGCCTGTCGATCTAGGACTGACAGATTGGCGGTCTCCACCCGCAACGACGTCGGTGCAAAACGGGCCGCCATCTTTTCCAGTTGGGTGAGGGTGGGCACGGCCGTTGCAGGCGTCTTCCTAACCCTCGCGCTGGAACTCGCGTATCCCATAAGCATGACGGCCACAAGACAACAACCGAAGGTCTTCACGGCTATACCCCGGGACAGGTTTTGGTGCGTAACCAAGACTTGGTGCGTAACCAAGACGAAGACCCTCATGATACCAGCAGCTCGTCTGGCCCCGGGGCCCTCAGCGGGGTTACAATCGAATACCGAACAGTTCCCCGAGGTCCGCAGGGGCAAACTTGGCCCCGGCTCCCAGGTAGATATTTCATGAAAAAACCGCATTTCACGCTCCTGTTCGTATGCCTGGCGATCCTGCCCGCACTTCTGAGTGCCGACACGGTGGTCGAAGAGATTATCGCCCGCGTCAATAATTCCATCGTCACCCGCTCCGAGTACTTGCGCAGCCGTGAACAACTCAAGGACGAAGCCAAACAGCAGGCCCCCAGCAATTTCGAGGCAGTTTACACGGAGAAGGAACGAGATGTGCTGCGCGATCTGATCGACCAGCAACTCCTGCTCGAAAAGGGCAAGGATCTGGGGATTACGGCCGATACGGAACTTATCAAGAAGCTCGATGAAATGCGCAAGCAGATGAACCTGGAGTCGATGGAGGACCTCGAAAAAGCAGCAACGGCGCAAGGCGTCTCCTACGAGGACTTCAAGCAGAACCTGCGAAACCAGATCATCACGCAGCAGGTGATTGGCCGGGAAGTGGGTTCCCACCTCAACATCACCAAGGAAGAAGAACAGAAGTTCTACGACCAGCATAAGAGCGATATGGAGCAGCCCGAACAGATCCGCCTGAGCGAGATTCTGGTGGCCATTCCGAAGGCTCCTGCCAGTCAAGATCCCACGGCCCCGCCGCCTGCTGCCGACACCCAGCCAACGCCGACGCCACTGGCCCCCCCCATCGAAGTTGATCCGCTCGCAGCAGCTAAAACCAAGGCCGAGAGAGTGCTCGATCAGATCAAGAAGGGCGCGACTTTCGAAGAAGTTGCCAAGAAATCGTCCGATGGTCCCAGCGCTGCTCAGGGAGGGGATCTCGGCGAATTCAAACGCGGTACCCTCTCAAAAGATCTCGAAGACAGGACTTTTGCCATGAAGGCGGGCGAGATCACGGACGTCATTCACACCAAGCAAGGCTTCGTGATCCTCAAGGTCACCGAACATCAGATGGCCGGCATCCCCACCATGAAACAGATGGAGCCGCGCATCCAGGATGCACTCTACTATCAGAAACTACAGCCTGCGCTGCGTGCTTACCTCAAGAAACTGCGCGAAGAAGCTTTTATCGATATCCGGCCCGGTTACGTGGATACCGGCGCCAGTCCGAATCAGACCAAGCCAATCGAAACGGCCAGCAAGGAAGCGGCTGCCAAGAATTTCAAGAAAAAGAAGAAGCATTTATTGTTCTGAGATAATGGCAGGCGTTCCCTGGGCGGGCAACTGCTCGGTCTCATGGTGCTGCGCGCACTTGGGATAGCAAAAATCGCCGCGCGACTCCAGCCTTTGGCGAAACGAATGGATTCATGAAAGAATTTTTCATCTGCGATTGCTCCAGGCAAGAAAACAAGGTTATTACTTCCACCTTTGTGGTGGTGTCGAAGCAGGTGAAACCCAAAAAGACGGGCGAGCCCTATCTCGCCCTCATCCTGGCGGATCGTAGCGGGCAGATCGAAGCCAAGATGTGGGACAACGTTGAGGATGCCCTCGACGCTTTCGAGCAAGACGACTTCCTCAAAGTCAAAGGTCTCCTCAACAAGTATAAGAATCGCTTTCAACTCACGATTCACAAACTCCGTCGATTGGGCGACACGGAAATCGACTTCGCGGACTATCTTCCGAAAACAACCAAGAACATCGACGAACTGTGGCAGGCCTTGGCAGAGTTCGTCGCCACGTTGCAGAATCCTCACCTGAAAGCGCTGATCGAAGCTTTCATGGCCGATCCCGAGATTGCGCAGGCTTACCGGAACGCACCCGCCGCCAAGACCCTGCATCACGCATACATCGGCGGACTCCTCGATCATGTTGTCTCGCTCTTCCGCTCATGCGACTTGATCTGCCGCAACTATCCGCACGTCAACCGTGACCTGGTATTAGCCGGGGCGTTCCTTCACGACCTCGGCAAGATCCATGAACTGACCTACAACCGTTCGTTCTCTTACACTACGCGGGGCCAGTTGCTGGGACACATGGTGATTGAACTCGAGATGCTGCAGGCCAAGGTGTCTCTGCTCCCCGGATTTCCCGCTGAACTCACAACGCTTCTCGGACACCTCATTATCAGCCATCACGGGCAGTACGAGTTCGGTTCGCCCAAGCTCCCCATGTTTCCCGAAGCTTTACTCCTTCACTACATGGATGACCTGGACTCGAAGATGGAGAGCATGCGCGCCCACTTCGAGCGAGAGGCGGAACTCGAGAGTGCGTGGACGAGCTACAACGCGTCATTGGGACGTCCGCTGCTGAACACCGCAAAATTCCTGGCGCCGAAGCCCGCTTCTGCGCCCGAGCCCGCCCCTCTATCGGAGCCGACCGAGCCGGAAACCACCCCAGCGCCCCTGACTCACAACGAGACCCTGACGTTGCCGGGACTGGACATGCCGGGGGAAAGCGATAAGATACCCGTTACCGTAGCGCAGCCGCCGGAAAAGACCTAAACGCCTGTTCAGATCAGTCGTTGACCTCTCGTGTTTGCAGGCTACAAGGCATTCCGATACATTTTCCCGATTGGAGGTTCGTATGCGTTCACGCTCCGCACTCACCCTGACTTTGTGCCTAATGTTTAGCCTGATGGCATGCACCAGCAAGCCGCCTGCCACCGACACAACCGCCAGCGATGCCAACAACCCAGGCGGTGCTATGGCTCCCAACAACAATATGGCTGGGACCTCGAAACCCGCCGCCGAACCCATCGTCATTCCCGCGGGAACCACGCTCACCGTCCGTCTGGGCGAGACGCTCAGCTCCAAGAATAGTGAGCCGGGACAATCTTTCTCGGCAACTTTAGCCACGCCGGTGGAAGTCGGCGGCAAAACCGTGCTTCCGTCTGGTGCTACAGCTTCTGGCACCGTGGTTGCCGCACATCCGGCTGGAAGATTCAAAGGGGCCTCGCTGCTGCAGATCAAGCTCGATGCGATCACCGTGGACGGCAAGCGCCACGCCATCCAGACATCCTCCGTGTCCCGCGCTGAGAAAGGCAAGGGCAAGCGAACGGCTGCTTTGATCGGAGGCGGAGCCGGAGCAGGCGCGCTGATCGGCGCCTTGGCAGGAGGTGGCAAAGGTGCTGCCATTGGCGCCCTTGCAGGGGGAGGTGCCGGCACCGCCGGCTCAGCCTTCACTGGCAATCGCGACGTCACTCTGCCCGCCGAATCCGCCGTGAGTTTCAAGTTGGAAGCACGACTGGAAATCGCCCAGTAGAAATTCCTGCACCAGTCTCTCGAGAAACTGAAGCAGCCCCCAGCTTAAAGCTGGGGGCTTCTTTCATGCTCGAGCAAAAGGAACCGCTGTCGAGCAACTATGCTGAACTTTCGCGACTTCGACGTACTCACCTTCGATTGCTACGGCACTCTCATCGACTGGGAAACGGGCATCTTCTCCGCTGTGAAACCGATCCTAGCGAGCCGGGGGAAGTCCATTCCGGACGCGCAGCTTCTGGAGCTCTACGGTGATTTCGAGGTGCAGGCTGAGAGTGGCGAATATCACTCCTACCGCGACGTCTTGCAATCAGTCGTTAACAATCTCGCCAAACAACTGGCGTTCACTCCGACGCTTGACGAGCTCCATTCGTTGGCGAACTCGATCCCGCAATGGCACCCTTGGCCCGACACCGTCGGGGCTCTCAAAAAGCTGAAGAATCGATACCGTCTTGCCATCATTTCCAACATCGACGATGACCTCTTCCAATCGACTCGCCGCCTTCTGCAAGTCCCGTTCGAGCCCGTCATCACTGCCGAGCAAGCTCGCTGCTATAAGCCTTCTTTGGAGATTTTCAGGCTAGCACTCGAAAAAGTTGGCGTCGCACCGAACCGCGTTCTGCACATCGGACAAAGCATCTACCACGACGTGCTGCCCGCGCAATCTCTCGGACTAGCGACCGTGTGGGTGAATCGTCCTTCGGCTAGAACCGGAGTGGGTGCAGTCAAGCGTGCCGATGGGAAACCGGACCTAGAGGTGACTAGTCTGGAGAAACTCGCACAACTCGCTGAAGGATAGCTGGCCCCGAGGGCGAGTTGGTCGCGAGAAACAGGAACAGATCTGCACTAGAATCCGGCGGGCACCTTCACAATCTTTTTCCGGATGGCGCAATGTACGAGCTCGGCCTTGTTATGGATGTCAAGTTTTCGCATGAGGTTGAACTTGTGCGCCTCGACGGTCTTGATGCTGAGGCTTAACATCCCGGCAATCTTGCGGACCGTGTTGCCCTCCGCGAGCAGCTTCATGATCTCCGTTTCACGCGGAGTGAGAGTCGATCTTGTCGGACGCGCCCGCGTTTGCCCACCCAGTTTCCCACTCTCAATCAGCCCGCCCAGCACTTCCGGACTGACAAACTTGCCACCCTGATGTACGTCTCGCAGCACGCTAATGAGCTTTGCAGCCGGGGTGTCCTTCAGCAAGTAGCCCGCTGCTCCCGCCTGCAGGCCCTGCATCACATAATCCTGATCTTCATGCATGGTCAGAAAAATGACCCGGGTACTCGGTAGATCTCTCTGGATCACCCGCGCGGCCTCGAACGAAGAGAATCCAGGCATGCCCACATCCATCAGGAGAATATCGGGTCGAAGATCCAGGACCCGCTTCAGAGCCTCTGCCGCATCCCCAGCCTCGCCTACAACCTCCACGTCCGTCTCATCTTGAAGCAGTCGGCGAATCCCCTGCCGTACTAGGGCGTGGTCATCGGCAACTACGCAACGGATCTTGGCGCCGGAGTTTGTCTCGATCATCGTGGATTCATCCGAATACACTTCGCCTCCTGGGCCAGAAAGCTCGGAAATGGCACATCGAGTGGCGGGAAGCCAGCTTGGAAACCGGCCTGCTGCTAGGTCTTGGACGTATTGTACAGGCTCAACGGATGGCCTGTCACGGCGGAAACTTGTTGATTTCTGCGGATCCCCTGCCCGCTTTTCAGGTTGTCATCGTTTAGAATCGAACGTTTATGCTGCGCTACTTCACCGCCGGGGAGTCCCATGGCGAAGCTCTGGTCGCATTCCTGTCGGGCCTGCCTGCGGGCCTGAAAGTCGACCAGGAATTCGTCGATCGCGACCTGTGGCGGCGACAACAAGGCTACGGTCGTGGTGGACGCATGAAGATTGAGACGGACAAAGCCCATATTCTCTCCGGCGTGCACCATGGCATCACCATTGGTTCTCCCATTGCCATCCTGCTCGAGAACAAAGACTGGAAGAACTGGCAGGAATCACTTCCAGTTGCAGAGGGCGATCCTACCAGGCACAAAGCGGTGAAGTCCCCACGCCCCGGTCACGCCGACCTGGCGGGCGCTCTGAAGTACAACTTTTCCGAAGCACGCTACGTGCTGGAGCGTGCGTCTGCGCGCGAATCTGCGGCACGGGTTGCCGTCGGCGCTTTGGCCAAGCTATTTCTGCGCGACCTTGGAATCGAGGTTTTCAGTCACGTGACTTCGGTCGGTGCTGCTGCCATCGATAAGGAAATTCCTTGGGATCAAATTAAGGCGGTCGGCAGCAAGACCGACATCCTGCTGAGTTGCGCCGATCCTGATGCCGAGCAGCGTATGAAGGAAGAGGTCGACAAAGTTTTGAAGACGGGCGATTCCGTGGGGGGAGTTTTTGAGGTGGTAGCCCACAATGTCCCACCCGGCTTGGGCACCTATGCGCAATGGGACGAGCGTCTCGATGCGCTGCTGGCCGCGGCGGTAATGTCATTGCAGGCGGTGAAAGCCGTAGAGATCGGTTCGGGAATCAGGGCGGCTGCGTCCCCCGGCTCGCTGGTTCACGATGAAATTGGCTACCACGCAGCGGATACATATACAAAGTTCAGCCGTCCGCACAATAACGCCGGCGGAATTGAAGGCGGTGTCTCAAATGGCCAGGAGATCCGGGTGCGTGGCTATCTGAAGCCGATCTCCACCTTGCGACGTCCACTGCAGTCGGTTGATTTCGCCACTCGCGAACCGGTGAAAGCTGCTTACGAGCGTTCCGACGTCTGCGTCGTCCCAGCTGCAGGGGTGGCTGCCGAAGCTATGGTTGCTCTCACCCTGGCGAAATGCGCTCTCGAGAAATTTGGCGGGGATTCCATGCTGGAGACAAAGCGAAACTTTCAAGGATACCGGGAGCAGTTGAAGAACTATTGAGGTTCATCGCCCACGACGAACGGCCACCGACTAACGACTGATCAATGATCTACCCCATCGTAAAATTTGGCGACCCGGTGTTGGAAAAACATGCTGAACCGGTGACGGCCTTCGATGCCGAGCTTAAGAAACTCGTCGAGGACATGTTCGAATCGATGTACGCTGCGCACGGTGTGGGCCTGGCGGCGCCCCAGATCGGCATCTCGAAGCGCCTTGCGGTCATTGACGTGACTTTCAAGGAGGATCCTGAAGCTAAACTGGTACTCGCCAACCCCGAGATCATTCACACGGAAGGGCGTCATACACAGAATGAAGGTTGCTTGAGCATCCCAGAATTTCGCGAATCAGTTACGCGGCCGCGCAAAGTGACCATTCGCGCGCAGGACGTGAATGGGAACTTCTACGAAAAGACTGGCGAGGAATTGCTAGCCCGAGCCTTCCTTCACGAAACTGATCATCTGAATGGCAAGCTCTACATCAGCCACATCAGTGCCTTGAAGCGCGACCTGATGAGGCGCAAAATCCGAAAACTCGTGAAGGCGGGCGAGTGGTAGCTCATGAACGCAATGGCGCAATCTTTCTATGACGCAACCACTCAACCTCGTCTTCGCTGGAACCCCGGGCTTCGCTGTGCCAACCCTGGAGAAACTGATCGAAGCCGGATTCCATGTTCGTCTGGTGGTTACGCAGCCGGACCGATCTCGTGGCCGCGGCATGGAGTTGACGGCATCTCCTGTTAAGCAAAGCGCTCTGAAGCTCGGCCTTCCTGTCACCCAACCCGACAAGATCAAGAACAACGAAGATTTTCGGACTCAGCTTACGGACCTCAAGGCCGATGCCATCATCGTCGTCGGCTATGGGCGCATCATCCCGCAGTGGATGATCGACCTTCCACCCTTAGGCAATCTCAACGTGCATGCTTCGCTGTTGCCAAAATATCGAGGTGCCGCGCCCATTCAATGGGCAATCGCACAGGGAGAAACTGTTACCGGCGTCACAACCATGCGGATTGATGCAGGACTCGACACCGGAGACATCTTGCTACAACGCAAACAACCTATCCGCGCGGAAGACACTGCCGAAACGATCGCTCCCAAGTTGGCGGCAACCGGCGCTGAATTGATGATCGAGACCCTCGCGGGCTTGCAAGCAGGCACGATCAGGAGACGAGCCCAGGATCACACGCAAGCCACACTCGCCCCAATTCTGAAGAAAGAAGACGGTCGAGTCGATTTCCATCGCTCTGCAACCGAGATCTGGAACCGACTGCGCGGCTTTCAGCCATGGCCCGGCGCATTCACAACGTGTCGAGGCAAGAACCTCCACCTATGGGACGCGCGGCCCACCGACGCGGACATTTCTCCAGCCAAGCTCAAGGTCGAGGGCAATCGTCTGCTGGTGGGCTGCGGCTCGGACACCGCTCTCGATCTGCTGCAAGTGCAGGTGGAAGGCAAGAAACGCATGCCCGCGCGCGACTTTATCAACGGATATCGAGTCCACCAAGGCGAATGTTTGGGTGAACTGCAGTAACGCTGGCTTCTTGAATGACAGTCGCGCCAACAGCGACCAAACGGCGAATGGCTAGGCACAATGTCAATTTCTCCAGCACGAACCGCTACTTATGACATCCTGCTCCGGGTCGAGCAGGAAGATTCCTACGCATCTGAACTCCTGCATTCGACTCGATGCGCGGAACTGACAACCTCCGATCATGGCCTTGCTACCGAGCTCGTGATGGGAGTTCTCCGCTGGCGATCCTCCCTGGACTCCATCATCGGCAGCGCGTCCGCGCAGCGCCTGGAAAAACTTGACCTGGAGGTTCTGACTGCGCTTCGTCTCGGTGTTTATCAACTAGGCTGGCTGGATCGCATTCCGGCTCGGGCGGCGATTCACGAGAGCGTTGAACTCGTGAAGCGAGCCCGAAAACGATCGGCAGTGCCCTTTGCGAACGCTGTGTTGCGGAAGCTCGCCGAGTCACTCACATCTGGCAAAGGGTTCATCGATTCCATCCGGTCCGCAGCCACAACGGCCGCACTAGCGAGCGGGTCTGCTCATCCCGAATGGCTGGTCCAAAGCTGGGTCACTCAGTTCGGACTCGATGTCGCAAGGAGTGTGTGCAGCTACGATCAGTCGATTCCAGTCACAGCGCTCCGTCTGCGCACGCCCTGGGCAGAAGAGGAACTCGAGCGTGCTGGGGTCGAACTCGGGCAGGGCGCGCTTCTGGCCGACGCGCGTCGAGTGCTCTCCGGAGATACCACAAAAACGGAGGCTTTCAATGAAGGCCGGATTGCGATTCAGGATGAAGCGTCGCAACTTGTTGCCGCACTGGTTGGCCAGGGCGCACGCATTCTGGACTGTTGTGCCGCTCCGGGTGGAAAGACCTGGGCAATCGCCGATCGCAATCCCGAGGCCACCATCGTCGCCGCGGAACTGCATCCACATCGAGCCGAACTTCTGCGCAGGCGCGTTGCGGCCAACAATGTCCAAGTCCTGACCACTGACGTACGCGAGTTACCCGTCCACGAGCCCTTCGATCGTGTGCTGGTCGATGTGCCCTGCTCCGGCACAGGCACGTTCGCGCGAAACCCCGAGATCAAGTGGAGGCTGACACCCGCAGATCTCGCGGATTTTCATTCGCGGCAGGTGGCAATCCTGCATGCCGCCCTGAAGCAGGCCAAGCCGCAGGGTCGATTGGTCTACTCCACCTGTTCGCTGGAGAAAGAGGAAGACGAATCGGTTGTAGAGGAAGTTCTTCGGAAGAACGAGTCCTTTCGACTGCGGGACAGTCGTGCTGAACTCGCGCACCTGCTCAACGATCGCGTGCTGATCGCGAAGGATCCCGACTCACTCGTTCACGGACCCTATCTTCGCACCATTCCGGGCGTTCATCCCTGCGATGGATTCTTCGTCGCCATCTTCGAACGTCAGTAGCTGCGACCCGCGCTACTAACGCCGGAATCAGCGCACTTCGAAATTTACCGTGGCCCCCGCGTTCACGCGCTGTCCCGGCGTGGGATTCTGCGACACGATGATGCTCGCGGGCGATGGTTGTGGTGGCGCCGTCCCACCCGCAATTCCAGGTGTGGAAGAGTTATCGCTTGGCGTGGGGGCGACGGTCACGTTCCCCACGTGAAACCCCGCATCCAGCAGTGCAAGGTTCACACTGCCCAGCGGCTGCCCGATGAAGCTGGGCATCACGAAGGCCTGCGACGGAGCAGTAGTTGTCACCAGCAGGCTTATGCGAGGCGCGGAAATCCCGCTTGCGTTCGGTGGCGGACTCTGTGCCAATACCTGGTCCGGAGGCGCTCCCGGCATCGGTAGATAAGAAACCGATCCGACATCGAGTCCGCGCCGGCGAATGTTCAGGTCAGCCGCACGCCCGCTCTGGCCCAGCACATCCGGAATTGTGACCCGTTGCGGTCCCAGGCTCTGCGCAACTCGCACCTGCCAACCACGCCGGACTCGAGTGTCCGAGACCGGAATCTGCGACATGATCTTCCCTTCCGCGAGGTCTGCGCTGTAGTACTGCCGCTCGATCACGACATTCAATCCCAGACCCGCGACCGCGCGCTCGGCCTCTGCCGGACTCAGCCCGACCAGCTTCGGCACAGTCACTTCTCCCCCGTGGATGGCAAAGCGCATCGCCATAAGCGCGGAGAACATCGCCACCAGCAACAGCACCAGCGCAATCAAGGCGAAACGAAAAAAGGACTTCATCGCTCACACTGATTATAGGGGAGCAGTCACCCTTCGTTGCCAGATTCGCGCTGCGCCAGATGCCCCGCGGGGGCCAGTTACCAAAGACCCTTGCCACATTGCCCTTTCGAACATCCCCGACCGAGACTCCTGAGTAGCGCCAGCGAACCCACTTAGCGTTAACGTAGGTGTTACCTCGCTCGGCTCAAAAGGCCTTGCGACCACTCCTTCGCGACAGGGCTACTTACTATGCAGAACTCCACCGCCTCCGATACCGCACGGCGCAGTTCGAGGGTGCCGGCCAACGTTCCGATCCTGGTTACCAGCCTGGAGCCTGCCACCCATTTCTCGGAAGTTTGCGAGACGTTGGTGGTCAATGCCCACGGCTGTTCCATGCGCTCTCCAATGAAGCTGGACGCTGGCGTGATCGTGCACTTCCACAGCAAGGAAGGCCGCGAGACCACCGCGAAGGTTGTTTATTGCCAGCCTCTGGAGTCCGATCGGCTGGGCTGGAGACTGGGCGCAAAACTTGATCGCCCCGAAAATTTTTGGGGACTGAAGGCGTGTCCTCAGGACTGGGAGCGATTGCCCGCGCCCGCCGCCCCCACCGGGGACAAGCTTCCGCTGAAGTTGCTGGGCAAAAACGGCGACGCACAGGCGATTCCGGCGTCGGTGAAGGTCACACTCGACAGTATCCAGAAGCAGATTTCCAATGAAAACCTGCGGACCATAATGGCAGAACTGGTTCAGCCTTTGCAGGCCGAGCTGACAGACGTTCGCGAGAAGCTAGCCCGCGGAGAGGCACGCCGTAGCCGATTCGAAGTGTCCCTGTCACAGATTCCGCCAGAACTCGAAGAGCAACTGGAGCAGCGCCTGCGGAAACATCTCGGACCACGCATTCAGGACGAGGCGCGCGCGCAATCCGCACAACTGCTGGAGGCAGCAAAAGCAGCCATCAACCAGAGGACCACAGAGACCCACAATCAATTTGTCCAGCAAGTCACGCAGGAACTGCAGGCGGTCGAGCAGAAGACACAAGGGCTAACCGCCGATGTCGCCGCCAATTTGCGCGACCACCTCAATCGCCGGCAAGGAGAGTTCCAGCAGCAGGTTGTGGATGCCGGCAACCGACTCAAGCGGCTGAGCGACGAACTGTTGCAGATCCTCCAGCACAACTTGGGTGAGGAACACAATGAGCGTCGCCGCGAGTTGGAGCAGGTTCAAGGCGTGGTGGTCTCGGAGGCGTCGCGTGTGAGGGAACAGGTCACGGACCTCGACGGTCGCATCAGCAAGCTGGACGAAGCGACACGAGAACTCGAGTCAGGTCTCGACAAGCGCCTCGGACAAATGGCGAGCAACACAGTGAGCAGTACGCGCAAGCAGCTGGAGAGTGCGGTCGATACCATCCTCGCGGATATGAGCGCTCGCAGTTCGCAGGAACTCGGCAGACAGCTCGAGGAAGCGTGCGGCCGCCTGAAGCTTGTCCAGCGGGAGATCGAGGCATCAGTAAACGAGTCGCTGAAGATCCAGGTCGGTGAGACTCTGAAGACCTTTGAGCACTCCATGGACGAACTGGCTCAGCAGGCCGTGGGGCGATTGCGGAGCACTCTGGCGACCGGTTTGAACTCGCTGGTTGCAAGTCTGGGCGACCAGTTCCGGGTGGAAGGGCGGTCCAACGGGGAAAGCAAACACGTACCCGTCGGATAAGATCAATAAATTAATAAATTAATAAATTAATAAGAAGACCGGCTGCAGATTCTT
>Ga0137358_10001709_pt1 | contig 12097 bp, 13 predicted proteins | sample Mad1_20_16metaG_FD_105551 | JGI IMG/M metagenome (GOLD analysis project Ga0137358, IMG submission 105551) | Vadose zone soil microbial communities from Angelo Coast Range Reserve, California, USA - Mad1_20_16 metaG | ecosystem: Environmental > Terrestrial > Soil > Vadose zone | place: USA... | reverse complement strand
TCAAGAACAAGATCCTCGGAGAGAAGGACATCGAGGCGGTACTCGAGAGACTGGGTCGACCCATGGAGGATGAGGCTCGGATAATTGGAGCACAAACTCTCCAAGTCGTCTGTGGTCTTTTCTAGAATATGAGAGTGGTGATGGAAGGTGAGACAATCCACTACGCTTTTTCATTCGTTATTGAATATTTTCCCCATTAGATGGCAAAGTATCGGCCGACCGTGTCTGGGACGCGCTTAGTACGTTCTGTGGGTCACAATGAAGCAACTGTGTGACTGAATGAGGATTAGATCTCATGCAGCAACTCGCAAGCGACACGAATAAGTCCAAACGTTAGTCATTTTTGATGCAGCGATTGTTGACCGGAATCGCTGAGACTGTCCTTGCAGGTGACAAGTTGGAGCAGGATATCTGAAAGTGGCTGTCACCGCCCGACCCCTGGAAGAACCACAACATTGCCTGTAAATCACGTCACCGCGCGTCTGCGGCATGGTTCGTTCAAGGCAATAGGTTCTCAGATTGGAAAGTGTCAAAGGTCCCGGGTTCCCTACTATGGGTCCATGGGAAACGTACGTTAACGCCAGATTGTACGCTCTTCTAGAGAATGAAATTCAATTTTTATCGTAGCGGGTGCCGGAAAGAGCGTACTTTGGTACGTCAAATTTTTGATATCGCCGACTCGAGCTTATCACCTTGGCCAGCTCCTCAATTATCGAGGACATCGATGCCATGCGGAAAGCGGGACTTGCGTCACTGGCGTTCTACTGTGATTTTAGGGAAGATCAAAAGAAGGACCTGCGTGGACTACTCTCGTCCCTCCTGGTCCAACTTTGTCATCAATCCGACTCCTATTGTGATATCCTTTCCGAATTCTACTCAGACCACGCCAATGGTTCGCGTTATCCCAGCGATGATGCACTTACGGGATGTTTAACCGACCTCCTTAAACTCCCTGGACACGCCCCCGTCTACCTAATTGCGAATGCTTTGGGTGAATGTCCGAGCGCATCTGCGGTCACATCGCCCCGCGATGATGTCCTAAATCTCATTGAGGAGCTTATCAAATCACGAATCCCGAATTTGTGCCTATGCGTTACTAGCCGACCAGAAATGGACATCAAAGATACCCTTGATTTTTTAGTGTCCCACGCTGTTTCCTGCATGTCGAGATCGGACAAAAGAGAGACGTCGAGAAGTATATCAAGTCGATCATCAACATGCGTCGGATAAACAAAATGTGGAGACCGCAGGACAAGAAATTGGTCGTCGACGTCCTCACAGAAAAAGCTGACGGGATGTAAGGGATCAATACTAACTTCTTGACGACTCCCGCTCATTTCTGTGGTGTAGGTTCCGATATGCCGATTGCCAAATAGTCCACATTTGTGGCTGTCTTCCGGGAGACCTTGAAGATGCACTTGCCATGCGTCAGATAAACAAAATGTGGAGACCGCAGGACAAGAAATTAGTCGTCGACGTCCTCACAGAAAAAGCTGACGGGATGTAAGGGATCAATACTAACTTCTTGACGACTCCCGCTCATTTCTGTGGTGTAGGTTCCGATATGTCGATTGCCAAATAGTCCACATTTGTGGCTGTCTTCCGGGAGACCTTGAAGATGCACTTGCCACGCTACCTAAGACGCTCGATGAGACATACCAGCGGATCTTAGAAGAAATTAGTGAAGTACACAGGAAATTCGCCCATCGTCTCTCAGTTTGTCGCAGTCGCTCGCCGCCCCCTTCGTGTCGAAGAACTCGCCGAGTTGGTTGCATTCGATTTCAAATTTGGATCAATGCCGAAATTTTACGAGGATCGGCGCCTGGAAGATCCACGGGCAATCGACGCGGTGTTATCGACATGCCCTAGCTTGCTTGCCGTCGTTGACGTCAATGGCTCCCACGTTATACAATTCTCTCACTTCTCGGTCAAGGAGTTCTTGACTTCCGCTCGTGTTGCTGAAGCAAGCGATAATTCCCGTCGTTGCCATATTGACGAGACATCGGCACATACCCTCGCGGCACAAGCCTGTTTGGGCATTCTGCTACACCTGGACGAGGATGTCACCAGAAAGAGTCTAGGGAAAAAAATCCTCTCGCTAAATATGCTGCGAAGTATTGGGTTGACCATGCTCGTTTGGAGGATGCGTCGCGAAATGTGGATGGGACGAAACAACTATTCAACCCAAGCAAACCACACCTTGCGGTCTGTGTCTGGATACACCGGCCATACAATCATTGGCGGTATCGAGTCGAACGAGGCGAAAGGCCGTTGCCACTCTGCGGAACACCTTTGGATTATGCCGCTGCTTGGGGCTTACGTTCTATCGTAGAATTCCTCGTTTTCGACCACACCCAGCCAGTGCATCCTCGAAACTTCACCGGCAATGCAACACCACTACATCTGGCATCAGAAAACGGACATGGGGACGTTGTTCACTTTCTTCTCGAACACGATGCCGATGTATCAGTCTAGGACGAGGACGGCCGGACTCCATTACATCTGGCGTTGGAAGCGGGGCAACTGGACGTCGCTCGCATGCTTATCGAGCATGGCGCGGATGTATCGGCCCAAAACGAGGATGACCAGACTCCATTACATCTGGCGTCGAAAGCTGGGCAACTGGGCGTCGCTCGCACGCTTATCGAGCGTGGTGCGGATGTGTCGGCCCAGGACAAGGACGGGCAGACTCCATTCCGTCTGGCGTTGAAGGCGGATGAGCTCGCTCGTATGATCGTCGAGCGAGAGAAATTGATGTCTAAGCTTAAAGCCCAGAACAGGGGAAGCAGTTAATGGAATCCCGACTTATTCTCACACGCTTCTATTCCCTTAATTTGAACTTGTTTTAAGCTGCGACTCGTCCCTTTAACTCCTGGCGATGTTCCCTTTTTATCGACTGCGAAACTTACCACTGTTTTAACCATACCATTAGACGATTAATGACGGTGCACATGTACATAAAATGCCTGCGATATCTACCGTAATGAATCATCCTTTTGTCCTCGAAACATGTCAGCGTGTCAGATTGCGATGACTCAGTTACCAGTGGTGGATTACAGGTTGCCACTTACTCACTCTCAACCCAGTTTTCTCGACACGCAACTCCATGATGTCTTCCGTTCTCATTAACTGAGAATAACGACGAGCAGCAAGCCACGGTCTGGCTCAGTTCCGTTCGTCCTAATTTGGATGAGCGGAGCGAAGCCCGGAACGAGTTGCGCAGCACTAACTAAATTATTCTAAAACTAAATTAAATATTCTAAAAGCAGCCATGCCGTATTCTTTTCTGTGGAAGAATTGCTCTCCCCCACCATGTCAATCTGTGCCCTCCTCCCAACTCGTCACATTTCAGCTGCAGTTTCACTGGTCTCTAGTGGGCTATCGCCAGCTCGCATCAGGTGGCATATGAAATTCTTTCCCGATGCCGAGCCATCCGAAGGTGATGATACTTGTCAATTGTCATGAACACGAGAACGCCCACTGGCAAAACTTGAGTTATATTGTATAGGTCCTCGTCGTTCTCTAGTGTTCGCCGGGCCGGGGGCTATCCCTTTCGCTTGGCCCATGATCTGATACCGACCATGAACGGATATGTGTTCCTTTCTGGACTGCGTCATGGTGTCAAGAATGGGATGTGGACCAGTACGATAGCTAAGAAGGGAGACCTCCGGAAAGAAAGAATTCCGTGGCTGCGCAGTGAAAGTTCGGACAGGGCTCCATATAGCCCTGTCTCTCGTACGCTCACGACTACCTGCATCTCCATGGGAACATTTACCTCAGGGAGACCGCTGTCGCGTCTAAATTCTGATGTTCCTGGTGGCGATTCTTACTATGAAAGTCGCGCCACGGACTTTGTCGGTGCTATTGCCAGTCAAGAGCCCTCTTGACTCATCCGCCTCGTGCGAACTGACGAGTAAACCATATTATTACAGAGTGACTACATCTACATGCTGCTTGGCTGTAATAGTCACCTCCTATCGAATACGCTAAGGATTCAGAAAAGAATGACGGGCAGTGGGTACTAGCGATGTCAAATAGCTATACAAAAGGCGTGTTGACCATTAATCTCCACAACCAGGGCAGAGGGGAACACGAAGAAAACGAAAGTTTATATTAGAGGTTAGATGGGGGGGAGGGGGTGAGAGATGTATGGGCTATGCACAATGTATTAGAAAGAAGAGAAAACCCAAGACGTTTAGACGAGAGTGCGTACCGAAGGGCATCGAATTTGCGTTAGGTGACCGTGGCTCAAAACGAGACCGTCTACGCGACAACGCAGCTTCCACGATCTCCATTTCCATGATCAACGGGGACCGACGGCCCGTCCTCGGAGTTGGTGGCGAAGGTGATGGTGAAGAGCTGAGCGAAGAAATCCATTGGAATGACTGTTTGTGGTGTGTGGTTTCACAGATGCTATGAAACTGCCCTGATGGTGAGAGACTCTTCGACGCACTCCTTTTATACCTCGTGAGTCTGAGATATGATTCTCATGTCAAGATGACTGCCAAGACAATTGGGACAATGGTGAATGACGGCCGGTCGTTCACTCTACAATAGGGACGTCGGATAGGTGATTAATGGGGCAATAATAGTTCGAGTTTCAGAATCAACGGAGGAGAAATATCTGATTAACTTCACAAGAAACTTGTGCTTACATATATCTGGTGAACAACGAATACCATAAGTTCAAGTGCGGCAGGCTCGCAAGTGCTGTCGGCTCGCAGTCTCGTATCCATGGTACCGTGACTGGCTAGCACGTGATACGCCTGTTTATCTTTCCGAGTCAGGCTGCTGGTCGAGGTGGCCATTTCCTGGGTGCAAAAATTGGGCCTGAATGCATCAGGGAGCGATGCGAGGAAGGGTGAGCCCTAGAATACTCTCAACAACATGGACAGAACTGTACAAGGCGCTCACCGGATCAGAGCCAGGCGGCCAGCCCTTCCCGCGGACAATACGGAAACAATCACATATGACACAGAGAGCGGCCAGTGCATAAAACGCAGCTATATCACTAACGCTGCCATTTATCTTTTATGAACAATTAGTAGACCGATTGTCCGGGACTCCGGGAGGCCCGGGCGCCGGAGAAGGCAGTACTCTCTACTGGTTTTCAGGAATTCCAGGATGGCACGACAACGGTAAGTCTTGACAAGAGGCTCTACTGTAAGTGACAGAAACCTCTCAAACTTGCGGCAGCCTCAGAAGGCAGGTCAGAGAGGTCAACGGCTCGGAAGAAGATGGCCAGGTACCAGGTGCACCCCCACTCCGAATCAAACATTTTTGAGAGTACCGCTTGACCTGTGCCTAGTAGCTGAGGCGTTCTGGGTCTCAAGTGCAAAGCCGAGCGTCGTTGGTTTGGTATTTGGGGCATTTCTGGAGACTACGATGTTGAACTTTGCGTTGAAATGGGAGCGCACGCTGGGCCGGGCCGCGAACGCGCGGATCTAACATCCGTGATAAGATAAGCGATAAATCGATAAACCTGGATACAGTTAGATACATAACTTACACCGGTGACAGTGACACTAAGCATGACGCTAGGCGTTAGTCGTTCCTTAGTTTAGCTTCGCCTTTTGGTCTGACACACATTTAAATATACACTGTGGTTAGTTGTCTTGCCCCTCAGCCTGTTTACTACTGAGTCACTACCGCATCACTTCACATCGTAAACACTTCTGAAAACACTTCTGAAAGCAACTACCGAACTGGGCCGGCTGCATAATGACCCATGATGTCTTGAAATTCATGCATAGGGGCATGCTGGCATGTCGCTTGCAGTGTGCCAAGCCTGTCAGTGGAAAACTGATAGAGCGCCACGCCCGAATCACCTACTATATGTCTATGCGACTCCATCAACTCGAACCCGATAATCATCAACCTTCTTTTCATCGCTGCCAGAAATGCTCCCGCCGTTTGGGAGCGTGTCTTGCTCCAGGATTGCGTGGTCGAGCATTGTTCCGTGAGCGGGGAAAAGCCTCGAAAGCGTAAAGTAGACGGTCGATGCTAGGGTGAACTATACAGAACATACGACAATCAGGGCCAAATTGAAATTTTTTTTAATGAGTGCCAACTCAATCTTTGGTGAGAATTCATATAAAGGGAATAGCGTGCTCACCCCGAAAAGATATGCGAGATCGAATAGCCGAGTTCCGACTCCCACGTGTACGTTCGTGTTTATGCTGTTTATGAGCCCCGGCATCGTGGGTGGCACCGAGACTATCATTGCAGCGGCAGCGCGCCAGTTCTGCGAACGTCATAAGGGACGGAACACACGATCTACATTCGGAAAGCAAGGCCTACAATACCATATGTATACCTGTACCTTCCATGGGGCTGATACATCGCAGGAACGTCAACATGCGTGCGGTGTACGAGCCAATACTAAGCGACAAAGCCACGATCAGTCCCTACATCCTTTGCTAAAAGGACTACGAGGGCTTACGTCGGTGACCATGATTCCGGTGATGGGGCCGAGGAAGACGGTGTAACCGCCCATGAAGGCTAAGAAGCCCGTCGCACTGCACAGCAGGGTATGAGAATCCAAGAGTTTCTTCTGAGGCGAACGCACCTCGCGAGTATTTCCCATGGACAGAGCACCCACCCGCCGATGAATGCGCAGATGACCTGCCCACGCCGAATGTTGATATAGCGCGGCCAAAGTGCGGTCATGTCGTTCCCAGCACTGAGAGAGTTCGCTGAGATGTTCGTGCCCAGTGTACCGAGAGTAAACGCAAAAGATGTGAAGAAAGCAGCCGCGCGGTTGTCCCAGTGGTCGATAAGCTTGAGTGGGTCCCAGAGAACTTGACCGTAAAGGGCGATGCCCGCGCTGGTCACTGCAATGCCCACAAAGCTGGCTAGTGTGAATACAACAGGGATTATGATGAGTTGGACATATTGTCTATGAGAGCACTGGTTAGTGGCGTTGAAAAGGTCGACGAAACGAATGTTTGCGTACGCGCTTTCGGTCTTAGCATATCTCTGAAATGGGATTGTCATACATGAGTAGACGCGACGTGGTTATGTGTGTGTGACCCACAGTAAAATCTGGGATGTTGACGCCGAGAGTAGAGAAACTCCCCAGAGCGCTATTGAGAGCACCAATCCATGCCCAAGAGAGCTTACTACCACTCAACTCTGCCTTCTGGGAGAGAAGACCACTGTTTGGGGGCACTTTGACCAACGCCCAGATAAGCAGCGCTATCCATGTGGGAGGAACTATAATCGATTTGGCCAAGAATAGCCAGCGTATCTTCTGTGGAGAGACGAACATAAATGGGAACTGGACGAGCCAATAAAGAAAGAAGCACATCATCCCTTCGGGATACGTGAGCATTTGCTTAACTATTGATGAGGACAGGTTGACGCGCACCAGATGTAGTTATATTCGCACTGGGAGGGAGGTGATTCGGAAGGTGAGCGATGGACGGCCAAATTGCTTTTATCATCTATGGTAGCGACCATGAAATGCCTACGAAATGGAGGGAAAAGCGAAGGAGATGCACCTGGTAAACGCATTCTGAACCAATGAAAGTCTGAACCCCAAACCAAAACAAGGACAAAACCACTCGGCTGATGACGCTGAAATAGCTCAGCCAGAACCCAAACGAGGAGCGATTAAGGACAGGGAACGGTATGTGAAGTCGGGCACCAATAGTGCCGTTCAATACCATGACAGTCCCTATAATGGTATTCCCTAAAGCGATTGCCGGGAGTGCATGCCGCCTACGAGGTGTGCATGCATTAGCCGTAATCTATTACGAAATGTAGATAACTGAAGACTACAAACCAAGATAAGCCTATCGCGAGCATTGACGATGCAAGTGCCCACGTGCCCATGTTAAAGGCATCCGAGATCCAATACGCAATGTAGTTGAACGTCGTCCATGTACGCATATTCGGAGGCACGGGATCCATGTCCTTATTGCTCCAAGCGCTGCTCGGCGCGAACGTCGACGGTTCGGGTTCGAGCTTCCATGCAGACGGACGAAGAAGTAGAGACCAGGATGATAATTTCCCCATTGGGTAGGTCTACTATATATGAGCAGCACGGACTCGGACGCGGAGGCCGAGGTGAGGGTAAAATAGTAGGGGGGTGGGGGTTGGAGGTTGCTTCGGGCGAACCATCTGATTCTTGCCTTTTATCGGACGTTCGCTCTTTCGTAGACGTGGAAGAAAAAATGTCAGAATCATCGGAGACTCGGACAGCATGTGGCGGCTAAGCGGCGGGATGCCGACGGGACAGCGATTGCGATCACGATCCGAACCCACTTCTCCGAGGCCTTAAGATAGGCGGGTTGCCTCAGAAGCAGCTTAGGACGCGGTATTACCGCGCATCAGCAGAACCTCGTGCGGCGCCATGTCCGGAAAACCCCGAAGTGCACCAATCATGTTTCCAGCTGCTGTATTGGGCCTAGAGGATGATCACCTTCTGCAACCTCGTGAACGTCTTTGAGAAGCATTGGGACCGCGGCATGCCACGTCATATGCCTGCTTCTCACCCACCTGGGACGCATATAAGCAGCAAAGCGATGGCATCTCACTCGCACCACCATGTCCCCTGAAAGCCGCTTCCAAATATCCGTATCGGACGATGCTCTTGCCCTCCTTCACCGCAAACTTGCCGATGTGCGCTTCCCCGACGAATTAAGCAACGTTGGCTGGAATTGCGGCGTCCCTCTCTCGGATGTGAAACGTCTGGTCAACAAATGGAAAGACGGCTACAACTGGCGTGCGCATGAACACAAACTCAATCAACTTCCAATGTTCACCAGAGACATCGAAGTGGAAGGGTTCGGGGCCCTGAACATCCACTATGTACATCAGAGGAGCACATTGAAAAGCGCCATCCCACTGCTCTTTGTACATGGATGCACGTGGAATAATCGTCTTGTCCCAGTATGTGGGACTAACACATTTTGCCAACAGGGCCAGGCAGCTTCTTCGAGGTCACGAAAATATTGCCGCTGTTGACTGCGCCTGATGCCGGGCATCCATCTTTTCATGTCATTGCACCCAGTCTTCCCGGGTTTGCATGGTCACAGGCACCCTCAAAGAGTGGCTTTCGATCGAGGCACTACGCAGAGGTGCGCACAGTCCTTGACAAACCCGGTAGCTCACGTGCTAATAGATTAAAAGCTCATGAACAAGTTAATGTTATCGCTTGGTTATTCTGAGTATGTAACGCAGGGTGGTGATTGGGGCCATCTTGTGTGTTCTCCTGCTCTTCCTCCCTCGTCGATGAAACCGAATAGCTCAAATACCTTAACTACTCACTAGGTGGCTCATGTCACGGCATTCCGGTACGGGCCCCAGCATGTCAAGGCTTCGCATACCAACTTTCCTCTGTAGGGTGGTTTTGTCTCCTCACTTTCTCAAATCTCCTGTGATTTGGACACATCACTAATCGCCCACTGACAGTGCACCCTCGATCGTATTCTGGAAAAACCCAATACAATATGTCAAACACCTCATTACGCCTTATACCTCGCGCGAACGGGAAGGTGTAGCGCTCTACAACGCATTCCAGAAACAAGGCCACGGGTATTTCGCAATGCAATCGACCCGTCCCCAGACTCTGGGATATAGTCTCGCAGACTCGCCTGCCGGAATGCTGGCATGGATATACGAGAAACTTGTAAAGTGGACAGACTCGTACCCGTGGACAGATGAAGAAGGTGCGTGTCTGAGCGTTTCTCTTTCAAATCTTTTCATCTGATGCTGGTTAGTATTGACCTGGATATCGATCTGCTGGTTTTCGCGTGCGGGACCAGCAGCATCGGTGAGGATTTACTACGAAATAGATGGGTCAGGCGATTTGTCAGATTGGCACCTCTGGAAAGTAACCGTGCCTGTTGGCATATCTTTCTTCCCAAAGGAATTGGGCCGTTCTCCTCAAGCGTTGGTCTTTCGTGATTTGTTTGTTTTATTAACATTTAATTTGAAATGTTGTGTAGGTTTCTTCGTGCGGGATCAAACGTCGTGTTTGAATCAGAACACGATGTTGGCGGTCACTTTGCAGCTTATGAAAAGCCGGATGCCCTCGTAGGTGATGTGAGGAGGATGTTTGGGAAAGGGGGTCCCGCTGCCGGCGTGGTCCCGGGGCATGATGGACTATAAACCCCCCGTCTTGGGCCGCACGTCTCAAAGGGAGAGAGAGGAAACAGTTTCAGCAGTCTCCAGTCGGACTAGAATGTTCAAATCCATGTTCTCCAGCCCCATGAAGGACTTATTCAGAAAAGGCGAGTCCCGTCAGACCATATACACTAGCAAGAACGTATCGCTATCAGAGCGATACGTTCTCGCTAGTACAAGATTGTGGCTCAAAATTCTCTGTCAACGAATCACTGTCAGAAGCTGAACTCGGTGTGTCGACAAGCACACATAAATATCAAATAACGCGGTGGGTGCGTCACGGCAACTGATTGAAAACCCGGAACAACATGTTTTCTCGGAAATGGCTCACTGGAAAATCAGATGGCAAGACTCTCAGGTAGTCCCATAAACTTTGACGGCCTGCAGTTGTACGAGACGAGGCGCCCAATTGCAAAACACGATCGGCGCCGCAATGCGCGCCCCGTTACCACACCTTTTCCCTCCACCAGATAAAAGAGACATACGGCCCGGTATACTTGATTCATTAACATACCTATATTTGAACAACCGCGACGTAGCAACTCCGGGGCTAGGGGACAGAGGATTCGTCCATGAGCGGTGAACGGGATGAAATATTGAGCATGCAGATTGGATTGAAAGTAAAGATGGGACAATGAGGCATCAGGAAAGGCATTGATACGGCAGATTAGGATAGGCTTGTTGGCTCGGTGTCCATGAAGAATCGAGGTTGCCGATATAGCCGTGATCTAGACAGCCTACTCAAACCCAGGTCGGCGTCTAGGTAAAAGTGATCATGATTGATGATGAGAGGCAGCGGTGAGCTCGGGAGAACAGACGGGAACATTGCTCTGGCGCTTATTCTGTGATCCATGATGCTGCGGGGGCGCTACTATCCAATCAATCAAAGCCATCGTACGGTTCTCCTGACGACAAGAGCGTGGTAGAACTGTCTTGGAAAGAGGGAAACCGCTGCGGAGAAGCCGCGACAACCATGGAACGAGAGCAACACCAAGGGAAATTACATACGGTACTGTATGACGAATAGATCAACATTTTGCACGAGGACCTTTCGGAGATACTGAATGGAAACATGACTTTGACAACCCGAGCGAGGCATGAAGGGGATAAATATGAAGCGCAGTGGCAAAGTTTGGTCTGGTCCGAGACGCCAAGGTCCCATCAAAAAGAAAAGAAAAAATACATCACAGATACCCAGGCTGTACGACATCTGGACTTGAGGTTATTTTTTAGCTTTGAGCTTCTGCACTGTATTATGGGCTGTTTCATATATGGAGCGTTTAGGTATTGACGCTCTCTTGGGAGCCTGGCGCCACAGATCATCATGATGGTACGGTGCCGGGCACTGGCAGTGACAGGGCATTGCTTCAAAGTAAGTACATAGTCCGGCCGGAGGGTTTGTAAGCTTGGGAACAACAACAATGCGCAGCCAAACAATGCGCAGCCATCAGATGAGGTGGATGTATCTGTATCGTTGGGAGCGAATAACGCAACAACCGTTGAACGTACGTTGAATAGTTGACTGGTTGAACTGAGAAAATGCGGTTACAGGTACGCGCGGTGCGACATAAATTTGGCAAAGGACCCCGAGACCCCTAGAGGCATCGTTTTGTTTCAACCACTTCCCATTATCTCGTTCTCTCATTTGGACACCCGTAATTACGAATACGGCACGATATGGGCTGTCTCACCTGTAAAGTACAATGTCAAGAGGGTCGAGTCCGAAGTGAGGGAAACCGGCGACAAGTTCTGTGATAGTGAAGGTAATATGTTTTGTAGTACTGTATGATGGGTGCACTCGTGCTCGACGGCTGACACTGATCGTAGCTCTTCGAACTTGAACATCATGCATGGCGATCCATCTCCATGGCAACACCCCAACTTAGGTTTAACTCTTTGCTCGAAACAGCTAGCTCTCCTGGGTGTATATTCACTCAGGCAGGACTAACCCTGCTACGGTCATAGT
>Ga0137358_10001707_pt1 | contig 12106 bp, 10 predicted proteins | sample Mad1_20_16metaG_FD_105551 | JGI IMG/M metagenome (GOLD analysis project Ga0137358, IMG submission 105551) | Vadose zone soil microbial communities from Angelo Coast Range Reserve, California, USA - Mad1_20_16 metaG | ecosystem: Environmental > Terrestrial > Soil > Vadose zone | place: USA... | reverse complement strand
TCGAGCCGCAAGGCCTCACGAAATTGCTTTTCCGCTTCCTCTAAGGATTGGAGTTCGAACAACGCTGTCCCGAGGTAGTGATGAGCTAGCGCGGAGTCGGGGCTCAGATAAACGGCTGCCTGCAATTCCTGCAAGGCTTCCTCGGGCTTTCCGGCCAGAATTAGAGTTTGCCCGAGTACGCGATGTTCAGACGCGCCGGTGGGATTTTGGCGGACCGTGACACGCAGTTCGGAAATGGCGTTCGGGTAGTCACGCTTGGCCATGAAGGCGCGCGCCATGCAGGTGTGTCCGCTCTCCCAACTGGCATCGATGCGGTACAACTCACGAAATTCGGCAATCGCCGCTTCGTACTGGGCCATGTCACAATAGGTGTTACCCAAATTATTGCGGATGGATGATTCCTCGGGCGCGAGCCGCTTGGCTTCGCGGTATTCGGCGATGGCATCGTCCAATCGTCCGAGGTCGTGCATGACGATCCCAAGATTGCTGTGCGCTTCCCAGAAAGCTGGCTTAAGAAGCAGTGCGTGCCGATACGCGACGGACGCTCCACGCAAGTCGGCCCGGTCACGCAGTACGATGCCCATGTCGTAGTAAACGTCGGCGTTCTCTGGTTCGCGGATCAGCGACTGCTCGTATGCGTGCAGCGCAGCGTCGTACTTGCCCGTTGCGTAAAGCCCCAGACCAAGGTAGCGGTAGGCCTCTGCGTTGCGGGGGTCCATGCTGAGCGCCGTACGCGCTTCGGCGATGGCGCTGTCGGCGTCGTCAGAACGATAGAAGAGATAGGCCAAGCGGTCGTGGGTCTCGGGAAAGCCCGGCAGGAGGCGGGCGGATTCGGTAAATTCATCAAGCGCCCTGTCCCATAGCTGCTGCTGGCGCAACACTTCGCCCACAGCAAAATGTAGGTCCGGGTTGTATGGATCAGTGCGGATCACACTTCCAAGCTGTCTTTCGGCCGCTTCGTATTTCTTCTGATGAGCAAGCTCTGCTGCTTTTTCCAGAGCGACGGGGAAGCGAGTGGGCGTGTGCGCAGGCATGGAGGCATGCGAAGCTCGCAGGGTCTTGATCAATGTCGAGTCGGCTCCTGCAGAACGCAACTGCTTTTCGTTTTCCGGGGAGAGTGAGAATGAGATGCCCCGCTCCAGAACTAACCGGCTCAAGCGGCGATTCGAGATTCCGCCGACTAGCCACGCAGTCAGCTGAGTGCGATCGATGGTGCGCACACTGGAGACGTCTCCAAAACATGCGCTTACTGCCGCAAAGAGAAGAACAAAAGGGGCCAGAAATAAGCGCTTCACGATGACTCCTTCGGCGCAGCGGGAGACCTGCGCTCAGTCTCCCAAAAACATAGACTGCGGCGGTAATCCGAGGTAGGTCACGGAGGTAACTGACTGAACTTGTCCAGATCGCCCTAAAGAGCGGGTACGGGGTGAATAGGCTTCACGGCTGTTCGGGTTTTGGATTTGGGCGGTAGCGCCAGGGGCTGGATGGGGAGACCGCCACGGCGTTCCCGATGGTGGCCGCATCCAGGGCCTGCTGGATAACCGAATGGCCTGGCGCGAGTGAACACGCGGGGTCCGTGGCACTGGCGTCACCGGTAAGCAGGAAAGCCTGACAGCGGCAACCGCCAAAGTCTTCGCCCCGTCTTTCGCAGCTGCGACAGGGCTCAGGCATCCAGGACTCTCCGCGAAACTTCTGGAATGCGGTCGATTTACGCCAGATCCATTCCAGCGAGCGTTCGCGCGTGCCATCGAATACGATGCCAGGAATAACCCCGGCAGCATGGCAAGGAAGGGCTCTTCCGGCAGGATCAATCAACATTAAACGACTCCCCCAACCGCCCATGCAGGCTTTGGGATAGGTTGCGTAATAGTCGGCAGTGACGGAATCGATGCGAATCTTGCCCTTCAACCTTGCTTCGGCAGCGGAAACGATCGTACCTGCTCGTTCAAGCTGATCAGGAGTGGGCATCAAGGCAGCGCGATTCTCGAGCGCCCAGCCGTAGTACTGAGTGTTTGCGATCTCTATACGGTCGGGCTCAAGTCTTTCGAGAAAGGCGATCATCTCTTCCAGATGATCGAGATTCTGACGATGTACCACCAGGTTTGCGGTAAAAGCGATGCGATGCTCCCGAATCCAACCCGCCAACTCCGTTTTATACGCGTGGGACTTCGTACCGGCAATCGCAACGGCGCGCTCTGTGGTCGAATCCTGAAAGCTGAGCTGGATGTGATCCAAGCCCGCATCGATAAGCCCCTTCAGCCCATCGCGAGAGACTCCGAGACCCGATGTGATCAGATTTGTATAAAGACCCGACTGATGCGCCCCGGCAACCAGTTCGCTCAGGTCGGCGCGGGCCGCCGGTTCACCACCCGTCAAATGCAGATGCAGAACGCCCAGGCTGGCCGCTTCGCGAAAAACTCGCAACCATTCTTCGGTGGAAAGTTCGGATTTGGGCGCAGTGAGAACCAGCGGATTGGAGCAGTACACACAATGCAGCGGGCAGCGGTGAGTAATCTCGGCGATAAGGGCCAGCGGATTGGCGAGCATCAGTAGTCCACGATGCGCTTGTTGTGTAGTTGCTCGAGGAAACGCGCGGCGTCTTCTCGGATCTGCCCATCCTCAGTCATGGAATACAGACGATGAAGCTGCTCGACGAGTTCCCCGAAGGTTAGTTGACCATCACATAGTTCCAGAATCTGCCTTCCAGTGCCTTGCACGCGAATCGCGCCCTCGGGAAACAACACGACGCGCTCTGCTTCGGTCCCTCCCCAATGACAACCGAGGGCGAGTTTTGGCTTACTGACGTCGAGTGGTGCGGCCACGGCTACTCCTCCATCCGAAAGGCGCCCGGAGGCGGCAACCCCGGTTGCACGTATGCGAAATACAGCGCGTCCACCTGCGCCCAGAGAATGTCGCACTTGTCCCGCAGCGTCTGGATGACTTTCTCCCGATCCTCCCGAGTCTTGACGTGCTGCTCTACATAGTCCATGGTGAAGGCAATGTCTTCGGGAGTCTGATGAAGCCGAGCTTCAAAGTAATCCAGGCTCGTCGAAAGCCAGGGATAGTGGTGACGGAGCTTTCCCATTCGCAACGCAATCAAATCACGAGAAAACAATTCTGTAAGGGATGATGCGACTGCCTCGAGAAACGGTCGTGTGCGAACCAGGTTGAGGTATTCGTTCACTGCATAGCGGGTTGCTGGCAGGATTTCGCGCCCGCTGGCAACACGTTCAGAATCCAGTCCGGTCCCCTCAGCCAGTTTTAGCCACCGACGGATTCCTCCTTCGCTAGTGGCGTCCCCGTCATGATCGACGAGTCGTTTGCGCCAGGCCCGCCGGAACTCCGAATCCTGGCTGCGCGAAAGAATGATGGCGTCCTTGATCGGGATCATGCTCTGGTAGTAGTAGCGGTTTAAGGACCCCGCCTGCAATTGGCCGCGGCTCAGCTTGCCCTCATGCATCCGCAGATGAAAGGGATGTTGGTGATGGTAGCGCTCTGCACCAACCTGGCGCAGGGCCGCGCGCAGCTCTTCGGGGGATAAGAGAGCGGGTTCTCGAGTCTCTATAGTGTGACCTGCCACCCGTCCTCCGCCAATTCCCATCCTGCGTCGCGCACTGCCCGGTATTCAGGACCAGCCTCGTTCAGCATGGGATTCGTATTGTTGACATGGAAATACAGTTTACGTCCGGCTCGAAGTCCGGCCAGCTGGCACAAACTGCCAGCTTCACCGCCGACAGGAATGTGTCCCATCTCGTGTGCCCGTTGAGCGGAGCCTTGCACCTGCTTCAATTCCTCTTCGCTCCAGAACGTCCCGTCGAACAGCAGCAAATCGACTCTCTCCAAACTCTCCCGCAGTTCTTCCGTGATGCCTCCCACCCCAGGGAAATAGCCTATGCTGCGACCTTCCTTTGAGGTCAGGACGAATCCCAAAGTTGCCTCCTCAGCAGTCAGTTTCTCAGGATGAAAGACGTACGACGGGTAGCGATCAGAGAGTGCAACGGGCTGGCATTGGATGCCGCCTTCCTGCCCGGAAGGCAGTGTTAAATGGAATTTTTCTCCCGGGCAACAGGATTGCCAGCAAACCTGCTGCGGAACGCGGTTCAACATGCGGAACATGGAGTTCTGGTCGCGCAGCACGGAAATGACCGAAGGGGTCGCATATACGTTGAAGGGCTGAAGCTCACGCAGATGCAAGAGTCCTGTAACGTGATCCAGTTCGCAGCATGTCAAAATCACACCGCAGATTGGAGTGCTGCGAGTTCCCTGCTGGGGATGCAGGTCGGGGTTCGCCTCAATCTGGGTGCGGAGATCTGGAGATGCTCCCAACAGAAACCAGGACACCCCATTGGCACTTATGGCGACTTGCGCTTGCGTACGAGGCTTACCCGCGAACTTTCCGGTTCGCACCAGGCTGCAATTGGCACAGGCGCAATTCCACTGAGGGAAGCCTCCTCCGGCTGCGGAGCCGAGGATCTTCACCTGCATGGACGAGGATTAATGCTTCGCGCTCGCGTAGGAATTGATTTCACAGCAAAGTGAGATCTCTTCAAAAACTGGGGCTGTCCAAACCATGCTGGTCACCTTCCTGGTCGATCTGAAATCTACCCTGCGCGGAGAACAAGGTGATAGAGATGATATCAAATGTTTTGGAGAGGCCGCAATTCGTTGAACGAGTGCCCCTGAAACAGCCCATTTTGTGACGCCCCTGAGAAGGTGCCATACAACGGACGTCTCAAGGGCATGATCAACGACTACTGAATTCCTGCCCGAACCGGAGGCCGAGGTAATCGAAAAGCCAAGATTATCAATGGTATAAGAGATGGTGGCTTGACCGTTAAATTGACGGATGCAGCCGTTCTCCGGTAACGTTGATAGCAGTAATCGGGCCTCAGGAGGTTCACTATGTTTGAAGGTCTTTTCCAACCCACGCATCTGCTTGTGATCTTTGCCATCGCGTTGCTGGTGTTTGGTCCAAAGAAATTGCCCGAGCTTGGTAAGGGCATCGGCGAAGGTATCCGTGCCTTGAAAGACAGCATGAAGGAACAGCCGGCTGAAGGCAGCAAGACACCGAATACTGACGTCAAGAGCTAACAGCGCGCATTCACTCAAGTGTTTCCCGTGTCCTTTGAACCGGGCACAGCTTCAAAATCGCGGTACTGCTTTCGATTTCACACCCGGCTGGTCTCGAGCTATGTTGCGGGGAGCTACGACGCACCTGAGCTGAGAGGCGTCGTTCTGCACAAACCGTTTCACAATTCCCAGAGTTTCCCGCTGTTTCTGTCTGGTTGACTCCGACATTACACTTTGACTCAGATCCCTATTCTTCTTCTGTTGGAGGAAGCCTTGTTCAGTTTTAGAGAGCTGTTGGCCGTGTCCCTCATCCTGTGGTTGCCCTCTTCTTTTTGCCGATCAGATCGTTCTCAAGAATGGTGACCGTCTGCCGGCACGATCGAGAAATCAGACGACAAATCCATGATGATCAAGACGGAATACGCGAGCGAAGTCACGGTGGATTGGCAAGCCGTGCAGGACTTCAAGTCGGACCAACCGCTCCATGTGGGTCTCAAGAATGGCGAAAGCGTGGTCGGTCCGGTCACGGCCAACTCAGGCAAGGTTGAGGTCTCGACCAAGACCGCCGGCAATGTCGACCGCAAAGGAGAGTGTCGTTCTGATGCGCAACGATGCCGAACAATTGGCCTGGGAAAAAGCTCAGCACACCGGATTCCGAGAAGGCTCGAACCGCGGCCTTACCCTGGGGTTCGCTCTCACCGGCGGGAATAGTGAAACAAAAAACCTCGCCCTCGCTTGGTAGGGCGTGCGAGATGTCTAAGTCACCAATCCGCCCGTGGGGAAGAAAAGGAACGACATCGTCTTACCGACGGGGCTGAACATTTCGTTTGTCCACTACCTAGAGCAGAGTTCAGAACCGGAGCGCTTTGATGGCAACACCCGCGATTCCACCTCCGATCAGCGGACTGATGACGGGGATCAGCGCATAGCCCCAATCTGATGGGCCCTTACCTGCAATGGGAAGTATCGCGTGCGCGATGCGCGGGCCGAGGTCTCGAGCAGGATTGATCGCATAACCAGTGGGACCGCCGAGCGAGAGCCCGATCGCCCACACCAGACAAGCCACCAGGTAGGGTCCGAAGCCGGGGGAAAAGCCAGTTGTCGCCACCGCCTTGGAGAAGATCGCCCCCACCACAAACACCAGCACGAATGTCCCAACAATTTCGCTGATCACATTGCTGGCTGGGCTGCGGATTGCGGGAGTAGTGGAGTAGCACGCCAACTTAAGCCCGGGATCAGGGGTCTCCTGCCAGTGCGGTAGATAGTGCAACCAAACCAAAGTCGCACCGGTGATGCCCCCCAGCAACTGCGCCAGGACATAGGGCGCGAGTTTCGAAAAATTCCCCGACACCACCGCAAAACCGAGGGTGACCGCTGGGTTCAAGTGCGCGTCGCTGCTGCCGCAGGCGATCGCCGTGAGTACACCGCACAATACGGCGAATGCCCACCCCGCACTGATGACGATCCATCCCCCACCTTCACCTTTCGACTTCTTGAGCAGAACGTTGGCTACCACTCCGTTGCCCAGGAGGATGAGAACGGCTGTACCCATAAACTCGCCAAAGAATGGTGAAGCCATCGTTGTGAATTCTCCTTCCGAGTTGTCCAGCGGACCTAGCGGTGAGCGACCAGAACTAGTCCACCCAGTCAAACGAGCGCGTTACCGCCTTCTTCCATAGCCGATACATTTCTTCGCGGATTTTATCTTCAAGGTTCGGTTGCCAGATGTGGTCGACGGACCAGTTGGCGCGCAGGTCATCAGTGTTCTGGTAGAAGCCGACGGCCAGGCCGGCTGCGTAGGCCGCTCCCAGCGCGGTGGTCTCCTTAATAATCGGGCGCACGACCGGTTTGTCGAGGATGTCGGCCTGGAATTGCATCAGGAGATTGTTCTCGACCATGCCGCCGTCGGTGCGCAGCGAATCAAGAGCGACCCCGGAATCTTTCTCCATGGCTTCCAGGACCTCACGCGTCTGAAATGCAGTGGCTTCCAGAACAGCACGCGCGATGTGCCCCTTGGTCGCGTAACGTGTCAGCCCAGTAATCACACCACGCGCACTGTCTTTCCAATACGGCGCATAGAGGCCGGAAAATGCGGGAACGAAGTAAACTCCTCCATTGTCGGTGACGGAGATGGCGAGCGCTTCGATATCGGAACTTTTTTCGATAAGCCCGAGATTGTCGCGAACCCACTGCACCAGAGCACCCGTGATGGCGATGCTGCCCTCCAAGGCATAGATCGCAGGCTGATTCCCCAACTTGTAGGCAAGAGTGGTCAGAAGGCCGCACTTAGAACCGACGGGCTTGTCTCCGACGTTCATGAGCAGAAAGCAACCGGTGCCGTAGGTATTCTTGGCCTCGCCCTGCTTGAAGCAGGTCTGGCCCACGAGAGCAGCCTGCTGATCGCCGAGAATGCCGGCGATCGTGACACCCTGCAGAACACTTTCACTGGCGGTACCGTAGATATCACTGCTTGGACGGATGCGAGGCAAAATGGCGGCGGGAATTCCGAACGCCGACAAAACGTCGGGATCCCAATCCAGAGTGTTGAGATTCATCAGTTGTGTGCGACTGGCGTTGGTCACATCCGTTATGTGAATTCCGCCGTCCGAACCGCCCGTGAGGTGCCAGACCAGAAATGTGTCGATGTTCCCAAACAGCAGATCGCCGGCCTCGGCCTGCTCGCGGGCGCCCGGAATGTGGTCCAGCATCCAGCGGATCTTCAGGCCGCTGAAATAGGTTGTTAGAGGCAGCCCGGTTTGAATTCGAAATCGATCCTGACCACCCTGCCGGGCGAATTCCGAGACCGAATCAACGACTCTTGTATCCTGCCAAACGATGGCGTTATAGATCGGCTTGCCGGTCTTTCGATCCCACAGGACCGTCGTCTCCCGCTGGTTGGTGATGCCGATCGCTGCCAGATCCGATGGGCGCAGCGCTCGTTGTTGCAGGGCACCGGCGATGACTTCCTGCGTCCGCCGCCAGATTTCTTCGGGGTCATGTTCCACCCAGCCAGGCTTGGGATAGATCTGCTGGTGCTCTCGCTGTTCGCTGGCGACGATGCGACCGGAGCGGTTAAATACGATGAAGCGGGTGCTGGTAGTTCCCTGATCAATCGCACCGAGATAGCTCGCCACTGTGCCTGCCTTTCTGAGCGCCTTGCCATTTCACGCGCGCTAGAAACGAACCTCTAGTCGGGCGAAAGTCCGATGGCCACGAGCCATCGCTTGATCTTGCCGACGTAATCCTGAATCGCTTCATTTCTTTGTTGGTCGGACCAATCCAGCTCGCTTGCGAGTTGCGAGGCTACAACAGGCGCCGCCTCTATGGCCAGCCTCCAATCGAAGTATTGCAGCCCGATCCGTCGGGCTAATACATCTTCGATCGTAACCGCCATTTCTCGCCGTGCGCTGTAGACGATCTCGGCTCGAATCGGCGCCGCTCCAGCGACAACGGGAGACTTAAGGTCTGGATTTTCTTTCGTTAACTCCAGAACACGCACGGATTCCATTCCGAATTTTTCGGCAAGGTGTCGGGCAGTCGACTTGGTGACTTCGTATTCCCGGGCCAATGTTCTCCAATATTCCGTCGTGTATCCTGCGGTGCCCGCAAGTTGATGGTTCTGACTACTGGTCCGCGTGCGCGCCCGTCCAAGCATCCTCGCCACTGCGTCAATAGTATGTTCGGCCATCACCCGATAAGTCGTCCACTTGCCGCCCAGGATGCTGACCAGACCGCTGTGCTGGTCGATCTCTACCTCATGTTCGCGAACGAGATTCTTTGTCTGGCGCGAGTGAGCGGGTTGCACGAGCGGACGAACGCCCGCGAAGCCGCTGACAATTTCTTCGTGGGCATACTGCCGGGCGGTGTAGCGGTTGAGGTGCCGGAGCAGGTATACAGCATCCCCTTGCGTCACCATTGGCTCATCAGCGGTGGTGACTTCCTGATCGGTCGTCCCAACCAGCAGGCGGCCGAGCCATGGAATGGCGAAGATGACTCGCCCATCTTCTGTCTTCGGAATCAGCAGGGCGTCGTTGACGCTCCCGTCCAGTGGGAGCAGGATGTGGGCGCCCTTGCTCCGAACGAGTCTCTTCGCGAGGCTCGGCGTTGCCAACTGGCGGACTTCATCGGAGAAGGGTCCGGTTGCGTTGACGAACGCGCGCGCGCGAATCGCAACCCTCTGTCCGGAGAACGCATCTTCTGCAACCGCTGCGATCAGCTTGCCTGTGGGCTCCTTTTCGAAATCGACAATCCGCAGGTAATTCGCGGCTTCACCTCGTGCGTCGGCAAACGTTTTGACCAGCGTGACAGCGAGGCGCGCATCGTCAAACTGCCCGTCTCGGTAAGAAACTCCCCCCACCAGATGGTCTGCACTTAGGGTTGGGACAAGACCGAGAGCTTCCTGCTTGCTGAGAAGACGGCTGCTGCCCAGACTGGCATTGCCAGCCAGCCAGTCGTAGATCTTCATCCCTGCGCCGAAGTACAGCAGGTCGAAGCGGTTGAAACACGGCACAACGAATTCCAGGGAATGGACCAGATGAAGAGCGTTCTGCAACATCAAGATCCGCTCGCGTAGTGCTTCGCGAACCACCTTCAGCTGTCCAAAATCAAGGTCCGCGACCGCCTGTTGCAAGTAGCGAACGCCGCCGTGTGCAAGTTTGGTGGAAGCGCTCGAGGTTGCGGAGGCAAAGTCGCCTGCGTCGACCAAGGCAGTCTGAAAGCTCCGCAGCTGCGAGTCGAGTGCACATCCGGCTCCGGTGGCTCCGGCGCCGATTACGCAAACATCAAACTGTCGAGTTGTGAGGTCGCGGAGCGCATCTGAGCGGCTCTTCATGTGCCCCGCTAGAGTACTGCGAAGCTCTTCCGGACGTCGAGTTCGCGAGCCGGATTATTGGGAAGATTTCAGCGGGCTAGAGCTACTGACAATCGTAGACGGCGCGGAGCCCGAATTCTGAGTCATCGGTAGATTCGCGGCGTTCCAGCCGCCACCCAGCGCGCGAATCAGGGACACGCTCGCCAGCATACGACGTCCGCCAATTTCAACCGCAGTTCGCTGATCCGTCAGCGCCGTGCTTTGCGCAGTGATCACCTCAAGATAGGTCGCAACGCCGCCCCTGTAACGATTGTTGGAGAGCTCCAGACTATGCTGCGCAGCGGAGACGGCAGCGTCCTGGGTCTTAGCTTCCTCTTCAAGCAGGCGCAGGGCAGCGAGACTGTCTTCCACTTCCTGAAATGCCGTCAGCACAGTCTCACGATAGTTTGCGACCGATTGATCGTAAGCAGCTTTCGCTTCGTCCGTGAGCGCATGGCGTCGTCCTGCATCGAATACAGTCACGAGCGCAGAAGCTCCACCCGCAATGAAGCCACTCGGGCCATTAAACCAGTTTGTGATCGAGCTACCCTCGAATCCTCCGCTGGCACTGAGTGTGATGGTCGGATAGTACGCAGCTTGCGCCACACCAATCTGCGCATTCGTGGCCGCCATACGCCGCTCATTGCCCGCGATGTCGGGACGACGCTCCAGCAGATCCGATGGCAGGCCCGCCGGCACCGGCGGCGGTGTGTTTGCGAGCGGCGTGATGGGAACGGAGAAAGTCGACGCCGATTGGCCGGTCAACACGGCAATTGCATGCTCGAACTGGGAGCGCTGAACGCCAAGATCGGTCGCCTGAGCGCGTGTGGTTTCCAATTGCGTTTGAGCCTGGGCCACGTCCACCTGGGAAGCGACGCCCCCGCTATAGCGGTTCTGGGTTAGTTGCAATGCTTTCTCGAAGGCTGCGACGGTTGAGTTCAGCAACTGAAATTCCGCATCCAGAGTGCGTAGCTGGAAGTAGTCGGACGCGAGTTCGGCATGCAGGCTGAGGCTCACGGATTCCAGGTCTGCGGCACTGGCCTGTGCGTTCGCGCGAGCCGCCTCGACGGTTCGTCGCACTCGGCCCCAGACGTCCGCTTCGTAGGAAGCATCAACCGGCAGCTGCAGGTCCGTGTAGCTATTCGCCGACGCCAACCGGCCATTGGGGCGGTTTACAGACTGGCGACTCTGAGTTGCTGTCACCCCCGCCCCCACGGTCGGGAATTGGTTGGAACGATTGATGCGCACGATTGCGCGAGCTTGTTCGTACTGCGCCTGCGCTGCCTTCAAAGTCTGATTTGAAACGTTGATCTGCTCTTCGAGCGCGCTTAGCTGCGGATCCTCAAAAATCTCCCACCACTTGCCCTTGGCGATCTGGTCGCTGGGCTGAGCGGTTTTCCAGTTCGGTGGCAATTCTTTGTATTCAGGCGGAGTGGCGGTTGCAGGCCTCGAGTAGCGGGGTCCAACTGCACAGCCAGAGAGCAGCACCAAACCCGTGCCAAGTAGCAAACTCTTAGCCCGCCGAGCCAGATTCCTCAACCCAAAGACCTTCCACGGTCTCACTTGCCTGCTCCCGTAGAGGCTTGTCCGCTCGCTGCCAGACGCACGGGTTGTCCCGACACAATGGAATCCGGAGGGTTCACGATCAGCGATTCGTCTCCGTTGAGCCCGGTGAGGACTTCGACCTCACTTCCAAAGTCGCGCCCCAGCGTCAGCGGAATCAAGTTGGCCTTCCCATCCTTCACCGCTGCCACGCGTAATCCCTCGGAGCGAAACAGCAGCGTGTTCACTGGGATTGTGAAAGTCGACACATCGCCGGGTAGTTTCAAATGCACTTCCGCAAAAGCCCCAGTCAGCAGCTCGCCGGTCGGGTTGTTGACCTCAATCTCAACTAGAAGAGTCCGAATTGTTAAATCGATGGCATCCGCCGTACGCACGAGTTTGCCTTCGAAACGGCGTCCGGGAAACTCCGCCAGCGTCAGATCCGCTTTCAGGCCCGGCTTCGCTACCTGGGAATAGATCTGAGGAACGTTGATGTAAACTCGCAGCTTTCCGGGCGCGGCAATATGAAACAATTCCCTGGTCGCACCGCCACTGCTTCCCGAATCGATCAACTGTCCTACATCCGTGTTCCGGGCCGTGATGACTCCATCGAAGGGTGCGTAAATTCTTTGGAAAGATTGCAGG
>Ga0137358_10001705_pt1 | contig 12107 bp, 14 predicted proteins | sample Mad1_20_16metaG_FD_105551 | JGI IMG/M metagenome (GOLD analysis project Ga0137358, IMG submission 105551) | Vadose zone soil microbial communities from Angelo Coast Range Reserve, California, USA - Mad1_20_16 metaG | ecosystem: Environmental > Terrestrial > Soil > Vadose zone | place: USA... | reverse complement strand
CGCTCGTGATGATCAAGTGATCCCCCAACTTGGCATTTTTGTTTTCGAGATGTTTTCTACAGTATTTATTTCCTGTCCAACCTCTTGCTTATTTGCTTTTTCTTGATGATAGATTCCGAGCTTGGCGTGTCCAGATGAGACTACGGCTTGGGACTGACGGTACACATCATAAATTATACTGTACAATGTTATTATGTAATATTTGCAGAAAAGTATTGAGCTGTCTTTTGAGCTTTAGACAGAACATCGAGCGATGCCTCATAAACGCGCAAAAAAGTCCTTGCGCGAGCAACAAAAAAGAGAAAGGTCAGCACTGATCAGATTCCCTGATCATGTCCAACCCCAGGCTATCTTCCGAGTCTCATTTGATTAGTTAGAGGCGCAGATCTCGCCCCACCCGGCGACAACACTGGCAATGGCATGGGCATCGGTACTGAACGCATTCCCAAGTCTGCTGCTCGCGTGCTGGACGCCGCGAGGATCCGCGAAAAATATAGGCAGAAGAAGCGTGCAAGGATGCAGATGGAAGGGACAGATGCGAATGCTAACGATAACCATACTGGTGACGCACCGAAGCTCCCACCTCACAAAAAACGTCGTACTATTACAGACGCAGGCGCGGGTGTAGAGAAGAGTAGGGTATTGGCGAAGGGGAACTTGAAGGAGCATCATCAGGTCGACAGTCTGGCTATTGAGATTCAACCCGGGGAATCGCTCAAGCATTTCAATCGGTACCGTCATTTATTCTCACTCTCCCCTCTTTGACATGAAATAGGAGAGAACTCTCTCTCATGACTTTTGTTTTGTTTTGGATTTTTAGGAGAGTTGAGGACCATATGCGTCCACTGGTGCAATCCGCAATGCGCGCTTCAGCCGCGACCGATCGCAAGGAAAGGAAAGGAGCAGCAGCAGTAGCCTCCACCCGATCCCATACCTCCACTACTACAAAAGTCTCCAACAAATCTCAATCTCAACAGCCACCATCAAGCCCACCACCTTCCTCCTCCTCTAATGCCCATAAAATTTCAAAAACGTCCACGACAATACGACACGATGGATACGAAGGCCATGACGACCATCGGCCCAAAGAATTCGCAGTCATGTCCAGCGCAGCACCGCGCCGTCTGAACGACATCGCGATGGCGCCGCCAGAACTGAAAAAGTTCCCGCGCGGTGTCAAGTCGAAGCATAACTCGCCTGGGGTTGGCGGCGGGAAAGTCAAGGCGGGGGTGCTTTCAATGGCGCAACGCGTGATGATGGAGGCAGAGCGGGAAAGTGTGATTAAACGGTATCGCGAGATGAAGGAGCGTAAGGCAAAGGAAGCTGATCGGACACTTCTTTCGGCGTGAAGATAACCACACATATACAATCAGTGGCTTCAAAGATGAAGATGGGAGAGCGTATAATTCCTTCCATTCACCTAAAACACATCCTTGTATGCTATAGATGCTTAGTTGAGTACCAATAACGCTACCTGAGGGTATCTTCTACCTGAAGGAATCACGAGAGCTGGTCTGTTGGCGGAGAGATTTGAGAAGACCTGTCCATTTTTAATTATGCATTGCGAATATCAAACAAACGGATAGCCTACCGTAACCACTGTTGTTGAACAAATACAGACGTCCAGCAGCAGGCCGTAGTGATTGACGAGACGTGCGATAAATACGGTCGCAAACGGTCTGTCACAATTAGGATGATGTAATTTTACAGAATCTCTAACCTTGCCGCAAAATAGTGTACGAACGATGAAAGAGTATCAACAGCAAGTAAAATTGAAATAAGCAAAGTTCAGAACCACACGGTGTCGATACAGCAGTACAAAACACTGGCATAACGAGTCAGAGCGAGATATAAGATAGCATAGCATAGAGCTCGGTCAAATTTTTTCGTCAGTACCTGTCCAAAGCGGACGGCTCTCTCTGTGTAGGTACGTTAATCAGCAGCTGGTAACTCATGGGGAAATGTGAAAGAAAGACGCACTCAACGGCAAGGGTCAGTTTTCGCTCTAAGCTTTCATAATCCTTGTACTGTGGCAGGTAAATACGATTAAAAGATGTATGACCCTTCGGCAATTCGTCCGGATCCCCTGCCTTCTCAATTGTGAAGCGTTGCAGTCCATCTGGGCCTTGTAGATCCTTGAAGCCATGCTCAGGAATCCGCGTGGTACCCGTTGCGAACTGCAGTAAATGTGATTTTCGTTCCGGTGGCCATGAACGTACACATGTCCAGAACCATTTAATGACTTCGTCCTTGGCCTTGTACCCACGGTAATTCGTGAACTTGGCCCAGTCATCCCTTTCATTAAACCTCAGCACACGGATCAGTATCGAAAAAAGCGAAAGCAAAACATACACATCGATCTCCGACGTGCCACCAATGAGCCATTCGAGCTCACGTTCATCAAACACGGTGATCAAGTCCTGAGGTACCAGCTCACTGAAACCGCTCATAAGAGCATCGAACTGATCCTTGACACGCTTTGAGATGTGATATTCGATCATGACATCAACATATTCCTTCTTGTTTGCTTCTGTGACAGCGATATCCGCACCACCCGGCTTAAGGTCGATGGTGACCATCTCGCCAAAGCGTTCCTCCATTGTCGTGAAAGTTTCACTGATCATGCCTGTGATGTTGTTCTCTCTGCAACAGTCACCTGAGTTCTGCGCATGGCGACCTCACGTGAAAAAGCAGAAATAATAATGAGGCTTACAGCATCTCTGTCATCCTACGATGCAACTCGGCGTCCATGCTCTCGAGATCGGTCAGCGTGACTGCTTTCTTCACAATCATTTTGTGGAAAGGGATGACAAAGTAAGCATCGAGGAAGCATCGGTGGAAGATGCTTAGACCTAAAACGCGTCCGATGAACTTGAAATAATTGAGATGCTCGGGGTTGATGCTGGAGGCGGGATTTATCTGTAGCTTGCGGTTGTCATGTGCAGAATATTCGAAATAAGAGTGATCGGGGTTGAAAATGTCGTGTGAGAGCAGGAAGAATAATTCTCTATATGGGTGTGAGAACCACGCAGTACGAGCACCTTTCATGACACGAACCTCGCAGGACCTTCATATTCCAATCCATCTTTCCCTTCAAATCTGATCTTAAGTCGCTTTTTGAGATTGTCAGTCGTCTGCCGCATAATTTCGGCATAGCTATCCTCAAATATGTGGTCGCGCCGGACTTTGATCTCGCAATCTCCAGGCTGGGCACGCATCCCCGGTTGAGAACGGAAGTAGATCAACTTCTGACCGAAATCACGTTCGTACTGAGGCGCGCTTTCATCAAGCAACGACAACCGTGGATCTTCCCATGTTGTCGTCTTGGTTTTGTGATCAACAAAGTATACCCGCCTTGTAGAAGAAAGTCGCATTTCCCACCCAGATGGCAACGGACCGAGTTGCGAGGTAGACCCACGCAGCAAAGAACTCTGACCATTCGAGCCCATGATACGGGTGATGGTTTGCCGTCTTGGATCCACCCAGGTGGTTGACCGGCTGCCATGATCCACATAGTAGGTCCGGCCGTCCAACGTGTGTCGTTCATCCCATCCGGCAGGCAAACGACCTAAGCCGGCCGTAGTGGTCTCGCCTTCCTGAGCTTGATGATCGACAGTTTGATCCAATGAAGGACGATCCCATGTAGTACTGTGTGTATTGTGATCGACAAAGTAAGTCCGACCAAGAGGATCAATACTACGTTCCCATCCCTCAGGGAGCGGACCATAGTGATCCTCGTTGGTATCAGAGCTGTGTTGCGTACTGGTGTCTGATCCCATTGTCTGTCCAGGGGAGATATACCAAGTCTGCGGAACGTCTTGCTGGGTTCTGCGAATGAACGTCGATGAACAGGTGCTGAGGTACTATCACTGGCAGGACCAGCAGGACGAGTTACGATAGCAGATTGAACCTGCTGCCGTCAAAGGCCCCGGCAGCTGAAGGCGAGTTTTATTGTTGTTGGAGGGATGAGTGAAGGGCGCAAAGTCCTCATAAGACCTTCCTTGAACTTTCCTTACTGGTATTACGAAAGGATGACCGGGCCGTCCGAGGAACTCGTTGCCCTGCTGTTCTTCAAGGAGAAATGCAGAACTGCTACCCTGGCGAGTTTGGGAATAGAAACGTCCACCTTCATCTAGCTCGTCCTTCGAGACGGGTCTCGTTGCCTTATTACGGGTTACCCATTTGCCAGTGTATCGGATGGTACCAGTCAATTGCACATCGTGTAATCGAAATGTTTACTGGTGACATGTTGACGGCAGAGGACGTCCAGCGCCTTATAAACCGTTCTGCCAATGCCATGGGTATTCAAAGCGATGCTCACGAATCAATGCACCTGAGACCAGCCTGGGGAATTGAAGCGGAATTGGTCAGTGACAGATCAGACATTGATATCACCAACAGTGGAATTTTTATTATCGGGTGGTTCGTCCAATGCGCCCAGCAACGACCATTTCCCCTCAAGGGTGGCGACGAAAAAGAATTCGGAAGAGGAAATAGTGGGGATAGGATGGACTTGTCAGACCCTCCGGTTTGCAACATGCATCTGGCTATTGCCCGGGTTATCGCAGCCTCAGGACTCACGGACGTTTTTGATAGATATGAGTGGGACCATTATGGGGAGGACTTGGTCCGGTCTACTTCGGCGGACCACTTATTCCCGACGCCGTACTTACGCATTGACTAGAGGTGGAGGGATTAAGAGTAGTAATTACAAATTCCAATTATTCCATCCTTTCACGGTGCGCAAGAACTACTCCCAGAAATTTTGGCATTCGGGAATCAGTGCTTCGAAGCGTCATCATAGGCATGCTCGCATGATAGATACACAAGTTACTAGTGATATTAAAGTCATCCTGCAGCTCCACTCTGATCGCGGCTAGTTATGCAGCATTTGTATCAGCGTCGACGATCCCTGTACCTTTCCCGCGAACCATCTCTTTTGCGGTCATAATCACGAGAACGAGAGCGGTCCCGGTCCCGGTCTCGACCGCCCTCTCGACGTGGCGGCGGTGAACGCTCGTGCTCACGCTCATAACGCCCACGAGGACGAGGTGGACTCTTCGAAACCGAGTCGCTGCGTCGACGATAGCGCGCCGGGGACTCACGACGATCTCGGCTATAGTCGCCGCGTCGTTCGTCATCGCGTCGATTGTCATCTCTGCGAGAGAGACGTGGTGGCGATGGGGTTCGGCTATCATCACGCCTGCGGTGGGGAGGCGAGTCCCGACGAGGGCGAAGTGGTGGAGACGGTGTTCGACTGTCATCTCGCCCACGGCGGGGCGGCGAGTCGCGGCGATGATGACGAGGCGATGTTGATGAGCGACGACGAGAGCGGCGGTCGTGGGAGTCATCTGAATCGGATTTGCTGTCGGAATCTGACGACGTGACATCAGACGATGAATCTGTGTCCGACGAGTCGTCAGAAGACGATGATTCGGCCTCTAACATCGCGCGACGTTGCTCCATAATGAGGCGAGGTGCATTCTTAAATTACCGCATATTAGCTCTAGGAAGGTACGTCATTAAACACTTGACTCACCTTGAGATGCTCGCGCATCTCTTCCGTAACGGCGCCAAGTCCGATACTCGTAAAGTAATTGATGGAGAAGCGCGTATTTTTTGGATTATCCAACGGGAACATGCCCGTGCACAATGCTTTGATCTCAGCATCCGCGAAACGTTCCTTGAGCGTAGGTAGACCCATACTCTCCGTCACTTCTTGCATCATGATCTTCACAAAGATGCGGCTTGAGCTAGTCGTGTCATCCTCGTTCATCTTGATCACCTGCAGAACAGCCCAAGAGATGGCGTCATTCGCAAAGAGATGGCCAAAGAGCCGCGCGATGTTACGCAAACGATTCGTTTCATAACGATGAATCGTTTCGTAATACGTTACGAAAGCACTCTCGTAGGATTCGTTCCATACGCGATTAAGCTTGCAGAAACGTTCGCTGACGAGACCATAGAAGGTCGAGTAAGAACGCTCTTGAGAGCAACACTCGATAACCATGTTGACCAATTCAATCTAGCATGCTCAGTAAGCAACCGTGATGAGAAGCGCATAAGCCGTACCTCTTCGCCCTCCTTCAACTGAATTTTCAACAATTTGTGGACAGCTTCCTCGTAGTTGAGGGCATTCATGATGGTCAAATAGATCACCCGGCGCAGATTAACAAGATTAGTTTCGGTACGGTCTTCAATACCCTCCTTCTCGGGAACAGCTGAAACATACTTAGGCAGTGAGGTAAGAGATGAGTTCTTAGACGTACCTTCACCACCATCATCATCCTCGCTATCGCCTTCCTCTGATCCTGACTCCTCATCGGAAGAGCCCTCCCCAAGGATCTCGGCCTTAATTCCCTTATACTTTTCCTCGTTTTCAAGGTAATTTGGGTCAAACTTAAAAATGTCTGCCCGCAAAGCATTACTACGAAGGCTTATGCACCAAATGGGATACGTACTGAGTCCTTCCTCGACCTTTAAGTCCTCCTCCAACTGAATCTCGTGTGTAATCTGCTCCTCTTCTTCCACAAGGTCAAGCCCCTCCGGCAAGATAGGATTATCCTTGTACTTGTCCTTGCGTACTTGCATGAGCACTTCGATCATGTACTGAACACGATGGGTGATGTTGCCTTCGTTTAATACAACGCGGAAGCGTTCAAAAACCGTCGCATTGGCCTTCGGTGAGTTCTCCTGTAGAAAAGCGCCGACTTCGCGTGTGAAACCAACGGCAATTTCGATCGAATCGTCAGTAGGTCTTTCGAGGAGAAGGACGAGGATTTGAAGAGCGATTAGCTCGTGGGCGACACCTTGATTGACGAGATGTGCGAGAAAAGTGGTCGTGGAATGACAAACAGTCTGGCAGGACGGCGTAAGTTTATGGAAGCCTATTGTATTTCAGACGTACTTTGTCATTCCTTTTGAATGCCCTTCGGAACTGGCTGATCAACCGGTGAAGTAACAGCTCGCCGATCATAGGTAGTTTTGTGTTGATGATCGAAACAAGGGCAGCGAAAACGGGTGTAAAGGGTAAGCTGGCTGCCTGGGCCTTCATTATACTGCGTGCAAAGAGCCCACGGCCCCTGATGAGATTCTCGGAGAAGAGCTCGGGCACGATGTGCTTAATGTTGCCCACGTTGACCCTGTTGACGATACCAGTGATTGATTTACGCAATGCGTCCCAGGAGAGCCGCTGGTACTCTGCACTGCTGCGATCCTGCGATGCCGCGGCCTGGAGAGCACGTAGCCTTGCAGGGGGCATGTACACGCCACCAGAGCGCGAGGACGTGAGCTTGGCAAACTCTGCCACAGGGTCAAATTCCCTCTCCTTCGTCGCTCCCTTCTTTTCTTCCGTCTTTTCGAGTTCGACGGCGGCCATGCGTGCGGCGAGTTGGCGCTCACGCTCAGCTCTACGAACGGGATCGACGTCCTCCACCCTGGGCACATCCACTATTGCACGTGGTGGTGGTGGTAGCGGTGGGGAGAACGATCTGCGCCGCGTTGAAGGAGGTCCACCGTCAGAAGAGCGAGAGCGAGGTCTATACAACAACCTTTTGAGACTGCGAGAGCTAAGAGCAACGAGAACGAGAACGAACCTTTTCCCCTTCTGATGTGTGATCTCCATGGAAGGCCGATGTGTCGCAACAGTTGCAGACATCGAGGAGTCGTCAGTGTTGCCGACAAACTTGTTGGCTCGGACCCGTCCTGCGGGCATGCTGACTAAGCATTCCGCTGTTGAGGTATTCGTCGCTGGTATGTCTCGTTCCTTGATTACTGCGTTGCATCTTTCCATTTGACGACGTGGGCAGGGTTTTTGGCAGTGTGGCACCCTCCAATGGGGTGAATTTTACAACCACCTCAGGATATTGTCACTTCGACGGAACTGGACAAATTTTCAATATGAACGATCCGCTGCGCAGTGCGCACTCAGATTGGCTGAGCACCACACATCCCAGCGATTGTGGTATTTTTTTTCAAATCATATCAGAATGTATTGCATTTGAATGGATGCATCAAACCGAGTACTACGTTGTCCGGTAAAGTAGCCTGAATTAGGTAGGATGATTCGGGACTCGGGCCCAGGAGAGTTCCTAGGGCGTCCATTCAACTTGAAGTTCCCGGTATCCAATCGCGACTCATCGCCACTATTATTCGACAAAATGAGTATTGAAGGGATATAGAACACTTAGTATACAAAAAGGATGCGTCGTATTGATCAGAACACAAAATATGTACTATATAATAAACATTACCGGAAGATAGACGTGAGATAGGCGAGTCCGAGTCTAGACTGACCACTTCTCCAAAGTATAGGCTCGCTGACATCGCTAGGCACCCCTTGGGACATGTCAAAGAGAGAGGCGCTCGACCGCAAGGCTAAGGTTGTGTTCCAAGCTTGCATAATCCTTGTACGGCGGCAGGTCGATACGATTCAAACATGTATGGCTCTTTGGCAATTCGTTCGGATCCCCCGCCTTCTCGATCGTGAAGCGCTGCCGCCCGTCCGCGCCTTGTAGATACTTGAATCCATTGAGAGGAACGCGCTTTGTACCCGTTGCGAATTGCAGCAACCGTGATCTGCGCTCCGGTGGCCATGAACGCACACATTTCCAAAACCATTGGATCACTTCATCGTTTACCTCGTAACCACCATAATTCGTGAACTCGACCCAGTCATCCCTTCCATGATATCTCAGCACGTCAATTGGATATCGTTAAAAAAGAAGGAAAACATACACATCGATCTCCGTGATACCACCGATGAGTAACTTGAACTCACGTTCATCAAACAATTTGATCAAGTCCTGAGGTATCAGGTCATTGAAGCCGTTCATAAAAGCGTCAAACTGGTCCTTGACACGCTTTGAGATGCGATATTCGACCACGAGATCAACATATTCTTTCTTGTTTTCCTCCGTGATAGCAATATCGGCACCACCCGGCTTGAGGTCGATGGTGACCATCTCGCCGAAGCGTTTCTCCACTGTCGTGAAGGTTTCACCGATCACGTCCGTTATGTCATTCTCTCTGCAGTGGTCACATGAGTTCGACGCGTGACGACCCTATGCCAACGGTGGATGATAACGGTGATGCTCACAGTATCCTTGTCAGCTTACGGTGTAATTCGGCGTCCACACTCTCAAGATCGGCTAGTGTGACTGCCTTGTTCAAAATCATTTTGTGGAAAGAAACGGCAAAAGAAGCATCAAAGAAGTGACGGTGGAAGATTAATAGGCCTAGAATACGTCCGATATACTTGAAATAGTTGACATGCTCGGGGTCGACGCCGGAGGCGGGATTGATCTGCAGTGTGTAGTTGTGAGGTGCCGAATATTCGAAAAGGCAGTGAAAGGGGTTGAACATCTCATGTGAAAGCAGGTGGAAGAACTCTCTATAGGGTTGTGAGAGTGGTACGAGCATTTTTTCAGGCACAAACCTCGCAAGACGATGTTCGCGATCCAATCCATCCTCCCCTTCAAACTTGATCACAAGTCGCTTTTTGAGATCGTTGGGTGTTTGCTGCATGATTTCGGCATAGCTGTCCTCGAATATGTGATCGCGCCGGACATTGATCTGGCAATTTCCGGGCTGTGCACGCATCGCCGGCTGAGAACGGAAGTAGATCAACTTTCGGCGGAAATCGCGCGCGTGCTGGGGCAAATTTGCATCGAGGGACGACGGCAGCAGCCGTGGATCATCCCATGTTGTCGTCTTGGTGTTATGGTCAACGAAGTACACACGCGTTTTAGACGTAAGTCTCATTTCCCACCCAGACGGCAATGGACCGAGTTGCGAGTTAGTTTGACGTTTTAGAGAAGTACTCCGACCGGTCTGTCGTCTTGGATCCACCCAGGTGGAAGTACGTGTGTTATGATCCACATAGTAGGGCCGACCTTCCGACGTGTGTCGTTCCACCCATCCAGAAGGCAAATTCCGTGCAGTACTGAGTCGACGTTCCAAACCCTCAGGTAGCGGATCATGCTGCGGCTGATCCGATTCCTTGTTGGCATTAAAGTTATGTTGCGTACTGGTGTTTGACCCCATTGTCTGTCTCGGAAAAGATAACGCTAGGTGTGAAAGATCTCGCTAGGCCGTGCGGGTGTCAACAGCTGTTGGGGGGTCACTAGAACTGACTTGAACTGGACGAGTTGTGATATTAGACCGAAGTCGTTGATCCTAGGTACAGTCTGGCAGAGTCATTATCGGTGTGGTAGTATTAGTGGCGCGAGGACGGGCACTAGAGCACCAGATGAGCAGGATGCAGGATGCTGACTAAACAGCCCCCACAAGCCACGCCGACGTTTAGTACAATCCGACTTTGAACCTTTCTACCTTGACCTTACTTTCTTCCAAAATTCCAAATCTGAGCGAGCGGCTGAACGTGCTGAACGATGGAAAAACTCGAGGTGTTGAAATCCGTAACCAGGGTACCTGCCTCTAAAGCTCCTCTCGCCAGAAATTTATGGAACAGTCCTTATAGATCAGTGACAAAGTGACCAGGATACTGGGCCAGGTGTGTCTCTCTGGCATGACTCGGCGATTCGAGTGACTGTAATCTACTGGCACAAGAACCCAGGGAAATTCACCCTGCAAGGTCGGTTCCCACCTTTATAATCGCCAGCATGCTCATATGAAATCCAATAGGAACTAACACGTACATCGTCGGCACATCTAATCCCTACATACTCGTGGACACAGGCGAAGGAAAGCCAGAATATCCTCCATTTTTACGTACGGTGCTTGAGAATCCGCAGCACCCATCGCTGCCTGATATCTCAGACATAATCTTCACTCACCGACATCACGATCACGTGCGTGGTGTGCCATCTGTGCTCAGTCTCTGCCGTGAACTATGGACCAAGCGCCAGCCCGAGAAACCTTTCGTTCCTCCGCGCATACACAAGCACCCCCTCCCAGTGTCTGAGCACGATGCCGTCCTTGACGAGGTCGTGTCCAAGTTGCGGAAGGGCGATTACACTCCCGCACCGGGAGGTGGCCCCTTCCATGATCTTACAGACGGCCAAATATTCATTCCTTCTGTCCTGCCGCCCGGTTCGGATTCCGGCGACTGGAAGCTCCAGGTTCTGCACTGTCCCGGGCACACCGTTGATTCCACCTCACTTGTCTTTCCCGCTGACCGGTCATTACTCACGGGCGACACTGTCCTCGGTCAGGGCTCTGCCGTCTTTGAGGACTTGGGAGACTATCTCGCGAGTCTCCAGAAGATGCTCGATGCGTCCGACAAATACGATACGCTCAATCCTGGACACGGACCTGTCGTTCCCGACGGGCCAAAGACGATCCGTATGTACATCGATCACCGATTGGAACGCGAGGCACAGATTGTAGCCCTGCTTCGCACGGCGCCGTCTGGTGGCGCATGGACGACGTGGACAATCACGTTGAAGGTGTACGAGGGCTACCCAGAGGAGTTGTTGGAAGCCGCTGCGAGAGGAATCCAGCTGCACCTCAAGAAATTAGAGAAGGAGGGGAGGGTGCGGTCTCTAGGCGGCGAATCAAAGGACGAGCGTTGGGAATTCATTCAATAGGTCATTTGGGAGGTGCATTTGAGATAAGATACAGTACTAATACGCCTGTGCATTGTTGTGACCGCCGAATCTGCTGCGCTGCGGATTCACCACACGTCCAGAGATTGTAGAATGCATTTTATTGAGAGTGTAAGGTGTGCTGCGTGGCTGCGCTCGTATCGACTGCTCCGAAGCCCTAGCTTCGATTTCCCTCATTTCTTTCATTTCCCTTTAGCTCTCATTACATCCTACTATTGCTGCTCGTTTCTTAGTTCTCAGACTTCTCGGATAGTTTCTCGGCTTGCTCGGGCACACTGCCTCGACCCCCTTTATACCTATTTAGCTCTGATTGTTCAATTCTCGCGTCACGTGCCATGTGCAACATCAACGGCCTGTGTCGCTTTGTTGCTCAGGCTCTTGTTGGCGTTGTTGGCGTTGTTGGCATTCAGTCCCTCATGTATTTAAGTTGACTCTTATCTCGCTAAACAATAGACTTCTTGAGACCCCCCTTTCAGTCTCGCTTTCTGTGAGTGCCAGCCGTCTCAGGACGCTTCCTTTCATTTTCTCTCTTCTTTTTCT
>Ga0137358_10001703_pt1 | contig 12123 bp, 7 predicted proteins | sample Mad1_20_16metaG_FD_105551 | JGI IMG/M metagenome (GOLD analysis project Ga0137358, IMG submission 105551) | Vadose zone soil microbial communities from Angelo Coast Range Reserve, California, USA - Mad1_20_16 metaG | ecosystem: Environmental > Terrestrial > Soil > Vadose zone | place: USA... | reverse complement strand
CACGACAATGGCGATCACGAGCAGGATGTGAATGAATCCGCCCAAGGTGTAGGAGCTGACTAATCCAAGCAGCCAAAGCACGAGCAGGATCACAAAGATTGTCCAGAGCATAAGGGTCCTTTCGGTTGAGTCTTACTTCTGCTTCGCGCCGCGCGCAAATCTTGCGCTTATCGACATCAAAAATCGTGACTTAAGATTTTCGGGTAATCTTCAGCAACTCGCATAAAATACGCCATTTCATTTGTCGATCTTGTCGACAACGGCGCGCAGATTCCAGTCATTCGCTTCAAGTTGTTGGCGCGCAGAATCGTAATCCGACCCCGACAATTGAGCGACCAGCCGGATCGCGCGGTCACGCAGTTTCGAATTCGACGCGTGTAGATCGATCATCAAATTGCCACGCACTTTTCCGAGAGCGACCATAGCGCCCGTGCTGATAGTGTTGAGAGCGACTTTCGTGGCCGTGCCTGCTTTTAGCCTTGTCGACCCGGTGAGAACTTCCGGTCCAACCGCGAGATTAATTGCAAGATCGATAGTGACCCTTGGCGAACCTGACGGATTGCAGGTTAGCAAAATAGTCTTTGCGCCTAACGACTTCGACCGGGCAAGCGCGCCAAGGACAAAAGGCGTTCGCCCACTGGCCGTGATGCCAATCACAACATCAATGTCTTTAATGCCACGCTCATCCAGGGCCAACGCGCCGCCACTTTCCTCGTCTTCCGCACCTTCGACAGCTCGATAGAGCGCAGTTACTCCGCCGGCGATCACCCCTTGGACCAGATCGGGCGACGCGCCAAAGGTCGGCGGGATTTCGCTCGCATCGAGCACCCCAATACGCCCACTACTGCCAGCGCCGACGTAAAAGAGGCGGCCGCCGTTTCGCAGCGATTCGGTAACGATTTCAATGGCGCGCGCAAGATCGGTAATTGCGCCTTGCAGTGCGTCCTGCACAGATTTTTCCTCATCGATAAAGAGTTCGACTAAAGCGCGCGGACTCAGTTCTCCCAGATTCTCGGAGCGCGGATTGCGCTGTTCGGTTAGCACGGCAGCCAGGGTGTCAATTTCGTTTTCGGGAAGCTTCGATTGGAAAATGACGTGGTCATTCAACTCTGCCGCCAACCACGCCGCGCCAAGCTCGGGCGAGCGCTCCGCGGATGCCACCCGAGCATCGGGAAGATTCTTCTTCAGTCTGCGCCGAAATGCGTGCGTGTAGATCGAGTCGCGATGAAACAATCCGCCGAGGAGCATGACTTTCGGCGCAAGCAGATGAAGCCTGGAAGCGACTGCCTCCGTGTATTCGCTCAGAACCCGGGCGCCATTTTCTATAATTTCCGTCATGCGTGCATCCCCGCTAGCTGCGGCTTCAAAAACAACCGGCGCGAGCATCGCGATCTCCATTTTGTCCGCCGTCTGGGCCCAGCGAACAACTTCATCAAGATTATTCAACGAAAGCGCGTGCAAGACTTTCGCAGCGAATTGCATCTCGCCGCGATGCAAATCGTATTCCCGCAAGAGGAGGCGCAGCGCCTGAATGGAAAGAAAATAACCACCGCCGGTGTCGCCGAGGATGTGTCCCCAGCCGCCGGCATTCTCGATTTTGTCGCCCCGCCGTCCTGTCACCGAGGAGCCACTTCCGGCACTGACCACTATTCCGTCGCCATGTCCGAGGGCAGCCGCAAGGCCAGATTCACGATCACTGCCAGTGACGATTCTGGCGTTTGGCCAGATTTCGGCGCAGAGCCGGGAAAGCGATTGTCGATCTTCGGCATTCCCGCAGCCGGCAAGAAAAATTCCGGCACGATCGATCTCGCCCGGAAGTTCGCCGAAGATCGCTCTCAGGCGATCTGGCGTTTCCAGCCGGAAGTTTGAGGAAGGTAGTCCTCCTTGATCGAGAATGCGCAGTTGCGAGCCGGAGTCGGCGCCCCCGGTTCCAGTTCGCTCGACCAAAACCCAGGCGGTCTTGGTGCCGCCGCCTTCGACGCCGAGAATTTTTTCGCGGCCGTTCATTGTCGATGTTTCCACTGTTTGTATCATGCTTCATGGCGAAAGACGAGACTCAAGCGGCAAAACGTGTCGCGGAGCTCCGGCGTGAGATTGAGAAGCATAATCGACTCTACTACGAGGAGGCCGCGCCCATAATCAGCGACCGCGAGTACGACCGGCTTTACCAGGAGCTTCTCGATCTTGAAACGCAGTTTCCTGAGCTCGTGTCACCCGATTCCCCGACACAACGCGTCGCTGGTAAGCCGCTGGAGGCCTTTGCGCAAATCGCCCATCGAGTCCCGATGCTCAGCCTGGATAACACTTACTCGGAAAAAGAAGTGGCGAGTTTTTATGCGCGAATCACGCGCCTTTTACCGAACGAAAGGATTCCGGTTGTGATCGAGCCGAAAGTGGATGGGGTCGCCGTTTCATTGCTTTATGAAAACGGGCGGCTTCGTCATGCGGCCACGCGCGGGGATGGCGCGGTGGGCGACGATATCACGCAAAATATTAAAACCATTCGTTCCATTCCCGAGCGCTTGCGCGGCGCACAACCGAACGTTTTCGAAGTGCGCGGTGAAGTTTTCATGGATAAGCAGGGCTTCGCGAAATTGAACGAAGAACGGAGCAAGGCGGGCTTGCCCCTATTCGCGAACCCGAGGAACGCAGCGGCGGGATCGCTCAAGCAACTCGATCCAGCGATCGTTGCCAAACGACCGCTTGGCATTGTGTTTTACGGCACGGGCGCGGTGGAAGGTATCGATCTTGAGAAACATTCCGAACTCTTTCCGCTTCTTAAAAAGTTCGACTTGCCCACGAGCGCGCGCTGGTGGCTGGCCGATTCGGTCGAGAAAATTCTCAGCGCGATCCGCGAACTGGACAAAATTCGAGCCGATTTTGCGTATCAAACCGATGGCGCGGTCGTGAAAGTAGACGCGTTCGCGCAGCGCGAGCGGCTCGGGTTCACGGCCAAAGCGCCACGCTGGGCGATCGCATACAAATACGAGGCGGAGCGCGTGGAGACGCGTTTGATCGACATCCTGGTTCAGGTCGGCCGCACCGGCGTGCTTACGCCAGTGGCGGCGCTAGAGCCGGTAACGGTGAGCGGCAGCCGGGTTTCGCGTGCGACCCTGCACAATGAGGACGAAATCAAACGCAAAGACATCCGCATCGGCGACACAGTTGTGATCGAGAAAGCCGGCGAAGTGATCCCAGCGGTTGTCGAGGTAGTGACGTCGAAGCGGCTGCCCAGCGCCAAGCCATTCGATTTCTTCAAACACATCCACGGCAAATGCCCTGTCTGTGGCGGTCGCGTGCGGCGCGATCCGCAATTTGTGGCCTGGCGCTGCGAAAATATTCAGTGCCCAGCTCAAACGACGCGGCGAGTGGAATTTTTTGCGGCGCGCAGCGCCCTCGATATCGAAAGTGTAGGCGGAATTGTGGCGGACAAACTGGTCGAGCGTGGTTTGATACGTGAGCCGATTGACTTGTTTGACTTGAAAACCGAGCAACTTGCGACCCTAAACCTTGGTAATGAGGAAGCACCGCGAGTTTTCGGCCAGAAGAACGCGACTAAAGCAATTCATGCGATCGAGCGGGCGAAAACTTTGCCCCTTTCGCGCTGGCTCTTCGCGCTCGCAATTCCTGATGTCGGGAAAACGACAGCGACGCAGTTGGCGCGCTTCCATGAAACGATCGAGGATGTCGCGGACTCACAATTGCTACAGGACGTTCTGACCTATCACGAAAGGAGCGACCAGAATCGCAAGCAAATCGCCAATCGTTTGATCGAGGCGGGTTTCGCTGGGAAGTCAAAGAGCAAAAGTGAAAAGGAAGCCGGTATTGTGACCGAGGTCGGACCGGTAGTCGCGAAAAGCGTACTTGCCTTTTTTAAGGCGGAAGCCGGTAGCGAAATTCTGCGCCGAATGAAACGGCTGCACATTTCTCCCAAGAGCGAAAAAATTTCGGCGAGGAAAGCGGCAAAGCTGCCTTTGGCTGAGAAAATTTTTGTGCTTACCGGTACTCTGGACTCGATGACGCGCGAGGAAGCGACGGAAAAGATCGAAGCGCTCGGCGGCCATGTTAGCGGCAGTGTGAGCAAGAAAACTGATTACGTTCTGGCTGGCGCGGAGCCTGGCAGCAAATTCGAGAAAGCGAAACAACTCGGTATTCGCACTCTCACCGAAGCGAAATTTCGGAAAATGCTGGAGCGCTGACTGCGTCGCCAGACCTCAAGGCGTACGCTGCACCTCGGAATCGAGCTTGAGCGGGATCGCCTGATTCGTTATCGTCGGTGCAGCAATTAGCGGCGGATGCTGACTGGCCGGGTGAATCTCAGCCTGCACGTTGAACGTCAACTTCTCGTTGCCCCGGATCACTGTGATCGGAACGGTGTCTCCAGCCGTGATGAAGAACGAAGCATCCAGCACGTCTTCCGGGTCGTGGACTTTTTTCCGCCCCACTTGCAAGAGAATATCGCCGGCCTTGATCCCGGAACTGGCCGCTGGCGTGCCCTCCATGATCTGCGTCATTTCTGCGCGAGAACCTTCCATCGGCGCGGCAGCCTCGGAAACATTAATCCCGATCCAACCATGCCTGGCTTCGCCGAAGCGGACAAAATCGCCGCGGATTTTCTCAGCCGCTTCGATTGGCACTGCATAACACGAAGAGTTGTTTTCAAGGCTACTGACCAGGATGCCGACAACCTCGCCTTTCATGTTCAAGAGCGGCGCGCCAGCCTCTCCCCGCTGTGTAGGAAGATTGACCCGCAAGTGCGTGGTCGAAAAATAACGGCCGAGGTATTTCCGATCAAATCCTGCGACCATTCCGAAATTCGGTGTTTCCGGCAAATCCAATGGATAACCAATCGTGACGACGGGGGTTGCCACTCCCAGCTCCTCGGATTTCCCAATCGGCAGCGCGGGCGTTGCGACATCTGTCTTCAATATGGCCATGCCGCTGCGGACATCGGCCAAAACCTGGCGCGCGGGATATTGTTTGCCGTTAAACTCAACACTGAAATTTCCCGCTTCACCTCCGACTGTATACGCAGTGTAAAGGGTTCCCGTCGGATCGATAAAAAATCCGGTGCCCGAAATTTCGCAGTGCTCGTCAACACCGTGAATCTTGACCACAGCTTTGGCGGTGCGCTCAAAGATCTCCTTCACCTGACGGCTGACTGCCGTGGCGGATTCTTCCTGAGCATTAACGATGGAAATGGCCGCAAATAGACTTAGCGCGACGGCGAGTCTGCGGATGGAGGCAAAATGAAACCGGAAAAGAAATTCCGGCGCAGGACTAAAATCTGAAAGTCGACTCATAACTCACAGGGACGCTATCAAGCACGTAGCGCGGCGGGGCGGCCCGGTGAGTGTGGGCGCTTTCATTCAAACTACGGAGCGGCTGCGTCCTGAAGATCCGCGTGGCCACTGGGGATGCGAGCGTCCATTCCCCTTCCGCCTTCACGGCTGTGGATAGCGCTGGCTCGTTCTGGAGGGCGGCGACAGTGGCAGTCCCCGGTTCCTGATAAATTTTCAACGAAATGACTGCCGCACAAACCAACACCGCGGCGATGGCCGCTGGGTAGGAGGTGAGGGAATGAACATTCAACCGGAACGTGAAGTCCTGAGCGCGTTCCAGAAGAATCCGCCAGAGCGGTTCACGGAGCAATTCATCGCGCTGCCGGCGATGGAACTCGTGCAGGAAATTTTCGAAATAGCCAGGCGGCGGTTGCTCGAAGCGCTTCAACCGAAGTAGTCTTGCAATTTCGTTATCGTTAAATTCGTCCATTGCAGCAAGGGCTAAGAAACAGGATTTTTTCGAAATTCGTCCAGGTAATTTTGGAGTTGCCGATTCGCGTAGAAGAGCCTCGAACGTACTGTTCCCTCCGAAACACGCAAGATCTTACTGATCTCCGCGTGGGGCATCCCCTGGATATGGAACATGGTGACCACGGCTCTGTGTTCATCAGACAATTTCATCATAGCCTCGTTCAATCTTCGCTGCAGTTCAGAAAGGTCTGCTTCTCGCACCGGACTGCTCGTCGCGGTCAGTTCGAGAAACTCTTTGTCATTTTGGATACTGGCATCGACATCGTCCAGACTAAGATGAAAACGGCGGCCGCGTTTTTTGAGAAAATTCAGTGTCATGTTGACCGCGATCGAGTGGATCCAAGTGTAAAACGAGGACTTGCCACGGAATCCGCGGATCGCTTTGTACGCTTTGGAGAAAATGTCTTGTAATAGGTCGTTGGTGTCCTCGTGGTTCGAGGTCATGTTGTAGACCAGACCGTAAAGGCGCGGTGTGTACTTAACCACGAGTTGATCGAACGCGCCGGCATCTCCCGATTGCGTGCGCGCCACCAGCTGCTGGTCCTCATCCGTTTTTGGCTTCTCCATCGCGTCGCGCTTAGATTTAGCACGAGCATCGAGACCGGACGATAACAAATCGGAAATCCGTCGAGCAGGTTCGCCGCACCCAATCTGTCCGATGGCGGACAATGCGATAGACGGATTCATCTTCAAACGTCGCCGTGCGAATCAATCAGCGCCGGTCGCGCACGGAAAGGAGCCAGAGTAGGTTACCCAACGCCGCGATGAACGCCGCCACGTAGGTGAGCGCAGCCGCATTGAGAACCTTGTTTACACCGGCAACCTCGCCGCCCGGCTGCACGATGCCCATTTGTTGCAGAATGATTTTCGCACGTCGCGAGGCGTCAAACTCCACCGGCAACGTGATCAATTGGAAGACCAGCAAAATTAGGTAGCAATAAATCCCGAGCGTAATCAGGCCAGTGATGTGAAACAACAGTCCACCAAAGATCACGAACGGCAGCAGCCGCGACGCAAACATCGTGGCCGGGACGATGGCCATCCGCGCCTTGAGCGGCGCATATGCTTTGGCGTGCTGAATGGCGTGACCCGTTTCGTGTGCCGCGATGCCAAGTGCGGCAACCGAAGGCGTGTTGTAAACATTGCTCGAAAGACAAAGTTTCTTGCTCGTCGGATCGTAATGATCGCCGAGAAAGTCATTCGTCTCGACAACATCGACATCGTGAATTTGCGCCGCTGCCAGAATTTCGCGCGCACACTCTGCACCGGTGATGTTCGAACTGGCGCGGACCTCACCCCACTTTCGAAACGCGCTGCTCACCCGAAATTGCGCCCAAAGCGCAATGATCAGCGGCACGCCGATGTAAAGGAGCCAATGAGATCCAAAACCGAATCCGTAAGGATAGAACATGCCTGTCTTAAGTGTAACCGGTTAAATTAGACGCTCAAGCGCAGTCAACGTTCATTTCGGCGATGGAGGCCTCCGGTAGGGCGATCCACGTCAGACCTCCAGTTGCTTTGGAAAACGCGAAAGCATGCGACAACTGTTTTTTGTGACCACGACTACGTCTTCCAAGCGCACGCCACCCAGTCCGGGGTAGTACAATCCGGGCTCAACCGTCAGTACTTGTCGGTCTTTCAGCGTAACCTTTTGCAGCCGCGGATGCTCGTGAATCTCCAGGCCGAGGCCGTGACCGGTCCCATGAAAGAATCCAACTCGCCGGCCTTTCCGAACCTCGGTCGGAAAACCGCGATCGGCGAAGAGTTCCTGGATTGCTTTGTGAATCGTCACGCCATCGACTCCCGCCTTAATTTTCTTCAAAGCAAGCGCTTGCCCCGCTTTCACGGTGTCCCAAAGGTTGCGCTGCGCCTCGCCTGCGCGCCCGCGCAAAACCGTTCGGGTCAGGTCGCCAAAATAGCCTGTCTTCGTGTCGCGCGGGAAGACGTCGAGAATAATCAGCGAGTTCGCGTAGAGCGGACCAAAGCCGCGCTCGTGAGGATCGCAGGCCTGGTCGCCGCCCGCGACGATCGTGCCGGTCGGGATTCCGCCGGCGCGCAGAATCGCAGAATCAATTTCCGCACGAAGCATTTCCGAGGTCAGCGTTTTGCCGCTCCAACGTAATCGTTTTCCGGCGCCAGGTTTCGACGCTTTCAAAACCTCAATCGCGCGTTTCAGTCCCGTTTCCGTAATTCGCAACGCGCGACCAATCATTTCGATTTCCTTGTCGGATTTCGCTTCGCGCTCTGGCCAGAAAAGCCCGTTTGTCGCCTGAACATGGATCTTATTTACCGCGAGTTCCTGCGCATAACCGAGCGGAAAATTCGATGGAACGACTGCCGATCTTATGCCGCGTTTTCGGAGAAAATGCGCAAGGACTTTTTCGTAGGGCGTTGCCTTCTTCGATTTTCCCTGCACTTCATGCTCCAGCCGGCTGAAGATGACGAATTCGTCCGCTTTGGCTTGCTTGCGCCCGCGATCGATTTCCAGATCGCTCAAAACAAGTGTGCGCTTGCCGTTCCGTTCTAAAAAAATGAATGGGTCGGGCGCCCAAAACTTGGTCGCGTAAAGCATGTCCGGATCCGTCTCGCTAGCGGCGACGATCAGTCGGGTCGCTTTGTTCTTTGTTTTTCTCATTCAGTGTTCGCTGTCCATTTACGCTCACCTTTCATGCTTGTCATCCCGATTACAGCGGTACCTTCATTAGCTCGCGTCTATTCTTGCTAGTCAGCCGTGCGATTTAAAGGACGCGCTTCTCTTTCGTTCTCTTTCGGCAAGAAATTGCTCGATTACGCTCCGAACGACAAACGCGAACGCACGTCGATCTGTGAGCCGCTTAGCTTCTTCGCACTTCCAGTTGTCTTCGCAAAATCCAATGGAGCAGGGCGAGCAATCCGAGCGTCGATCCAATCAAAACGACCGTGTTGAAGACGAAGACACTGATCTTAATCCCGAAATGACGTTTTTGTGCGCCGAAGAAGACGTTCGGCCGGTTGCCCCGGCGATAATCGCTTTGTTCCATCTCGGCGTTTGAGATCAGATCAGAAACTTTCTGATTCACATAAATCTGCTCGGCGGTAATCGGGCCGGCCGCATTCGTGAAAAGCGTACGGTCGAACGGCCGCTTTCCATCCAGAATTTGATCGATCAAGCCGAGGAAATGATCGAGTTCGCCCACGGAGTTCGCCTCGAGGCCAGAAAGCAGAGCGAGCGTCTCCTTCAGCTCCTCCAGTCGCTTACTTTCGGTAGGATCTTGCCGATGTTTCGCGACAATCCGATCGATCTCACGCTGCGTTCGATCCTGCCGGCGCGTGAGCGGATTAAGCTTGGCTTGCGCGACAATCATTTCTTCATACGACCACCGCATGGCGATAAACTGACAGACAAATGGCACCTCCAGCTTGCTGCCCATTTTCTTTTCTTGCTCTATGTTGGGATGTTCTGAAAACCAGTGCGTTAGCGCGTAAACAAGCGCGAGGTTCCGGTTCATGTCCTCGTATTTGATGAGAGCGCCACCCATGATGATCTGCGGAATTAAGACGAGCGGGACGATGTTGGCCGCCGTCTTTGGATCGGCGACGAGCGAAGAAATAAGCAGCCCAAGCGACACACCACCCATAGCCGTCATGAGCATGATTCCGAGATCAATCCAGAACATCCCACGGATTTGCAGGACGTAATTGCCGATCAGAACAAAAAGCACGCATTGGATCAGCGCAAAAATTCCAAGCGTGAGCGTTTTTGAGATTACGTAATAAGAGAGGCGAACATTGAGATTGCGTTCGCGCTGCAGCACGGGCCGGTCGCGGATAATATCGTCCGCACTGTTGGTTAAGCCGAGGAACATCGCAACGATTAGGCTAAGGAACAAAAACGTCGGGATGTGATAAGCGGACGCGAAATCGTATTTCCCGCTGTCCGAGTAGCGCAGGATCGTCGCAATGAGCAACGCCAGCACAGGCGAAACGCCGATTGTGATGACGAGGTTGGCGCCATTGCGCAGTTTACTTATGAAGGAACGGCGCAGAAGGGTGCGAAATTGCGTCCATTCGTCGTGCCAACGAAATGGCAACCTCTTCTTCTGGGCCGGAGCGGCGGGCAGCGGCGCAACCGCTTCTTTGCGCAAGGAAACTTGTTTAACGTCCTGGATCAATCGAAACGCTTCGTATTTGTCGCGCCAGAATTCCGGCGAGTAACGCCGGGCAGCAACGAGCTGTCCGCGACTATTTTCTTCGTAAATAATGTCGCCGCTAATATCGCGCAGTGGTGTCTCGAGCACGTCAAAAATGAACTCAGGACGGGTTGTTCCGCATGATGGGCACGCCCCCAGTTCGGCGCCGAACTGATGTTGGTGTTCCGCTTCGGCAAAGTAGCGAAGCATATCGGAAGGCGTGCCGAAAAAAACGAGCCGTCCGCCCTTGTCGAGCAAGATCGCCTTGTGAAACATTTGGAAGAGTTTTGAGCTCGGCTGGTGAATGGTGACAATGATGATTTTGTTGTGCGCCATGCCACGAATGATCTCGATCACGTGTTCGGAATCTTTCGAGGAAAGGCCCGACGTCGGTTCATCGAAAAGATAAACGTCCGACATGCCGATCATATCGAGGCCGACATTAAGGCGTTTGCGCTCGCCGCCGCTCAATGTCTTCTTGTCCGCGCTGCCGACAACGGCGTCCCGGCGTTCGCCCAAACCGAGCTCGATCAGTTTTGCGTCCAGGCGCCGCATGCGATCGCGCCGTGAGAGGTGCGGCGAACGAATCGCCGCTGCAAACTGCAGGTTTTCGCCGATCGTGAGATGTTCGTCGAACGCGTCTTGCTGCGGCATGTAACTGATGTAGCGCTTGAGAGCGTCGAGGTTCGGATAAAGGGATTGTCCGTTGAGGATGACCTCGCCGCTAGTGGGCTGAAGTTGCCCGGCCAGCACTTTTAGGAGCGTGCTTTTCCCCGAACCACTCGCACCCATCACGCAAACGAGCTCGCCACGAGTGATGCCGAAGGAGATTCCCTCGAGCCCAATTTCGCCTTTGCTAAAGCGATGGGTGACTTCGTTTACTTCGAGGGTTCGAATAATATTACGCTCTTCCTCGATGATTCGCTCTGAAAAATTGCAACGAAGAAATTGTCCGACGTCGATCCGGATCGTGTCGCCGTCTTTGAGCGGCGTAGTTGTGCGCACGGGAGTGTCGCCCACCATAATCGGGCGATCGGCTTCGATCACCTCCAACAGCCCAACCCGCTGGTCGTAATCGCAAAAAATCTTCAGTAGCACGTCGCCGCTAGTGCCCGGTGAAAGCAAAATATCGCCGGCTTCCAGGCGGCTCGGATCGTTGGACACCAAATATTCGGATTTAGAGGCTTTCAGCTGAAATCGGCCACCCAACGCACGAGCCCGCCGGCGCAGATCGATCAAATCCATCTCGCTGTCGTTGTGGAAAATGATCTTGTCTTCCAGCGTCGCTTCGACCTGCGTGCCGGCTTTCAGTTTTATCCCGTTTAGCTCAGCATCCACGTCACGCAGCGCTTTGACGCGCACCTTTAATCCGAAAGTAATCCGGAGCGAGCTTTCGCGCGTACGCGAGCGCTCCAGTTCCACTTCATCTGAGTCCTTGTTTACCCGGATGAGAATCTGCGGAAGCGAAACATTCTTCTTGGCGTTGAAATATTGCGCCAGCTCCTGATAGCTGAGCACCTGATTGCCAACCAGAATGCGCTGGCCGGGGTAAATCCGGCAGAACCCGCCGCGAACCAGCGGTCGCCCGCGCACCGAAACATTCTGCCCGCTGTAGTTTTTGAGCAAAATCAGATCGTGATAACGAAATGCCATCAACCGATCGTTGCCGTCCAGGTTCTTAAGTATCACATCCGCCTTCCCATTGGTGGCGAAGGAGAGCGACTCGAGCGGGGATGCGCCGCGCTGATAGATCGATGGATCGGAATCCTCTGAGGCATTCAGTTGGTAAACGATATCGATGGCCTGTGCGGCCATGCCGAGCTGTGACATGAACGAATAGAACGCGACGACCTGCTCCTGCTTCAATCCCGCTTGCGAGATCAGGTCGTAGAGCTGGACTCCCAGCATGATCTTGCGCTCTGTGCTTAGTTGGGCGCCCAGTTTCTGCGCCATGGCGGCAAGGTCCTGCTGTTCGTAAAGCGCTTGGCGGAATAACTGCCGCAGCTCCGAGTAGACCGCCTCGGGATAATCGTAACGTAAAAAACCGAGACTCGAGTCGATCTCTTCCTCTAATAGAACGCCATCCGCCTTTGAAAAGCTGGCGAGCACCTGGATCAACAGCGGCAACAGATTCGGACCCT
>Ga0137358_10001702_pt1 | contig 12125 bp, 16 predicted proteins | sample Mad1_20_16metaG_FD_105551 | JGI IMG/M metagenome (GOLD analysis project Ga0137358, IMG submission 105551) | Vadose zone soil microbial communities from Angelo Coast Range Reserve, California, USA - Mad1_20_16 metaG | ecosystem: Environmental > Terrestrial > Soil > Vadose zone | place: USA... | reverse complement strand
CCTCGATTTTCCTGGCGCCCGCGAGTGGAAAGCTTCTAGCGATATGGCACCTACAAAAACGCCACAAAAGGCGACCAAGAAGGAGAAAGCATTCCACCCAGAGTCGCGCAAAGCAGGACAGCTCGCGCGCAATCAGCTTCGCAAATCCAAACTCGCAGGGCAAGCCTCGAAGCGCGCAAGAACACACTCAGCCAAGGGCAAGTTGAGCGACCAAATCTGTTTTTATCCAGTTTCCCATTTTCACCAACGGAACTCGTGTAATGCACGATTTCTTTTTTTTTTCTCTTACAGCCGATTTTTACGGATTTTTCTTTCACGCTATACCCGAGGAACGCGGCAGCGTGTTGGCGTTACCAGAGCTACATGAGCTTGTCTCGGATGTTTGGCTCACGCGGCATGACGCGGACCTGGAAGAGGAGCGTGCAGCGCGTCGGAAGGGCCGTCCGAAGAGCTCGAAGGAGCAGAAGCTAGAAGAAATCAAGCTGCGCGAGGCAGAGGAGTATCGGACTGGCATGGGTGAGCGCGCTCTTTTTTTTTTTTCCATCTGTCGGGCCTCCCCTTCTGAGATTTGAGTATCCTTTTGCTCCCTCATCGATGCAATTCGGAAATCGAATGAGTCAGAGGTACCAGACTTGACGCACCCTGAAAACATCGCCTTGTACCGCACGTGGGACCAAAGAGAAGTCGCCTTCATCCAGTTGCTACGTTTTATTAGAATATCGGGTTCGAAGCCAGACATGGCAATAGTGTCTAGGCCGGGAAAACATCCCAGTCTTGTTCCTCAGCAGGATGTTTCGACACCAATGGACGTCGAGGCTGGAGAATAAAGACCTCCGGCATCTTACCGATTGTAATAAAGGCCTAGGTGATGTCCTACAATGTATGTATTGTCTGAATGCGAGGGGTATAGACTGTACTTTACAGGCTAGTGTAGATATGGCTACAAGATACGGTTATTATACATATGAGTCCGATGTCCCTGAGATGTTCTACAGATACGGAGTCGTACATGATCTAAACCTGACCTACCCATACAAAAGATCGGCAAACCTTCCACTACCATCAGTGAGCGCTGGGCTCGGGGCGGGTAGCGGGATCTTCGGCGCATCCAAGTCCCATTCAAGCCTCAGCCTACCGTACACGAGCCGGAAGCTTGACGCCGCGCCCTTCTCTTGCACCAGCTGCAGAGCCGTCTGATATCCTGCTGCCTCCTGTGCTTCGCTACTGGTATGCACCTCGACGCGGAACCGGATGCTCTTGGTAACACCCATAACCCCTGCGGGATCCATAATTTCGTCCAGCCGACATTTGAGGATGCCCGGCCCATCTGCATGTATGAGCACCGCGCGTACGCCCAGCCCATGCAAAATACGCTTGCACTCTTCCCTCGAAGTGTGCACATCGTGCACAGAGAGTAGAGAGTAGCTTGCCGGTTTGAACTTGAAGAAGTTTCCGAACCACGTTGGTGTCAACGGTGACGCCTGCGGTGTGTCGCTCGCGGAAGCATCGTTGGTAGCGGTGGTATTCTTCCTGCGTTTAAGCGAGTTGGCGGGTTCGACGATCTGCACGCGCCTGTCGATCAAGGCCCTACGAACGGGGTTCTTACCTTTCAGCGATGGCTTGTGCATGGCCCCGGCGCGCTGTGACTCTTCCGGCATGTTTTCTTTGTCGGATTTGAGATGCAGTGGAGCGGGCTTCCGCAGGGTGCGCCGAATACTCAGTGGCTTTGTAACGGCGCCACTCGCCATCTCCATCCCTTCCGGCCCAATAATCCCAAGTCCCTCGGGCTTTGGTGGTTGGGCCGAGTATGACGAAAGGGCGGCGGTGTTTACGCCGGCAGCCGCTGCGTGCTGTTGCATAACGTTAAGGTGCTCCACAATCTGCTGAAAGAATTGTTGCACCTTCTCGTCTTGCATCTCCGGGACATCTAGGGGCGGTGTCATATTCAACGTGCTCCAAAGTGGTGAATCCGGTGAGAGTAGATTGATATTAGGAGAAATGAGGATGGGCGACTGGGGAAAGTTGGGAGATTGCTGCATAGGGAGTACAGAAATGTTCAACCCCGTAGGCGTGGGTGTCTGGGAAGGAGGAGCAGGAGAGTAGAAATATTGTGGAGTAAGGAGTCCAGGCGTCAAAGCACCTTCGTTATCGCTAGGGCTACCGGGGGAAGTTCCTCCCCTAGCACGGCGGGGAGTTGGAGGATCGGCACGTGGGGGAAGATGAGGTTGGTCGACGGAAGAGAGTATCTCACTGGCTCTGTTGCGATCTCGCGATGCCTGGCGGTATAGCTCTTCAACTTTTTCGTCGTATTCTTCCATGTGTTTTATCCGATACTGCTGGAGAAGGTAATAAACCCCTTTCTCCCATGTCTGCTCGCCGTTTGTCAACTTCTTTATGATAACTTCTTCAGGTATCCCGTGCCATAAGGTGCGCAGGTTGGCCAAAAGATCCGGATCGATGGCCGAACGGTCTTCAATGGGACGAGAGATGGCGTCAAGCGACGGTGGGACAAGCATGGGGTTCTTTGGGGGGTGGAGCGTGAAGAATGGATGGACAAGAATTTGTTCTATTGTAAAGCGTTTGCGTACGTCCTTCTCTAGCATGCGTGTGATAAGGTCTTGCGCGCGTTTATCAATACTCTGTGGCATTTCGTACGACCCAATTTTGACTTTCTCGAGAAGCGTGTGCAAATCTTCGTCGTCGAACGGAAGACGTCCCGCAAGCAGGGCAAAGAGAATGACGCCACAAGACCAGATATCAGAAGAGGACCCATTGTAGGCGCGACCTTCTATAACCTCTGGTGCCGCGTAGTGTGGACTGCCGCACGCAGTCCGCAAGAGCCCATTGGTGTTGTTCATCTGCCATGCGGCCATGCCGAAGTCCGCCACTTTGATGTTCTTGTCTTGATCGAGCAGTAGATTCTCGGGTTTAAGGTCACGATGGGCGATGTTGAAGCGGTGGCAGTAATTTATAGCGGCGATGATTTGCTGAAAGTAGCCAAGCGCCTCCGGAGTAGACAAGCGGCCTCGCTTACAGAGATAGTCAAAGAGTTCGCCACCCTCAACGTATTCAAGTATAAGATATAGCTCCGAAGAGGTTTCCCAGACATCGTAGAGGCGCATGATATTGGGGTGGTCAATGAGCTTCATAATGACAATCTCGCGCTCAATGCCGAGAAGTATGCGATCCGCGTGTTCGCTGAGTCCCTGTATAGATCTCCGGGAGTTAACTAGCGCCGTCTTGGACACTATCTTTACCGCTGCATATTGACCCGTCTTCGAGTGGCGGGCGATTCGTACACGACCTGTCACGAAGACCCGGCTCAGTAGGGGAAGAAGGGATGGTGAAGGCAATCGTACCCGAACTCCCTTTTCCTATTGTCCTGCCAATTTTCCATAGCCCAATAACTTTGGGGTCGTCCTCTTTCCTTAGCTTTGGCGCCAGGCGAGGCGTATGATGCATTGAAAACGCTTGGAGCTGACAGAGAGGCGGGGTCGATAAATAAACAATGACCAAATAAACCAGTCGCGTTGACTCCGCGGTCACGAGGATCCTGCCCCGGCCACCAGAGAATATCACTCGTGTAATACTGTACCTATGTTGCCCACACCAGCACCCACAACTCCCGGGAACTCACCGCCTCAAAGATCTCGGGTGCCCGAAACCGGAGTACCAGATTTTAGCCTTTCAGACAATGCGTACCCTGAAGCTCCTCAAAACCGTGGCTCTGCACCTTTCTCAGTCCTTTCGGGACTTTTCGACAAGCTTCAGAATGAGCGGAAGCCGGAGAAGAGGAGAAAGTTTTTGAGTGCTTGGTTTGACGTGCGCCGCCTTGTTGTCTGTCCTATACGCAGGGCTTCCACTCATGCGAGGTATCTGTAGCATTGGCGTAAGGAAGTTGGCCATGATCTCTACCCCGTGCTGCGTCTCCTCTTGCCCCAGAAGGACAGAGAGAGGGCAATCTATGGACTGAAGGAGAAAAACATCGCCAAGACTTACATCAAGCTGATTCCTCTGGGACCTAAGGACCCTGATGCAGTCCGTCTAGTGGACTGGAGGAAGCCCTCAGGGCCAAATGTACGCTACCCATTGGGCGGTTCCTACCGTCAGTTAACTCCATTCTAGAGATCTTCTGGCGACTTTCCTACTGTGCTATATGATGTCATTGCGAAACGTTCTTCAGTTATTGAAGGAAGCCTTACCATCGATGAGCTTAATGTCGCCCTTGATGACATCTCCCGAAATATTTCTAAAGGGTGAGCAGCGCTTTGGCAAATCTTGGCGTTTCTCATCGCGCCCTGTCATATTTCTCGAATACCCAGGGACGTACAATCCAAAGTCATGCAGCGAATATACAACCGCACTACTCCTGAAGAGCAGAGATGGATCGTCCGTATCATTTTAAAAGGTGAAGTTCCTTGTCCCAACAGGTGCTACTCAAGAGCTTAATTGGGCTACACCTCAGATTTAGGCATCTCAGTCAAGGAGACCACCGTGTTCTCTGTCTTTCATCCAGACGCCCATGATCTGTTCAACACTTGCTCCGATTTGAAAAAGGTCGTCTGGGAGCTGTGGGATCCCGATCGTCGTCTTAATGATCAAGTACGTCCCTTTTTTTGCCTACTCCAAACTACTTACCGTGACATCTTAGGATAAAAACGTTCAACTATTCAGAGCATTTGCCCCGATGCTTTGCAAGCGGCCAACAGGAAATATTGAAGATTCGGTTAAAGATATGGAGGGTCACACCTTTTTTCTCGAGGAGAAGCTGGACGGCGAGAGAATCCAGCTTCACAAGCGCGGCAACGAATATTTTTACTGCTCAAGGTCGGTTTGCGTCTCATTGAAGTACCGTCATCTGAGCTTGTGTAAGGAAAGGAAAGGACTATACGTACCTTTACGGGAAGCATGTTGGGACAGGCAGTTTGACGCCCTATATTGACGCAGCCTTTGACCATCGGATTGAAAAGTAAGTGCCTTCTTTTGCCATGTAATGTGAGACTAATGGCCCCAGCATAATATTGGACGGCGAGATGCTTGTATGGGACCCTGTATCCGGGAGGAACCTGCCTTTTGGGACTCTCAAGACGGCGGCTCTAGGTATGTTTCTATTGACGGGAAGAGACAGGGTGATTAATTGTTTTTAGATAAATCCAAGAAAGAATTGAACCCTCGGCCATGCTGTTCGTCTGATCTCTAGTCACTGCGTTGGCTTCACTCACGCTGACGGGTGATACAGTCAAAGTATTCGACCTTCTGTATCTCAATGGTCAGCCATTAATCAACAAGTCGACGAAATTTCGCAAGCGCAATCTCAAAGTATGCGTAAAAGGAATTCAGGGTCGCATCGAGCTAGTTACAGAGTTTGAAGCGCGAACAGCGATGGATGTACGCAAAAGAATGGAAGATGTCATGGCTGAGCGTGGGGAAGGCCTAGTGATGAAGCATCCTGACGCCGGCTACATATTAAATGGTAGAAATAAGGACTGGATAAAGGCACGTCTAACCTCATGGAGCGCAACATGTACTCACCGTTGTCGCAGGTCAAGCCTGAGTACATGGTTAGTGGGCTACCGTATATCTGGGAGTCTGTAGTGGCTTACTTGAACAGGATAACATGGGGGAAACAGTGGACGCCTTGGTTGTCGGTGCGTCGTCGTTTCTACCTCATGAAACCTACTTATCTCAGTGGTCTCATTCAAGCTGGAAATTACGGATCGGGAAAGCGTGGGGGAGGTGTATCAACTCTTATATGCGCGGTCGTTGATGATAGGAACGCGGCGCAGACAGACGAAGAGCCAAAGTATGCGATCCTGGTTTGTTATTGATTTGAGTGCTCTAATTCCCCCCGAGATACAGTACCTTTGTCCGCATAGGATCTGGCCTTAGCTATGCAGACTATGTCTGGGTACGCGGCAAACCCTGGAAGGAATGGTCAACGAAAAACCCTCCTGAATTCCTGAGGACCGCTAATGGGTCACGTGATGACAAAGGAGATCTCTATCTGGAGCCCGATGAGTTCGGTCATATTGCTAGTTCGACAGTGATGGTACTGAATTACATTACGCAGTTCCTTCATCATTCAAATAAAGGCCGCAGAAATTATACAGTCAGGTACCCCAATATGTTCTCGACACGGACTAACTCTGATATGCAAACTACAGATCAGTACCACTTGGGTTTCACTATGCGTTTTCCTCGTGCTTTGTCCATACGGGAAGATCTTTCTGTTTCCGACTGTATCACTGCCTCTGGTGCCATATTGCGTTCTTTTGCGCTATCGTCCTTCTCACTATCGAGCATCTAGCTATCCTGGAAGTTGTGCGTTCTGAGAAGAAGAGAAAGATGGAAAACGTCGCTGAGTTCGGTTTCCATGACTATACCTTCGACCCCATCAGTGTTGATCACATGTACCAGGAAGAGTGTGAAGAAGAAACAAAAGACTCGGAGAACAGCAAAGGTAATACAATGCTTCGGACTTGCTATTCAGATTTTCAATAAATCCATATTCTCAGCCATCCGTACTGCCCGAATACCAGGGCATAGATCTCAAGGACGTTCAGATTGAATCGAGCATATTTGAGGGACTGACTTTTAGTGAGTTCCTCGCATGATCCGGGGCAGCATTCACTAAAGCAACACCCAGTGGTTGCCTCAGATCCCAAGTCGAGGACACGGGATGCAGATAAGGAGCAACTTCTAAAGCTGTGAGTCGCTTCTATGGGTTGCAGACCCGTCGTTGAATGGTGATAGGATTCGGGCCCACGGAGGGGTTTCTGTCCAGGTGGCGAAGAATCAACCCGGGTTGTTCGTTGTATACGGAGGGAGTACTACGCGTAAGACTAAACAGACCTTCCCGAATTCTGACTGACTCTCGCTGAAGCATATGACATCAAGTTGATCATGAACAAAGGCGCATATGATATCATCCACCCACGATGGCTCTTCGATTCTATCGCAAACAATGAACTGGTACCTATGTCGAAAAAGTACTTCTTCCACGCGACCGCTGCGCGTATGGAATCAGAAGACTATAATGACGAAGACGAAGACGACCCCGAAATGCGTTCACCAGAAGAGAGCGCGTCGAGAAAGTCCGCTACCCCGGGCATTCGCGTTGACGCTAAGACGTCCGAGTCAAAAGAGGAAGACTCCGAAATGCAAGACTGGCTCCAGATCGAACCTGGACCCAACGTTGCAGAAAGCCCTCGCGACGACACAGAGTCGGTCACTGACCCGGACTCGGACAACGAAGGTAATTGGTTCAGTGTCGAGGCGCCGCGACTAGGTGGTGCGCCGGCGTCAGAAACGGAGGTGAGTCTCTGATTGAGACTCGAGGTATTGGCATTTACTTGGAAATACCAGTCTGACAACGACCATGAGAAGGACGAACAAGTGAACATGAAGGGCTCCCGTGACGCTCAAATGGGAGAAGACTCGGTCATGGAATATGACCAAGAGAGGATCTTCAGGCACCTGTACGCTTCGTTCTACTTCCCGAAATGCCCTGTATGACGTTCCAGACAGCTACTCCTATCTGGATACCCCCCATAACGCTCGCAAAAACGGCATGTCTATTACCTCGAGGCATGAGGATGCGATCACGAAAAGGTTTGTCGAGCACATCTTCTCAGACTTGGATGGCATTTACGAAGAGCGTCATTCAGCTTTGAACGGATCTCAAAGTTGATCGTGGACAACGGAGGTCAAATAGCGGAACTTGACGATCCAAAGCTCACACATGTTGTTCTGGATAAGCGTGACGACAGCCGTCGTCGCGAACTCATGAAGAGGACCTCAAAGTATGGACACATTCACCTCATATTCGTTACTCTCCTTTTGTCTTTGCGTTTCTCACCTGTGTATAGGCCAAAGCACAGAAACCTAGTTCTCTCCGATTTTGTCGAGGCGTGCATAGAGGAAAATACACTGTTGAATGAAGCTGGTGAGCCCATCTACTGATTTTGCTGTTGCGTAGCTCAAAATTTTCAACCTAGACTTTATGCCCTGAGTCAGACTATTGATGGTGTGCATTTTTGAGTAATTAGTAGAAGTACACGTCAAATGCATAAATGAAGAGACAACTGTGAGTTGGTAGAGCGATGTGTAATGCACTGTGTTCGCGGACTGGATGGGCTGCATATTGTAAAATGGGAAAATGGGTTGTTGTATACTATACTCAAGCACTGTGAGGGCCGCAGGGTTGCAATCGGTGCTCTCATTCTCACGCAGATCTCAAGGCTCGAGGGCTGGAGCCATGGCTTTCCCCTGACGATCCCCAGCCGAGAAAGACAAATGATACTAGAAACACGATGTATTTGATCGCATAGCCAAAAAAAAAACACATTAGGTAGGGGTATCCTACAGTGATAGCGCCAGGCCCAGTACGGAGGCTGCAAACAAAGCGCGCCCTTGTACAATTTTTTGCTTTGAGCGCAGTTGTCCAACAGTGCCGCATGGCGCTTCTTCTTGATCGTATGAGAACCAGGTTCGCCGGTTGAACCCCGTCTGATGTACTGTAGTATGAAACATCTCGAATTGAATCTATGTACTAGTACGTCTTCACTCAATTCCCCATTGAATATAAGCTCCCGTGACCGTAACGAATTCGACCTTTGGGTCTAACCCCAAAGCTGCTTTGATCTCAAGCGCGCGCTCGTTCTTGGAAGTGTTGAAAATCTTTATAGGTTGCATGCACATCGTTCCTCCTGTGAGTGACAAACAGGAAGATGTCCTCCCCGCCATGCGTGCATGCAAGTATGCTGGCCGGGATTTCGGCCGCTTCGAGCCATTCATTGACCATCGCCATCACGTTGTCTTCGGGAGGGTCGATACCATGAGTCTTACCCCATGCCCGAGCTTTATCTTCTGTGAGCTTGTATCCACCGACGAGGTAAACCACTATCCGACCAAGATCACATAAGATAGATCTGTACAACGAGTTTTCAACTTACTACTGATTTAGTTTGTACGTAAGAAAGCGTGGACGGGTGGTGACGCGGGTGACGTTTAAGAGGAGCATAATAGGGGTGTTTAGGGGCACACCTGTAATTTGGCTACCGTACGTACTAGTATTCTGAGTATGATACAAATATGCTCCTATTAGAGTCATAGTGTACAATGAGTCTTATGAGTATTCCTTCTGAATAAACTTAGAGATAGTCTGTAGTTGGATGTTGGATGTCCCTTCGTAGATAGCGCCCTGTACACAAGGGAAGAGTCGATATCAGAAAGACGCAGAACCTCTTCTGCTGCAGGCAGACGGATGACGGGACTCACAATCTTCGAATCACGCCAGTACTTCTCGATGCCAGTCTCCCGTGTGAAGCCGACACCACCAGCCCACTCAATCGCCTGCCCCGAAACGCGTTGGGCGACGACGCTCGCCCAATACTTCGCCATGGCCGCCTCTTTGGTAAAGCTACGCCCTTCTTCCTTTCTCCTCGCGGCATTGTACGTGAGAAGTCGCGCGCTCTCGAGGTCGATGGCAGCCTGCGCAATCTGGAACGCCATGCCCTGGAAGGTACCCACTGGTTGTCCGAACTGCTTGCGCTCGTATGTATACGGAACTGCCTTGTCGAATGCTCCCTGGGCGAGGCCAACCATCTGGGCTGCGATGCCAATGCGACCTAGTATGTTGTTGTCTTTAATAAGGCTTGGGAAATACTGGAGAAGAGGCCGGACCTTCGTTCAAGATCTCAATGGCAATTTTATATCCTAGCCCCTCACCACCGATGACGTTCTCCGCCGGAACCTTCAGGTCATCAAAGTTCAACGTGCACGTCGAGCTGGCGCGGATGCCAAGCTTCTGTTCCTTTTTGGCGATCTGGACCCCCATGTCTTTGGTCACAAGGAAACAGGTGATCCCTTTATAGCCTTTGCTCGGATCGATCTACCAAGGAAATTTAGAATGAGTCTTCCATTCAGAAAAACACGATGCGCGCACATTGGCAAAGACGAGGAATAATTCGGCCTCATGTGAGTTGGTGATCCACATTTTGGAGCCACTGATGACCCAATTGTCGCCATCCTTTGTAGCACGCGTTTGGAGGGCGAACGCGTCTGAACCGGAGGCCGGCTCAGATAGACAGAAGCTCCCAATCTGTGAAATTTGTCAGGGAATGGTTCGACGACCACATCACGCGGTTGACCTTTGACTCAGCAAGTTGAGGCAACCACTTCTCATGTTGTTCTGGCGTACCGTATTTGCGGATGACCGTGTTTACGAGTGTATTGTGCACGTCACACAAAACAGATACCGAAGGATCGACTTTGGCGAGCTCTTCGATGACAATTATTGCTGAAGTGAACGAAGATTCTGCTCCGCCATGTTCCGCACTCGTTTCGACTCCCATGAGCTGTGACGAAGGTGAGCCAAATATAGCGAAAGGGATGCGGGTGTTACGTACTCCTTGTTCGAAAAGGCCCTTTATGACGGAAGGATCCATCATTTCATTCTCATCCATCTCCCGGACTTTGGGCCCAACGACATCCTGCGCAAAACGTTTCACTAATAACGACTTTGTGAGCTGCGTGGCTTGGGAAGCCAATATAAGACGTAGCTTACCGGATTCACGCAGCAGCTCCTCTTCCTCTGAGAATGTGTGCAACGAATTGATTGTGCGCCTTGGACAAGTTGTTGAAAATGCCTTTCTGAGGGTGAATGAATAAGCAACAATTCTCGACCTTTTGTCGAGAGACGGACCTAGGGCAGAGTTTGCAACGAAGAGGCGGGCGGACAGAGGTCAACACAGAGCGCAACATCGTCGCGGCGGTTACAAGTCAAAGTCAAAATCCGGGGAAGGGAATCACATGCACATATTAAGCGATCTCGGCGTCAAGCGTGTCCGCCAAAACATGGTCTTGTGAGGAAACACGTCGTCGACATCCTCTGCCCAGAATTCTCAACCGGCTTCATGTCTGTCTGGTCTAGAGAGACATAAGCACTTCATGTGGACAGGAATTACGAGCGTTCACGCATACAAGGTCCCACTTGAATCATGTGATTGTGATTACATAAGGGGCAGCGTTTCTTGACCGCACGCGTTCTAAAGTCTCACCAGACCAGTTTTTCGATGGTTTATCACAATTTGAAGGGTGCGTCGTGCATCGCGCACCATCAATTACAGTCTGCCTGAGTCGTGTTTCAGCCCTCATCAAAGGCATCAGAGCCTGCAAGGTTCGCTCGCTCTCCCTATTCCGTTAAACCGACATCGCTTATTTTCCGCTCGCAGACCGTCGCCGATGAGCGTGCGCTCATCCAACAAGAATCGGCTGCCATAAGAGCTTCGTTCCGCGAGGAAGATTCGTATACGCGCCACAACAATGTCGCGAAACTCCTCTACATACACATGCTGGGTTCCCCCGCCCACTTTGGCCAGATCGAGTGCTTGAAACTCGTGGCTAGCCCTCGTTTCACCGATAAGCGACTTGGCTACCTGGGCATTATGCTCTTGCTGGATGAGAGTCAAGAAGTCCTTACGCTAGTCACCAACTCTTTGAAAAAGTACGTTTTAGTCCCGCATCTTGAGGGACATCGTCTTACTCCTCCATTGCCTAGTGACATGAATCACTCAAACATGTACGCAGTTGGTTTGGCGCTATGTACCTTCGCGAACATCGCGTCGGAGGAGATGTCGCGTGACCTTGTAAATGAGATCGAAAAGTTGCTAGGGTCCAGCAACACCTATATTCGAAAAAAGGTGCCCTCGCGCAGTCTTGAACTATTAATGCACGGTCACTCACGCATTTGCGCAGGCTGCCCTTTGCGCCTTACGAGTCATCAAAAAGGTTCCTGATCTTACCGACCATTTTATTACCAAAGCAAAGAACCTCCTGGCCGATCGTAATCATGGTGTCTTATTGACAGCAATTACCCTCGTAATTGACATGGTGCAAGCCGACCCAGGGTGTCTCGCGGAGTTCCGAAACGTGGGTCCACATTTTGTCTTCAGCGCCTGACTCGAGTACTCACACTCATGGTCGCCAGGCTGTACCCCTTCTCGTTCGGCACCTAAAATCTTTGGTCACGACAGGATACAGTCCAGAGCATGACGTTTCAGGTATCACGGATCCTTTCCTCCAAGTCAAGATACTGCGGCTTCTCGGGTTACTTGGAAAAGGTG
>Ga0137358_10001700_pt1 | contig 12127 bp, 13 predicted proteins | sample Mad1_20_16metaG_FD_105551 | JGI IMG/M metagenome (GOLD analysis project Ga0137358, IMG submission 105551) | Vadose zone soil microbial communities from Angelo Coast Range Reserve, California, USA - Mad1_20_16 metaG | ecosystem: Environmental > Terrestrial > Soil > Vadose zone | place: USA... | reverse complement strand
TCCAACCAGCTGTTCTCCCGCGGTATTTTCAGAATACAACGGCAAATCCCTCAATCTTGGCTGATAAGCATACCTATGACCCATCCGCTGATGAAGAGCCGCTGCGGCCTGGTTTCGACCCCGTAGAGGCATATCTCGATGATCTTACGGTATGCAAGGAAGCTTTCTGTGTTGCTGTCCTGATGGCTCACCTAACAGTAGCGCATGTACGCTGATACAGCCAAGTTTTTCCACGACCCATTGGGTGGTGATCGGTTCGGCGGTATATGGGACCCTAGTCTCACCAAGCCTATGCCATTTCGCGTGTTGAACCGGTTTTCGAGCACTCCGACATCAAAGGTTTGCCTTGGAAATAACTTGGTTGAATAAAAAACCCGCTGAAACCTATCGATTAATAGGAGAAAGAGAAAGTAAAAGATCGCAACTCGGTGCTTCTCAACGAGAACGCAGTGTTGAGCGAGATTGTTCGGATGGGCGACGGGCTTGTAGTGGGCTGACATAAGAATGCGTATATTGGCTCGGCAGTGGCCGAGTGACAGCCACATCATTCCTGCCTCTGTCCTGCTGCTGGTAGTTGTTAAAAGTACTAGTGGTACCCCGACATCAATATAGTTCAAGACTGTTTCTCTGGAACATGGGAGAAGTTGTCAATGTTGTCGTCGCCTTTGCCGTTATTATTCTAATTGCTCGTTGGGCTACAACTTCCAGTGCGTCATGTTCTTCCCGTCGCCTCCCCATTGTCATTCAGTAGTATATGAGGTGGTGAGTCTACCGCAGATCAAGCGGCTGCCCGTGCACTGCGCTTCAGGCCCAAAAAAGTGACTCCAGAAATGGCACGGCTCCCTCTCGACCTTTTTCATTAGCCCCGCTGAACTCTCCGACGCAGGTAGAAACGGTAACCGGAATGTTCCCCGACATCCCTCAGTTCGTCCATCCAACACATGAAAAGTAGACATGAGGGAGAACGTTTGACCTTTGTCCTCCATAGTGCCAATATTCACTACGATCTTCTCCGCACGGGTTCAGTCGAACTCACGACCAATAAGATTCTCGAACGCGGCTTCCTTGATGCGGTGCGCGCTCTTTTGTCCCCTCTTATCCGACCCTACTCATTTATACACTCACAGCCGCCAGAAGCTTACTTCACACTCTACCCGCGCCAATCTGGCGCAGATGTGGTACCGCGACCTGCTGGCGCGCCAACCGCGGTGCGTATCGTCACGACTGGGACACAGGCATGGCCAAAGGAGACGTTGATATCCCGTTACGGACTCGAATCCCGACTATCTGGTGCGGACGACCTGCCTTCACCGCAACAGGACGCAGGCGGACGGGCAGTGTGGGAAGACACGGCTGAGAAGCGTGAAGCGAGTTTGCGCGAGCGCAAGGCGCAGATGATCCTGGCTGCACGACAGTACGACCAGCCATTCTTCTCGTACATCATTACGAACTGACAAATTTCGGCTTGCTAAGGCGAATGCTGGCTGCACAACGGATACCAGCAAAATACCCTGCTGCATGATTATTTGTGCTCTTTCTTGGTTATCTTCCTCGTTTTTACCTATGTGCTCCAACCATAATGATTTCCAAGTTGATTTTGATGATCGCGTCCCGTGCTCTATACCGAGAGACTCGCGGCCATCGATTATGCGCAAAAGCAAATGATTTTGTGCTCATTTACGAACAACACAGAGTTACGTGTTCTTTTCCAGATTCAGAACTGGCCTCGAATTATGTTCCCGTCTTTTACTCGGAGGGGTTGAAATGACCTGCCATGGAGTGGCGTTGTCCGTTGTATAAGCATCTTATTCCCGCGAGAATGTGAGAACGCGGTGCGGATCTTCACCATTCTTGTTATCGATGCGGCCATAGATAGACTGATGGGTATTGTAAAGAGAAGTATGGGATAAGGGCTGTTGTTATCTGAAAGGCTCAAATCAAGGTACAGATATGTAAAATGATCAATGATGCATATACTTCGACGACCTGACAAGTTATTGACTTGAATCTCTGAATATTTTGTCCCTCAGTTTGTCCCTTTTCTTGTCCAAGATAGCAGGGTATCACCTGTGCTCTCCTCGCCTTCAGTCTCTCGAAGATGCGAAAACGTTTCCCAGATTCGACAAGTGCCAAAAGTATGGGGCGCCACCTCGTTCGGGGTGGCTCAGTCGTGTTCTGCCCTGAGGCTCTCGGGTCTCTTCACTTCATCGCTGAACGAAAATGTATCCAAGCCCATCTCGCCATTCACCATCAACTTGAACTTGCTTCCGCAGCCGCCTTCGAGAGTTATCAAGAGCAGGTCTCAGATATGGGTCGTCATTTACTCGGAAGTGGACTACGCAGGATAACGGAGATGATGTGAGAGCCGAAGTATAGGTGTGATTGCAGGCGAAAAGAGTGTCGATTGTGGATTTGCAATGCAAGAGTGATCCGTCCTTGGTCAGCACCGGCACACAACAAGAACTCAAGAGGCTGGCATACCGTGATCTCGGCCTCGCAACAATGCCCTCACACACTGGCAGTTTCTCCCGCGTTCAGACCAGCGTCAGGTCCATATCCTAATACCTTGGTCGGCTCTCTACACCTCTCAACGCTTCTCGCGAGGCAAGAGTCATTCGTGGGGTGGATGGAGCGGCTGCAAGCAAGTGTTCACGCTCTCTCCAAGGGGGTCGTTCCGAGTCTCTATCAACGCTAGCGCAGGTAAGAGGCGCGAGCCATAGCAACGGTGATAATTGCTAGCGCAGAGATAAGACTATCACTGAAGTTGGACGTTGACCATGTAGTACACACATTTACTGCAAAAATTCGTTACTACTCACCTAGTTACTCACACGAGTACTTTACAGTATCGTCACTCGAGTGTGCATTGCAGTACAGTGAATACATCCGATCCAACATCAAATACATTGATATGTGGCTTTATTCAAACACTGGTTTGCGGCGGATCTCCAGAAAAGACCAGCACTTTCCAAATTGCTCTCCCTATGATTCCGTCCCCGTCATTGCGGTCATCGGCACGGATCAACCCATTTTCTACCGTATCCTTGTCCATTACGCCGCTCTTTCCTCGCGCCCTGATAATTTCTTTTACAATCCCAGTGGTAAACTCAGGGTGTCCTTGCAGCGTAAGAATATGAATTGGAGGTATCGAACCATCTGCTTCCGGGGCATGTGCATCCAAATCAGAGAATTGCACCATACCCTGGTTTCTGGTCACGCTCGTCGACCCAAGCAGGTGGAGCGATGGTGGTACTGAGGGTACATGGTCTCGATGCATTTGTTGGATGTTCTGCCACAGGGTTAGTTAGGTAGGCGTGAAGAGAAACTCATTTACAAAACTGGGCACGCCAAAGATGCGCCGGCCGAGGTCGGTAAGAGCAACCTCAGTGACGGCAACTTCCCACTTTCCCCCATTCGGTACACATTCACGGCCGAGGGCTCGCGCGACGATTTGGTGACCAAAACATATTCCTGATTTTGGATTATCTCCGATATGTGAGGTGAATTTAGCAGACTGGACGGACCGATGATCTTGATGCGTGGCTTGCTATTAGCAACATCGGCCACCCATGATATGAGCTTGTTGATCCATTCAACATCTTCATATGCTGATGCGGCTAGTCAATGGCAAAATGAGATTACCTCAGTCAATTAAACTGAACAAGCGCATCACCAGACCCGGTAATAATGATGCCATCGTAGGTGTCAAGTATATCCATCCGTGGATATTCTTTCGCATTCCGGACGTCGTAAGGGTCCATTACAAAGTCTGCAATTCCATCAGGCAAAGAAGTACGAAATAGTGTACCGAATATGATCGGATATTCTCCATGATCCTTTATCACCTCTGGGATGGGGGTGTCGCATACAAGTAAGGCCAAACGAGGAATCCTGGTGGCCATTAACTGAAAGGCGTGTCGGGAATCTCCGTTACGCGGGACACGGCTGTCCGAGTCGCTGCCCTCGTGAACTGTGTAATATTTCGGCATCAAAAAAATAGTGAGACCGTAGAGGTGTGAAAGGGAAATACGACTATGGTGGGTCCTCGTCGAATCACCTATGTTGCCTCAGAGAAGCTCGCAAAAGTTTGTCGTTCATCTTTATTTTCAATTTCACTTCCCATCGGTCGTCTCTCAGACTTGCTCTCTCCTTCCTTCGAACCGCAATCGTTCCACTGTCGTTCACGCCCTCGTTACTGCCTTCGATCTCCTTCGATCTCCTCCGAGCGAGGTTTCCTATGTTGTCTCCTTACTTCGCCCCTCCCCAGCATGTGGGAGCGACCTAACAGCATACCACGATCGATGCTATGTTGACGCCCTACTTGCTGATCCCCCAGGCACTGACTACATGAACCGCAACGAGTTCGGCCTTGAAGGTGTACGCGCCATTTTAATAGCATATCCATTTGTGATAACCATACACTGTAGGACTGCGCGCCTTTTCCTGGCCTCAGAGAATACGTCCTCGGAGTAGCAGGTGCATCAATGGCGGCCGCGCGGGAGCTTGCGGAAGGCAGGAGTGACGTTGCCATTTGTTGGGACGGCGGAAGGTCAGCCTCATTTTTATACCCCTCCCCAACCCTACGCTGAACATACTCAGACATCATGCTCACAAGTCGCTAGCTTCAGGCTTTTGCTATGTAAATGACTGCGTTCTGGCTCTTTTGGTTCTCAGGCGTGCTTCCCCGCCGCTGTCTCCCTCGTTGAGCCCGAGAAATCTCCGGAAGAAATCCCGCGTCATGTACCTAGACTTGGATGTGCACTACGGCGATGGCGTTGCTGCGGCATTTCGAGGCGCGGGTGCACGAGGTCAAGTCCTAACTTTATCCATTCATCACGCCGGTGTTGGGTTTTTTCCAGCCTCCGAGTATTCTGCCCTCCCGGACATATCTTCAGCTGCCTTTGATCCATTCGCGCTTTCTTTGCCACTGCACGCCGGAGCAGGCCGCGCTACGTTTGCACGGGTGTGGCGGGCTGTTGGCCGCGTTCTCGAGGCATTTGTACCGGATTATATCGCATTGCAATGCGGCGTTGATGGTCTTGCAGAAGATCCACTTGGCGCATGGAATTGGACTCTAGGCGGTGAAGGTGGTTTAGCCTGGTGCGTCCAGCGCGTGCTTGACTTCCCTGCAAAAGTCCTACTCCTTGGTGGTGGTACGGTACTTGTACGATTAATACATTCCCTGCCCTCACATGCTATGTAGGTGGGTACAGCCCTTCCAATACCGCTCGTGCGTGGGCGCTACTCACCTCTCTTGCGGTGCGTCAGCGTTGCAAGGGCTCTTACTATTGCTCACGGCTCAAGAATGTTTGAACAGTGCGGTGTACCCCTCTCTCTCGACACACCAATCCCCAACCATGCAGGTTTCCCCATCTATGCGCCGTCCTTTACTTTAGATGTGCCACCTAGCAATGTTCGTGATGAGAACACGGAAAGCTACCTCACGAAAGTGGATACCATATTCGAACGTGTTGCTGAGATCCTGCGAACTCGGCTAGCATTGTAACCCTAATGACCGCATCGAGCTATCTATCTCCAAGTCCAACAAACTCACTGTCACTGTAGTGATCTCGCTGGATAAAGTTGAATATTTTGTGAATAACCTACTTCAGGGGTATTGGTAATCCCACTCGTATTATCCCTATTCTCGGTATACGCGATCAAAAATGCTCGGAACGGCCGGTATAACAGTGCACAAGCTGCGGCATGCATGAGAGCCTTCCAGGTCAGCTCAAGTAAATCCAATAGCTCTACATACTATTCCCCTCTACTGTACTATTTCTAACATGTCATTTACCAAAGCTAAGGAATGAAAGTTAAGAGGCATCAGCACTGTATGTATATGTATATAAGTCTATCTGTAAATTGACTATGTGAGGCACACATGCAGTCAACATGAGATAGACAACTCAAAGTAGATTTATGAGGCTCCAGAGTCAAAAATGTCTATAAAGCAGTTGGTTCGTCGGTTGTTACTAAGGTGCTTGCTCGCCATGCGGGACTTAAACTCCGAGAACGGTGCTGATCACCGGGTTTGCCCACGGCAGAAAGTTCGTAGGACGCCTCAATCTGTGCTGGCAACTCCGGTGGGGAAGAGGTTTCATTTGAATTTCGGTCATGCGCACGCATGTTGTTTGAATTCGGAGGCGAGCGAAGGTGGTCTAAGAAAGGGGAGAGATATTGGCCACGAAGAGGGCGAGAGTATGAGATAGACGTCATTCTCGGATGAGCTTGCGAAAGATTGCGGGTATTCGGCGATGAAAGGGGGGAAGGCAAGGGAATGTCGGAGGCCGAATAGTAGGAAGGTTGGGGGGAAGGGGTCATTGCAACTGAATCTCCTGCCTCAGTCGGGGAGATGGTTATGGGCTTATCTTCGTCATCACTCGTTGTCGCAATGGGAGTGAGAAGGCGGTGTGAAGATCCCGAGGAAGCCACCAACGTTGCAATAATTTTATGGGGCGTGCCAACTAGCTTTTCGGTCTGAGTTGGGGGAGTGCGGTTCCCAGACCCGCTTTGCTGACCCGGTTCATAGTTCGACATCTCGGAGGTAGATCGTGCATGGGTTTCTCTAAACATCGGCGTCCCTTCGAGGCCTGATGAAGATTCATCCATGGGAACCTTTTTCTCATGACGAGCCCTGATACCGAGGAGGTCTTTTAGATTGCCTTTGACCCACATATAACGGATTATGTCGATATCTTGGGGTGAGAAAGACGTCGAGACAAACTTCACAAGGACACGCGGAACTGTGGAGTCGAGTGAGTACACGAAGCTCGACAATTTAAGTAAACTCACGTAGCGCGATCGCCACAGTTAGACCCACAGTGACCCAGAATGTGACCCCTCCACAGAGTCTCTGCACCTCATGTGCGAAGTCAAAACTCTCAAAGAATGAATAAAGCACGATCCACAGGAGCATCACTAAAGAGGAGCCAGGGATGATAACCCAAGTGATGGTAGTCCAACTATCCGACACGGTCAGAGTGAACCCGAGGTAACAACCAAAGAGAACCCACTAATGTGTGTTTATTCCCACGTAAGTATTCGCCGTGATAATCGCTGCGACGGCTACCGTTGTCCCGAAGTCCGGCAATGACTCGATACTTCGGCCGTTCCATGAGACAGCTGGTCCAGCTGTCCAGACAAGGTACGGTACATAGAATACGACGGCTGACTGATACAGGCCATCGAGCATGTACAACCAAAACTTGGTCCGCGTGTACCCTAGTCCGCGGATCCCTTGGATGTACAGCTGAGGAAATGCCATGGCGGCCTTGGCGTTGATGTCTTGGTCAAAAGCTTAGAGAGAAGACGTCACAAAAGGCACCCAAAACAATCTTGGACAGCTTACCCCCCAATGCCACAACCGGTAGTGACGTAAAGATGAGGTTGTACAGCATGATAAACGAGTACTCATACAGGTAGGTCGCATCAAAGCTGGGCGGACTGTAAGATTCATTCGCTAACAGGATGTCAACGTTACCTGTTGTATATAAGAAACCAAAACATCGCCAATGTCCATATTACATTCTGAAGATGTTCTTAGTTTGCTGGGGTAACATATGGACCCAGATACTTACCTTATAGAAGAAGTTACTGTGCATGTCTGCAATGCGGTGATAGGACCAACGACCATGAACGATAAGAAGTTTGGTCAAGAATCGGAATTGGCCAAATGCATAGTCTGCGGACATGGCGGCTTGCGAGCCTTCCAACCCAAAGAGTCCGACGCCGACGTTTGCCTCTTGTATCATCGCAACATCATTTGCGCCGTCACCAATCGACAATGTCATCGCATTTCTACCCTCCTTGACAAGTTTAACCGTGAGCGCCTTCTGCGCAGGTGATACCCGGCAGCAAACGACGGACTCGCATTGAGTTCCGAGATTCAAGAACAAAGACTTCAGAGAAGGGTCCAGAGCATGACGAAGGGTATCGCCATCAATGACGACTGCGAAGGAGGCCGTCGCATTTGACGAGAAACCACGCTTATTGGGATCCCACGACGGGGGACCTAGGACAGAGGCGATCTTGTTTAAGGCAGCTTCTATCTGTACTCGGGCTCCGTCAACGGCGTCAGCAGATAAGATCATGATCTCCATGTCGCTCTTCAACAGATTACAGCTGAAAGCTGGGCCGGCTTCAGCGAGAGCAGGAACGAAAAGGGTTAAGACACACCAATCTCAATAGCAGTCTGAACTTTATCCCCTGTAAGAATCCAGAGCTTAATTCCCGCAGCATGGAGTTTCTCGATTGCCTCAGGTACGCCTTCCTGTAGCTTGTCTTCTAACGCCGTCGCACCTAGGATATGGAGGGAATGTTCTATCAGCGCATTTGCCTTTTCAATTTCCTCGTCGCGGTCCTCAACGGACGAAGCCGCGGTGTCATGGACCCGGGACCACTCTAAGTATTCTTCGTCCGATATTAGCCTGTATGCAATGCACAGTGTACGCAAACCACTGTTAGCGAAAGCCTCCATGTCTTTCGATGTTTGATCTTTGAGTATAGAGTCATGGTCATCCGCGAGACGCTCGTAGATAACGCTGTCTGCGCCTTTGCAATACAGTACGATCCGGCCTTGAGGACTTCGAACGATAACGCTCATACGCTTGCGCGTGCTATTGAACTCGAGAACCTTGAGAAGGACATAGCTCTCTGGTTGACCCATCATCTCGATGTCAATCCTCTCGCGACCCTTGCTGATAAATGGGAAGCCAACGTCACGTGCGGCAGCAACCAGGGCAGATTCATCGGGGGATTCAGCCTTGTAACCAAGAAAGTATGGGCGACATTGCGCATCTGGCTTATCAGCAAGGACAGTATGGCATATGGCAAGTGCACGGAAGAAGGAGATAATGTGTGTGCGCTGGGCCCCTGATCGATCTGTAAGGTCCTCAGCGAGTTTCGGGGACACTAGCGTCAGTTTGTCCGGCTGTACGTAGCGGTTCTTGAATTCCCGGTTCAGCAATTGCAGCATTTCTTGACGAAGTTCGATCATCCGAATAGAGTGTTCCTCTGAACCCGGTAAATCCGTTCGGCCCTCCCGTCGTGCGGAACCACGCTGAGCCTCAGTTATGGCCTCGCCGTACGTGACACCGTGAATCGAGCATTTTTGAAACTCCATCACATTTTGCGTTAACGTCCCGGTCTTGTCGGAGAAAACATACTCTATCTGACCAAGGTCATCAGATATGTTCCAAGTTTTGGGGGTGCATGACGAGTCCAAGGCCACGTAATACATATCGAGGTCCTGGGAGATGAAGAAAGCTTGGATTGTCTTGACTATCTCTATGGAAATGTATAAAGAGATGGGAACGATATTCTGGAAGGCAATGAGACAGGACCTACATAATAAGTTATAACGACGTTCGTTTAACGGACAGGTATACGCACGCAAATGTAATCATGGCGTTCAACACGTTCGAAGAACTTGGATCCGAACCTTCTTCAAACAACGCAGCGCTTGTCCCACTCCGAGAGTCAAAAATGCCGTTGAGGACGGCGGAAACGGTGCACATCATAAGAAGGACGACGAAATTGACTACGACATTGAAATTGGTTTCTTTCTCGATCTTTGATTGTTTTGAGGGGGTGTCGCCTCCATTAAGCATGATCTTCGTGTCTTTTCCTGTAAAGACTACTAGGCCAATGATCCAGGCAGTGTTCCGAATGGAGCATCCACGAAGTAGCACCTCATTGATCGTGACTGGTTCATCCTTCAATTGATCAGAGGTCTGGTCTTGAAAACGCAAGACTCCACTGTAAAGATAGAGGTTGGGGTGTGGGGGTTCCGAATCCAGGACGAAAGCTGAGCGCTCAATATCTCCTTCGGAGAGTATGCGCGACGTGGCGTTGACCGCTCTGCGCGGCTTCAGGTTAGTTTCACCGTCAAGGTTCTTGGTCTCAAGATAACACACTCCATCGGGATCGGATGTAGAAAGAACGACAATGTCAGCGGGAACCTGCTCGTTCTCGCGAAGAAGGACAACGTCGCCAACTTCAAGCTTTTTCCAAAGCGTACGTTCCCACCGAGCAGAACCCGAAATCTGCTTTGACCGATCCAATACTCCGGATGACGAGGAGGCAGCAAGAGTGGCTGAGGATGTGTTTCTCACTAGGTTCGAGGATGACGTCGAGGATTGAGTAGGATTGCTAACGATCGGGGGATACGAATGAGAGTCGATGCTCTGGATATCTTCGAGTTGGTTTCCATTGGCATCGTTGTCGAGAGATAAGCTATTGAAGTTGGCCACGCTTTCACTGACGAGGTTTCCAGTGCGTTGTAATTCAACTCTCGAATTCATGCTCGCCTCCCTTTCCCATAGTTTACGAACACCCTTGGTTATGCGGCCGGGTGAGTTGAGTCCAAGGAGCCTTTCAAGCCAGTTTCGGGGATCCCTGGGCTGGTTAACGTTACGCCAATTGCCGAGCTTAGTTGCAGCTGACGTGTTGACTTCGTCATCCAACATCGCTCGGCGGTAGTCCTCTACGGCATCCTTGATAGCAGTCACCGTGAGAATGAACATAAGTGGCAGTGCCGCTGTTTGTGGTGACACGGCACCAAAGATGGAGAAAACTGAGGGCAGTTTGGATTTACGCGTTCAAGTTGGACAATCGAAACACGTACCCTGCAAAACGACCAGGGCCAAAAAATACAGATTTGCAACCCTACGGATGCTTTAGTAAATACCGAGATGAACATCACTCGTATCATACCGTCTGAATTGTTCGTACAAATTTTTGGGAACGAATGTAATTATGGTGTATTCTAGAAAGCGTGAGCATAATGCGATATAAATTCTGTCGCAACTCACTAGTCGTGTTCACCTTGTTCCTCGCATAGCGTATTACAGGATCTCCATGCCGATCTACCTCTGTCGCAATTAGAGGCATATTGACGTAGACATTTCTCCTTTTCCCATTAACTTGAACAGCAGGCGCATTTGGAAAGGATGAACGGGTCTTCTCATGGTCCTGGTACTTCGTCGACTTGGATCGAAAAAATTTGGAACGTTCACGTCTAGTTGATCGTCTGCGCTCGGCACGTTGCTCGGAAGCGATGGACTCGGCTATGGTCGACGCAGCTGTACGAACGGTACGCAGGCGGAGGTCATGGTCAACGTTGGAATCGTGATCATCCGCGGCAATATGGTCAGAGTTGGGGTTACGATGTCGTTTGAGGAAGGACATGGATCAGGGATGAGATTGACGCAAATACAGAAGTGATAAAAGTCGTGCAGGTAGAATAACGAAAGGAAGAGGGAAAGAAAGACAGGAATCAAATCAACAAATAGTTGCAGGCCAGCGTTGACTTGAGTAGTGGTATAACTGGGTGTTACGTTACGTGTTAGCCGCCTGTCATTTATTAACAATCATCATCTTATAAATAATCACAAACCTGCCATGTCCAACCTCGCGGTTTCCTTACTCTCCTATGTACGCCCTGCCAAATTCGACTTTATCATGTTCCTAATGTTCCAAGAGATAATTTCAGGTCCAAACAAAGTATCGAGGCAGCAAATTTTGTGCATAAATGCACGATTTTTGACAACTTGAACAAATATCTGAATTCTTAACTTACACAAAGCGGCCACTGGCACCCATGACATGACACCGAGTGTTCAAGTGCGTATCCAATAAGTGAACCTACTCAACGATATTATACACATGTAGGTACATCACGTCCAGGGATTCTCGTCACCCTGTAAATCATCAAAAATATTTACCATCCCTCTCGTCCCACTGTGAGACTGAGATGACTCCACCCGTGTAGCAGTTATGGTTGCTTTCGAGTTCGCCGTATTCACCCCCTCGGCTTCTCCTTGACCTACATGTAGATCATAACTTTTCTCCCGTCTACGCACATCTGTCACCATGTCACCCTCCTGGTTCCCAAACGGTCGACGAGTTTGGGTCATTACGTCTCCTGATGCACGTTCGCCCTGATGGCGCGCGGCTGATGCGGCGGTGTCTGCAGTACAGTGGTCCTCGGTCACGAGGTCAACAGCGTCAGACCGGGCCATAGGCCCTGCAGCACTCGTTTCTGTTGATATCGACGGGGAGTTGCCGGAATTCGGTGGTGATTTTTTTGGCGAAAATACGTTTGTCCAACGGAACTGGGCGTTTG
>Ga0137358_10001698_pt1 | contig 12128 bp, 17 predicted proteins | sample Mad1_20_16metaG_FD_105551 | JGI IMG/M metagenome (GOLD analysis project Ga0137358, IMG submission 105551) | Vadose zone soil microbial communities from Angelo Coast Range Reserve, California, USA - Mad1_20_16 metaG | ecosystem: Environmental > Terrestrial > Soil > Vadose zone | place: USA... | reverse complement strand
GGGGGGGATGGGTCAAGCGGCAACTGGCATTCTCTAGTACTTCAGTTGAAGTGGCTTTGCGCCGTGCAATGAATAGACGTAATTGACTAGAAATTTTTTCTGCTCATGACTTTCCGCAAGCGTTACCCTTCAATGACGCAATTTGAACGAGACCGGAGAGCAAGGGCGTGAACGGTTGAAACCGGGACTCGGAGAACTGCGACTATGCCGTTGTGATAAATAGGCCAGAACTAGGCCGCTGCTCAGCGCTCAGCGCTCAGCGGCCAGAGCCGCATAAAGGCCGCCATTGATCGATCGATCGGCCGCAGGGGAGGGAGTACAGCCTTGAAGGACAATTCCTTGAGGTCGTGCGTATCTCCGTGTGTACTCGATACGGTATCTCATGACCCAGTACACTGGCAGTTAGTATAACGAAACAATCTGTGATCTCCTCGGAAAGGTGAATTCGACAAAAAAGCACGAGATCAAATACGAAAAAGGGTCAACGCGCGTCGCAGTCGTCGTTGTCCAACAACTCTGGTCACCTGCCCAGGTCCGTTGTCTCCTCACAATGGCAAACTGAAGGCAATATTTGCGGCAACTCTGGTGAACGAGCGCGAGGAGTTGGGGACCAGCGCAATTGTTTGGAATACCAGCTGGCAAATTTCTTCAGGACGCATCTCATTCAGTATCTACTATCTGGGGGGTTAAGTGGGCACTGGGCCCAAGAGACGATGGTCAATAGGCCACTGGCATGTCCTGCCCCAGTAAAGTTGCTTTTCTGTGCCGTGTCAGACTGAAAAAAAAACACTTCTACATGCAACTTCGCGCATTGGTACACTTAATGAGTGTGCTGTGCTGCTGCCAATTATGACTCTAGTGTGCGGCACCTGGAATCTCTTTCAAGTCAGATGGATCGGATTTAGCAGTGCTATCAGTCCTTCAAAGTACATCAATATCCATGTTTTTACATTCGGCCTACCACAATCCACTGTTGTCACAAATACATCTGCACCGACAGGCCGCATCCCCATGGACCCCACCCAGCTGCAAGCTCGATCCACCTCCTTCAATCGTCGTTGGCTTGCACCGCTCTCTGGACAATCGTCGCAAGCTGCGAATCATATGCCGTGTAATGAAGACCTTCTACTACCATTTTCTGACAACGTTGCACTTCACTCTTTAATGGCAAATGGGACTGCAAGCCGACACACCTCATCACCAGATCGGAATGCGTTAGAAACTTGCTTAAACGTCATTCGATCTTTGAAATGGAGCTGCAAGTATTCCCCGACTTCTGCAGCTGTAGGCTCGCATTTCTGTTTATTTCGTAGCTCGATGCGGGCTCGGAGAGCACGCATGACAGGTGACTGTGACGAACTTGCACGTCTTATCCAACGCTCGCAAAACTAGTGATGTAAGAGACATGTGTAATAGGATTTCTGCGTACATACCGGACGAGGAAGATCTTCCCATTTGAATTGTAGGTGGGGCAGGGAAATCTTGGTATATTTTCCTCGGTAACGAAGGGTACCACCCTGCGGCATCGTAGAAAAGACATGGTAAGTCGATTTATTGGTTTGAGGTACTTCAGCTACAGAAGGTAGCCGGAGTACGAGCCCAGCTTTTCCGATATCGAGGGGCATGTACGGTTGTACAGTGATGTCAGCACAGAGAAAATCGACAAAGCAAGTTATGTTGGAACAGAGAGGCCACTCTGTCCTCATACCGCCCCCGAAAGTCTTGCAGAACAGAGCCCATCCAATCCCAGGGGTCTCGTCGGCGCAGGTGGTTTCAGCCCTTGTCAATTCAAGTGGCATCAGACCAGCGTCTCTCAAGATACCCGCAACATCCAAAACTGGGGCGCTGGCATCTGTGGGCATTAATATTCCAGGGCTACGTGGCTCGGAGGTCGACCTACACAAAGTCACCGAATGAATGAGCGTGTCGATGTGGGATTCAAAGGAGTGCTACCTACGTGCTCGCTGTTGAAATGATATTAAAAGCCAGGCACACCCTCTTGGACTTTTGTAAAGAGCTTTCAGCAGTGGATGAATTGCGCTTTCTGCCTACCAAGGGGGGATTGGCTGAAGGATGTTGCGCTATGGTTAGTCGCGCAGAATCTGATGACGGCTGAGGGACATCCACGTTAGGACGTTCCCAATATAGAGTCAGGATATCACACGGCGGGAGCATTGTGCGACGCCGCAACGTACCAAAGCATCCCTGGTTGCATGGAAAGTGCGTGCAGCCTGGGGTTCCGCAGCATCAGTATTTTCTTCACCTGTCACGGTGTTCAATATCTTGCGATATTTCTCCGCTCTCAGGCTCTCTGCATCTCTATCTGCTTCCAGGATTGAATATCGCAATTGTGTTTGTGCAAACAGCTGGAAAGTCTCTTCAACATCCATGCCCTGCTTTCCTTCTCAGGCTGTATCTGGGGGGTCAAAGTGGGTAGTGGGTGCAAGAGGCGATGGTCAGCTCTGCCCCAGTTTAAGTGCTTTTGCGTCGTGTGATGAGCAGACGTAAGTGATTAGAGAGAACCTTTTTCTTTGCTTGCAACTCTCGGTGTTGTTGCGCTTCGATGACGCAAGGAAGCGATGTCCTGAAGGTGTGAACGCGTGAAAAGCTGAGACGAGACCAGAAGAACTGCGATTAATACCATCGGTTGACGTCAAGGGGGCGGCGACAAAAGGCGCTCGAAGTTTGTTTAATTCAGTCTTGTCCGGGGCGACGGGCCGTCGATCAACGGTCAATATGCGCGCGAACTGCCTGGTTCTGCCGAAGTTCGGCACGAAGCCAACACGCACGTGCGGTTGGTCGCGCTTCACTTTTCCTCCACACGCCGTGGGCCGCTTCCATCAGTTTTCTCAACCCACCTACACTTGTGCTCAGCCGAATGTGCCTTGATATGCCTTGATATTACTACCTGGTCTAGTCCCACCCCAAATTTCGATTTCCGAACGTCGCCTGACAGAGGCATTCCTTCCTATCTTATCCTCGCTTATCACCTTGTTTCCCACAGGTCTAGTTCTAGTCGCGCTTGGAAAATGCCCTGCGCTTTCACCTATCTCTTCCTCTTCCTTGATTCCGCCTTAGCATGACACCTAACAACTAGCAGTACGCACTGGCCAGGTGTGATTGAGGGCATATTGCCTGGAAGACGAGCCTGAAGGAAAGGAAATATGACGGATTCTGAGCGTCTTTTGTTGTTGCCTTCTTAACATCAAGGCGCAATCGCAATTGAGTCGTTCGCGCCCTTAAGTTCTGGTCTCTTTGCATCATCATTGAAGCATAACAATGTGCAATGTGATGAGCGAAGAATCTCTCCCCCCTTTTTTCTGGTCAATCGTGTGGAGTATGATTCCCACCTCGCGATGATTATCCAGAAGACAGTGAAAGCTGATAACGTTTGAAGAAGCTTATAGCAGGGCGGGGATGTAGGTATACATGTATGTCTGATTGCCTGTGGAATGTAAATCCGACAAACAGATAACATTATATTTGAAACATCTTCCAGGGCTCGGAGGCACTGGCAGTGGTGACAGTAAAGTACCCCAACGTCGCCGACTATATCTTGTGGCTCAATGTTCTCTAGCAACGCACGGCCGTGACGGCATCTACAGTTATTTCGGCCCCTGCACCCCAATGAGTCAATGATTGGAGAGCAAGCGCATGATACAAGGGGACTAGTCGGCGACATGCTTTGGGGGACGCTAGTGTAATGTATTGCGCCATTGAACGTAAAATTCTTTGATCTCAAAAATGAGCTCGGTGTATACACACTGTAAAAGCAAGTGAAATCATTACGGATAAAATAAGATAGAGTCAAGAGTCATCAGGTCAGTAAACCTCAACTTCCTTAGGTTTTGACTATAGTATGGCGCTCCGATTCCAACAACTCATACATTTACATCCCGTCTTGGGTCTTCTACGCCCACTGGCACTGCAGGACAGAAAGAACAGGGCCAGAACTTATACATACTTGGCGACCCTTGTTACAAATACACCAGACAACATGAGGGCCAGCCCTTGACCGAGAATACATCTCTTTCCTCAAACCTCAAGGGACTTAGGGTGATGGTTTACAGACTTGAATTCAACTCTATCCTATGTGTTCTGTAGTGACATCACCTGCTTTTATAATGTGTATACCCAGTCGAACCCATTTTCGAGAAAAAAAAAAGTCCTCGGCAAACTACTAGTGTCATTCCCAAAAGCCAGTCCTCTTTACCGGTCTCATTCACTCTCGCCACTAACTTGAAGGACTCGCTCACGGCCCGCAGTGGGTAACTGTTCTCGTGATCCTTGAATGAGCGCTTGCTCTCCAACCATTGACTCCTTGGGGTGCGGGGGCTGGAAAAATTGTTGTTGTTGTCCCATCTGTTGCTCGAGAACATCGGGACCGCAAGCCACTGCCACGAAACCAAGGAACGGTGGTGATGGATTAAGCGGGCGCGTGCAGAATTCTGGGTGTGCCTGCAAGCCAACAAAGAACGGGTGGTCTGCGGAGAGAGTATATATAGATAAATCGGTTGGAGGGAGGGCAGCGCGGATGACTCACTTGGCAGCTCCATGATTTGCATGCGTTCTCCCTTTTCGTCACGCCCGATAAATGCCATCCCACTCGTATGCAGCCGTTGCACATACGTAGGATTCACCTCGTAACGGTGACGATGGCGCTCCCATATAACACTAGCCCCGCCATAGAGTTTACGTATGCGAGACCACTCACTATCTTCCTCGAACACTGTTGGGCGTAGCCCGAGGCGCATCGTCCCCCCCATGTGAGTACGCGAGATCTCAGGCATGAATATGATAACTGGGTCCGCTGGATCTGAAACGAACTCAGTCGACTTGGAGCCTGCACGAAGTCAACATTATGCGTGGAAGAAGGGAGAAAAAATCGTGGACCAGAAAGGTTTAGAACATGGCGAGCCCATTCAACCACCGCAAGCTGAAACCCGAGGCAAACACCGAGAAAAGGTTTATTTTGCTCGCGCGCCCATTTGATCGCCAGTATCATTCCTTCGGTCCCGCGCTCGCCGAATCCGCCTGGAACGAGGATACCGCTGGAGAGGATATGAGACAGCTTACAGCGTCAACATCAATAAAACATTACTTTGCGCCAACGATGGTTCGCCATGCGTCGTGATACTTTTTAGGATCTGCGTACTGTTGTTCTGGTTCCAGATCTGATGATTCTACCCACTACCAGTAGAACGACGTTATAATCATGTAATATTTCATTGCAGAGTGGAGGACATACATGGAGGATGAGTTTGCGATGGCATCTGAACGCCGAGTGCTCCAAAGCTTTTATAACCGACATATACGAGTCCTTCAAATCTGTGTACTTCCCTACTAATGCGATAGAGACGGAATCAAAGAGACGCTCTTGGCTGCAACAGGGTCATTAGTTCCGGCAGGTTCGTGTGACGAGACCTACTCAATTGTAATCGTCTTCCAGTGGTTTTCTATCGTCGTGCCACGCTCAAGCATTTTCAACGTAAGGTTGAGACCAGGAAGATTGAGCCGGCGTTTGAGGAACCCCACGATTCCCTGGGATTGGAGCAACAAGGGAACGTGGTACACGGATGTAACGTCGTGCACGCCTACGACTTGCTCAGATGCAACGTGGCAGAACATGGAAATCTTCTCTTTCGTCGCTTTGGCCAAGGGTTGAGGGACAATGAGACGGCATGCAATCTGCACCATCCACACACATCAGTTCCACCTGGTATGAATACGAGTCAAAGTTGGTAGAGGGCGGACCAGATCAGGTAACAAGCCAAGTCCGCGCAAGGCGTGTACAGTTGTCTGTGTAGGCTTCGTCTTCTGCTCTCCATGCATATCCGGCACGAGAGACACGTGTATAAGAGCGAAGTTTTCATGACCAACGCGGAACTGAAATTGCCGCATTGCCTCTACAAAAGGGGCAGACTCGATATCGCCGACGGTACCGCCGAGCTACCCATTAAAGTGAGCAGAGTAGCACGCGAATGGACAGGACTGAAGCACACCTCAACAATACAGAGGTCCGGCTCCTCACCAGTTTCATCTACCGGAATCTTGGATACTCTTTCTATCCAGTCTTGAATGGCATCTGTAACGTGGGGAACAATCTTGCGATGATGGTTTAACAAGACGTTGACAACCCTGGTCAGACTGATTCACCTGCACTGTTCGTCCTAGATAATCTCCCCGTCGCTGTACAGAGTTTCATTCTCCGAGAAATAGCATTCCGAGCTTTCGGTACAACATACCTCTCTCTCTATAACCTGTTGATATATCTTTCCCGTCGTGATGTTATTGTCCCTGGATAGGGTCACGTCAAGGTAACGCTCATAATTCCCCAGATCGAGATCAACTTCGCCGCCGTCATTTAGAACATAAACTTCGCCTATGATGGTAATATTCAGAGCACTGTCTCCAAGCACACTTTATGACGGCTCACCATGCTCAGTCGGCCTCATGGTTCCGGCGTCGACGTTCATGTACGGGTCTATTTTAATGGCAGTGACCTTCAATCCTGTCATCTTCAACAGAAGGCCGGTGGACGAGGCTATATGCGGGAGTTTCAAAGTCAGGTTGTGAAGATGGGCTTATGGGGACAGACCGATGACCCCCTTTCCAATACCACTGACGACACCACCGGAAACAATGATGTACTTTGTCATGACGATTGAGGTGAATGGTCAGGGAAGACTGCGGTCTGCGGTCAGTGGCAGACGCGTCGCGATATGAAATGAACGAAAATTTGGTATTTTAACGCCAAAAGGAGATAAGATAAGATGTTGCTATCACTCCACATTGGTTTAGACAGCACGGAAATATCACGCATATATTTGGTAAAATTTACTGCACCTTCGCCGCCACGTAGAGTTGGTGGACCAGAGTAGCGGGAGTGTTATGTTAATTGGCCGGAAGTTTCCGCATAAAATTTGGTAATCTCCGACGAATGACCGAATCGCCCAACGGCGCCGCCGAAGAGGACGGGTAAGCGAGAGCAACGATGAGGGAAGAAAGAGGAGAGGGGACAAGACAACATCGGCACATCCACCAATTATGACCACAGTCCGCCTAGACCTTGATATTTCTATTCGCGCACTGACACTTCCGCATATTTTCATAGCGACCCGCCTTGAAGCTGCGGGCCAGTCCGTGGTCTCACCATAGGAAGGGGCCCTTACCGCTCTTTCGTTTCGCCCAGCACTAGGGTACCCTCTTGTCCCCCCTTTGCCCGTGGCCCCACTCCTCTCCTTTCGCGCTTCGCCTGTATGCCTCTTCACTCCATCCATGTCGGAACACCGCCAGGCCTCACTCGCAAGCCAATCGTCTTTTGACTCTCTAAATATGCCCTCCCCACCGCGAAAGTGGGCTCGAGAGGCTTGGATACACATCACTAGACACGTCGGCGTTGGCATTATATGCTCTGTCGCGTATTTCGACCCGTACGTTTCTCTATTCTCGTGTCCTTTCTCTCCTCAAACCTTATCCGTCGCTTTTGCTTCCAGGGGAAACTGGAGTGTCGATTTGCTAGCTGGCTCAGATTTTGGGTACAAGCTTCTCTTTGTTGTCCTGCTGGCAGGCTTTTTTGCCGTGATTCTCCAGGTGACTTTCTTCGTTTCTGCTCACGTTGCTAGGCGATCCTCATTCGTTTGTTGAAGGGATTAGCATGTAAGCTTGGCGTGGTGACCGGGCTAGGTCAGAGGGTTTCCTTTCACATGTTTTTCCATCATCCTGACCGGACCACCTGCCACTGTCAGACCTTGCTTCCCATTGTCGACTTCTCTTCCACAACCGGTCAAGGCACCCCAAGTTTTGTCGATGGTTCATCTTATATCCTCTTTATGCTTTTTCAGAGGTAGCCATCATCAGTACCGATTTGGCAGAGCTCCTTGGTTCGGCAATCGCCCTCAATCTACTATTTCCTAAGCTTCCTCCTTGGGGGGGCGTCCTTCTCACAGCATTCGATGTCCTCCTGATTCTCGCCTTTGCGAACCCACTCCATGGCCGGCCAGTGCGGTCTTTCGAGTTGATGATAGGCATCCTGGTGTGTACATCCGTAGCAGTATTACTTGAGTTCACAACTCACGCGAGACAGGTATTGGTCGTGTTGATATGCCTGTGTATCCTCGTCTCCAGGGTTCAAGTAGAGTGGAATGGGGTTTTTAAAGGCTTCCTTCCATCCAAGGCCCTGTTTACGCATGGTGGCCTGTATACCTGTACGGGTTATATTACTTTCATTATGTTACACCTATACTAACGCTACCAAAACTTTACAGCTGTTGGCATTCTCGGCGCGACGGTGATGCCTCACGGCCTCTTTCTCGGGTCTGCATTGGCTACGCAAGACCGCGCTTCAGTGAAACCTGCTCCTCTCCCTAGTATTCCCAACATACGTGCGACGGAATCGAAGCAACTTCTTGGGAAATTCTTGGATCTTTTCCGCCCCATGCGTGCTGACACGGATGAATTCGCAAGCCACGCTGATAGGCCGAACAACTCACTCTCGTTTGTCAAAGCGCATCTACACCATGCCATAGTGGATATCGTTGTCAATCTTCTCAGTCTAGCTGTCATAATAAACTCGCTGTAAGCTTGATTATTGTTCTTCAGTTAGCTAAGGCCGTTCATATGGGCGGCGTCACAGAATATTGATTCTTGCGAGCGCTGTCTATCACCAACCTGGGGTTGAAACTGGTTCTGCTGGTATCTCGGATGCCTATTCGCTCCTACGCGACATCGTCGGACAAGGTGAAAAGTTTTGTAAATCCACGAGTAACAGTTTCTTACTGCCCGGACAGGTGCCGCGACCATCTTCGCCCTAGCGCTTCTGTGTTCTGGTCAAAGTGCGTCCCTTGTCGCTACCGTTGCAGGGCAGATAGTCTCGGAAGGCTTTATTCGCTGGCGTGTCTCGGTAAGCGTCACCTCAGAGGAGTGTCATCGCCTACCTTATATGAATTTATCTATCACAGCCTCTTATGCGGCGCCTCCTCACGCGACTATTGGGCCTCATCCCCTCCATGATTGTGGCAGTGGCTGTAGGGCAAGCGGGGGTCAATGCGATGCTCGTCGCGTCCCAGGTCGTACTCTCCATTGTACTTCCATTTATTGTCCTTCCGCTCGTCTGGCTCACATCTTCGCGTACCGTGATGCGTGTGTACTCGCCTGCGCCAACACGGTCTGCACGGACAGAGGATGGCACGGATGAAGAAAAGAGTTCCACGGAGGGCAAGTATTTAGATTTTAGCAACGGATGGGTCGTCGCGGGTATCGGATACGCCATCTGGATGGTGCTTGTACTCGCGAACGGCTATGTCCTCGTTACTCTTATGCTTGGAAAGGGTACCTAGAAATAGAAGGGTAGATATCGTAGATACACAGGTAACTAACTCGGTAAAGGTATAGGAATGCATCATACTGATGCTGGAACTTATTTATCATGGCGATATTGTATACCTTCCATTTACTAAATAGCACCTACCTTACTGTAAACCAATTCAAGAGCATGCAGAACCGCACGTGATACATGATGCTGCACGTGAGTGATAAATGTAAAATTAGAACAGGCCCCGGTTTCTCATCACGAAGTTGGCACTTCGGATTTGAGGCACTTCTGTGCTTAGCGCTCGCATGAGGCGCGCAAGTTGCGGTGTCCAGGGTCCTGGAGCCCTTCACGTCCGCGTCCTGTCATTTACCACTGGCAGTCACGGTGCAAGTACGACTCGGACTCGGAGCAACGACGGAGCCTCAGTTCGTTTCGACATCCGAGATGGATATGCAGATGCGCCCTATGGGACATTGGGGCCCAGTCACGGCTACTTTGGACTGGTGCGAGGTGCGCCGTACAGCCCTACGTATCTGATGTCTCCCTTTTCATTACTATCACGTTTTTCAGGCCAATTATCAGTTCTCTCATTATGTGGCCGAAATGTCAAACACATTCTCCAACCTTTTCTTCGTCTGCATATCTCTATATGGTGCACGTCTGTCATCGAGGGAATCATTACCTACTCGTTATATTGTGGGATTTGCTGTTGGTCTTTTCGCGCATTTCTGCAAACTTCTATTTGCTGATCTTCTGAGATTTTTTGTTTTGTAGGGGTGTGCTTTAGTTGGGCTTGGAAGCACTTTTTTCCACGCGACACTCCTTTATGAGGCTCAACTTGCTGACGAACTACCGATGATCTACGTTGCCAGCTTCTTCTTGGCTGTGCTTCTCGAATCGGAACCTGGCTTTGGGTTCAAGTCGACCTACAGTAAATTCGTGCTCGCTGCAACCGTGATTTTCGACGTTGTATTTACAGCAAGCTAGTACGTATCCAGTTTTATAATCTCAAAGTTAACTGATGCCATATCTACAGCATTGTATATCGAGATCCTGTGTATCACCAATGTGTATTCGCAGCACTCATGATAGCGACGCCTTTCCGCGAAGCATATCTCCTTATATGGTCCGAAGCTTCCCGAACTATCCCGGACAAGAAAAAGGCTGCTATAGTTGAGGTCTTGAGGACCGGTGCCTTGACCTTTCTTTTCGGATTCTTTATATGGAATCTTGACAATGTCTTTTGTGATCCTTGGACTCGTATAAAGAGGGCTGTTGGGTGGCCAACAGCCTTCTTCATGGAAGGTAGGTTGTGAAATGTGGGAAGGATTACGCCGTACTTACAGTAACACGTTTACAGGTCACGCGTGGTGGCATGTGCTTACCGTAAATTCGAATTTTCCAACTGTCTTGACGGACCTTAACGATTGAGCATAGGGACTTGGGACGTTCTATCTGAACCAGGGTGTAACATGTACGTCCGTTTACCATTTGTTAATCAACCTTAGGCTGATGATCTTCCAAAGTGCTGTGCGTGTAACTCGTCCATTTACGCGTTCGTATCAAAGACTCACTTCGATCAGGACGCTATCTGTTAAAGATGATCACCATAAATTCCGGTTAGAATACTATTATGGTCTCCCTTTGGTAATGCGCACGAGCAAACCGGGTGGAATGAAGGCGAAAGTGAAGGAGTAACTATCGTCGTGGCTTGGTTATACATTTGGTTATACCTTGGGTTGTTCAGGGACATATAACTACATAGTGCAACGGATGAAGAGTGGAGGGGTTTTCAAGACTTGATAAACTATTTCTGATTCCATTATCGTACGATTAGGATGCGGTACTGGGATGGGGATGAGTGGAGATGATGAGCCAAGCAAGGGACCGACTCGGACGAGTCGAAATTATGCTGTGTCCAAAGATTCTCCAACAGTCCATTTCACAAATTCCACCACCTCCACACCGCCTGCTTCTGCTCCATCTGTGTCGAGAATCAACAGCTTTTGCCTCGCCCACCGCGCCAATCCTGCCCCAACCGTTTCTCCCTCGTGCGCATCCCCAAACATCATAAACGGCTGGTCGTATAGAGCACCCTCCTCATCTCGTATCGCGGGCGTATCGAACCCGACAATCTGCCGTGCGAGCGATCGTTCAATGCGCTCGAGCTCCTGACGGAAGTCCAGGGAGCTGAGCAGCGGTGTCAAGCGAGGCGACTTGAGTGCGATAAGCGCAAGAGCACCAATGCGGCCTTGTGAGGGCGACACTCCGCCATGTGTGTATGACGCGACGCGCAGACCGAGATCCCCTCGAAGACGTGGGACGGGATCGTGCACGACGCTCACAGCGCGCCGCAGCACGATGTTCTCGCCAAGCTTGGCAATGGCATCACGTATCGCGTTCCCAACCGTCCCCTGCATCCCATTGCCACCCCCAGCCGAGGAGAGCAGCGGCTCCAGTCCCCCGGCGGACAATAGGGGCGCATCGAGAAGCCGCTCACACGGAACGGGGTGAATGTACGTCTTCTCGTGCTCGCGTTGGTATCGCTCGTCCGGACCCGAGCCCGATTCGGAAAGAAACGCAGCGGTGTGCGCCACGTCTGTAACGAGCCGTCCGAAGAGTGCATTACGCGCCACAAAGTCGGTCTCGCAGTTGAGTTCTACGAGGGCAGCGCGCACGCCCCCCGGAGGTGAGCCTGTTCCGCGCGAGAGGACGGATGCGCCGACGAGACCCTCGCCTGCAGTGCGATGTGCGACTTTAGCGGCTTTCTTTGCGCCGGAGACGGCGAGGTCGCTCTGGAGCCACTTGAGTGCAG
>Ga0137358_10001695_pt1 | contig 12136 bp, 12 predicted proteins | sample Mad1_20_16metaG_FD_105551 | JGI IMG/M metagenome (GOLD analysis project Ga0137358, IMG submission 105551) | Vadose zone soil microbial communities from Angelo Coast Range Reserve, California, USA - Mad1_20_16 metaG | ecosystem: Environmental > Terrestrial > Soil > Vadose zone | place: USA... | reverse complement strand
GTCGCCACCGTGAAGCCATGGACGAAGAGATCGAGATCGCCGGGCGAGAGGCCGGCCTCCTCGGCGATGAGGGAGATCCCCGTGGCGATGGAGTCCGCCCGACCCCGGGCGCCCGAGGGCAACTTCTCGACCAGGGTGCGACCCGCCTCGCTGTCTATCAGCACCAGGTCGGTGAAGGTGCCGCCCACATCCGCCGAAAGATAGATCACCTATTCAAGGCCCCCAGCCGGAATCGATCAGTTGTCCCTACCATAAACTAAATCCGGCTGTACTCGTGATGTAGGCGGCGTCTCGGTCTCGCACGAGATGTTCGGGCGTTTCACCTTAGGGAAACGCCTCGACAATCTGCCGAGCAATCCAGTCCACGGTCGGATTCCCTCTCACCGCAAGGACGGCCCGGTTCCGCGCAAAGTTCAAGGCGTCGGACGGATTTTCGCAAACCTCCGTCTCGGTGGACTGCATCACCAAGACGTTCGGATTTGATTTACGAAAAGAACAGGGGACCGGTCACCCTCCGTCAGCGTGTAGCATGCGAGGGGTGGAGTCGGAATTGGTGGGGTATCCGTCCTTCCTGGCGGTCCTTCCGAGCCTGCAAACCAAATCGCTTCTTGTAAAGCCTCGCCAGATATTCGGGAGACGAAAAACCGCACGCAGCTGCGATCGCGACGATCTTCATGTCAGTTTGGGTCACCATTCCCCGAGCGCGGTCGAGGCGCACATTCGCATAATATTGCACCGGCGAAAGACCAGTGTAAGTTTTGAACAGCCGTTCCATGTTTCTGAGGGAAAGACCGATGCGCTGAGCGATTGACGCCAGCGTCAACGGACTCTCACAATTTTGCTCCATGGTGTCGATGGCTGCCCTGAGAGTCGCGGGGACTGTGTACCCGATGGGCTCCGTCGGCGACCCTGTTTGTCGGGTGCCGCCGGATCGCAATCGACCATGAAACATGTAACGCGCCGCAGCATTGGCGAGGTCATATCCGTAATCTCTCAGTACAATTGAGAGCGCTACATCGCTGCAAGCTATTCCGCCGCAACATGTGAGGCGCGTCCTGTCGCTTACAAACAGGGAGTCGACGACCCTAGTGTCGGGAAATAGCTCCTTAAACGACACCAGATGTTCGTAATGGACGGTCGCCGCATATCCCTTAAGCAGACCTGCAAATCCCAAAACGAATGCTCCAGTATCTATGCCACCAATTATCGCTCCTGCCCGCTCGCACTTTCTCAGCCAGTTATAGAGCTTCGGGTCACCGTGGGTCTCCGGCGCCCAACTGGAGCTCACAAACACATACTGATAGCGGATGCTCTCGTTTAGTGGATTTGGCCTGAAGCAGCTTGCATTGCTGGCCGTCAAGAGTTGGTCGTCGGAAGAAAGGAAGTCCCACTCATAAAGGCGTCTTCCATCGATGTAATTGGCAGCTCTGAGGGGATCGACTAGCGCCATCGTCGCCAGCGCATTGAACGAAGGAAGGAGCAGAACAGCGATCCTTGCCGGCGAAAATGACATTTGGCGCCGCCGCTAAAGTCCATGTTTCTGTCGCTTTACTCCAGGACAACTTTCCGAAGCAAGAGCAAAATTTTTAAGTTCGAGTTGACGTGCCCGCTTGGCCTCATGCCACCCGAGGTAAAGCCAATGGTAGTGAACACCACCTCAAGACCCGAGGACTCGTCCATGAACCGAGACAATCAGTTCGTTCGCTCCTCTCCTCAGATCAAAATTAACCGTCGCGAGTTCATTCAATTTGCCATCGCTTCCGGCGTCACCGTGGCCGCTGCGGAGTCGATGTTCAAGGACGCACTCGCCTCCTCCACGCCGAAGCGTGGCGGCTCGGCTCGGTTCGGTCTGTTAGGGGGCGCTGCCACCGACACCCTCGACCCCGCCGCCTATGGGGACCTTGGAACCCAGGTGCCGTTCTGGGGCGCGATGTCGAACAGCCTTACAGAGGTCGATTGGCAGGGCAATATTACGCCTGACCTAGTCGAAAGCATGGAACCCGTGGACGGCGCCAAGACCTGGGTGTTCAAGCTGCGCAAAGGCGTGACATTCCACGACGGCAAGAACCTGACCCCCGAAGATGTAATCGCATCCTTTCGCTACCACATGGGTCCGAATTCTAAGTCAGCCGCCAAGTCGCTGTTGCAGCCAGTGACAGATATCAAGGCAGATGGACCAAACACGGTTATCTTCACCTTGAACGGCAGCAATGCCGACTTTCCATACGTCTGTGGCGACTACCACCTTACGATCGTCAAGGCGAAACAGGACGGCACGGCCGACTGGCAGAGCACGGCGCGCACCGGCCCTTTCATCTACGAGTCCTGGCAGCCCGGCGTGCAAGCAACGCTCAAGCGCAATCCGAATTACCACAAACCGGGCAAGCCCTATTTCGACGAGGTGACGTTCCTCACCATCTCCGACGTCGGGGCTCGGACCAACGCACTAATCACGGGCCAAGTCGATTGGATTGTGTACGCGGACCTCAAGACCCTCGACCAGCTCAGGCGTAACCCCAACATCCGCATCACGGAGGTCACTGGTTATGCCCAGAATGTGTTCTCGATGATGGTGGACCGGCCGCCCTTCGACAACAACGACGTGCGGCTTGCGCTCAAGTACGCGATCAACCGCGAGGAGATCAACAAGAAGCTCTTTCTGGGGCACGCCAAGCCGGGGAACGACAACCCCATCGCGCCCTCGCTGAAGTTCGCCATCGATCCCAAGCCAAGATATGTCTATGACCCGGAGAAGGCAAAGTTCCACCTGAAGAAGGCGGGCTTGTCCTCACTCAAGGTCGACCTTTCGGCAGCCGAAGCGGCATTCTACGGCGCGGTCGATTCTGCGATCCTCTATCAGCAGCACGCCAAGGCGGCAGGGATCGACATCAAAGTCATAAGAGAGCCGAACGACGGTTATTGGGACAATGTCTGGCTCAAGAAATCCTGGTGCGCCTCATTCTGGAGCGGACGCCCCAGTTGCGATTGGATGCTGACCACAGTTTACGCTAAGGGTGCCGCCTGGAACGAAACGCATTACGACGATCCGCGTTTCAACGACTTGTTGATCAAGGCGCGCAGCGAGACCGAGGACCCAAAGCGCGCTGCCATGTACGCCGAGATGCAACAACTTATTCACGACAACGGTGGCGTCATCGTGTTGGACTTTGTCAACTACGTGGATGCCCACTCGAAGAAGCTTGCACACGGCCACATTGCGGCCAATTGGCTATGCGACGGATTTAAGATCGCGGAACGCTGGTGGTTCGCCTGAGCGTCGGCTAGGCGACGTAGGGTCCACCGAATAAAGGTGGCGCGCTATCTCCAATGCGCCCCGGGACGAAAGTCGGACTGCCAGTCTCGAGACCGAACTTTAGAGTGAGACTATTCCTATGACAGCACGAGTTCGACATACTCTTTCGCGGAGCCAACGCAATCTGCGCAGTGGACAAGCGCCTTCACTCGCTTTGCCGGCTCGCTACTATGTCGACCACGGAATTTATGAAAAGGAGAAGAGACTCATCTTTTATAACTCTTGGCAGATGATCTGTCATATAAGCGATGTTAAAAATGCGGGAGATTTCAGTGTTGGTTGGGTGGCAGACCAAGGCGTCGTAGTGATCAGGGGTAAAGACGGCGTCTTGCGGGGGTTCCACAATGTTTGTGCTCACCGGGCGCACGAACTGCTGCAGGGCAAGGGGAATACACGCACCATTGTTTGTCCATACCATGCATGGGTGTACGAACTCGACGGAGTTCTAAAGACAGCACGCCACAGCTCTGATGTTCCGTGTTTCGACGGAAGCAGAGTGCGGCTAAAGGCGACTAAGACCGATATATTTTGCGGTCTCGTATTCGTCAACCTTGATGTTAGCGCCGCCTCGTTGCACAGCCAGACGTTTAAAATGGAGGAGAGCATCAGGCGGTTTATCCCAAAGATCGACTCGCTGAAGCACGCGCATCAGGTCACCTATAACGTCCACGCTAATTGGAAAACGATCGTGGATAATTACCTGGAGTGTTACCATTGCGTGGTAGCTCACCCAAAATTTAACCAAACTTTCGATATTGCGAGCTGGAAACACACGAACTACACGATTCACACGATCCAAGGTAAAATAGAAAACGACGAACCCGCCTTAGATGGAAAACCACGATACACTTCTCAGTCTGCGTGGTGGCTATGGCCCAATCTCTTTATTCCTCGGTTTCCCGCCGAAGACTCCGACTCCTTGATGGTCTGCCGGAACATCCCCCGGTCGCCTGAGGAGACAACGCAGGTTTGGGATTTCTACTTCGAATCCGAGGAGCCGAGCCCGGCACAACAAGAAGCAATAAGGTGGTTGGACCAGGTAGCGGGCAAGGAAGATCTAGGGCTTGTTGAGAGTGTCCAACGCGGGCTGCACTCGCTTGGCTACCAACCCGGCCAACTCATGATTGATCCCCATCATGCTGCAGGATGGAGCGAGCACGGCGTCTGGCATTTTCAGCAGATGGTTCGGCAACGCCTCGGTGCTGCCAGAGGCCAACATAAGAAAGTCCACCCCAGGACGTGATCCCAAGTAAAGCGCGACGCGAATTCTCTTTTCACCCTCTGGGCGGAGAGAGCCCCTACGCTTTACCGGAGTTGTTCCTGATCGGGCGGTATGTCCCCGTTGCCACTCCGGTCGCCTGATTTTGCAGTTTAATCGCGTCGCCACTCTCTTCGACGCAAAGACCAGGTGCAAGCGCATAAGGCTTATGGTCGCCGATTGTAACGAGTATCGCTCCAGCGCTCCCGATTGTGTTACAGACGCGCAGGAGGAGATAGGTGGAACCAGTCTGAACTTCCTGCACCGCGCCTGGCTGGAGAGAGAAGCTACCGTACTGCATGGCGGCTGCCTGAGTAGACACAAAGCCCATAGCGATCAAAATGCTTACTATTCCGGCGATGCGCTTCATTCGACATCTCCGTTAGCCCACACTCTCCAGATGACCAGAGATCGCCGCGAAAACTACCATTTTGCCGGGGTACGAAAAAGCCCAGCCGGAGCGGGGCCTGAAATCAACGTCTAGCCCTCGGATCAATCCGCATCGGCCGCCCCCAATTCTCCCGTCTTAAATCCGTCTACTGCCGACAGCTTGCCTCTCCACCAAACAGATCGATTGTTAGGCAATGGCGCACCATGGGTGTTAAAGAAACTCGCATTTTTTAGATGAATTAGCGCCCTTGGGGGCGCGGCAGGATCTTTCGCTAGATTGTCGTATAGCTCGACCAAAGGAGCGAAGAATTCCGCGGCAGTCCCTTGGGCATCCTCCGGTAAAACATTTGCGAACTCGGCTCCCACTCTCTTGAAGTAACTGTTTCCACCCGCGACGAGCCCAGAAACCAGAAATCCACCGACGTTCAATGTGACGGCAAACTCCAAGCCGTTCTCCGCGAGACCCACCAGCGCCTGAAGCAACCAGTCCGCGTCTGGATAACTGGGGTCAGCTTTCTCTGCGTCATCACTTTGAAGGCTATTGGTCTGATCTTCGCTCATTTACCCTCCGCGATACTTGGTTGCCGCTGCCGATACCTTTAGGACGAAGCGCGAAGGCTCTGAAGTTGTCTAGCCTATCTTTAGCCGGCAGGCCCGATGCAGCGCCGACCGGTGCCGAAATCAATCCTCGATTAACTCGCGGAAGGCAACGACCCGACGTGACCTCCAACAACATTTTGAATCCCGGAAATTTTCTATAGGTCAGAGGACGACGCTAACCATTGCCAGCCGACCCCTCCCCAGGGGGCGATCGGTCGAGTGCCTGTCCAGCTTGGCGAATGGTAGGTCCCGAACGCCAATGCCTGGACAGTAGGGCTTGCCCGCTCCGCGGCGATGTTCCACTGTCCCGACCGAAGACGGTGGCCCCCGACTGATGGTTGTTGATGCTGTGGTGTGCGGCCCGCGCTCGTAGCTCGCCGACGAATCGCCAACCCGGAACAGGAATGTGGGTAGAGACATGGGTAAATCAGGGTTTATCGTCTAACTACTGAAAATATATGACTAACCGGCGGAGGGATGCTTCGCCATCGCGCGTCGAAACCTGCAGGATGGGAAGGTCGAGGGGCTTTCCTGCAATCCGGAAATCTTCCGGGAATAAAAAGCGTTGCCGCCAGGTCCTGTGTCTGAGGTGGGTATGCAACGCAGGAACGGGTTCGGTGACCGAACGACAGCGGCTCGACCAATTCGAGCGGGCGGTCCTGCCCCACCTGAACGCTGCCTACAATCTGGCGCGCTGGCTGACCCGCAACGACACCGACGCCGAAGACGTGGTCCAGGAGGCCTGTCTGCGGGCCTTTCGATACTTCGACGGCTTCGAGGGCGAGAACCCCAAGGCCTGGCTGCTCAGCATCCTGCGCCACACCTGTTTCACCTGGCTGGCCAAGAACCGGCCGGGCGAGATGACACCTTTGGACGATGCCGTGAGCGACACGGTTGCCGTCGGCGACGAGGGCGGGCCCGAGACGCCCGAACGCCAGCTGCTGGCGGCCGACGAGCGCAGCCGGCTCGACCGGATGATCGCCAATCTACCCGCCGAATTCCGCGAGGTGATCATTTTGCGCGAGCTGGAAGAATTGTCATATCGCGAGATCGCCGAGATTACGGCCGTGCCGGTGGGCACCGTGATGTCGCGCCTGGCGCGCGCGCGCGCGCGATTGCGCGACGGTTGGCAGCGTCAGCATGGCAAGGGGGGTAGCCATGGATTGTAGGGAACTCCGTAGCCTGGCCGACGCCTATCTCGACGGCGAGCTGCCGCCGGCGAGCCGGGCCGAAATCGAGGCGCACCTTGCCGGCTGCGCGGACTGTCGGGCGGAGATCGAGGCCAATCGCGCCTTCATCGCGCGCCTCAAGGCCGGTGCCAGCTATTTCAAGGCGCCGCCAAGGCTGGCAGCGAGGCTGGCCCAACGCCTGGGATCGGAACCCGCCAGCACAGTGGTCCGGCTTAGCCCGGCGCCCAAACGCGAGAGCTTCTGGCGGCCCATGGCCCTTGCCGCCTCCTTCCTGCTGGCGGCGCTGCTCAGCGGCGGCGTCGGCTATATGAGCGCGCTACCCACCGGCGGCGACCGCATCACGCAGGAAGTGGTGGATAGCCATGTCCGCTCCCTGCTCGCGGGCCACCTGACCGATGTGACCTCGACCGACCAGCACACGGTGAAGCCCTGGTTCAATGGGCATCTGGATACGGCCCCGCCGGTCAAGGATTTTGCGGCGCAAGGCTTCCCCCTGATCGGCGGCCGGCTCGATTACATCGATCATCGGCCGGTGGCGGCCATGGTCTATCGCCATGGCCTGCATCCGATCAACCTCTTCGTCTGGGCCGATCCCTCTCAATCCCTGGGCCAGCCGAGCGTAGCCTCGCGCCAGGGTTACAACATTCGCCATTGGGTCGACGGAGACTTGACCTATTGGCTGATTTCCGATGTGGAGGCCGACGCGCTGGCCAAGCTCGAGACCTTGCTTCGCAAGTCCCAGTAGTGGGCACCGATACCGCCGTCAGCCGTTGATGGCACGATAGCCGTTCAGCAGAATTTGTACGCCGAGACAAAGCAGCACGAAGGCCGAGAGGCGCAGCAGCACGTTGATGCCGCTCGGCCCCAGCCGGGCCAGGACGCGATCGGCATAGCGATAACTGAGATAGATCGACCAGGTCACCGCTGCCACGCCCATCAGTCCACCCGCCGCTTCGAGCAGAAGTTCGCGGCTGTTGGTGAGCGCGTTGGGCGCGCTGCTGCCGATGGTCAGCATGATGGCGATAGAGCCGGGGCCCACGGTCAGCGGCATGGTCAAGGGATAGAAGGCGCCCGCCATCACTGATTCGGCCGAGGCGGCGGGCGCGCGGGCCTTTGCATCCTCCTCGCCGCGGTTCAACAGGCGCCAGCCGGTGGCGGCCACCACGAGGCCGCCGCCGATCTGCACTGCAGGCAGGCTGAGAGCGAAGAACTTCAAGACATGGGAGCCGATGAGAAGGGACGCCGTCGCCAGCATGAAACTGTTGTATGCGACGCGGCGGGCCAGGCGCGCCCGCGTGGCATGGTCGACGCCGGCGGTGTAACTGAGGAAGATGGGCGCCATGCCCAACGGATTGACGATGGGAAACAACGCCAAGGCCACGAACAGAAAGGCGTGAACGAAGGTCCCGGCCGTCAGCAGGGTGATCGCATTGTCGTTCATCCCTATCCCTTGAGGCCGTGCGCCTCGCCTCGCGATGGCTCTTGTTCGACAGGTTACGGTCAATTCGCCGTAGCGTAAACTGCCCTGCGACGGCGGGGCCGTCCCATGCGATGCTGGCGCCCGTTTGTCTTGAGCCAATTCGGCTTAAGAGGTGAATCAGTCGCTATTTTGTTGAATTAGAGCAAGATCCACCGATCAGTTTGATTCAAACTGGTCGGATCTTACTCTAGGGCCTTATTGTGCCGCTTGGGGAGATCGCACTGGCCACCAATACGTTGTTCGATCTATCCGTTCTCGGCGGCCTCCTCCATCTGCTGGCCTCGGGGGCGGTCACCGTGCATGTGTTGCTGCGCAAACGCGATGTGCGCGCGGCCACGGCCTGGATCGGCGTGGCCTGGCTTTCGCCGGGGTTTGGCGCCGCGCTCTACTACGTTTTCGGCATCAATCGCGTGATGCGGCGCACCTCGCGCATGAGTCGCGGCGTGACGCCGCGCAAGGCCCTCGTCGCGGCGAGGCCGGCGACGGGCGAGACGAAGCCCGCCGTGCCCGAGATCTCGAGCCTGCCGGAAAACATCGCCACCATCGCCCGGGTGAGCGCGCTGGCTTCGCGACATATGCTTGCCCCCGGCATTGCCATGACGGTGCTTCGTGCCGGCGATGAGGCTTATCCCGCCATGCTCGAGGCCATCAGCGAGGCCAAGCGGAGCGTGGCGATCGCCTCCTATATTTTCCATTCCGACAAGGTTGGGCTTGCCTTCGTGGCGGCATTGAAGAAAGCCCAAGATCGAGGAGCCGAAATTCGCGTGCTGATAGACGGGGTCGGCAGCGGCTATCTCCGTTCGCCCATTGCCGAGCGCTTTGCCGCCGCCGGTATTCGCACCGAGCGGTTCTTGCATTACTGGCAGCCCTGGCGGATGCCCTTCGTCAACATGAGGAACCACAAGAAGCTGCTGATCGTCGATGGCACCCTGGGGTTTACCGGTGGCCTGAATATCGCGGCCCAGAACCTGCTCGCCGACCGCCCGCCCCATCCTGTGAACGACCTCCATTTTCGTTTCGCGGGACCCATCGTCACCCAATTGATGGTCACCTTCGCCGAGGACTGGAACTTCATGACCGGCGAAGTGCTGGACGGCGATCGGTGGTGGCCCGATATCCCGGCGGCCGGCGCCATACCCGCGCGCGGCATCAGCTCGGGACCCGACGAAGACATCGGCGTATTGTCCTCGATCATGGCGACCGCAGTCATCGAGGCCAAGCGCCGCCTGCGGATTGTGACGCCCTATTTTCTGCCCGATCAGACGTTGACGGCCTGCCTGGCTATCGCGGCGCTGCGCGGAGTCGAAGTGGATATCGTCGTGCCGGCACGTTCCGATCATGTGACGTTCCAATGGGCCATGCATGCCCATCTGGCGCTCCTCGCCACTCCCGGCGTCACGATCTACTATTCGCGGCCGCCCTTCGATCACAGCAAGCTGATGACCGTGGATGGCGCCTGGAGTCTGGTCGGCAGCGCCAATTGGGACGTCCGGAGCCTGCGGTTGAATTTCGAATTCAACGTGGAATGCTACGGCTCCCGTGCCACGACCGAGGTCGACCGCGTCATCGACGCCAAGATCGCCGCGGCGCGCAAGGTGCCTCCCGCGGAATTCGCCGCTCGGCCGGTGGCGGTGAAACTGCGGGATTCCGCGGCGCGGCTTTTGCTGCCCTATCTTTGAAGGCCAGCTCTTGGAAGCCCGGCTCTTGTCTGGCGCGCTTCAACCCCCCATCATAGGCGGGGGATCGAAAATGCCGTCCATCGCCTACCGGCCGGAGCGAGGCTTGGGGCGGCGTGGTCGCATTTCTGAGCTGGAGGGCGTGTTGGCGTGAAGGTCATAAGCTGGAACCTGTTGCGCCTGATCGGCGCGGCGGTGGGAGACGTCGCGCTGCTTGTCGAGGAACACCGGCCGGATCTCCTGCTGCTGCAGGAGGCGACGAAGGAGATGGAAACCCTGCCCGGCCTGGTCGGCGGGCATTTCTACCACGACCCCCTGCCCCGGCGTATTCACGGACTCGCGGCCTGGAGCCCGAAACACCTGCATCCGCCCAGGGCCCTGCCCTTGCCCGTCTCGCGCATGCCCGGGCGCGTGCCGCCCCGCATCGCGCAAGTCCTGCGGATGGGCGACATCACGTTCGCCAATGTGCATCTCTCCCATGGCCAGGTCTTGAACCGGCTTCAACTGACGCGCATTGCGCGCAACCTGGAAGGCCCCGCGGCGGTGATCGGCGACTATAACGCCTGGGGTCCGACGGTCCTGCACGGCTTTCGCGACGTGGGCCCGCGCGAGGCCACTCATATCCAGCAAAAGCTCCTGCGTTTTCGCCTGGACCGCTGCCTGGTGCGCGGCCTCACTTGCGCCAGCGCGCGTACCCTGAAAAAAGGCAAGTCCGATCATCGGCCCATCATGCTCGAACTGGGCGTCGTCTGAGAGCGGAGGAGGTCTCCATGTCCGATGGCGAACATCTGGTGAGCTGTTTATGCGGGGCCATCGGCCTTAGCGCGGCCGGCGCGCCGTTATGGGTCGGCCTCTGCCACTGCCGATCCTGCCGGCGGGCGACGGGCGGCGTGCTGATGGCAGCCGCCGGCTTTCCCCGTCAGGCGGTGAGCATCGAGCGCGGGCAGATGAGTTATTACGCCTCCTCCCCCGGCGTCAGGCGCGGTTTTTGCGGCACCTGCGGCACGTCCCTCAGTTACGAGAACGCGCGCTGGCCTGGGGACATCCATCTGATGATCGGCGCCTTCGAGCGGCCCGACGCGCTGCGGCCCCAGTTCCATATCTTCGCCGAAGACCGGTTGCCCTGGCTGAAGCTGGCAGACGGCCTGCCCCAATATCGGACCACGCCGAGCGACGGGCGGTTGATGGAATAGGCGCCGCCTAGAGACCGCCCTCGGCAGTCACCACCACGCGGCCATCCCCGCTCACGGCACGCAGATGAAGGCCACCCGCCCTCGGATAACCTTGCAAGCTGAGCGGTTCATCGGCGAAGGTCGGCGCCAAGCCTCGAAATGAGAAGGTCTTCAGCGCGTTGGCGCCGTAATGGCTGGCGGCCAGGTCGAGCAGCAGGGTTGCGATCAACGGGCCGTGAACGACGAGGCCCGGATAACCTTCGATTTCTGTCGCATAGGGATGGTCGTAGTGGATTCGGTGGCTGTTGAAAGTCAGCGCCGAATAACGGAACAGCAGAACGGGATCGGGCCGGATGGTGCGCGACATGGCCGGCGCCTCCGTCAACTCCGCTTCGCACCGCGCCTCGCGTCCAGTGCGCCGGCTCATATCCGGCGGGCTGCGATAGACGATGGTATGGCGCTCCTGCAGGGCGATCTCGCCATCGGCGAGGAAGCTGTGATCGACCTCCACGAAAACCAGCGGCCCCGCCGACCCGGTCTTGGGCGTGATCGAACGGATCGTCGAGCGGCGTTCGATGGCATCGCCCCGGCGCATCGGCCGCAGGAATTCGATGGCGCTTCCTGCCCACATGCGCCGCGGCAGGTCGATGGGGGGCAAAAGCAATCCCAGATAGGGATGCCCGTCGGCGCCGATATCCCGCGCGCGTAGCCTTGGCGTGGCGCAGAGCCAATGAATGCCCTGGGGCGCCAGGCCACTCGCCCCCGTCGGCGGAATCTCGTGATCGAGCAGTGCCAGAAAGCCGTCGAGCATCGCGGATGTGACGATGTCGGTCGCAGTTGTCGTCCGGCCGATCCATGGCAGGAGTTTCGCATCGAGCGGTTTGGTCGGCTCGCTCATGCCGGATTCGCCTCAATAAACTCCTGGCGGAGCGATTCCGTATGCTCGCCCAATGCGGGCACCGGCCCGGCGCTGAGATGAGGGTGGAGGGCCGGGGCCACCGCCTGAAAGCGCCCGCCGGGAATGTCGACCTGAATGCGCCGCAGCGCAGGGTGGACC
>Ga0137358_10001685_pt1 | contig 12155 bp, 7 predicted proteins | sample Mad1_20_16metaG_FD_105551 | JGI IMG/M metagenome (GOLD analysis project Ga0137358, IMG submission 105551) | Vadose zone soil microbial communities from Angelo Coast Range Reserve, California, USA - Mad1_20_16 metaG | ecosystem: Environmental > Terrestrial > Soil > Vadose zone | place: USA... | reverse complement strand
TCCGGTGTAGCTATACTGGGAGCGCACGAAGTATTTGCCCCATTCCTGCGGAATTTCATAATCCACCGATGCGGAGGTGGTGAATTTCGGCACCCCGCTCAAGGGCTCGCCCACGTAGTAGGCGGTGCCAGGGCTCACCCGCGTGAGTTTCGCGTCCTCGTAGCCGCCGGTCAAGTGCACGGACAGCCCATCGGTGATTCGCGCAGTCGCCTCGATTTCGCCGCCGTCGCTACGGGCGGTACCCAGATTGAGCGTCAGGGCGGCAAAGCAGCCATTGGCGCCGTTGGAGAGGACTTCGGTTTGCTGAATCCTTTTCCAATCGATGTGGTAGGCGTCAGCACTCAGCGCCAGGCGATTATCGAACAGCGACGCCTTGATGCCCAGCTCATAGCTCCACAAGGTATCGCTGCCGTACGGTACCTGGTCGGTGGTGCTGAAGCCATAGCCACCGCATGCCGTGCCGAGCGGTACATTGGCGCCTCCCGCCCGAAACCCTTGGGCAGCCGTTGCGTAGACCATCGTCTCAGGATCGAAGTGGTATTTCGCCGAGAAGCGCGGCGTGAACGACTTCTCGGAGACATCGGTCTGCCCCAAGCCGGCGCCAAAAATGCCGCTCGAAAACGAATAGGTCGAGCTCGTAAGACGGGTCTCACGGCCGCCTGCGGCGATCTCCAGGGGTGCGAAAGGAGTGTAGGTCAGGCCCACAAAGCCGGCCAGTTGGGTATTGCGATCTTTGGCCACCAAGTTCCACGGAATGTCCGTATCGAAGAAGCTACCGGGTTCGGCAGAGAGACCCGGCATGGTGACGTTGTTCAGATAGCTGCTCTTCACGACCTGATAGAACACGCCTCCCACCACTTGTACGGGGAATGTGAAGTTCGATTCGAACCGATCCTCCTCGGTGAATGTCTTGTTTCCAATGTTCCCGAGTCCGGGCGCCGCCAATAGCAGCGCGGGCGACAGAAACTCGCTGTTGGCATCCGCACCGTCTTCCCGGTCATAAGATCTTCGATCGAGCCAGCTGGTCGAGGACACGAAGCGACCGAACGGCACGGTATAGCTCGCCGTGAAAGCAGCGAAATAGAACTTGTCGCTGTAGGATTCCGGCTCATTCAAGATACGTCGCTGGACAAGGTTGTCGGCATTGTAATCGGCGAGCGGAAAGCCATGCCCAACCTTGTTCTGCAAGCGCAGCATCGGCGTCAGAACCAATCCATCGACAGGCGTTACACGGAATGTGACGCCCACGCCTTCTTCGTTCGACGCACCCACGTTCTTGACGGTCTTCGCGGGGCCGGAAACATTCTGGCCGGTGACATTGAGGGCGCGCGGATCGTCATAGGTACGCTTGAAATAGCCGGGCGTATAGCTCTCGAAAGCCGACAGCCGCACGCTGGCCAAGTCTTGTGCCAGCGGGACGTTGAGCACGGTGGAGGCCTCCCCGCCGGGAACATCGGCATGCGCCAAGTCGAAGCCTTGGACATCAACCGTACCGCTGAATGTGTTCTGGTCCGGCTGCTTGGTGATGACACGGAGCATTCCGCCCATCGAGGATGCGCCGAACAACGTCCCTTGCGGTCCGCGCAGCACCTCGATGTGATCGATGTCGATTACGCGCGGGTCCAGGGAGTCCGGCAGAGGCGTATCATCGATATAGAAAGCGGTCGTGCTGTAGCCTGAAATGCCGCGAATGGAGACGCCCACCGATCCCACCACGCCCGCCCCGAAACTCGCGCCGCCGCCGCCGACACCCATGCCGTACGACAGATTGGAAGCTTCTTTGGCGTAGTCCGAGAAATCCTGGATGTCGAACTTTTCGATCGTGGCGCTGGAGATCGCGGTGATGCTGATCGGCACATCCTGCACGCTCTCCGCGCGGCGCTCCGCCGTGACGAGCACGTCATCGAGTGCTTGATCGCCGCGCGCCCGTGCGCCGCCGTCCTGCGATTGGCCGCCGCCAACCGCCGCTTCTGCGTCGGCCGGCATGGCGAGCAATTTTCCCGGCGGGGCAAACGTTATCAGCAACGCCGTCAGGATTGGTATCCCTGGCACCGAACCCGGTGGTCTTTTCACTTTCATACATCCCTCTCATACTAGTTGTGGTCAAATGTCAGAACATCAGCAAACCGCCGGGCCGCCTGGTCCGTCGGCTGGAAGCCGACTAAAGTCCGATCCGGACAGCGTGCCCTTCACAATCTGCACGCCATGGCTCGCGCAAATCTCTCGTATCAGATCCCGCAGCCTCAGCGCTATTTCTCCGCGCAAAAGCAGGCTCGCGGCACTTTGTGATGAACACAAAGTGCCAATACAATTCATGTGCCGTATACGGCGCTTTCCGGTACCGGCTCATCCAACCGTCGTACCGCCAGCCCGCTAAAGCCCCCGCCAGGAAGGCGAGGGGTTCCACCCATCCCCCCGGGTGGAACGTTTGATCAGAACGCCAGTAAATTGTCGCGGAATTGTTCGTGACCGTATTCCGTCCTCACGAGCTGGCGCTTTTGCAGGACTGGAACGAGTTCATCGGTAATGGTGGCGAGATGACTGGGCTTGAAGTGGCCGCTGATCAGAAACCCGTCGCCTCCGATCTCTTCCATCGCTTCTTGCATCTGGCCGGCAATCTGGTCGGCGGTGCCAATCAACGCGCTGAAGCCGCCCTCGTTGGGCGCGGTCATGATCTGGCGCAGAGTGGCTTGCGGTCCGAACTTGTTGAATGTTCGCAGTATCGTCTGCATTCCGTTCGTCTTGATCTCTCCGACCGGCGCATCAAGATCGAATTTGGAAAAGTCGATACCCGACAGAAAGGAGATGGCCGCAAGACCGTGTTCCATATGCGCCGCCCGCATCTTTGACGCAGTCTCTTTGACGTCCGCGACGTCCTTGGCGTTTTTTACGACCGTCGGAACGCAGGTGAACAGCGTCTTCACGGTTTTCGGATCTCGTCCGTAGGCGACGGCGTGCTTTAAAACTTCGTCACGATAATCTTTCATCTCGGCGATATTGGCGCCGCCGGCGAGAACGACTTCAGCATTTCGTCCGCTGAATTTCCGCCCGCGCGGGGAGCCGCCCGGCGCCACGAACACGGGGTGTCCCTGCGGCGAACGCGGCACGTTCAGGGGGCCGCGCGATTTGTAATGCTTCCCTTCGAAGTGGACCGCCTTGACCTTCGAAGGATCGATGAATGTATGGCTCGCCTCATCCATGACGACGGCGTCAGGTTCCCAGGCGTCCCAGAGCTTGCCGACGAGGTCGATATACTCGTCTGCCATGTCGTAGCGTAGATCATGCTCGAACTGCTTGTCGTATCCATAGTTTTGCGCGGCGGCGTCGCTGGTCGCAGTAACGATGTTCCAACCAATCCGCCCGGAGCTGTAATGGTCCATGGTCGATAGTGACCGGGCCAACAGCCAAGGAGGGTAGAACGTCGTGGTCATGGTCGGCGCCAAGCCGATGTGCTTGGTCGCCGCCGCCAGATAGGGCGTCAGCAGCACGGGGTCGAATTTGGGCGTCATGGCGGCGTTCTTCAGGTAATAGTCCATGCTGCCTTGATAGGTGTAAGGCACTGCAGAGGTGTCTTCCAAGATGATCAAGTCGAAGCAGGCACGCTCGAGTGCGCGGGCGCAATCCTGGAAAATGTCGGGCTTCGTCCAGTCGTAGCCGGCGCTATATCCAGGCTCCTTCCAGCCTTGAATCGTGATCCCGGGAGCGAGGAACCAACCTAGGTGAAACATGCTCATGGTGTTCTAGTCCTTCTGCCATCGATGACGATAGACTGCACGGCTTCCGCCGGCGACGCTCGTTCATTTTCCCGAAGCGGGGGATAAAAAAGCATGATGCGCTTTGAGCGGGTTGCGTAAAGTCCTCGGCGCCGCTTCTAATACAGCACGAGAACAACCCGCAATCCGGCGCACGGGGCGCACAGAAAAGGAACACCATGCGCGATGAACAGTCCATTCGGACATTCCTTGGCCGGCTTGATCAAAATGCCGAACTTCTCAGGATCAACAAGCCGGTCGATCCAAAATATGAACTCTCAGCGTTTCTTTCGCTCACCGATACAGGCCCCGCGGTCCTGTTTGAGACCGTGATCGGCGCAACGATGCCGGTGATCGGCAACATACTCAACAGTCGCGCTCGCATCGCCGCAGCTTTGGGCGTCGGCAAAGGCGAAATTTCCAAGGCACTTCACCACGCGATCAAAAATCCGATCAAGCCCGTTGAGGTTGCGCCGGGCGCTGCGCAGGAAGTCGTGCGCACCATTGCCCCCTTGGCTGGTCTTCCGGCGCCAACCTTCTTTGAGCGCGAAGCCCGCCCCTATATCACCGCCGGCGTCATCCTGGCACGAGACCCCCATAGCGGACGGGGCAATGCCTCCTATGCCCGGCTGGCGATCCTTGATGAGGACACCGCCATGATCGGGATCGCGCCCAATCATCACTTGGCTGTTTTCGCGCGCAGAGCCGCTGAAAGAGGAAGGTCGTTGGAAATTGCCGTGGTGATCGGGGCGCATCCGTGCATTCAGCTGGCGGCCTGCCTTTATCTCGGGTTGGGCGATGATGAGTTGGAGTGTGCAGGCGCATTGTTGGGACAGGCCATCGAAGTTGCGCAGTGCAAAACCGTCGATCTGAAGGCGCCGGTTGACGCAGAGATTGTGCTCGAAGGAACGATTGACTGGGGAAAGCCAGTCACTGAGGGGTTTGTCTCGGAATATCACGGCATGTACGAGCAATACGGACCCGGTTGCCTGGCGACGTTCTCCGCGCGGACGGAACGGTCGGATGCCATGTTCCAGGTCATCGAGCCCGGCTATCACCGCGAGCACATCTACCTTGGAGCGTTGCCCATTGCGGCCGGCCTGCTTCAGGCTGTTGGCGCAGTGGTGCCCAACGTGATCGATGTTGCGGTCACAGAAGCGGGCGCGGGGCGGACGGACGTGGTGGTCCAGATCGACCAGCCCAGGCCTGGGCAGGCGCGCCGCGCAATGTTCGCGGTCTTCGCGGCGGTCAGCATCGTCAAACGGGTGACCGTCGTCGACGCCGACATCGAACCCTGGGATCCGGCGGCCGTGGAATGGGCCAGGGTCAACCGGATGAAGCTCGAGCGAGATATTTTGCTCGTTCCAGGGGCGGGCGCTGACCGCTCTGAGCCCATGGAAGCGGAGGGCATGGTGACGAAAATTGGATTCGACGCGACGGCCAGGCCGGCCGACAGGGCGGAGGGAACGCAAAGGGCGGCGCCGCCCGCTCGGGACCTCCAGGCCGCCCGGGCGTGGCTCTCAGAAAATCTGCCGGCGGATCAGCGCCTTTGGATGATGACCTAACATGACGGGCAAGCGGCGGATGATTGTCGCCCGGTCTGGACCTTCGGGATTGAGATGTCCGTTTCGATTTCGCGATCTCCTCATTCGTCTAATTGCTTTGGTCTAAATGTCCGGGCGGTGTTCCCATTCCCCTTAGAGAAACGTAGGAGGCAAACAATAAGATGCGCGATCAAGTTTTTGTGGGCGACATTGTCCTGCCCAATCGAATTATTGAGAACGGTTACGTTTTGGCGGCGGACGGCCTCGTGCAGCGGGTCGGGCAGGGCCCTGCTCCTGCGGGTGAACGGCAAGGCGGGAGCGGCATGCTCGTCCTTCCCGGCGCCATCGACTCTCAGGTTCATAGCCGCAGCCAGAAAGGTCAAGAGGACTTCATCTGGTCCACCAAAAGCGCCGCGGCGGGAGGTGTGACCACAATCGTCGACATGCCCTACGACGATGGCCAGCTCATCTGCACACCTGAACGGTTCCTGGACAAGGTCCACGAAGCGGCGGCTCAGGCCCGCGTCGATTTTGCGCTCTATGCGACGGCTGCTCCGGAAGATGGCGCCCGGCATATTGACGGGCTGGTGGACGCCGGCGCTGCGGCGTTCAAATTCTCAACCTTCGGGACCCATCCGCAGCGCTTTCCGCGCATTCCGCCGCAGACGCTCCACGCCTGTTTCGCCGCGATCGCCCGCCATGGCTTGATGGCGGGCGTTCACAACGAGGATGACGAAATGGTACGGGCGTTCGTCCGCCAAATCGAAGCAGAGGGGGCGACCGACTACGCAGCGCATGGTCGATCCCGGCCCCCCATTACTGAAGCGCTTGCCACAGCGCAGGTTTATGAGATCGGCGCATCGACCGGGTGCGCGGCGCACATAGTCCATTGTTCGATCTCTCGCGGCTATGACATTGCCGCAGCCTATCGCGGGCAAGGGTTCGAAGCGACCATCGAAGCCTGCATTCATTACCTCGTCCTGGACGAGGAAAACGACGTCAAACGACTAAAAGGACGCGGTAAAGTCAATCCGCCCATTCGACCGGCCGTGGAAAGAGAAGCCTTATGGCGCCATCTGGCAGCCGGTAATATCACCGTCGTCTCAACCGACCATGTCAGTTGGTCTTTGGACCGTAAAGACGATCCCAATATGCTGAAAAATGCTTCTGGACTTCCTGGTCTGGAGGTTTTGCTGCCTATGCTTCTAACCGGTCTGGACAAACGTGGTCTGCCGTTGACGCATGCGGCGCGCGTCTTGTCGAGCAATCCAGCTCATCTCTTCCGGCTCGGAGAACGCAAGGGCGCCCTGTCTCCCGGGCGCGATGCGGATGTCGTCCTCATGCGCCGCGACCCCTACCGCTACAACGGGGGAGCGAGCGGCGCCAATGTCGTGGATTGGACCCCGTACGAAGGCATGGAGATCGGCTTCCGACCAGAAGCCGTCTTTCTCCGCGGGACGTGCGTATCGAGCGGCGGCAAAGTCCACGCCGAACCCGGCCAAGGTGAATTTCTGCGTCCCTTGTCGCTCGCGGCCTAGTCGTGACGCGCGCACTCCCGGTCGTTGCCGACCGTCTTTGGTCGGATCTCATGGCTTTGGCGGACCTCACCGAGCCTGATAAACCTTTCACTCGACGGGCGTTTTCACCCCTGTTTCTGGAGGGCCGAAAGTTTCTGACCGATCGATTGCAAGCGGCCGGTCTGACGACCCGGGTCGATGCTGCGGGCAATCTAATCGGCAGGCTTGAAGGAGAGGAGCCGTTCGCCGCCGTGATCGCGCTCGGGTCCCATAGTGACACGGTTCAGCGGGGAGGGCGCTTTGACGGGATCGCCGGGGTCGTTGCGGCCTTGGAGGTAGCCAGGGTGCTGAAGGAGCGCGGCGAGCGTCTGCGGCACACGATCGAGGTCATTGACTGCTTGGCGGAGGAGCCGACTGACTTTGGCCTCTCTTGCGTTGGGAGCCGCGGCTTGAGCGGCGCCCTCGATCACCACATGCTGGCGATGACCAATCCCGCGGGGGAGCGGCTGGACGAGGCCATACGCGGGGTTGGCGGCGATCCCAATCACATAGCGGACGCGGTACGAAGCGACATCATCGCGTTCTTGGAGCTGCACATCGAGCAAGGCCCGGTTTTGGAAGCGACCGGCATCGATATCGGCATCGTGACCTCCATCGTTGGCATCCGTCGGATCGAGATCATCTTTGAAGGCCAGGCGGCGCACGCAGGAACGGCCCCGATGGACCTGCGGCACGACGCGGCCGTGCCCGCAGCCGCCACGCTTTTGGAGGTAAGGCGCGTCGCTGATGCATTAGCGCTCGAAGGGGGGGGGTACTTCGTCGCGACAATCGGCATTGTTCAGGTCGAACCGGGCAGCTCCAATGTTGTTCCACGACGCGCCCGTCTCGTCATCGACGCTCGCAGTTCGGATCCGGACACGATCAAGCGGTTCAGCAACCACATCGATGCATTCAGCGCCGCGGTCGCCGCCGATTTTCGCGTGGATAGAAGTCGGTTTCTGATCCTTTCTGATGGCGCGGCATCCGATTGTGATCCCAATCTCCGAGGCACTCTCATCCGAGCTTCAAATCAGCTGGGGTTGAGGCACGTCGACATAGCCAGCGGAGCCGGTCATGACGCGGCGTTCATGAGTCGCATTTGCCCTGCAGCCATGGTCTTCGTCCCCTGTCTCAAGGGCATGAGCCACACCCCCGATGAATGGGCTGACAAGTCGGCTATCGTCGGGGGGACGGCCGTTCTATTGGAGGCGGTACTGGAAATCGACCGCACGAACAATGCGCTCCCAGGCTGATATGCCGCCGGCCGGCCAGAACGGGATTTGGCATGACGGCTGGCGTTTCACGGTCGTCACGCGAGCGTTGCTCTTCAGCAAGCCCCTCCCTCAGCAGGGACACGAATTGTCGCTCGGGCTCCGTCAGACTGCGATCGCCTGAGTAAATCACAAACAGGCGCCGGACAACGGACGGCCCCACGATCGGATGAGCGGTCAATTCGCCGCTTTCGAGTTCGCGGCGGACTGCGGAGGGCGGCAAGACGGTGCAGATTGGCTGCTGCCGCAAAATCGCGATCAACATCGACAGGGCGTCGATCTCCATGCACGGGCGAAGCTCGATTCTTTGCGAGCGCGCCGCAGAATCCAACAGTTGGCGCAGACCAAATTGCGACGTCGGAAGCGCCAAAGGCAGTTTGGCTAGATTGGCGAAGTCGAATGGGCCGGGCGCCAGAGCATGGAAGTGCGGATTGGCAATCAGCGCGAGCTCTTCGGACGCGCCCAAGGGCAGCCGGGGAAGCTGCGGCGGTCCTGTCTCCACGATCGACAGCCCGACCTTCCCCCGTGAGACCCAATCTTGAAGTGTGCCATTGGGGGCTTCTTGCACGGTAATTCGGGTCTCTGGATGGCGAGCCTTCAACGCCATGAGCGCCTCGGCGATGCGGTTGATGAGCAGACCATGCTGGCTGACGGACGGGAGCACTCCGAGGACTAATCGCCGATCCTGTGTCGGGGAGGAGGACATCGCCCCGACTTTGATTTGGTGCAACCCATTCTCGAGCGCCTGCGACACCGGGGCGAAGCGCGCGCTATCAGGGGTTGGAGAAACGCCGCTATTTCGACGATCGAAAAGCCGGGCTCGTAGCGTGAGCTCGAGTTTGCGGAGTTGCTCGCTCAACGCAGGCTGCGCAACATTGGCAAGCCGGGCCGCAGCAGAGACGGACCTAAGCCTATGGGTAAGATTGAAGTACCGCACGCGGCGAGATGTGAGTTCCGGCGCGAACGAGGTCGTCCCTTCAGGCTCCGCCAAGGCGTGTCTGAGCCGGTCCAAAAAGCTCGTTGCGGCTCTGTTGGTTGGATCAACACGACCGATCAGGGTCGTGTTCAGAGCGGGATGGAGGGGCGTCGATGATGTATTGATGAGCCCCAGACGGTTGCTAAGGGTGCTCGCGGGAACGAGGAACGCCCCCTCAGGGTGCTCGCTCATCAGGCGGGGCAGAGAGCCTGGATGGTCTGATAGGAGGCGCACGCGAACGAAACCGCATCCGGCCACATGCGCCTCAACAGCTTCCGATAGCCCCCGCGAGACCGCCGGCACGTAGACGGTTCTCGAAGCGAGGTCAGGCGGGACCGCACTGTCGCCGGCCGTTCGATAAGCCAGCACCCAGCGGTCGCGCATGAGGGCCACCTCGTCCATCGCAAGATCAACCCCTGCCGGAACCATCTGAAGATTGATCTCCCCAGTCTTCAGGCCCACATCCTCCGGCCACCCTCCGTCAAAGGGAACGGGGTCATCGTCGATCCAGATCGGGTGAATCAGTAGCAGCGGCTCTTGCTTTTCCGTCTCAGCGATCGCACGCAAAAGGGCTTTGCTGACCCGGCCGATGGTGAATTTCAACCCGATGTTGATGCAGAGCACCGTGGGTTCATCCGGGCCTTGAAGCCGGCGGCGGACGTGGCGCTCCAGGAGCAATAAGGGGAGGCCCGCTCTGAAAAGCCAACGCCCGCTGGTGTGGGGGTAAAGTCCGGAGCCAGATCGCTTAAAAAGCGAACACCCGAGCTCCGTTTCGAGCGCCTTAAAGCTTGCACTGAGCGTCGAGGGCGCGACACAGAGATCTGTCGCTGCACGGGTGAGATTGTCATGCTCACACGCGACCACTAGGTGGCTAAGGTGACGAAGCTCAATCATGGCACATCTCGCAATGGGTGATACTCTACCGGTCCAAAGCCGGTGGCTTCGGATCACGGCTCGATCCCCCAATGTCCCATGTGAGCTAGAAACCAGCTCTGCCATCTTCAGAGTACAGGAAGTATTCAGTCGTGTCCCAAGTATCGAAATCTGACCCTGAGGCGGTCGAGACCGCCTCGGCACTCGCACTGCAGCAGGCCGCGGCGAAGCGGCCTGTGGGTCAGATGAGGTCCGACCGGGTGCCGCGACCCGTCCAGCGGTCCACCAAGCCACTCTCGAGATCAAACAAGTCCAGAACACGTCCTATCGAATGGTTGACCATGTCTTGGAGCGACGCGGGCTTCGCATAAAAGGCGGGTACGGGCGGAGCGATGATCGCGCCGATCTCGGATGCGGCCAGCATTGCCTTCAGATGCCCGGTGTGCAGCGGAGTCTCGCGTACCATGAGCACGAGGCGGCGACGTTCCTTCAAGCATACATCGGCTGCACGGGTCAGCAGGTTGGATGTGGTGCCGCTGGCAATGTCCGCGACGGTCCGGGCCGAGCATGGCGCCACGATCATGCCCATCGTCCGGAACGATCCAGAGGCGATGGCGGCGCCAATATCGCCGATCTTATAATTGACGTCGGCGCGCGCACGGATCGATTTGATGGGCTCGGACCATTCGTGCTCCACGGTCAATTCGGCCGGTTTGGTCACGACGAGGTGAGTCTCGATCTGCAGTCCGCGAAGCACTTCCAGCAACCGAACTGCATAGACGATACCGGTGGCGCCGGTGACTCCAACGATCATGCGCGGCCCTTCTTCTTTACGCACGGCCGCCATCTTCCCGCCACGAGGCGGTAACCTCGATAGTCATTTTTCCAAGATATTCCATATCGGATTGGGCCGCGCCGGCGGCCGTGGCGGCGAACGCACGGGTCGCATTCTACACGGTTGAGTTGCCGGCTGGCGCGTCACGATTTATACCACCGGAGACATGGGTACCTGAGGGCGCGCGCCGACCCCCTGGGGCTCTCACGCCGCCGTATTGCCGCCGTCGACCAGCCAGGCCGCGCCGGTGACGTAGCTCGCGGCATCGGACGCGAGGAAGGCAACCACCTTGGCGACCTCGGCCGGCTGCCCGATTCTTCCCAAGGCAAAAGCCGCACCCTTGCGGGCCAGGCCGGCGGCGATCCCCTCGCCGCGCGTTTGAATGCCCTCCAGCAACATCGGCGTCTCGACATCGCCGGGGCACACGGCATTGATGCGCACACCCTGCGGTCCGTGATCCAACGCCATGGCCTTGGTGAGCTGCAGCACCGCCCCCTTTGAAGCACAGTAGACTGCCTCGCCCTGGCCGGCGACCACCGCAAAGTCGGACGCGATGTTGACGATGCTGCCCTTGCGGGCAGCCACCATGTGCTTCAGGGCCGCGCGCGAGCAGCGCATGAGCGCCGTCACGTTCACTTCCATCACGCGCGCCCAATCATCGTCACTGGTCTCCAGAATACTGCCGCGATGGGTGATCCCGGCGTTGTTGATGAGGATGTCCAGGGCGCCGAAGGCCGCCAATGTCTCGGCAATCAAGCGATCGGGAAAAGCGGGATCGGCGATGTCGCCCGCGGTGAAACGGGCCCCCAATTCGTCCGCGAGCGCCGCACCGGCGGCCTGATTGCGGCCCGTCAGCATCAATTGCGCGCCCGCCGCCGCGATCTCGCGCGCGATGGCACGACCGATGCCCGATGTCGCACCGGTCACCAACGCAATTTTCCCTTTCAGTTCCCACATAGTCGCTCCCACACACTCTCCGCGCACCAGGAAGCACGTTTCCGCGGAAACGCGCATTTAATGGTGGCGCTCCTAGCGAAGACTCAGCGACCGTTGTGGTCGCTTTGGCCTGCCTCTCGATCGATGCTGGCGGACCGCGACTGGAGCCAGCGCATATTCCGCGGCAGCTTCCGATACTCCGGGCTTGAACGGATTTCGGACCGTCACCCCACCGTACACCGCTCCGTCCTGCAAATCCTCGCTCAACAGCAGCGGGCAGTTCTGCGCCTGCGCGGCGCCGACAATGAGGCTGTCCCACCACGCCAAACGATAGCGCCGCTCGATTTCCCGGGATCGCGTCAACACATCGATATCGATTGCCTGCGGATTCCATTGGAAAAGGCTGTGCACG
>Ga0137358_10001680_pt1 | contig 12164 bp, 11 predicted proteins | sample Mad1_20_16metaG_FD_105551 | JGI IMG/M metagenome (GOLD analysis project Ga0137358, IMG submission 105551) | Vadose zone soil microbial communities from Angelo Coast Range Reserve, California, USA - Mad1_20_16 metaG | ecosystem: Environmental > Terrestrial > Soil > Vadose zone | place: USA... | reverse complement strand
TGGTGTTGAACATCAGATTCTTGCCAACGTAGCCGCTGGAGTTGGCGAGGCCGTTGGGAAATTTATTGGAAGCGGAAAGCAAGAGCAGGCGCGGCGTTTCCGCCCCGTTGGCGGAGAGAATGACGGCTTTGGCGCGCTGCAGGTGCACATTTTTCTTTTCGTCGAAATACACGGCTCCGGTCGCGCGGCCGCGCTCGTCAACTTCGATTTTGTGTACGTAGCTGTTGGGACGAATCTCGCATTTGCCGGAACGTTCCGCGAGCGGAATCATGCTGGCCAGCGAACTGGACTTGGCGCCAACTTCGCAGCCGAAAGCCAAACAGAAACCGCAATTGATGCATGCGCTGCGGCCGGCGCGTGGCTGCGAAAGAATGGCCATCGGCGCAGGAAATGGATTCCATCCGAGCTTGCGCGCGGCTCGTTCAAAAATAACGCCGTTGGATTTCACCGGCAGCGGCGGCATGGGATACGGCTTGGAACGCGGCGGATCGAACGGGCTGGCGCCGGCCAGTCCCGATACGCCAACTTCCCATTCAACCTTGGTGTAGTAGGGTTCAAGATCGGCATAAGAAATGGGCCAGTCGGTGAGAGTGGAGCCGGCAACTACGCCGATTTTGCTGCGTTCCTTGAAATCGATTTCATGGAAACGCCAGAAATTCGCGGTGAAATGATTGCTAGTGCCGCCGACGGCGCGGCCGTAAACCAGAGCGCGCTGCGGCTTGGCTTTATCCTGCGGCGTTTTGCGGAAAGTGTTGGGCTGCAGCTTTGGATGATTGGTGAGTTGGTCTTCCTGCAGAACTTTTATTTCGTCGTGCGAGAAATCTTTTTCGTGCAGGTAGGGACCTTGTTCGAGCACTACGACGCTGAAGCCGTTGGTGGAAAGTTCCTTGGCCAGAATGCCGCCAGCGGCGCCGGAACCGACAATGACGAAATCGACGGCGTCGGAAGTTTTGTATTTGGGTTGATCGATTTTCATTTCTGGTCCGCGTCTTTCGTTGCCGCATCCTTCGACGATGCCGTAACGGAGCTAGCCCGATGCCAGCCGGGATAGTCCCGGTCAATGGCGCTGAATGGCGGCTGGAAACTGTGGCCGGGTTCGCGGCCGATCACCGCCCAGCCGACGCCGCCCCGATTGCCTCTGCGATCGGCTTCCGGGTCGATCAGAAAACCGGCGATGGTGTGTATGCGAAGAATTTCGAAGAGCGGCTGGGCAGTGGCGCTTGGACGAAAGTTGCCACGCGGACGGCGAGGCGGGTTCTTTGCGCCGGCTTCGTCGAGTGACGCAAGAACAGTCTCCTGCTGCTCGGACGTTGCCGCCGAAAAAGAAGCGGCTTCGGGGAAAAGTTCGTGTACGCGTTTTTGAATTTCAGGAAGGCCTTCGCGATACGTTTTCTGATCGTTGATCGAGAAGGTGACAAGGGCGCGATCGATGAAATAAACCACCCCGGCTTCGCGTGCGCCGGGTGTGCCGTCGCTGGGAATGATGCAGGACGCAAGTGCTTCAATTTCCTTGGCTTCGGTGGGGGTGAAAAATTCCCACTTCTGATCCTCGGGGAATAGCGCGATATGGTGAGCGTGCTCCGCGGCTGCGACGACGGCGGGCCAGTGGGCGGCGGTCCAGGTTGTGCCGAGTGCGGCGATGCCATGAGACAAAAATCTTCTACGGTCGAGTTCGGTGGTCAAGAGTGTTTGCCTATCTTTCTTTTTTGGACTGTAGTTCTTGCTCGCGAGAACGTCAATGCAAAAGAAACGATAGAACAAAACACCGGCACAGATAAGGACTTCCAAATTGGACCGTGAAATCGCAGGTTTGCGGATGGCCGCATTGCTGCGTTACGATAGCACCTGCGCGTGTTCTTAGAGAACACGCCCATCCCACCAAAAATGGCGACTCTCACTGGAGCAATAGGTACCGGCAGCAAGTGGCTGCTGGACAAAATCGTGGGCGCAATCGCGGCTACCGGAATCAATCCCAATTTCTTGACGTTTCTTGGCCTGGTGGTGAATTTCGGCGCGGCCGCGAGTTTTGCGGTTGGGAAATTCTTCCTGGGCGCGACGATTATTTTTTTCGCGGGATTTCTGGACATGCTGGATGGGCAGGTGGCGCGGCGGCAGAATCGCGTCACGGCTTTTGGCGCGTTTTACGATTCAACATTGGATCGCTACGCGGACATGGCGTTATACATGGGATTGCTGGTGTATTACTCAGTAAGCGGAAGAACGCCGTACGTGGTGCTAGCGGCGGTGGCGACGGCTGGATCGGTGATGGTGAGTTACGCTCGCGCTCGCGCGGAATCGCTGATACCGCTGTGCAAAGTGGGATTCATGGAACGGCCGGAACGGCTGGTGCTGCTGATTATTGGCGGAGTTTTTAATCGCATGGCGCCGGTGTTGTGGGTAATCGCGGTGGTTTCGACTATTACCGTAATTCATCGCATTGTCTTTACATGGCAGGAAACACGCGCTGGCCGCACCCTCCCGGGAATCCGCGTCAGTTTGTAGTTTCTGTTTCCGCGGAATTGAACTTTTCTTTGGTAGTATTTTTCAGTGACTCTTCCACCGGTTTCCGCACCAAATCCCTAACCCGCGCACGCAGTTCTGGAACATCCTCTTTGGTCATGCCGGCAGTGTCGATGGTTTCGTGCAAGTGCACGGTGATGGTGGCGGGCGAGAACATCCAGTGGCCGGTGCGGTGATGCTGGAATGAGCCGACAATGCTGACGGGCACGATGGGAATTTCCAGTTGCTGCGCGACGCGGAACGCGCCGTCTTGAAATTCATCCACACGACCGTCGCGAGTGCGCTTCGCTTCCGGAAAAACGATCAGGCTGATGCCGGCTTTGATGGCGTCGCGCGTAAGTCGCCACATTCGTCTTAAATCGGATGGCCGACGGACGTCGGGCACCGGAACGTTACCGAAACGGTTCATCAGCCAACCGTAAACCGGAATGTTGAAATGCGATTCGAGTTCCCATCCTCGAACGAATTGCGGTATCGCGCAATACAGCGCGAAGGGATCGAAAAGATTTACGTGGTTGGAGATGAAAAAGCTGGTTTTCTGCGGGTCGAATCCGGGTGAGCGGACAACGCGGATTTTTGCACCCGCGAAAAAAATAATGCGGCGGCAAAACGTGCGCTGTAGCCAATCGTGTTTCTTGGGATCGAGAAAAATGGCAAGTACGATCAGGATCGGAACGGCAATTGCAAAGTGGAGGAGACTCAGGAACCAGAGCAGTGCGCTGCGCAGGACATACCAGGCCCGCTTCATATATAGATATCCACGGCGGACGGAATGACGTCGAGAGATTTGCACTCCAGTGAAAAGATCTCGCCGTCGATCAAAACATCAACTGGTACGGGAATTTTGAATTCGACATGTTTCACTGCTTTTCGCGAAGCGAGTGGATGGTTAAGGTGAGTGCCGTCGTAGAGTCTCGGCAACATGCGAAGAAGGCCGAGGCGGCCGATCGGTCCCCAGCGAACGAATTCGATGAGGCCGTCGGAGGTATCGGCGCGAGGAGCAATAAGCATGGTGCCGCCGGTGTACTTGCTGTTGTTGAAGGTGAGAAAAAGGCTGCGCCGCGTGTCCCATTCTGATTCGTCGTCGGAGCGCAAGACGAATGCGCGGCGCTTCAGTTGAACTACACCGACGAGCACGCCGAATAAGTAACCGAGATGGCCCAGTGGCTTGAAGACGGGATTGGTAAGAGCGCCGACGTTAGCGGTAAAACCAACGCTAAGAATGTTGAAGGAATAAATTTCGCCGGAGGCGTGAGTGAGCCGGATCAAATCGACCGGGCGAGTGCGTTTGGCGATAAGCGCGTCGAGGGAGGCTTCGACGCCTTTGTCTGTGAAATCGCGCAAGAAAGAATTTCCGGTTCCCAGCGGGAGAAAACCCAGGGAAATTCGTTCGGTTGAAGGATTACCTGCAAAAACACCGTTCAGAATTTCGTGCGCGGTGCCGTCGCCGCCGACGGCTAGAAATTTTCTATAGCCTTGCGCGTAGGATTCGCGCGCGAGCTGCACGCCGTGGCCTGGGCAGGTAGAAGCGATTACGTCGATGTGTAGGCCTTTTTCGCGCAGGCGTGCGAGGGCGGGGCCGGCGAGTCTGGCGGATTTGCCGCCGCCAGCAGCGGGATTGACGATGGCGAAGAAACGGTCTTTTGCCGGGGCCATGGGGACTAGTGCCGTTCCAACTTTCCGCTCCTAATTTCCGTGAGCCAAGAAGTGCGGCGCTGCTTAAGATAGCGGCCACCTCTCCTCGATTTCAAATATCGCTCGCGCCGCTGCGCGTCGTAAGCACTCCAGGACGCTTCATAATAGACCAATCGGAGAGGGCACCTATAGGCCGTTGAATGCACTCTCCCGGCATCGTGCTCTTTTACGCGTTGCCTCAAGTCGCGCGTACTGCCGATATAGAAGTTTCCAGCTCGCTCGCTTACTAGGACGTAGCAGTAGTTCATCAAAAAACTCCAACCATTACACTGGCAAGTTGGAACGGCACTAGAGCGGGAGTATAACGCGGTCGCGGTCGAGTTTGCTGAGGCCTTCGGCGAGTTCGTTACGTTTGATTTTCAGGGACGCGGTGCGCGGAAAGTCTTCGTTGTGGACCACGAGACCGTGAATACGTTTGTAGTTTAGCAGGCGATTGTTGCGCTGGATGATTTCTTGTTTGAGTTGCTCTGTGAGTGACTGATTATTTTCCAGGTGAATGACGATTATAAGTTGTTCGCCGACCATCGAACGCCTGGGCCAGATGTAATTTGCCGCAAAGACGCAGAATTCTTTTACATCCTTTCCTGGCAGGCTTTCGAACGCGGCTTCAATGTCTTCCGGGTAGATGTTCTTTCCTTCTTCGGTGACGATCATATTTTTTTTGCGGCCGCTGAGGTGGAGATGGCCTTGCGCGTCGAACTTGCCGAGGTCGCCGGTGCGTAGCCAGCCGTCCACGATGGTTGCGGCGGTTAGTTCCGGTTCATTGAGGTAGCCGGACATTACGGTTTTGCTGCGAACGTAAACTTCGCCAACGCCGTCGGGGCCGGGATCGGCGATTTTTAGTTCCATGCCGGGAAGCGGCTTGCCTACAGTGTCGGCGCGAAACGGTTTTAGATCGTTCACAGTGATGGCGGTGCCGGCTTCGGTGAGGCCGTAACCGTTGGCGACAGGGATGCCGAGGTCGTAAAAAAATTGCAGGGTTTGCGGTTCGGTAAAAGCGCCGCCTACGATAATAGCTCGGAGTTGGCCTCCGAACGCGGAGTGGACTTGCTTTAGCAAGCGGCGGCTTAGCCAGACGCGCGGATGGCTTTTGGTTAGCGATTTATTGACGGCAATGAGCGCATTGAAAACTTTTCGTTCGCCCGGTGGCAGTTCGGCCAATTTTCCTTCCAGACCCTTTTGGAGATTTTTCAGAACGAGCGGGACGAGGCTGACGTAAGTAATCTTGTAACGGGTGAAGGCTTCGCGGACAAATTCGGGACGAAGTGTGCGCAAATGCACGACGCAGGCTCCGCATGTGAATGGGCCAAAAAAGCCGACCATAAAATCGATGGCGTGATTGGTTGGAAGGATGCTGAGGTAGCGCACGCCTGGCCAGAAGGGATAGAGAGAAGTGAGCGCGACGCACTGTTCGAGATAGTTTTCGTGGGTCATCATGCAGCCTTTGGGGCGACCGCCGGTTCCGGAAGAATAGACGATGGAGGCGATGTCTTTGCGTTCGCGGGGCGCGAACGTCGGAGTTGCGTCGTTGCGGAATTCTTCCCAGCGTTGGGCGTCGGAGAGATCGGCGTTGGGCGGCGCTTCGGTAACGAAAACGTTCTGGAGATTTGTAGTGACGGCGCGACCCGCAGACGTACAGAGCTGACGCCAAATCGGGTATTCGGTGACGAGAATTTTTGCGTTGGAGTGTTGCAGTAACTGCCATTGTTCGGCGGGCGTTAGTTTGTAATCGAGCGGAACGAGGACGCCACCGGAATAAAAAATGGCAAACGCCGAGATTAGCCACTTGGACTGATTGGTCATGATGATGCTGGCGCGGTCGCCGGCTGCGAATGCCGCGTCCTGCATTGCTCTCGCGAGTGGTAGTGCGCGTGCGTTAAATTCGCGATAGCTGATGCGTTCCTTCTCGCGTTCGCGATCGGCTTCGATAAGACAGACTTCGTCGGCGAAACGCTCCATAGCGTCTTTCAGAGCGGCTCCGATGGAAGAATACTTTGCGAGGTCGAGCATTACAGGCGGGATTGGATGCGCTCGGCTAGAGTTTTGAAGTCGCTAACGCCTTGGACTTCGTAGTCGGGGAGTTCGATGTTGAAATGATTTTCAATTCGGGAGAGGAGTTCGAGAGTTTGTAGGCTGTCAATGCCGAGCTTCTTGAAGAAGTCGTCATCGGGCGCGAGGGTGCCGGGAGCTAGTTTGAAGTGAGTGGTGGCGAGATTCAGCACCTCCAGGGTGGTTTGTTCAAGCGTAGGCATAACATTGCTAATTTAGCATTCTACCGGACGGAAGAAAAACTCGACCCGGCCTCCGACGGTGCGTCCGCGTTCGTGCAACTGGGAACCACGTCGTATCCGAGATAGTAATATTCATGCCAGCGAAGGGGGCTCTTTAGGGGTTCGCCATGCCACACCGTCAGGTGTAAGCCTTCCATGCTGGTACACACCCGGAAAGAATCGGGTACGCCGCTTTTCTCGAGGTCGCCGCGAACCAAGCCATCAAGAATGCGAAACGGCCCTTTGAATTTTGTAATGCCGATTCCGACTTCACCTGCTTGGATTCGACCTTGTACAAGTTCTATCGAATAGGTGCTGGCGTTCGGATCTTCATCGGGATCTCGCGAGCAGCGACTCGCGAGCTTTGCACGGACCTGAGAAAGGAAGTAACTCTGAGGATTCTGTAATCGCACGATAGCGATATCATCGCCCGATTGCAGAGTCGAAGTTGGAATTGTGAGACAGCCCGTGTCTCCTTCCGATACTTCGACTATGCCTACGCGATCGAGGTAAACGAATTTCTCTTCGGGCAAACCTCTAGGTATCAAAAGTACGAGCGCAATAGCACATGTTCGAAAGAAAATACTTAACATTTCAGAACCTCATGGTTGATAGGGCATGGGGCCAGTGTTTTCTACGAATTTTTTTAGGCCGGCCATTACGGCGGGGCGGGTGAAGAGCTCGCAGAAGATTGTGATTTCCTGGCGGAGTTCTTCGCGGGGGATGGGCTTAATGAATTTTTTTGCGGCGATGCGGGTAGCAGAGTCGAATTTAGTGATTTGGGCCGCAGTGGATTTGGCTAGCTTGAGGGATTCGCCTTCGGCGGCTAGTTGAGCTACCAGGCCGACGGATTGGGCGCGGGTGGCGTTCACGCTGCGGCCAGTAAGCAGGAGATCGCGGACGAAGCCATTGCCCAGATCGCGTTTTAGGCGGGGAATGCCACCGAAGCCGGGGATCAGACCGAGACGGAGTTCGGGGAATGCGAAGCGGGCCATTTTGTCGGCGATGATCACGTCGCAGACGAGAGCAAGTTCCAGTCCGCCGCCGAAGCAGACGCCGTGGACGGCAGCGATGGTGACGAATGGGGCTTCGTCGAGCCAGTTTAAGGCAGCGTGGATGCGTTCGAGGAATTCGCGGATGCCTGCGCTGCGATCCTTTTCATTTAGAGAGACGGCGCCGTTGTACAGTTGGCGCAGATCGGCTCCTGCGGAGAAGCCGGATTTTTGCGCGCTGGAGATAATGCAGGCGGAGGTTTCGGCGGCGAGATTTTTTGCGGCTGCGACCAGCTTCTCGAGTTCGCCGAGCATGGCGGTGCCGATTTCGTTGGCTGGCGCGCGGTCTAGCGTCAATTCGAGCACACCTTCTCGCCATTCCCAGCGCAGCGCTTCACCCTTGAAGGATTTCATACGGAGGCCTTTCGCTCGTACATTAAATTAATCTCGGCATCATAGCGTTTTGCGATAGCGTCGCGCTTGATTTTGCCCATGGCGGTCAGCAGGCCGCTTTCCGGCGTGAAGGTGTCGGCCAGAATTCTGAAATTGCGAATCTGGCGGTAATGCGGGAGATCGGGATTGATTGTGTCGATGGCGGTTTGCACGGCACTTGATTCGACTTTCCCGGTTACGAGCATGCAGACGTAGCTACGCGCGTTGCCAACCAAAATAATTTGCTGCGCCACGGGCAGAAGCTGCGCGAGTTTGTCTTCGATGGGTTCGGGGGCGAATTTGTGGCCAGTGTTCAGCACGAGAAGATTTTTAATGCGGCCGATGATGCGCCAGTTGCCGCGCGCATTGACTTCGCCTTGATCGCCGGTGTGAAACCAGCCGTCGCGAAGGACTTTTGCGGTTTCTTCGGGTCGATTCCAGTAGCCGGAGAAAATATTCGGCCCGCGGACGATGATTTCATCGTTGTCGGCGAGCTGCATTTCGATTCCGGAGATTGCAGGGCCGACGTAGCCGGGCTCGACAGGAACGCGGGGATCGTCGAGGGTGCAGAGCGCAGTGGTTTCGGTTAAGCCATAGGCTTGCAGAACGGGAATGCCTAACATCAAGAAAAATTGCTGCGTTTCGGGAGCGAGAGGCGCGGAGCCGCAAATGAGTGCGCGAAGATTGGGGCCGAAGCGGCTTTTTACTTTTGCGAAGATTAATTTGCGGCCGAGTGCGAGCCAGAGTAGATCGAAGGACTTGCCGCGGCCAACGTGTTGGCGCAGCCAGGCTTCGCGTGCGCGGGAATAGAGTGCGCGAATTGGAGCGGCCTGCTTGGCGATATTGTCTTCGACGCCGCGTTTGACGCGTTCAAGGAGCGTGGGCACGTTCAGGAAATAGTGCGGCGCGGAGGCGCGAATTTCATCAGCGAGTTTGGTGAGGTCGGTGGAAAGCGTGAGGACGGCTTCGCGGGCGAAGGCTGAAAGCATCAGCATCCAGGATGCCGCGAAATTCATTGGGGCGTACAGGAAGATGCGGTCGGGCTCGGGAACCTTTCCCATCAATTGGTCAAGGCGCTCGGTGGTGCAGCCGGTCATGTGATTCAAGTTCCCGACGGTGAGGCAGACGCCTTTGGGTTCGCCGGAAGTTCCCGAAGTGCAAATGATGGTTAGCAATTCATCGTCGGCGCGCTGGCGAATGGGAGAGAGTGCGGGCTTCTGCTGATTTGCGGAGAAAATTTCAGAAAGTAAAACTTGCTGAGGCAAATCGGGCCAGGCGTTGGCGAGAGCATCGGCAAGTTCCTGATCGCCGGTAAGGACGAGGCGCGGCTGGCAGTCCTTCAACATGGCCACGAGTTCAGCGGGCGTCTGGCGATAGTAGAGAGGAACGACCACGATGCCTCCGGCCATCAGCGCGAGGTCAATGGCGATCCAGTGGATGGAATTTGCGGCGATGAGGCCGCAGCGTTCGCCGGGTTGAATTCCGGTCGAGCGCAACCAATTTCGCGCATTTTCGACGAGACCCAGGAGTTCCGCGCCGGTCTTTGAGACGAATTCCTGGCCGTGAACTTCGCGCAGGACCACGCGGTCTGCCGAGCGCTGTAAATTTTCAAAAATGTTCTGCAGAAAATTCGCCATGAAGATTATTTCGATGCGGCCATGGCGGCTTCGGAGACATCGTACGTTTCGGCGAGGCGAACCAGATTTTCGCTGAGCGGCGGAAGATATTCTTCCCAGGAGCGTACGCCGCCGCGCAAAGGAAATTCAGGATACTGGCGGCGCATCAGGTCTTCAAAAATTACGCCCATGCGCGCCATAACTTTTAAATTGCGGACCACGGTATCGCCGATTCCCTGGCGGATGGAATCGGATTCGGCGACCAGCGTTTCCATCATCTGCAACATTTTGGGACCGAGATCGGGATCGTCGACGGTGACGCAAAGATGATTCTGGCCGCGTTCGCGCATCAAGTTGCGGATGCGTTCGTCCATGGTGACGCCGGCAGAAGCGACGAGGCTGGGCATGCAGGTGACGATACCGTGGTAGCGGGAAGAAACCATGTACGAAGCCTGACGAAGGATGGAAACGAGCTGGTACATATCGAAATCGTCGGAGGTGAAAATCGGGAGGCCGGGAATTCGCTCGGAGATGGCGCGGCAGGCGACGGCGTCGAGGCGCTCGGTGGCGGCGAGCACGGTGAACACTTTGTGCTCTTGTTGAAACGCGCGAGTTGATGTGACGAAGCCGTCGATGTAGTGCTTGAACTTGCGATCAGATTCCGCGCCGGATGCGTGGAAATAAACGGTGCGGTACTGGCTTTCTTTGTAAGCACCGGTGGTGACACGCGCGAGATATTTTGCGATGGACGCTTTTACGGGCCAGACGAACGGGTGAATCGGACAGAGGATGAGCACGGGACTTTTTTCGTCCCAGCCAGCGTCGCGCAAGGCTTTGCGGCCGTAGGCGTCGGGATGCGGTTCGAACGTCCATGCAGTGTCGGTGCCGAGTTCAGTGGAGATGCCGAGCTTGCCGAGCACGGTTTGCGACTCAGGATTGCGCGTGATGACCAGCGAATCGTGGACGAAGCGAGCGCACATGTCCGAGATGAGTTTGTCCATGTGACCTGCTTCAGCGCCGTAGCCGATGGACAATTTATTTTCGGAGGAGGCGAAGCCGAGCGAGCCGATCATCATGGTGGTGAGCGCGTTGGCGAATTTGCTTTTGAACATCGAGCCCTCGCAAGCGACGACACCGTGATTTTTGCGGGTTTCGCGATAGAGGAATGGCGGAAAGACGTCGGGAAGGAAAACCTGTTTAGTGCCTTCAAAGTAGCCCTTGGTGCGGTCGAAATTCTGCGTCATGACACTGAAATCTACGTTTTCCGCGCCGAGTACGTGGCGGATTTGGCGGAGCATTTCGTTAACGCGCACGTCGGAGCCAGTGTTGCGCGTGCCGTTGTAGCCGGCGAAGAGAAGTTTCAGTTTTTCGCCGGGCTGCCAGCCCGTGCCGCCGCCCATCATCCATTTTAGGCGGCTTATTTCGATGAGAATGCTGACCCAGGCGACGAGAAGAAAATCGGTCATGTGCGCGCTGCTCCGCTCACGGTTGGCACGCTGGCATTTTGTAATGGCCAGGGCTTCGCGGGGTAGTGAAATTTATTTTCGCGGCCGAATTTCAGAAGCGGTTGTGCGTAGAAAGAGAATTTTGCGGGAGTTTCACCGCCGAGTTCTTCTACGACGCGGGAATTATCGAAGACGGTATTCCAGACGAGGTATGGCCAGAAAACCTTCAGGAGCGAGGCGCCGCGTCCGAGACTATTTTTTTTGTGAGAGAGCCAGTTGACGGTACCGGAGAATGTGCCGCCGAGCGAGGGCAGATACTTTGGATGAGAGCCACCGGCCTGCGCGAGAGCGTCGGTGAGCTCGCGGTAGGTTTGCGAGCCAGTGCCCGAGGACAAGTGATAACGCGGATACACGGGCGAATTTTTTTGGTGAATGGCGACGATGGCTTTGCCCACGTAGTCGGCGGGAACGATGTCAATACGATCGGTGGGCTTAAAAGGAAGGATAGGCAGGCTGGCGAGAACGCTGAAGGCCTGCACCATGTCAAATTGCGTGGTTTCGGGGCGGCGGCTATCGCCGAGCACGATGGCGGGACGAAAAATCGTGCGCGGAACATCGGGGAGCAACTGGTGCACCATGTGCTCGCAGAATTTTTTTGTGCGTGCGTAGGGATCGTAGTCGGAGCGCGCCCAGTCGATGGCAGTGTCCTCCTGGACGACTTCGTCCTGGCGAGTTCCCGCTACCGCGACCGTTGAGACGTGCGAAAAACGGCGAAGACCATGATGATCCTGCGCGCGGCGAGCAACTTGGATGACTTCGAGCGTGCCGCGCAGGTTTACGTTGAGGCACTGCTTTTCCGATTTGCGATTGAGTGAAGCGGCGCAGTGGATCAGCGAGTCTGTGGATTCGACGAGCGAATGATATTCATCATCGGAGAGACCAAATTGCTGGTCCGTCAGGTCGCCGAGAAAGATTCGCGCGCGCGACGCGATGTGTTCCTGAAATTCCGGGAAGTCCATGTGCAGTTGCAACGATTGCCAGAGACGTTCGCGCGCTTCCTGTTGGGTTTTTGCGCGGACGAGTAGATTGAGCCTGTCGCTGTGGCGATCCAGCAGAATAGAGGCGATATGTGCGCCGATATAGCCGGTAGAACCGGTCAGGAAGATGGCCATGGAATCAGGAATGGGTCCCAGT
>Ga0137358_10001678_pt1 | contig 12169 bp, 10 predicted proteins | sample Mad1_20_16metaG_FD_105551 | JGI IMG/M metagenome (GOLD analysis project Ga0137358, IMG submission 105551) | Vadose zone soil microbial communities from Angelo Coast Range Reserve, California, USA - Mad1_20_16 metaG | ecosystem: Environmental > Terrestrial > Soil > Vadose zone | place: USA... | reverse complement strand
GCCAACCCTTCGGGACCGGGCAGATTTCCCCTCATGCGGCGTTGTCGCCTCCTCATTGGGTCTCGACCCAACCTCGTCGGCTCCGCCTTGCCTGAGGGGAAATCTGCCGCGGTCGCGGCCACGCGAAATGCTCACGCAGGCTCCTAGCCGCAGGTTATTTCACCACCGCACGAAAGCGCGCGAAGGCTACGGATTTGGATTTCAGTGTATTTTTCAATTTCCATCGAATATGAGTGTATTCGCCCGGTTTCGCCGGACGAGAATGTCCAGCCTCGCTCACGCGCAGGTTCTGAGGCAGGTCGAAGAAATGCCCGCCATTGACCGAATAGCGCACCTCCGCACCGGGACCAGTCGCTGAGTCCGCAACGTACATCATATGGGAAGGCACCGCGTACGTGACGATGGGATCGCGCACCGCCGTGCGGCCGGAATTCCGGATCTCAAGCGTGTAGATCACTTGGTCGCCGGGCACCACACGATCGGCCGGCGCAAGCTTGACGATGTCGCGGCCATCCTGCACCGCCCGGGTTTCGACCTCGGCAACCGCTTTGATCACCAGCGCTTCAGAGGTGGCTTGACCACTCGCGCTGTACACCAGCCCTAAGCCGCATAGCGCCGCACCGACCACTCGGATTCCGATTCGTCGCGGCATCAAAATCACTTCATGTTTCATGTTTAAAATTAACAATATACAGATGCAATCCATAAATAACTTTAGACACCGCGGCATGGCCGTCATGCGCAACCGCTTTGTTTGAATCTGAAGTTGGCTACGGCGCCATCCATCTGTCATCCTCTTTAGTCTAGTATAGGCGACACTCGGGGATTCTCATGGCTACGGCACCACATCACCTCACGTCTCTCGCCTCGATGAACCGCGACGTGGCAAACTGGGTTGACGAGGTGGCTCGGCTCACGACGCCGGATCGCATCTATTGGTGCGACGGCAGTGAGTCCGAGTTTCAGATGCTGGAGCGTGAGTTGGTGGCTAAGAAGGAATTGCTGCCGCTCAATCAAAGCGAGTTTCCCGGTTGTTATCTGTACCGCTCCAATCCGTCCGACGTGGCGCGTGTGGAGCATCTCACGTTCGTTTGCACCGAGGATGAAGAAGACGCCGGGCCCAACAACAATTGGATGGCCCCGGAAGACGCTCATCAAAAGATGGATGCGCTGTTCGCCGGATGCATGAAGGGACGAACGCTGTACGTCGTGCCCTACTGCATGGGGCCCATCGATTCGCCGTTTTCCCGCTGCGGGGTCGAGATCACCGACAGCGCCTATGTGGTGCTCAACATGCAGCTGATGACCCGCATGGGCGTTGCGGCGCTCGAGCGCATCACGGATGACGGCTCGTTTGTGAAGGGGCTGCACTCCACCGGCGATTTGAATCCCGACCGTCGCTTCATCATGCACTTTCCGGAAGAACTCGCGATCAAGAGCTTCGGATCGGGCTATGGCGGCAATGCGCTCCTGGGCAAGAAGTGCCACGCGCTGCGCATCGCCAGCTGGCAGGCACGCACCGAAGGGTGGCTCGCGGAGCACATGCTGATCGTCGGCATCGAGAATCCTGAAGGTGAGATCCACTATCTCGCCTGCGCCTTTCCCTCGGCTTGCGGCAAGACGAACCTGGCCATGCTGATTCCGCCCGCCGCGTACCGGGGCTGGAAGGTATGGACGGTGGGCGACGACATAGCCTGGCTGCACCCGGGGAAAGACGGCCGGCTCTATGCGATAAATCCCGAGTCGGGCTATTTCGGGGTGGTTCCCGGCACCAACCCGAAGACCAACCGGAACGCGTACGAGACCATCCGCAAGGACACGATTTTTACGAATGTGGGAGTGACCGCGGATAATCAACCCTGGTGGGAGGGACTTTCCGAGGGCACGCCGGTGACCGATTGGCAAGGTCGGCCGTACCATCCGGCGAACGGCCCCGCGGCGCAGCCCAATTCCCGCTTCACCGTCTCCGCCAAGCTGAATCCCGCCTACTCGAAGATGGCCGACGCACCCGGCGGCGTGCCCATATCGGCCATCGTATTCGGCGGACGCCGCCGCACGCTGGCGCCTCTGGTATTTCAGGCGCGAAATTGGCTGCACGGCGTCCTGGTGGGCGCGGGCGTCGCATCCGAGACCACCGCCGCCATTACCGGGAAGGTCGGCGTTCTACGCCGCGATCCGATGGCGATGAAACCCTTCGCGGGATACAACTTCGGGGATTACTGGTCGCACTGGATCGATGTCGGCACGAAGCTCAAGTCGCCGCCGCAAATCTTCCACGTCAATTGGTTCCGCCAGGACGCCGCCGGCAAGTTCCTATGGCCGGGCTTCGGCGACAACCTGCGGGTACTGCGATGGATGATCGATCGTTGCAAGGGCGCCGCCAAAGCGCGCGACACGGCCATCGGTCAACTACCGCTCCCGCAAGACCTGGACACGCGGGGCTTGGAACTTGCGCCCGGCGCGCTCGAGGAATTGCTGGCGGTGGATCCGGCCTTGTGGCGCGCGGAATTCGGGGGGATTGCCGAATATTTCGCTGAATTCGGCACTCGCATCCCGCGGGAGCTCGCGACCGAGCTCAACGATTCGCTCACGCGGGTCACCGCGGCCGCTTCCGAATAGCCGAGCCGCTCGCGAGCGGCCGCTCGAGCACGACTACTCTTCGCAGGTGTACCGAATGACCTGCGACGAGTTGCTATCCGGTGCTTTCCCGAGCCCGATCAGCCCTTCGCCGCGAATCTGCATGGAATCGCGGCGAACGAAGGCTTCCTCGCCGTCCTTGCCGATGACGAAAGTACCATTCGTACTCTGATCGATCAGCATGAATTTATTGCGGTTGAATTCCAGACGGGCATGCAGCCGCGAGATCAGATTGCCCTTGATGACGAGATCGTTCTCCTCGGCTCGGCCCATCGTGATGTTCGCGCGACCGTCTTCCACCAGAACTTCCTGGCCCTGATACCGCAAGCGCAGGCGCAATCCTTTATTGGACCGCTCGCGCGACGTGATGGCGATGGCGGGTACCATGCTGGTGATATCGTCGGTTTGCCACAGCACCTCGAAAAGGGCCACCTCGCTGCTGCGGCCCTTGAGGGTTGCAATGTCGATCTGACGCACGGAAGCGCGCCACTCGCTCGACAGCCGCTCGACCATCGTGGCCGTGGTAATGATCTGGCCCGCTTTGGCCTGACTGGTCATGCGGTTCGCGGTGTGCACTGCTGAACCGAAGATATCCCGATTTTCCAGCACCACCGGTCCAAAATTGCACCCGATTCGAATGGCAACCGTCTGCTCGTCCACCTTCAGGGAGGGATGGAGGACGATCTGCTTCTGCATCTGGGCGGCGGCATTCAATGCGTCATCCGCCGTCGGGAACGTTGCCATTACTTCGTCGCCCATGGTCTTGATGACGGTACCGTGATTCTGGTCGGTGGCGGCGCGCATCACGTCGATGCAAATGCCGACCATGTCCCGGGCGCGCAGATCACCAAGCAATTCATAGAGCTTGGTGCTGCCGACGACGTCGGCGAATACGATGGCAACTTCGATCTCTTTTCCCACAGGCCACAAATTATACTTAACCTGGCCTCGAACGTTTCAGGCGTTTACGCGGCCAAACCCTGATTAAGGATGGGCAGGGCTGAAAAGAGCGCCCCCGGAGCCGCATCGGGTCGCGCGGCGACCTCGGACAGGAACCGGCGCCAGGCTCGCGCGCCCTCGCGTCCGGCCATCAGCCCATGCATGTGGCGGGCGATTGAATGCAGCCGCACCCCCCGCCCTGCTTCCCGTTCGGCGTAGCCAACCATGTGCTCAATGATCTCGGCGGGCTGTGGAATCACCCATGTGGGATTGAAAATCGCGCGCTCCAGCTCGGCCAACAATACCGGACGGTGATACGCCGCGCGACCCAGCATGACGCCGTCCAGACCCGCATCCAGCTGGGCGCGAACCGCACTCGACTCGGTGAAGCCGCCGTTGATGACCAACGCCAATGCCGGACGCTCACGCTTCAGTTGATGCACATAGTGGTACTTCAACGGGGGAATCTCCCGGTTTTCCTTGGGCGACAAGCCGGGGCGCGCCAGCCCGCCCAGGATGGCGGCCCGCGCGTGCACGATCAACGCCTCCGCGCCCGCCGCGGCCACCGCCGCCACAAACTGCGAGAAGAACTCGTAGTCGTCCCGCTCGTCGATCCCAATTCGGCATTTGACGGTCACCGGGATCCGCACGGCACTGCGCATCCGATGCACGCAGTCGGCGACCAGCTCAGGCGTTCGCATGAGGCAGGCGCCGAATGCCCCGCTTTGCACCCGATCGCTGGGACACCCGACGTTGAGGTTGATCTCCGCATAGCCCGCCGACTCGCCGATGCGCGCGGCCTGCGCCAATTCATCCGGGTCGCAGCCGCCCAGTTGCAAGGCCAGTGGATGCTCGGCGGCATCATGCCCGAGCAAGCGGACCGCATTCCCTCGTACGATGGCCGCCGACACCAGCATTTCCGTATACAGCAGGGCATGCGGCGTGAACAGACGGTGGAAATATCGGCAATGACGGTCGGTCCAATCCATCATCGGGGCGACATTAATTTTTCTATTTAATTTCAATTACTTAGGATCTACCTATAAAGTGATATCTTAGCGCATTTCTGCGCTATTGCGGGGAATTTATCAGATTGGCCCTGCGCCCCGTCGTACTTGCCGTTGCGACGAAAGGAACTCTTTGCCGCGTTGGCGCATCAGCTGAAAGATTGGTCGCTAGCTTCGGGGCGTGCAGGGCGGCGCGGTTCCGTCCCGGCACAAGGTCGGGCCTTGATCCCGCTTGACGGCGGCCGGATCATCGTCGTGGGAGACGGTACTGCCAACGCACCCCGATACGAAGCAAGTCCATATCAACCATGCGGCAATTCCTTTCAAGATCCCTCCCATTGCTGTGAGGTGGCTCTGCGGCCTGATTTTACCAATTTCCGAGATGGAGGAAATCCGGCGGCGAACGCGCTGCGATGTCGACCGCTGTCCTACACGACCCGTTGACTGAAGCGGCGCGCACTATCCGAACCGCTGCAGGCATCAGCACGCCGTCGGCTGTTGTGGGGCGGTTCTCTCCCCTTCCATACAGAAGCCCCTTCCATACAGAAGCCCCTTCCATACAGTAGTGCCGGGTCCCGAATACTGGATTTACGCTCGTGGCAACAGCGCGTACAGTTTCCCCATGAGGCGCAGTTTTCTTGGTCACAAAGCCTTCAAGGGCCGAGGCGCTCTATCCAATCCGGCCGGTCGGTTCGACGCACTGACGGTCGAACAGGCCGACGACGGGTGGTATCAGGAGGAGGTCCCGGAAAGTCTCGAGGAAACCGTCCTGCCGGATGCCGCGCGCGGCATCGTAACGAGCAATGACTCGCCGGATGTGGGGTTCGATGTTTCCATCAATCCGTATCGCGGCTGCAGTCACGCCTGCGTCTATTGCTTCGCGCGGCCCACCCACGCGTATCTAGGCCTCTCGCCGGGACTGGATTTCGAAACCAAGCTTTTCTACAAGGCCGACGCCGTCAAGCTGCTCGAGGCAGAGCTTTCCAGACCACGATACGTGTGCAAGCCGATTGCTCTCGGCATCAACACCGACGGCTACCAGCCGCTGGAACGGCGTCTCCGCGTCACCCGCGGGATCCTCGAGGTGCTGGCCCGCTGCCGGCACCCGGTGTCCCTCATCACGAAAAGCGCGTTGATCCTGCGCGATCTCGATTTACTGGCGGAACTGGCGCGCGACCGCCTGGTTTCCGTCATGTTGAGCATCACGTCGCTGTCCGATGAAATCAAACGCACGCTCGAGCCGCGCACCGCCTCGCCGCTGGCCCGCCTGCGCGTGATCGAGTCACTGGCGCAGGCCGGGGTACCGGTCGGGGTCATGGTCGCACCGGTGATTCCCGCCATTACGGACCATGAATTGGAGGCCATTCTCCGTGCTGCCCGCGAGGCGGGCGCGAGTTGCGCGAGCTACGTCCTCCTCCGGCTGCCGCACGAAGTGAAGATTCTGTTTCGCGAATGGCTGCAGGAACATTATCCGGAACGGGTCAAACACGTGATGTCGCTCATCAACCAGGCCCGCGGCGGGAAGGACTACGACTCGCAATTCGGCATCCGTATGCGAGGCACCGGGCCGTATGCCGAATTATTGCGCGCCCGGTTCGACGTGGCCGTGAGAAAGCTCGGGTTCGCGGATTCGAGCGCCCGCCATGATCTCAGAACGGACTTGTTTCGCGGGCCGTCGGCCGTTTCGCAATTGACCCTCGGGTTTTAGGCGACGGCATCGCCGCGCCTATCCTCTTGCGATCAGGCCGAATTGCTGCGCAATCAAAATCAGCTGCAATGCGCTGCCGGCCCCCAATTTTTGCTTGATGGAGGACTGATGGTTGGCGGCAGTCTTGGGACTCAAGCCGAGCCGCGCTGCGATGGCGTCGACTCCGTATCCTTGGGCCAGGAGCCGCAGCACCTCCAATTCGCGTATGGACAGCGCATTCGCCAGTTGCCGCGCGGTCGCCGATTGCGTCGTCATCGCCAGCTGCACGTCAGGGCTCATATAGCGGCTGCCCGCGGCAACGGTGCGGACCGCGCTCACCAGGAGATCCGGCGCGCTGGCCTTGCTCAAGTACCCGAAAGCACCGGCGTTCATGGCATGAGTGGCGTATATGCCGTCCTGATACATGCTGAACATGAGCACTCGTGCGTCCGGCCTGCGTGCAATCAAGCGCCGTAGGATCTCGATGCCGCTGACACCGGGCAACGCAATGTCGAGGACAATGACGTCCGGCTGCAATTGCGCGTCCAGCATCAATGCCTCTCCCATCGCGGCGGCCTCGCCGACCACCGTCAGGTTCTCATCGCGTTCGAGCAGGCGCCGATACCCCTCCCGCACCACCGCGTGATCGTCCACCAACAGCACGCGGATCCTGGCGGTGACGCCGTTCACGCCGGCCGGTCCGGGATGAAGCGGGTCTGCACCGGCATGGATGCCATGATACGAAACCCTGCACCGCAAGCGCTGGCGAGCCGGAGCGAACCCCCGAACGCGGCTACTCGTTCACGCATCCCGACGAGACCCAATCCGGCATGCGGAGCCTCCATGTCGGTGCCTCTGCCGTTGTCGATAATCGACACTTCGATGAACTCCTGGGATTCGGACCGCCGAATGCGCGCGACGCGAATCTCGACGCGGCTGGCGCCGGAGTGCCGCGCAATGTTGGTCAATGCCTCCTGGACCAGCCGGAACAAGGCCAGCGCGCGAATCTCGTTCGGATCGTCAAATCCGCTGTCGATCGACAATTCGATGACCGCCTCCGGCAGCCGCGCCCGCCATTCGACGACGCAATTCTCGAGAGCGGCGGCAATGCCGAGTTCATCGAAGCCGGCCGGCCGCAACTGGCGAATGAGGCTCGACACGACGCCGTAAACCCGATCCACGTTCTCGATCACGGCACGCGCCGCATTGCCCGCGAGGGATGCGGATCCCCCATCATTTCCGGACGATGACGCGTCGCGTATCGAGACGGCGTCCAGCTTGATGACGTTCAGATACTGGCCCAGCTCGTCATGCAGGTCGCGCGCAAGCGCTTTGCGCTCGTATTCCTGCAGGTCGACGTATTGCTGCGCCAGCCGCTGGTTTTCCGCAAGAGCCTCGGCAAGCCGGGCGTCCGTCGCGCGGCGCATGGCCAATTGGTCGCGTGCCTCGCCATAGCGGCGCGCAGAGAACCAGACCAGACAGCAGGCGACGACCAGCAACCAGGCCGGCAATTCATCCAACTGCAGCCGCTCGTGCAATCGCGTCCAACCGAGCAACGCCTCGCTCAGATCGAATTTCACGCAAATGATCGCCGCCGCGATCGAAATGACGGCTATCAGGGCCGCATCACGCCGGGCCGCCATGTTGCGGCCTGTCGCTCCCTGGACTTCGCGATCCGCCAATCGCCGCCCTCCTCGCTAAAACGGGAATTTTTCCTATTCTCATCGCGCGGCGTCCCTGCAACCATTGGACGGATGAACTCATATAAGGGCTGCAGGGATATCGGCCGACGCCTCGCCTTATTTGCCGCCCTCGGACTTTGCTCGTCTGCGCGGGCTATGGATGCCACGTCAGCCCCGTCTTCCACCCTACAGGAAATTCTGGTCATCGGCACGACGCCGGTTCCGGGCGGGAATATCGACATCGACAAGGTTCCGGGCAACGTCCAAAGCGTACTCGCCGGCGAGCTTTCCCAGAACGGGACGGCCAGTCTGACCGGAGCGCTCGCCGACCGTCTGGGCAGTGTGAGCATCAGCGACAGTCTGGCGGATCCTTTCCAGCCCGATGTCCTGTACCGCGGCTTTGCGGCCTCGCCCGTGCTGGGAACTTCGCAAGGTCTGGCGGTGTACCAAAACGGTGTCCGCATCAATGAGGCGTTCGGCGACAGCGTGAATTGGGATCTCATCCCCGACATCGCCATCGAACGGCTCGACATCGTGAGCTCGAGCCCCCTCTACGGCCTGAATGCCCTGGGCGGTGCGATGGCCGTGACCATGAAAAACGGCTTCAGCCATCAGGGTGCCGATGCGGAATTCTCCGCAGGTTCCTTCAATCAACGCACGGGGTCCGCGGAAGCAGGCTTCAGCAAGGGGATGCTCGGCGTGTATGCGGCGGCGCGGGCGCTCGATGAGGACGGTTGGCGCCTGTTTGCCCATGACGTCGTGCGCCAGTACTACCTGGATCTCAGCCTGCATGGTGCGCTGACCACGGCGGACCTCGGTTATTCGCAGGCCGACAACCAGCTGTTCGGTCCCGGCGCCGCGCCGGTGCAATCGCTCGCGGTCAACCGCGAAGCCGTGTTTACCGGTCCTCAGGCGAACACCAACAGAGCCGATTTCCTGACGCTCAATGTGTCGCGGGTCCTGGCGCCCGGGCTCGCCGTGCAGGGCGTGGGCTACGTGCGCGGCTATCGGCAGGAGGTCTCGAATGGCAATACCTCGGACTTCGCGCCCTGCACCCCGTCGGCAGAATCGGGAGCGCTCTGTCAATCAGACGGACTCACGCCGTTGCGGGATGCCGCGGGCGGCACTCTGCCTGACTTGTCGAACGGCGGCGCACAGATCATCGGCCAGAATGATTTCGAATCCATTCATTCGCAGACCTGGGGCGGCTCGCTGCAGTTCACCGACAGTCTGCCAGTGTCCGGCCATGAGAATCAGTTTTCCGTGGGAACGTCCGTCGACGCATCGCACACCAACTTTTTGTCGGGAACCCAGGTTGGTATCATCGATGCCTCGCTCATCGTGCGGCCGTCCACCCTCTACGTCGATACGCCGGAAGGCACCCTTTTCTCCGCGACGCCCGTGATCCTGAATGCCGATACCAAGTACTACGGCTTCTACTTCACCGATACGATCGATATTCGCTCATCTTTCGCGGTCACCTTGAGCGGCCGGTACAACGTCGCGAAAATCGACCTCTCCGATCAGCGCGGGGCGAACTTGAACGGTTACAGTCGCTTCACTCACTTCAACCCAGCCATCGGCGCCACCTACAAGCTGTCGCGGGGCGTCACCGCGTTCGCGGGTTACTCGACCAACACCCGGACCCCCACCGCCAGCGAAATCGAGTGCTCCGACCCGCTGCGACCCTGCCTGCTGCCTTCCAGCCTGGCCGGCGACCCTCCAAGCCTGAAGCAGGTCATCGCTCACACGCTGGAATTTGGCTTTCGCGGACATTCCCCGGCCAATGTCTCCGGCCGCCTTTCCTGGAACGCGAGCCTGTTCCGCACGGATGCGGAAGACGACATCTACGCCATCGCCACTTCGGTGAGCACGGGTTTTTTTCAAAATATAGGCTCGACGCGGCGGCAGGGCGTCGAGACCGGCATCAAATATGACGCTGACGACTGGTCCGCCTACGGCCAGTACAGTTTCATCGACGCGACGTTTCGGTCGCCGCTGACGATGAGTTCCCCCTCCAACCCGTTCAGCGACGCGAGCGGAGACATTCGAGTGAGGCGCGGCGATCGGCTTCCCGGCATACCGAAGAGCCGATTAAAGGCGGGCGCGAACTACTCGTTCACGTCGAATTGGTCGGCCGGCGCGGCGATCGTGATGGTGGGCGATCAGATTTACCACGGCGACGAGTCCAACCAAAACGCGCCGCTGCCAGGGTACGCGGTGGTCAGCCTGCATTCGACGTACCGGATGGATAAGCGTATCGAGATCTTCGTCAATGTGCAGAACCTGTTCGATAAACGATATGCGAACTACGGCCTGTATGGCGATCCGACCGGTGTGAACGCGCCGGGAATCCCGACGACTGCGGGGTCCAACGATCCCGGAGTCGACAACCGCTTCCAAAATCCCGCCGCGCCCAGGTCGGTGTTCGGGGGCATGCGCCTGACCTTCTAAGGTCGACCCTCCGCCACTGGGCGGTTGAATCGCTCCTTTCCCTATCAGCCGAGTCTTACGCCGCTCCGGGCGTCCCGCGGCTTTGTTCTGCGCCCGCAAGCGCCTACTCTATAGAGTGGACCGTGCCATCCTTCCGGCCGGATAGAAACACGCGAATGCCAAGCCCACTGAATCCATCAATTGTTTCCGAGGAGGCCCGGTGATAAGGCAGGGTCCAGGAGCCTATGGCGCAGAGCGCGACCCCGCCGCGGGCGAGCGCCCCCCGGGCTATGGCGCCCCCGGCGATGGCGCCTCCACCGATGGCGCCCCCACCGATCGCGCCCCCGGCTACGGCTCCGGCGCCCCCGGCGAGCGCGCTCCAGGCTCCGGCGATCCGGCGGCCTCAGCCTCCAGCTTGATCGAACACATTCAAGGCGTAATGGAGCATCAAAAGGCGCTCCTGGCGCGTGACCTGCATGATGAATTGGGCGGATTGTTGGTGGGGGCCGTGATGGACCTTGCCTGGGCCGAACAGCACATATCGGCGCCGCCGGCGGAACTGAAGCAGAAATTGGTGCGGGCGCGCCAAACCCTCGCGGCGGCGATCGATATGAAGCGCAAGCTGATCGAAGAGCTGCGGCCCACGCTGCTCGACAATGTGGGGTTATTCGCCGCGCTGCGCTGGCACGTGCAGGCAGCCTGCAAGCGGGCGGGAACAACGTGCATCATCGATGTACCCGAGGAGGAGCGCCGTTTCCTGCCCAATGTTCCGATTGCGCTGTTTCGCATCGTTCAGGAAGCGCTGGCCGTCATCGTGGCACGGAAACCGATCGCGTCCACCGAATTTACCATGACCGTCGACCGGCGGGCCGTCGCCATCCTGATTCGGAGCGACGCTGCGGGCAAGCCGTCGGAAGAGGACTCCAGCATGAACACCGACGTTCATTACCTGGCCGCCATACAGCAGCGGGTGGCTTCGCTGAAAGGCGATTTCCGCCACGACTATATTCCGGCGGTGGGGACTCGCATCACCGTTCGCTTCCCGCTCGAACACACCATATTGCCCGGCTAGCGAGGCAGCAGCGATGCGGCGACAATGCCCCGGCGAGCCGAAGCACGCTCGTTGACGGCGTAGGCCGATTCCCACGCCGAGTCGGGCGTCGTCAATGTGGCGCCGGGTGCTTCCCGGAAGTACTTTGCCTCGGGTATTTCGAGGACTCGCTGGCCTACATTACAAAGGGGACGCCATGCTTCATTACGCCGTCGTGTTTCTTATCATAGCGCTGATCGCCGCCGTGTTCGGATTTGGCGGAATCGCGGTGGGCGCCGCGGGAATCGCCAAAGTCTTGTTCGTGATCTTCCTGATCGGTGCCGTCGTGTCGTTCCTCATGCACGGCCGCAGCCGCGTCTAGGAGCCTGTCTGAGTATTCTACGTGGCCGCGACCGCGGCAGATTTCCCCTCAGGCAAGGCGGAGCCGACGCAGTTGGGTATGCACCCAATAAGGAGGCGACAACGCCGCATGAGGGGAAATCTGCCCGGTCCCGAAGGGTTGGCAAGGAGAGGGGCGTCTGCGGCGTTGCGCGGCTTGCCCGTGGTACCACCACGGGCGGCGCCACGCGCCTAGCATCCGCTCCCTCTCCTTGCCAACGCGGCTCGCGTAGAATACTCAGACAGGCTCCCAGGGGTTTATCTTGAAAAACGTGCTCATTCTCGGCGTCAATGGCTTCATCGGACATCATTTGAGCAAGTACATTCTTGCCAATACCGATTGGCATATCTACGG
>Ga0137358_10001676_pt1 | contig 12177 bp, 13 predicted proteins | sample Mad1_20_16metaG_FD_105551 | JGI IMG/M metagenome (GOLD analysis project Ga0137358, IMG submission 105551) | Vadose zone soil microbial communities from Angelo Coast Range Reserve, California, USA - Mad1_20_16 metaG | ecosystem: Environmental > Terrestrial > Soil > Vadose zone | place: USA... | reverse complement strand
ACCAGCATGCCCCGGTGCACTGCCAACACCTCGTGGGCCCACCTCATGCAGCCACTCCAAATTTTAGAGCCTCGCGAGCCTCGTGTTTGCCCTCACCCTCGCTAATTCCTTTCCCTCGCCACGTCTCAATGTTCAGTACAGAGCCCTCTCGCATTGCCCTGTCTTGGGTGACATCGCCTTCTCGCTTCCCCACTTCCTCTCACCGTCTTCTTAGTTGTCACGTCGCGCTCGCCTTGTTCCACACCACGATCATCTTACTTTGCGCTAGAAGTTGCCATGATCAAGGAGGGAGGGTTGCGCCATCGAGGCATACAGTCACCGCTTGTGATTTCCGAAGAGGGTGGAAGTAGAAGCGGGTAATAAGTGGGGCATCATTGAGCATCGTTTCTGGTGCCAATGGGCGTGTGTTTCTTTTTTCTTTGAATACGCATTTGTATATCACACTCGGATGGGCTGGATGGGCTGATAACAAGTGGCGGCCCGCCAACCGACATTTCCCATAGAAAGGCCTGCCAGCGAGATAACCCCTGCCTGTTCTGGTCTCGGTGACTTATCGCCTATCTAACACTCGCCGTCGCATCACAATGCGGTGTTCCCAAAATCCGGGCTCCAGATGCCTTACCAGGGTTTGGCCCATCTTTTTTCATACAGCACCACGCGTCACTCCGCCTCCGGGGTTTTTTTTCGTGACAGGGTTGACCTGCGCCTGGTTGGGCTCGGGGCTCGCGTATTCGCCCTGCACCACGGGATTTATCGAGATTCCTTGTCTTTGCCCACGGGACTTCTCATATATCTTACGTGTTGTGGAAGCATACCAATGAGGGGAGAGCGCACTTCCGCGAACAGGACTCCACTGTATTCCAAGGATAGGAATTAACGGACCAAGTGTTCAAGAGGCCAACCGTGAACAGATAACTTCCTGCACAATCTGGACCTCGACAGGACAAGGTACCTAGGAACAAGTATCGGGCCCCAATCCGACACCAACTCTTATGAAGTGGTGCGGTACTGGGGCAGCTTTTATATATAGGAACATTATGTATAATGTCTATCACAGGTCCAAGAAAAAAGAATCATACGTCAATAAGGTAAAAATCAACCATTCTATTGTCCTCAGGTACAATCACTGAGAGAAACAATCGACCTGACTATGGAATGGTATGTACCAGCGAAAAGGAATTAAAAAAATCCGCAATGGAGGGTATGACTTTTCAGAGGAAGAAGGCAGCAAGCGCAGCGAATATTAGGCCGGTGCTGCCGGCCGCGGTGATGCGATCTGCACCGTTCTTACCCGGGGCCGTGGTGTTTGTAGTCGAGTCAGTCGGGTTTAGATCGCCGGCACTCTGTGAAGGATTGGAGGCTGCTGGCGTGCTGTACAAAACGCGTAAGCAATGGAGGTAGTCGGAGGGCCCCGTAATAAGCGCCAGGGGACGAGAAAAAGACGTACAGTGTATTCGAAGCGGCAGTCGTTGTGGGCGTCGTCGTGTTGGACTGGGTGATGGAAAATTGAGGCGACTGAGCGAGAATGGTACTCAAATGTTGGGTATCATTAACAAAGTTGACTTGGAACCCATTTCCGACTGGGAATCCCCCACTAGGTGCGGGGATACTGATTATGCCGAGACTGCCGTCGACTGTCGCAATGAGGACTTCCGAACCGGATGGCATGACAGTTTTGTCCTGAAACACCCAAGAATGAGGCCTAGGTGGGAGGAAAAGGGCGGGTCAAGAAAGGAGAGCGCACCTGATTGACGAGGAGCATGGTGAAGGTGACCTGATCGGTGTTAACCCGCTGCCAAGTGACGTTGTTGCGTCCTCCTGTCGTCCATCCGAAGCTATTACCTGGAGTGATGATCTGGTAGGCGCAAGCGGAGGCGACCAAGGAAAAGAGTGTGAAGAGGGAACGCATGTTGGGGAAAGGAATCAAGTGGGGAGGAGGAAGAAAAAGGGGGGAAAGTCAACGAAGTTGGGGAGAGGTATAAGAGAAAGGAACGTGGGTTCGTCGAGGGATGGCCGACTTTACTTTGACGCGTGGATAAAACGCACGAAAGGACAGATGGGAGTTGAGCGGAAAAACAAACAGAGTAAATAAATACGGCATTACGGCAGCCATTGGGCGGTACAGCAACTGGCATTTTTGCCCTGACGCCGCCCAGACATCAATGATCGTTGTGTCCGTGAATCCCCACTGGGAATCAATTGCACAGCCATGTTCGCCCTTTTATTCTATTCCTGGCGGTGGGCAGCGGGCGAGGAAGGAATGACGATGCCGCAAGGCTCGTGATTCACTCTCGTAAACAGGGAAATCACAAGCTCGCCACGCTGTCATCATGATCCAATAGCGACGATAATCCATTCCTTCTAACAACTCATCAGCATGACTCCCTCTCACCCCCGCCGTGAACCAAAACGACAGTCATCCTACCTCACCTTTACCCCTCGCCGCAATACCATCGCGTCTTTCGATAATCTAGTTGTCCTTGCCAACTATGAGGAACATCTCCGCGGGGCGCGCAAGATGATCTGGCGTGACCGCGGCGAACCGGCAGTCGATGCCCATGACATAAACGAATGTGTTGTCCATGGCGCGCGTGGTGCCCTCCGTACGTTTTCTTTCCGTCGTCCTCTACCGAACTTTCATCTCCTGTCACATTAGGTGCAGGTGCAATCGCCTTTGCTATCCGTTCTGGCGTGAATCTGGTCTTATTATTGGCACGATTAAAAAATTTGTCCAAGTGTGTTTGCATCCCGTGTTCCGACGCGTCGCAATATGCTCAAACATAACATCCTCCTAGGGAGAGGCGTTTATCTCTCATACGGCATGCACTCTTCGGATCAGATTCTTTCCGCGCCGCTGCCATGCTGGGTCCGTACCATACACCTCGCATATATGTCCTCTAACAGCCTCGGCAGGGAGTTTTGTGGCGTTGTACCGCATAATTTTGAACGCGCTCCCTATTCTCCTCCCTGCCAACCTTTCCCTACGTAAAAACCTCCAAAATCTGTTCGCTCGTCTTTTCACCACCGAAGACGAAAATGACAACCCCTTTGTCGATGAATCCCCATCTTCGTCTTCGGAATCTTCACCACAGTCACTACCATATCCACTACACATATCACCAGGTGATAGACGAGAAGCGCGATTATCGTCGTCTGCACAGGTACATCAGAGTTGGGTGCGCAAGAAGACGCGGCGGTGGCATTCTGTATTGGCAGGCGCAGTTGCTGGTGCCGTTGCTGTATCTTTCGAGAAGCGCTCCCGCCAGACCGTCATTGCGCAACAGCTTTTCGTGCGGTACGTCTTGCAAGCCCCCTATCAATTTAAGTGGCTTACTCTTTGCTTACTCTTTGGCAGCGGATTGCAGGGTTCATACAACGCTTACTCGGAGAAACGTGGTTTTCGCATTCCACATGGCGAGGTCTTGGTCTTCGCGCTCGCGTATGAATTGACACTCCTCTCCCTGTGCTCCTTTCTGATGTCAGAAAAGATGCGGTCAGATTGTGTATGCGTACCTTTTAAGCCCACATACCCTCCCAGAGTATTACAGACACTGGTATGCCTGGAACATCACCATGTGTATCTAGACGCATGCTCACATCGCGATAGGCTGAGCCACCTGATCCAAGTCCCTCAGGAAATCGTCTCGATCCATCGTGACATAGTGCGTCGCGGGACGTACGACCCTGCGGATCTCGCCCAAATTCTGGCGCGACCAGATCTCCATCCGGACAACGCAACGAACGTGGAGCAATGGTGCAAAACACTTCCACTATCATATGGCCCCTGCGCCATGTCGCATCCGCATGTCTCGCGCTGCCTCTCCGTTCCACAAGACCGAATACTCACCGTCGCGCGATGGACGCTTCCCATCTATGGTGCTTTGCACTTTGTGCCTCTCCTATTTTTCAAGCGAGCCGCTTTCGCGCGCGCGCCAGCACGTATGGCTCTACGCGCGGCGTGGGGAACGGCGCGAAGCACAGCGTTTCTTTCCGTCGTGGTTGTCGTATATCAGGGCTGGTTCTGTGCGATGCAGAACGTGCACCGCGCTTTGTCGGCTCGGCGCGCGGATGAGGTCCCTGCGTGGCTACTCGCGGCCATCATCTCACGGCCGGCACATTGGATCGGCGGTTTGATTACTGGTTTGTCGCTATTCGTCGAGGCGAAACACCGGCGGGGTGAATTGGCGATGTATGTGCTTCCAAAGGGACTCGAGAGCGCATGGATTGCCCTTCGCGGACGTGGACTCGTGCTGCACACCGGGAAATATGGGAACCCTTTGGTACGCATCTTTCGTTCGTTCGTTTCTGGTTATGCGAACTGTGTGGCCTTACACCTGCATGATGTGTAACAGCTGACTGCATCTGCGATGGGGTTGGTTATGGTATGTAAATCGGTTGTCTCTTGCTTTCCATTGTTATCTGATCTTGAGTAAATATAGAGCACCTACCAAGTTAGTGTGGCCACCCAGATACTTTACACCCTTATTGTCTCTTGGCTGACATGCCTCTTGTACAGAATGACCCGCAACACCTGTCCGGTCTCGTGCGCCGTATCCTGTACCAGTTCATTGGGCCCAATTGAAGGGATTGTTTTGACGTATGGGAGTTGATATACTAATGCCTGTTCGTCCTTGCCATCTCGACTGGCCTCATCTTTACTTGTGTACCGCCCTTACGGCAGAATGACAGATTTGCCCGAATCAGTACTCTGCATCTTGCATCATCACACCATTGTCTGTAGCGCTGACACGCCAATGTCATCTTCTCCCCTACCCATAACCCACTTACTTGCAACAACCCCACTTGACGCAGAAACGTTCAGCGATGGCGAACTCAGCCCCGACTCATTGTTCGACGAGCCCCAGGAGTCCCCTCCCGTAGTACCTTCAAGGCCACTACTGCCTCCAGGACATCGCACCACGACCGAAGCTAGCAGCCCCGAAAACGTGGACCTCACGCGTATCAGTGGTACTATCGCACGACGATCCGCCCCGCCTATCCCGGGACTCTACTTTGACCCCTCCCTCCTCTTACCCGCCGACCTCGCAGACTCGGTCCTGCGCTCGTGCATGAGATCCTTTTTCGCCGATTCTGGAGGCGCAGGAGCGGGTGTAAATCAGGTGATGCTGTTCGGTCGTGCTGGCCACGACAGCGGCTCATCGTCGGCCTTCCCACCTTTCTTGAACGAGCTGCTCGCAGCGACATCTGAGCTCCTCGCGCAACACCCGACGTTACCGCGCGAGACGCACGCGATGTTGTTCCCTTCCGCCTCACGCGAGCGCAACTACGTGCCTCGCGCACGTCAGGCGATCATCAATCTGTATCGGCCGGGTGAGGGCATCGCGCCTCATGTTGATCTCTTGCGCCGTTTTGGAGATGGGATCGTGGGCGTTAGTTTGGGCGGAGGTGGGGTTGCCATGGGGTTTGCGCGGGCTTCGGCTCGGCATACAGGGGATGAATATGGGGATGGGGATGAGTATGAGGTATGGTTGCCGTCGCGGAGCGTGTTGGTGCTCACGGGAGAGGCACGGTATAAGTGGGTTCATGGGATTGCGCCTCGTCTAAGAGATAAAGTCACTGGTGGAGAAAGCGATGGGTGGATGTGGCATGAAAGAGGCATGAGAGTCAGTGTCACTTTTAGGTGGCTATTACATGGTGCGGATATTGTTGGCGGTGACTTGACCGATGATGGGGAGGGTCACCAGACAGGGACAGTCTGACAGACGCAGGCAGATGGGATAGTGGAAATGCATGAGAGAAGGATTGGAAAAGAGCAACTGTGCAAATTACTAGACGATCTAATCGACGTACGATGCGATGACAACTTGCGCCTAACAGATCATAATTCCTCTCTCCGACAGGAGTCCTTCCCCAACCTCTCGTGTTGTTGTTACAATTGACTTGACAGTGACTCGTGAAGCTTAAGTTGTGGAACTGGTGTATCGTCATCATCTATCTGCCGCCGCGGAGCGCGAGGACGAGGTGAAGGACGGCGCCTGCTGTGATGTTGAACTCGCGTGCGGTCTTCTCGTCTGGCCTATTCACGTGGGTGTCGCGCAAGGAGAGGGGAGAGAGGGGGAGGGTATCAAAGGTTAAAGAAGGGAAAATTTGAATCGCATCGCATGATCGCCAAGATCAACGTACATTTGTCGGCCACCGAAGATGAGGCGCTGTTGCGGAGGAGGAACACCAGACTGCTCCTCGACTTTCTCCTTGATCCGAGTGATCTGCAACAACAAGAAATGCGTGCGTGAGTTTAGGGTCTCTTTTATTACAAAAACTCTTTACCTTGTCGTCGAGACTGATGTCGAGTTCAATCTAGCAAGGTGTGTGTGTATTTTTTTGGTTTGTGAGGATGAAAGAAGAAAGATAGACACTACTTGCCTCTTTGCCTGTGAGTGTCTGTGCGATCGTGTATGTGTATGAGAGGGGGGAATGGGGGGAAAAATCTGCTTTTGGCTACACACTTTTACCTTGATGAGCATTATTGGGCAGATGTGGTGGTAATGGGGTAGTAGCGGGCGAGTTGAGAAAGACCAAGCAAGACACGGATGACTGGATTTGAGCGTGCCACTTGTCTGGGATCACTATCAGCCAAATTGGCCGACTCGGACGGGTCTCGTTCCGAGTTATCTTCTTCAACCCCCAGAGTCGATTTTGTTGAAGAACTCAAGAGACATTCTTGTCGGCCTTGATGGCTGGTATCTCACACAGGCCCGTTGAACTGGACGCGATGCCGGACCCAAAGCGTGCTCAGTGACTGGTGAGGGTCTCATTGGACGTTTGATGCCCACAGTATTCGTCAATTACCTGATGCAACTACTACTATCACCACCCGCTCCTTCGATCACGCTCTCAAGGATCCTTGTCCTCATGTCATCACCATTCTACCGGAGCACAGGATTATCATAAATAGATGGGCTGTATAGACGCTGGGAGGCTTTGGACGAGAGATGGTTCGTAGAGCTGGTGCATTATGCCTCTATTTCGCCGCACTGCGCTCCACCACCAAACCTACTTCAGTCCCACTTCCCTGCAGCGGTAGCGTTTGCAGGGAAAAGTCCGTATCTTTCCTTTGACATGACATATCCCGTAGTCTTCGTCCCCTTTCTCAGACTGCGTCCCCATCATCCAAAAACTCGCACCAGAATACCAACCACGATCTTGCGCGTATCATCTGCGGTCTCCCATCCCTGGTCCAGCCAGTACTTCCCGGTCTCGAACCGCCTCGCTGCGGAACTGCGGACCATCTCCATCGAAGCGGTCTACAGGCTGTTATCGATGTCGGTGGTGACGGCTCAGTGGACTCGGGACACGTAAGAGCGTCGTTTGTGCCTCCATATCCGGGACGGGAGAAAATGCGTCCATTTCCAACTCCCAAGCCTCCCCACTCCTATTCCCCCTCGCCGCTGCATAGTGCGAACTCTTTGTGCTTCCCCTTGTAAGATGGACTGTGTGGCCGTGTTCGTACAGACTGCTCCGGGGTGTCCTAGCTTCAATTTCCCTTCTGATGTTTTGACTGTCCCTCACCTCGTAGCATTTCCTTTCAACCCGAATCGTTTCATCTGCCTCCTGATAGTAGTAGTTCCGGTGGGGGTGGAGTTGAGCATTATTTTAGACCACTTAACGATAGGTCTGATGTTGGGTGGTGAGGTTGATGTAGTATAAAGATGGGCATAGGCGTGTAATTCAATGCAATAGCCTTCACCACAGGCTTGAAGCTGATGGTGGAGACTCTTGTACTGAAAGGAGATGGCAGTGAAGGAAGCTGCGTGCGGTCATCTGTCTGGAAGGCTGCCTCACTGTGACGGTCATTGAGTGTCTCGGTTGCTACCGAGATGCGGGGCTTCAAGTTGTTTACGTGGTTGGTTGAGGAATTACGCCACAAGCGGGAGACCGTATGGTAATGCCCAAGTCCCACCGCGGCCAAGCCCTTGATACTGGGACTCTGTGCCAGACCACTGTGACATCGGCTGCCCACGGAAAAAAAAAAACAGAAACTCGCTTGATATCTACGGCTCTGCATGACATTTTCGCCTCTTGAAAGCGGGTGCCCATGCAACGTCCGGGATCTCGTTCGAAAAGGTTTCGAAAATGCCAAGCCCTTCACAATGCGGCGCCGTACATTCTCAGATGCCTCTTGGCCCACCGCGGCTTGCCGCCCCGCGGGGAAAGACACCTACTGCGATGGGATGAGCGGTCTCCAGGACCTCTCGCTCTCTCAGAAACACCCAGGATCTTACTTTGACACTGCCGCTGTTTTTTCTGCGTTACCCTTGTCCTCCTGCCAATGGCCATACTGCAGGGAAAGTCGCAGTCTACCCTACATTTATCATCTGACCCACCCACACCGGACGAAAAGCCGGCATCTGTCGATATTCTGTGCGATGAGAAGGAGGCTGCCCTTGATTTGGACAAATATCCTTCTGGCTTTGAGGATGAAGTTGAAAAGCCACAGTATGTTAATGGGGAACCGGTCATTACGAATGGGAGAGACGTCTCTAGGTATCTTGTCAGCCTTAGAGACGACGAGGATCCTCCCTTCACCTTCCGTTCTGTCGTCTTGGGCACTGTGATTGGTGGCCTTGGTTCCGCCTTGTACCAGGTGCGCCACGTTCAGTTCTAGTTATTCTCTTGAGGCGCATGTTCTAACATCCGTTCGTAGATCTATACCTTCAAGCCTGTTGTTCAAGCAGGAACCTCGACGATGTTTCTACTCCTCGTAATTTACTCATTGGGGATTTTATGGTCAAACCTTCTGCCAAAGCGCTCTCTGGTAGAGGGAACACGATTCGAGTGGCTTGGTCCTGCTCTACATTTTGTCAACCCTGGTAAATTCAAGCTCAAGGAGGTACGTCTGTTCATACCCAAGAACATCTAGCCGAGCTTTTGAATTCGAATATTTTAGCACGTTGTTGCTAGTATAATTGCTTCGAGTGCTTCGTGGGGTAGCACGTCTGTCCTCAATTTTTCCGTGCAACGTGTGAGTTCTTCCGAAATTCTTAGCATGGGATAACTCTAAATGCAAAATGTTGTTTTTTTTTTTAGCTTTTCTACGACACGAAAGTCCGCGCCACAACTGCCATACTCGCAACGTTTTCGACTGCCGTCTTTGGTTATGGCATTGTTGGTCTCCTCAGACCCCTCACTGTGTATCCAAGTGAGATGGTCTACTGGATGGTATGTCTCAAAGCTTTACACGTCGTCCACATCAAACTCAATCACCTTTCAGAATCTGCCTACGGTTTCCATTTTTCAAGGTATACAGACCCACTCATTGGCGTATGGAACCGATTGACATGTGAGCACCAGGGCTGCACTTTGATACCGCTGCGAACTTCAAACGAGTGCGACTGTTTTGGATTGCATTCGCTGTCATGTTCATTTACGAGATCATCCCGGCATATATATTCCCGCTCCTCAATGGCTTCAGCATCTTTTGTCTGGCATCGCAACATGCAACTCCCGGTGTGAAGGACATCTTCACCAACATCTTTGGAGGTGCAGATAGCAATGAAGGCCTCGGGTTGTTCAGTTTAAGCTTCGACTGGCAATACATTGGATCCGGGTTAGGCTAAGCGCTGGTGACCTCTATATACGCTAACCATATTGTTAACAGATATATGAGCCTTCCCATAATCCAGCAGGCAAACTCTTGGATCGGATTCTTCTTCTTCTACGTCGCAATCACGGCTATCTACTACTCCAACACGTGGAATGTAACTGTAACATTCGTTTGACGGATGGCATCGACTTGACACATCTTTCTCTTCCCAGTCAAAATCCTTCCCCATGCTATCCACGGCGCTATTCTCTTCCAACGGCTCTATATACCACCAGACAGCCGTGTTCACCGGGCCCAATTTCCAGTTGAATCAAACCGCGCTTGACCAAGTCGGCCTTCCTGCGTTGACCGGATCCAATGCTTGGTCCGGGCTGACGGGCTCACTTGCCATCGGTGGTCTTATCGCGCATTGCATTTTCTTCTGGGGGCCTTACGTCACCACATCCTTCATCCATGCACGCGAAAAGACGCAACCCGATCCTCATTGGGTTGCAATGCAGAAATACGAAGAAGCTCCTTGGTGGTGGTACCTAACTTTGCTGGTCCTAGCGTTCTTCGCTGGTGAGTGAGGGCTTGAGAAATCTGCGCTGCTCCTACGGCGCCCATGCCTGACGTCTTTCTTTCGGATGCCACTAGGTCTTATTAGTGTGCTTCATGGAGAAACGACACTGCCAGTTTGGTCGTACATTGTAGCCCTCATCTCTGGTGCGATCGTCACGCCATTCTCGACGCTTCTGTTCGCACGTTTGGGCAACGGAGTTGCTACCAACCAGCTTTTCAAGATGATTGCGGGGGCCATCAATCCTGGAAGGCCCATTGCGAATCTCTACGTGGGTGACTTGATATTCTCCTCCCCTACCCTCGTTTTTAGACGGGTGTATTTCTTTCAGTTCTCTATGTGGAGTCATGATGTCGTAGGGACCTCAATTGGGCTGGCCGGCGACCTCAAATTAGGACAATATCTCAAAGTATGAGTCGTCTCTTTGGAAATATTGGCCTGCGATGCTCATGGTGTCCTGGAAAGATTCCTCCCCGTGCCATGTTTCTAAGTCAGATTTGGGGAACAATCATCGGTGAGCTCCCCAAATCAACAGTGTCTATGTTGGGAGTTTGACGCTTTCTATGGCTAGGGTGCATTGTGAACTATGGTGCGTACTGTGGGAGCTGGCCCTCAGTCCCAGAGCTGATCGTTTGCTCATAACTTAGTTGTCATGGTCTCCATTACCGGAGCACAGCGTGAACTCCTCCTCGACCCAACTGGAAACAACGTCTGGAGTGGGCTGCAGATTCAGTCGCTCAACAGCCACGCCATTACTTGGTCACTCGCAAGGCAGTTGTACGGACCGTCGGGGCGTTACTTCGTCATCCCAATCGGCATTTTCATTGGGTTCGGGGCGACATTTGTGCATTGGTTCATCAATAAGGTAAACGAACAGACAAAGACTTACGCCTTGCGCATGGTAGAAACTTCTGATGCGAATTCTATAATATCTGTAGCGTTGGCCCTACATTGGTCCCCTCAGGGTCGACAGTGTCGTACTTCCGATCATTATCCAGTACGCCGGTTATTTCGTAAGTCTTCACAGCACAAACACTGTTCTTCGACTACCAATAACACACGCCCCGTTCACTCAAGTCCGCTGGGGTGACCTCCACCATCCTCTCGACCATTCTTGTAGGGTTGGTGTCACAGTTCTGGCTGCGTCGCTACCACCCTGGATGGTTTCGCAAGTACAACTACATCTTGGGTGGCGCCCTTGACGGCGGAGCTCAAGTCATGGTTTTCATACTCTCATTCGCCGTGTTTGGTGCCTCGGGCGTTCCGCGACCGTTCCCAACCGTTAAGTTTGACAAGACTTCCTCCTTTCTTCATCGACTCCTGACGTGATGTCCGCTTTGTCCATCCAGTGGGCTGGAAACCCCTCCAAAGGGAACGTGGATTACTGCAATGGAAACGGAGCGCTTGACTCGCGCGCGTGACCTACGGGTTTTACGAATTATAAACGGTGTGTTGTTCGGTAGACTCCACACGAGAAAGCAACGAGTCTTACCTGTCTGCCTATATGAAGGAATTTTAGGGCGCAATTTGGGATCATGCAAGCGTGACCACCCGATCTTGGGTTATTGATTAAACCCTCGCGTCATAGAACTCGCCCGATTGTCACAATTCGAAATATAAAGCGCTCAATTAATGGGCGCCATTGAATCGTTAAAACGAAACAACCGAGCAACAGTGCGACTGCACGTATGCAGGTAGGATATTTGCGCGAATGAAAGGATGGACACCATGATATTGGACGTGTAGCAAATTGCCCTCTGGCGGGAAATCGCGACGGCAGACTTCATCAGATGGACGTCAGCCCTGGCAGGGCTGGATGTCCAATCAGATAGGGGAGAGTCGGATGAAGAATGTTCGTAGCCCCAAAACTCTTCCAGGGAACAGCGGAGATGACTTGGTGGTGGGACACATGATGCTCTGCGGAATGCGCCATGGTGACTCGATGCCATGAGGCCATAGACATGGTGTGAATTCGAATAGTCTCGACGTCAAGCCATGAGAGAATCTGGCACTGATTGCGCTGATTTGACTCTTGGCGGAGTTTTTTTTTCTT
>Ga0137358_10001674_pt1 | contig 12182 bp, 15 predicted proteins | sample Mad1_20_16metaG_FD_105551 | JGI IMG/M metagenome (GOLD analysis project Ga0137358, IMG submission 105551) | Vadose zone soil microbial communities from Angelo Coast Range Reserve, California, USA - Mad1_20_16 metaG | ecosystem: Environmental > Terrestrial > Soil > Vadose zone | place: USA... | reverse complement strand
TCTGCGCGAGCAGCGCGCGTTCCGTCAGAAGGCCATTCGCCAGCGGCTTGAGCGAGGGGTCGCGGAAGGCGATGTGCCGCGTGGGGGCGATCTGGGCGCTGCCGCCACTTTCTACACAACCATAATCGACGGATTGGCCCTTCAGGCACGTGACGGCGTGTCTCAAAAGGCCCTGCGATCCGTAGTCGATGGGGCAATGGCGGCCTGGCCTGACCTGGTTCAGGGAGCGCAACTGGCATCCAGCGAATCGTAGCTTTTCGGTCAGAAGGATGCCCGCTGGACGATGGCTATAGGCGCAGCGGGATTCGGTGGCATGGGCCCTCCTTTGCTTGAGTGGAAAATGGGACGGCCCCGCTTCTACGCTCCTCAGGCACCCACGGGCGAAACTGCAGCGACCCCGCCGTCGATCAGGAAGTCTGCTCCGACGACGTACGCGGAATCGTCCGACGCGAGATAAACCGCCAGCCTTGCAATTTCCGCTGGATCGGCCATCCGCTTGCTGGGATTGTTGGTCGCCAGGACGCTCTTGATCGCATTGCCCTGCTCTTCACCTGCGAAACGACCGAACATCGTCGTGTCCGTCGGGCCCGGGCTTAGGGTATTCACGCGAATCCCACGGCCGACGAGTTCGGCGCTGAGGATTCGCGCGAGATGGACAACCGCGGCCTTGCAGCTTGAGACGGTCGAGGTCGTCGGCCACCCCTTGCGCGCGCCAACGGATTGGTCGCTTGCATTGATGAGACGGATCCCGGTCGGTGCGCCAGTCATGATGGGATAGTATCTGTCCGTGTTGGGCGAGCACAGTCGTTACGCGGCCGGAGGGCTACCGTTGCTTGTCGGGCGGTCCCGGCTTCTTTGGTGGAGAGGGTGCAAGCGTGCCGACAAGCTTCGATCCATTCTCGTCTTCAACAAATCGGGGCCCGATAGGGCCACCGAAACCGTAGTGCTGATGCTCATTCTTTAAGATTGGGTGTCGGCCGTGGAATGCAGCGTCCAAAGCTCAAGGAGAACGGAGTGTACGGACGGCGCCGTGTAGCGCCCCAGACCGCGGGAGGCGACTTGGGTGAGCGCGGCTCCCAACGCGCTGACTGAATGTCAGCGTGTCCGCGGCGAACGCCGGAGCGAGAGCGACGGCCGGACCGCTGGTGGATGCAATGCGTTTGCTTGGCGGCGCGTCTCTGAGTCGCCGTGGGAGGGCGAGGGCAGGAGCCCGAATGGCCCGACCCGATAGAGAACAGTCGTGTTCCCGCGCTATGATGCGTGCTTTTTTCAGAGGTCTGTAACATGGCGAAGTCGAAGGCGAGGCGGAAATTAGTGGCGTGGTCGAAGGACGATGTGAAGAATCTGCGGGCGCATACGTTGAACGCGAAGCTCGTATACCGGCGAAGTCCAACGCTCTGAAGGTCGGAACGCATTACTCATCCAATTGCGACCGCACCGCATTCCGGGCATCCGCAATGGCCTGCCCAATTGCAACAGGCAACTCTCCGCGTTCTTGGCCAAACGCCCCATCAAAGGCTCCGTCATCTGCGTGCGCTGCATCTTGTTGGCGGCGATCTCGATCAAAATATTGCGGTAAGCCGTGACTCGTGAATCCAAATCCTTGGCACGCTCACTTAGTTCTGGATAGAAAATTTCGACGATAGCTGCAAATCGAAAAACCGGGACCCGAATCGGCACGTAGATATCACCAGTGAACGCAGCACGCCGCTCACTAACGGGAGGTTTGAAATCTTCCAATCGCAGGAATCGACTCAATCTGCGTTCTAAACATGAAAGGCAGAGCATGCCATGTCTCTGGGACCTATCGACGGCGCGTCTCCAAAGATGATTGCGCACTCCGTAATACTCGTCGAAAGTGTCCTTTGAGCAGTCCAAGCATAACCAGTTTGAATCGCGCATCAAAGGAGCGCTTCTAACTACCAAATAGGCGATACGAGAATCTCGATAAAGTGCAACGACTGAGCCCAACCACAATCGCGCACCCCGGTGTTCTCCCCGGTTCATCCAACATCGGAGTCAGCTTATCGTAGGCGACGAACAGCTGCCTTCGGCCGGTCCCGTACTCGGGTGCAAGCTGCGATCTACGTTCATCGGAAGCGCGTTGGCCCGCGCACATCGGGCGTTGAACAATTTATGACCCACTTCTCTCTCGGGCAATCGAATCCGAGGAGACACCGTGATCGACCGGTCGGATGCATTCGTAACCGAAGAGCTACACAACGCCGAACGCGTAGGCGCTTATCACATGCCCCGCGACCGGCTCACTGATCTGAAGATCGTGCGCCAAGTATGGCAAAAGACTCATGGTGGCGAATTCGGTCGTTCCATTTACAAGAAACTTCACGACACTGCGGTTCGTTCTGTGCGCAGACTAAAGGACTTCGATCGGACCCAGTCGCCCTTTGCCGCGACGCGCGAGGTCTCGATCGAAGGTTGCGAAGGCGCGAGCATCGCCGGGTGTTGTCGCAACGTGAAGGGCGTCGGCGATGTCAATACGGTCTGCAACGGCCGCAAGCGCCAGCTTGACTCGCTCAGAATCTTCAACTTGCACCCTAGGTAAACCCAACGATCCCTCGATCGCACGTGCGATGGCCGTATCGTCGAAGTCCTAAACCAAACGCAGCACCCAGAACGTCTCCAGCAGCACAGTCTTGCCTCGCCGAAATCAATCCGGCGGCATTCAGGGGCAGCCGCCAATTGGGAGGGGCATTGTTGGGGGCATCGAAACTGAGTCGTTCACCAAATGCTCGCATAAACAGATATTTGGCAATGACTCAGGACACGAGAGGTACTTATTTACTGATGGTGATGCGCTGGAGCTTCTGCACAGACTTTGGGTAGGGGCAAGGTGCGACCGTAACACGGATGGTGGTCTGAGCATGCCGCTCGACGTGCGGCTTGGCCGAGCCGCCGTTCGGTTCGCCCCATGTTAGAACAAGCTGGGTGCCCAACTTCGCGTGACTTTCGTTGATGACTCCGAGTGAAACCACCTCGCCCTCATTGTTGCTGTAGCCGCAGTGTGTGGAGATGCCGGCCGGCTTACCGCTCTCGTCCCGCACCTCATCCATCTGTGGCCAGCCATAACCTGCGTGAGGCAACTCAATCGCCTTGTAGCGCGGCCCGGATCCAAGCTGCGAGCCCATGACTTTGAGCACATCCTCGTGATTCCACACGAGCGTGAGCTTCTGTCGCTTGGGTAGCTTATCCATTTTCTGGAGCGCCTCACGCCCGATGAAGTCACGGTCGAACTTGACTAGACGCCCATAGCCAAGATCCCACGGGTTCAGATAATAGTCCTCAACGTCGTGCGACTGCAGACTGCCCGCAAGTTGCAGATTTCCTTCCCAGGAATCGGCGGGCAGCCACTCGCGGTACGCGCGTAGTTCCTCGCCGGTATAGATGGCTGGGAACGGATAGGCAATCCACCCCGATTCGTATACCGAGCTGAAATAAGCTTTGGTACCACCTTGGCGCATGCCGAAGGGCGCGCCGGCTGCGACAATCGCCGCGCGGATCGCTTCGACTTGCTCGTAGGGACCGAAGATTTCAACTCCCATATGCCCGGTCATTCCGTGCCTTAGCACGGTGGCCATGTGGCCGCGGATCTGCACCTTCGCGCAGCGAAAGAACGGAATTTCCGGCGCACCTCCGTCAACCAGTGCATTGAAGACCTTACCAGCATTGGGGCCCTCGATCTGGAACCGATAATGAGTGCGCCCGCCGCTCTTATTGAAGGCGCTCGCATGATCGACACGGATTGCAACGTTGTATCCGCCTGTTTGGCCCTGGAAGTGCACCCAATTCAGAACGGGCATGCCGCTGACCAACACATAGCTTTCAGGGCGCAAGCAAAACGCAACGCAGTCCCCCACGACATATCCGCGAGGTGTGCAAGCTACGAACTGCTTGGCTCTGTCGGGCGTGAAGTTGGCGAGGCTCTGGATACCGACTCGCTCGAGCAGTTTGAGCGCGTCGGGTCCATCGATATACAGCTCCGGCATGTGATGGCATTGGTCCCAGAGGATCGTTGTCTCTCGCCAAGCATTCTGCTCGTCTCGCCAATTAGTGAACTCCGGTGGAATGAACTGAGCGAGCAGCCCGATCCTAGCCCGCCACATCGGAGAAAGGGTCTCGTTGGAGAGGTATTTGACCAGATCCGGAGTCTGGTCAATGAGGTTCTGAAGTGAGCGAGCTGGTGCTTGGGTCATGATGATAGTTGCCTAACGGTTGGTTTTCATACTTGCATCTTCAAGAGTACGTGATCCCCGTGTTGCTCGAGACGCTCGAAGCGGTGGTCCAGGACGATGCAGCCCGGGTCATTGGTGTTGATGGCGTCCACCAGAGCGGATTGCAGGTCGGCGCGATGCAGGTTGTAGTACCCGGCCCCGAAATTCTCCTCGATCGTGGTGGGATCGGGACCGTATTCGAGCGCCTTGCCGTTGCTGAAGGTACAAACCCGGTATAGCGGTACCGGACGCGCTTCATCGGCAATCCGTTTTCCCACGCCGAGGAAATCCCGAGGCGTGCATCGCATTCGGTGTAATGGTCACTCCAGCCCCGATTTCCCGAAGCTCGATTGCCTGCTCGAACACGCGTGCCGTCACGCGGAAATGCTGAAGCGCAAGCGCGGCGGTCAGCCCTCCGATACCGCCGACGACGATCATGATCGTGGCGCCGAGATCCTCGCCTCCGTTCATTGCACTATGCGTTGAATGCGGCTCGCTCATCACAATCCCCGGAACGTGCGTGCACCGTCGGTGCCGCTGGTCCGATCAAATTAGGTCATGGACGTGACGCGCACTATCCGTCAGGCGCAAGCCGGACGAGCCAATATACTAATTGCGCAATTATCAGGTGAGCGGGGTTCGACCGGGCAGTCGCCTGGCCGGAGTAAATCCGCAAGTTGCGGCCCGAGTGGTAGCGTACCGGCGGAGCGTCGCCGACGGCAGCTCCCCATACTGGTGCCGATAGAACGAGGCAAAGCGGCTGGGGTGCTTGAAACCTGCCTCGAGCGCCACGGTCGTGACATTCGAGGCTTCATCGCCCGCCATAAGCCGTTCCCTGGCCGCTTCGAGCCGGATGCGCAGCAGACATTGCATCGGAGTCATCACGCGATAACGTATGAAGTTATTCTGCAGCGTCCGCGTCGCGACGCCGGCTGCGGCGACGATGTCGGCCAGCGAGATATCATCATGTGAGTGAGATCTAATGAATGCCTCCGCGCGCCTGACATCGCGGCTGGCGACGGGCGTTCCTCGTTCGATCACGGACGAAGAATCCTGCCCGGACCGCAGTAGCGCGGACAGGAGCTTCTCCATGTGGGAGCACGTTCCGGCGTCATGCCCGATGGCCTCCATGAGAGAAGGGCACGAGAGCAGGCCTTGCACCTGTCCGAGCCAGGCCGCCATGCCGGGGTTGCTCAACCTGAATAGACTGCCGTCCGGAAGCGTCAGATCACGCAACACACTCCCGTCGAGCCGCACGACCAGCCGTATGCAATCGCTCGAGAAGGATGCACTTACGCGCCTCGGCCGCGAGACAAAGCAGGTTCCCTCCCTTATCCGTATGACCTTACCGTCAACACGCAGATCGGCAGACCCGCGCAGACACGAGCTCATGATGTAGCAGTTGGTGTTTGTCTGGCCCTCCATGATGACGGGCGGATTCGACTCTATCAGAGCGAAGGAGAAGCACCCGAACTTGAAGCCCCCCACTCGCGCCAGATATCCATGCCGCCCGACGGGACTGATCTTGTAATCGCCGAACAGATAGGGCGCCATCTGCCTCACCGTCTCGGCGGGGTCGCTGGACGTCAACATTCTGAGGCGATGCGAATTGAGGATCAGCATGATGGAATGGCGACCACTGGGCGAATAATAGCCGAAAAACCCGAGAAGACCAGGGGTGCCCGCTCCAGCTGCGCCGCGTGCGGCCGCGCGTGAGGCCCGGCCCCACTCTCATCCGTCTCCTGAAACCACCCTCCAGCCGCGCTTGATGACCACCCCATTTCACGGGCCGATCGAGCCGCTCGCTCCGCTGCGAGCTGTCAAAAGCGCGCAATTCGGATATTCACGGCGGTCGCTGCGCAAAACGGCTATCGCAAAAGCTCCTAGTCGATACATCGTTCTCACGAGCACACCGGGCCGGGTTTCGACCCACCCGAAGAACCGGGATTAGGACAGGTGTGACTAGACAAGATGTAAGGGGGAGGATCACTTTGATTAACAAGAGAATATCATTTGTTTCGCTCCTGTTGACTATGTCGCTCGGCTCCGGTAGATGTGAAGCGGATACGATTGTGCTGGACACCCAAAGCACAGCTAGTACCGCCGACACCGGCGCCCTTCAAGAGATCATCGTTACGGCCGAGAAGCGGTCCGAGCGGATCAATGACGTCCCGATGTCCATCACGGCCGCCACCGGCGACGACCTCCGCGAACAACGCATCACGGATCCCGCGGGACTCGCCAAGTTCGTGCCGGGATTCAACTTCACTCAAAGCACTTACGGAGGTCCCGTCTACACGCTGCGCGGGATCGGCACTTACGATGAGGCGATCGCAATCTCGCCGGCGGTCGGCGTCTACATGGACCAGATCCCATTGCCCTTCGCTCGGATGACCGAAGGCGTTTCGCTCGACCTGCAACGCGTCGAGGTGCTGAAGGGGCCACAGGGCACTTTATTCGGCGAGAACTCCACGGGCGGTGCCGTCAACTACATCCCGAAGCGCTCATTTTTGACACCCATGACCACACCCGGTATGCACCCATGACCACACAGATCAGCGCGGCGGTATTACGTCAGTTCGGCGAGCCGCTGAGGCTCGAGCAACTGACTCTGGAAGAGCCTCGCGCGGACGAGATTCTGGTGCGGATGGTTGCCACCGGCGTCTGCCAGGCAGACCTGCACGTGTGCAGAGGGCATATCCCCGCTCCCGTGCCAATCGTTTTGGGGCACGAGGGGGCGGGCATCGTCGAGCGGGTCGGCGCCGCCGTGAAGTCCGTAGCCCCCGGCGACCCTGTCGTACTCTCCTATCAATCGTGCGGTCACTGTCCATCGTGCTGGTCGGGGCATCCCGCCATTTGTGACAATTTGTTCGCCGCCAACTTCAGTGGCATGAGAGCTGACGGCAGTGCCGGCCTCCGCACGGCTGAAGGCGAACCGGTCGGCGGGCGATTCTTCGGTCAATCGTCGTTCGCGACTCATACGTTGGCGACCGAGCGCAACATCGTCAAGGTGCCCGCCGATCTGCCATTGGAACTGCTCGCACCCTTGGGCTGCGGTATCCAGACGGGCGCGGGCGCGATTCTACGCGCCCTGGCGATGAAAAGCGGCGAGACGGCGTTGGTGTTCGGTGTCGGCGCTGTAGGGATGGCTGCCGTCATGGCGGCCCATTTGGGTGGCGCAGCAGTCGTGATCGGAGTCGACATACATCCCGAGCGACTTGCGCTGGCCCTGGATCTCGGCGCCACGCACTGCCTCGATGCCAGACAAGTCGATGTAGCGGGGGAAGTCAAGCGCATTTGTCCTCGGGGCGTCGATGTCATTCTGGACACGAGCGGTCACAAAGACAGTCTCACCGCGGGTCTGGCGTCCCTGGCACAGGGTGGACGGTTTGGCTTTGTGGCCTTCGCCGAGAACTCGGGGGCCATACTCAACGCCGCTACGCTCTTCAACGGCAAGCGTCTGCAGGGAATCGTTCAGGGTGATGCGGTGCCCCAGGCGTTCATACCCGAGCTGATTGCGCTTTACCGGCAAGGCCGGTTTCCATTCGACCGTCTGATACGCACTTACGAGTTTGCAGAGATTGCGGATGCCCTCGCGGATACCGCCGCCGGCAAAGTCATCAAACCCGTATTGAAGTTTCCCTCGTCCCCTCGGCCCGGCTGACAGCCGGGAAAGCCAAGTCCGCCCGCCGCCCACGGGGCGCGGGCTTCGCGCGTGCGGCTGTTCGATGATCGGACATGAGCAGTCAAACATCAGATGGTTGCCCCGAAATGCCGACTTGCGCAGCGATATAGTCGATAAGCACCCGGGCCGCAGGACGTAGGCCACGACGGGTGGGGAATACGAGGTGAACCGTCACGTCGTCGGAATGCCACTCCGCAAGAATGCGGGTTAAGCGCGCCTCGCGGATCATCTCGATGACGGCCTCTTCCGGCAACTGGAATCGAGTATGAAGAAGTCGCTGCGCCGGCTCAGCGAACCAAGGTGTTCCAGATCTGGATCCACCCGCGCGAACGCGGTGGCAAGCCCCGTTGGGAAACTAAGCCATTTCCAAAGAAGGATCACACGGGGCGATTTGTGGTGCTCGCCAGCGGCTTTGCGGAAGATGCGGACGCTCTGTTGATTCGTGCCGACGCTCGCGTACTCGGGGCGACGCTCAGCGCCGGCCAGTGCCTGTTCTATAGAATGAAGCCGGGACGCAAGGCTTATATGGTTGCGACCAGCGGGCAAATCACTCTCAACGATATTGTGCTCGAAGCCCGAGATGGAGCCGCCGTTCAGGATGAACCTGAGTTGCGGATCGAAGTACTCGCCGATACCGAAATCGTGCTTGTTGACACGATTTGAATGAACTACGCCCAGTAAACCAACAGGACGTGGTTCAAAGATCCAGCCTTGCGGACGTCAGCCGAGGCGATCAAGCGATTCATCACCTATATGAAGAAGGAGCATGGCGTGAGTCGTCGCTACGAATTCAACACGCTGCACTCCGCTGCGTACCCCCATGCTCATGTGACCGAGGCCAGCGTTGAATACGGAAATCAACAAGCCCCCAGCATCACCGAGGCACAGCTAGTGGCGGAAATCGCGCGCCTCGCAAGCTATGCATCAGGCTGCGGACAGGCATCCGTCACCGTGCATCTATGCGCGAGGATCGGCACAACGGAGCTCCCTGGAGGAGGGCGACTTGCCCCTCGGACTCGAAGCAGCAGCAAACGCGTCAATTTCGTTCGAATATGGCTGCAATGCCCTGACCGCCGCCGATGCACATTGTCACGAGTGCATAGCGGCCAGCAGTTCGGTGCAATTCATAGAGTGCTTTCGTGGCGAGAACGGCGCCCGAGGCGCCAATGGGGTGGCCCAGCGCGATAGCCCCGCCATTCGGGTTGGTCCTGGCGCTGTCGAGCTCGAGCCCACGGGACACCGCGATCGCCTGCGACGCAAACGCCTCATTGCTCTCGATGACGTCCATTCGGTCGATGGTCAGACCGCCTTTCTTGAGCGCGAGTTTCGACGCCGGGATAGGCCCCTCGCCCATGATCTCGTTGGGTACTCCGGCTACCGCATACGACACGAGGCGCGCCAGAGGCCTGTACCTGGCGGCCGCAGCCACCGCCGCATCGGCCAAGACGAAGAAGGCCGCGCCATCATTTATACCTGAGGCGTTGCCCGCGGTCACCGACCCGTCCTTCTTGAAGGCGGGTTTCATTTTGGCCAACGTCTCGCTCGTGGTGCCGGACTTTACGTGCTCATCCGTGTCGAAGGTGATCTCGCCCTTTTTCGTTTGCTTGACGATGGGCACGATCTGCGACTTGAAACGTCCCTCGGCGATTGCCGCAGCCGCCCGCCGATGCGATTCGACTGCGAAAGCGTCCTGCTCCTCGCGCGTGATGCCCCACTTTGTGGCCAGATTTTCGGCGGTTATACCCATGTGGCCGACCCCGAACGGGTCGGTCAGCGTCGCGACCATCATGTCGGTCAGCTTGCTGTCTCCCATCCGCGCGCCGGTGCGCATCGCCGAGGACAGGTAACCGCCGCGGCTCATCACTTCCACGCCGCCCCCGATCCCGTAGTCGCAGTCGCCGAGGAGTATGTTTTGCGCCGTGGTTACAATCCCCTGCAAGCCCGACGAACAGAGGCGATTGACCGACATCGCGACCGAGTCCATCGGGAGTCCGGCCTGGATGGAAGCTACGCGCGCCACGTAAGCAAACCGGCTCTCGGTGGGAATGGTGTTGCCAACCGTCACGTAGTTAATGGATTTAGGGTCGACACCAGAGCGCTTGATCGCCTCCTGCATCACCGTACCGGCCAACTCGGCCGGCTCGATCTCGGCCAGTGCACCGCCAAATGTGCCAATTGCCGATCGGCACGCACCCAAAACCACCACATCACGCTTGCTCATCGTGAGTCTCCTTGCTGACAGTATTCCCAATCCCCACAGCCTGGCGCGTTCAAGCGGGCACCAACCTTTGGGGTCAAGATTCGCAACTGGCCACACCGCTGCTGCATGTGCTGGCCCCAAACTAATAATAACGCCGAATTACCATCGCTGCATCGTCACTCGCAAAATACGCCACCAGCCCTGTCAATACGGCGTCGATTGTCCTTTCGCGGGTACTCCGATACCGGCGGGAGTGCGGGCTTACCTGTGCTTGCGGCGGTTCAATGGGGATGAGATCGACGGACGCTTCGCGCGTTTCGCGCGAAGGGCGCCGAAAGTCTTGGTATAGGATGTTTCAAGATTGTGCGGCTGCGCAATTTTCTGGCCCGCAGCGTGTTGACCGGAGCACTGTCTCAAGCGCTCGATGAGCCAGCGACCCGCAGGACCGGGTGGGTTGGCGGTTAGGTATGCGGCCGACATCGGCAATATCAGGCTCTCGTCCGGCATGTCTTCGATCGACAGCTTGGCAAGTCGACCTTCGAGTAGGTCCTCCCTTACGGTGTGCAACGGCATGCCGCCCCAGCCCAGTCCCTTGAGAAGAAACGCGTGCTTTGCATACAAGTCGCCCAGTCGCCAAGTGAGCGGCGACATCACACCAAACTCTCGCCCGATGGACAGTTCGGATCTGTCGGTAAGGACCAGTTGCACGTGCTTGGCGAGTTCTGCCTTTGGGACAACACGGTTGAGCAGTGCTAGCGGATGCTCGCGTGCTGCGACCATCACCATGTCAACCCCCTGCAGTCGTTCGACGGTCATAGAGTCCGGTGCGATAGGCAGTGACCCCACCACTCCGAAACTGCAGCGACCGTCGAGCACGGGTTGGTAGGCGCTTCCGAGCGCTTCGACATACAGTCGTAAGGGTGTGTGTGGAAAGCGGTCTCTGAATTCCGTGGCTGATTCAGCAATCGCTTGAATCGGAAAAAGCACGTCCACGACTGCCGAGAGTTCCGACTCGAGGCCACCGGAAATCCCTTTGGCGCGGGCCTTGAGCAGACCGACGTTGGCCACGACACTGCGCGCATCGGCAACCAATAGGACGCCGGCGGGCGTGAGCTTTGGGTAGCGCTCGGAACGATCGAAAAGAACCACCCCGAGTCGGGCTTCGAGGTTACTAACGAGTTCGCTGACTACCGACTGCGCACGCTGGAGCCTGCGTGCGCCAGCCGAGAAGCTGCCCTCATCGACCGCAGCGATGAAGGCCCTCAATTGGTCCAGAGAGACGCCGTCCAACATGATCTTCCTTCTGTATACCGGATCAACCGATGGATAGTATCGAAATATAACGGCTATTCACAGGGCACTGCTGCGCGCACCATACGCCTCATTCCGGCTGTAACCAACGAGGTGGCAAACGACCATGCAACTACTGCACATCGATTCCAGCGTTTTGGGCGGTAATTCGGCGAGCCGCGTGCTCTCGGCAGAGATCGTCGCGCGACAAGCAGCTCTGTATCCGGGCCTGAAAGTAACCCATCGCGATTTGGCGGCGGACGCAGCGCAACACCTCTCTCCGGCGCATATTGCCGCGTGGCACGGTGGCCTTGTTGAAGACGCCTCGCTCGGTGCCGATTTGGCCAAGGGCGGCGCTTACTTAGAAGAGCTCGTGGCTGCCGACATCATCGTCATCGGCGCTCCCATGTACAACTTTTCGATTCCAAGTCAGCTTAAGGCGTGGATCGACCGTGTGGTCATTGCCGGCAAGACCTTCCGCTACGGCGCGAATGGTGCTGAAGGGTTGCTGTCCAAAGACAAGAAAGTATTTATTGCCTCTTCTCGCGGCAATGTCTACGCGCCGGGTTCTCCCGCAGCGGCCTTCGAGCATCACGAAAGCTATCTCACCGGCGTTCTTTCCTTCATCGGGTTGACGAATGTGACAGTGGTCCGTGCAGAGGGACTTGGATTTGGCGAGGAAGCCAAAGAGGCCGCCATGTTGAAGGCACGCGAACACATCGCAGCCATTGCAGCATGAGCGCCAAGCGCACGACATACACCCGCATGACCGACCACT
>Ga0137358_10001669_pt1 | contig 12194 bp, 8 predicted proteins | sample Mad1_20_16metaG_FD_105551 | JGI IMG/M metagenome (GOLD analysis project Ga0137358, IMG submission 105551) | Vadose zone soil microbial communities from Angelo Coast Range Reserve, California, USA - Mad1_20_16 metaG | ecosystem: Environmental > Terrestrial > Soil > Vadose zone | place: USA... | reverse complement strand
TGATTTCCGGCGGAGGCCGATGCAATTTCACCAACATCCATTGTCAGCCAGACAATTTTATCTCCGCGAACAAGCACTTCGCGAAGTCCGCTCTCACACGCTACACACCCGCGGATTTCATCGCGCTCGTTGAAAAGCATCGCATCCCGTACCACGAAAAAACGTTGGGCCAGCTTTTCTGCGATCGCTCCGCACAAAACGTCACGGACATGCTGGAAGCGGAATGCCGGGCGGCCCGTGCGCAGATTTTCCTCAGTTGCAGGATCCGTGAGGTGCAGCGGACAGCGGAGTTCGTCGTTCGTACTGAAGCGGCGGAGTTTCACGCCCCGGAACTGGTTGTCGCAACCGGAGGACTTTCCATCCCAAAGATGGGAGCTACCTCATTCGGCTACGAACTCGCGCGCCAGTTCGGCTTGAACATCGTCACCACGAAGCCTGGCCTGGTGCCCTTACTCCTCGGAGGAGAAGACTACGACAGGTATAGCGACTTGGCGGGCATCTCGGCGGAAGTGGTTGCATCGGCGAACCATCACACCTTCCGCGAAAAAATGCTGATCACCCATCGCGGCCTCAGCGGCCCGGCGATTCTGCAAATCTCTTCCTACTGGGAGAAAGGGAGGCCCATCCAAATCGACCTGGCTCCAGGTCGCGAGATCGCGCCGGCGATTCGCGCGGCGAAGGTGCGTAATATGAGCGCTGCCAGATCCGCCTTCCAGGGAATTCTGCCGAAACGCTTTGCCGATCGGTGGCTCGAGGCAAACGCACCGGCAAACTGGACCAACGACTCTCTTGCACAACTCGAAAAGCGTACGCATGAATGGGTTCTCACGCCCGCAGGCACAGAAGGCTACGAAAAGGCTGAGGTCACGGCAGGGGGCGTCGACACTGACGAATTGTCGAGCAAAACCATGGAGAGCAAGAAAGTCCGCGGATTATTCTTTATAGGTGAAGTCGTCGATGTCACGGGCCATCTTGGCGGCTTCAATTTTCAGTGGGCTTGGGCTTCCGGCGCGGCAGCGGGTCGCGCTTTATGAGGAAACCGGGGCGCGACGTGCGCCGGCACGTGCCGGTGCCACCGGACTCTGCGCTGCTTTTGCTTCTTCATAGGCCACGAATTCTTCGTACGTGCCCTTGAAGTCCTCGATTTTCCCGCCATGGAAATGCCAGATGCGCGTCGCAACTTCGTCGATGACGTCATGGTCGTGCGTCACTAAGAGCACGGTGCCGTCATAGCGCTGCAACGCAATGTTCAACGCATTGATGGATTCCAAATCGAGGTGGTTCGTCGGCTCGTCCAGCACCAGAAAATTCGGCTTCTGCAGCATCAGCCGGCAAAAAATCAGCCGCGCGGACTCGCCACCGGAAAGCGCCCGTGTCGGCTTCAGCGCGTCTTCCCCGCTAAAGAGCATCTGCCCCATCAATCCACGTAGCTCCTGCTGCGAAGCGGAGGGATCGTATTGCCACAGCCAATCGATCGCCGTCATGCCTTTGGTGATGGATTCGCCGTGGTCCTGCGCGAAGTAGCCCACCGCCACTTCGTGCCCCCATCTCACCTCACCGCCATCGATGGGAAACTGGACGTCTTTGTCCTCGATGAATCCCGGCGCATTGCGAACCAGCGACTTCAGCATGGTGGTTTTACCGACGCCGTTGCGGCCCATCAGCGCGATTTTTTCTCCGCGTACCACGCTCCCCGAAAATCGCGGAATCACCTTCAAGTCGTCGTACGATTTCTCGACACTCCGAATCTCCAGCGGATGCTTCCCTGAATTCCGTTTCATATCAAACTTAATGTACGGCCGCTGAATGTTGCTCCTGGCCAGCTCCGTCGTCTGCAAGCGCTCGACTTCTTTCTTGCGCGAAGTCGCCTGCGCGGACCGCGTGCCCGCGGAAAACCGCGCGATAAATTCCTGCAACTGCGCGATTTTCTTCTCGCGATTGGCGTTGTCCGCTTCGATGCGCCCGCGAATCTGCGTCTTGGCCACCACCATGTCGTCGTATCCGCCGACGTACATGATGATCGTTTCGTAGTCGATGTCCGCAGTGTACGTGCACACGCTGTTCAAAAAATGCCGGTCGTGCGAGATCACAATCAGCACGCCTTCATACTCGCAAAGATATCTTTGCAGCCAGTGTACGGAATCAAGGTCCAGGTTGTTTGTCGGTTCATCGAGCAGCAGCGCCGTAGGATTGCCGAAGAGCGCCTGCGCCAACAGCACGCGCACCTTCTGCCCGCCCTGCAGTTCGCCCATCTTGCGTTCGTGCAGCTCGTCTTCCACGCCAAGGCCGTCGAGCAGCACCGCGGCATCCGCCTCCGCGGTATAGCCGCCCTCTTCACCGACAATGCCTTCGAGTTCCCCGAGGCGCATTCCGTCAGCATCGGTCAATTGTTCGTGCGGCTTGGCGTACAACGCGTCGCGCTCCACAAGGGCTTTCCATAGCGCGGCATTCCCCATGATCACCGTATCAATGACGCGATATTCGTCAAACGCGAACTGATCCTGCCGCAGAACGCCCATCTTCTTCGGTCGCGTGACGGAACCACTGGTGGAGTCGAGCTCCCCAGTCAAAATCTTCATAAATGTGGACTTGCCCGCGCCATTGGGGCCGGTGATGGCATAGCGGCGCCCAGCCATGAAGGTACAGGTCACACTTTCGAAGAGGACCCGCGGGCCAAACCGCATAGTGACGTTGTTGACGGAGAGCATAACCCTCGAATTATAGCGTGAATCCTAAGTCCGTGCTCGTGGACTTATTGGCCCACATTTGTCCAAACGCGCCCTCAACGATGAGACGTTTACATCGCCCGGCAGCTGAGTTTCCGCACGTATCGATGAGAGCTGTTTGTGGCAAGAAGGGGGAGTTATGGCAGGGCAAACGCAAACAACGCCGAACCGGCCGCAACCGCCACGTATTGTTTGCCGTCGATCGCAAACGACATTGGCGACGCAAAGACCGAACCGCCGCACTGGAAGTGCCATAGCGCTTTGCCCGAAGCGGCGTCGAGCGCGATGAAGTTCCCTTCGGCGTCCCCGGTGAATACCAGTCCCCCTGCCGTCGAAAGCGCTCCAGCCCACGTGGGCGAAGCATGCTTCCATTCCCACTTGAGCTTACCCGTGGCGGGGTCGAGCGCGCGCAACGCTCCCCAAAAGGGTTGCGCTTCATCATTGGGGAAATAGGCCGAGCCATAATACGCGTGCCCCGCATCGTAAGGTTGCGGCGCCGTCGCAAAGATGTCGCACTGCTCGCGGGCGGTCACGTAAAAGAGCTTCGTCTGCGGGTCGTACGTCGGCGACATCCAATTTGTCGCGCCGGCCGCTCCCGGGCAAACGCGATTTCCTTCCAGTGTGGGCGCGCCAGCCTTATCCGGCTCGGGCCGCCCCATCGCGTCTTTCGAAGTGCTCCAGGAGACTTTAGCGTAGCTGGTGGCGGAAATCAGTTTTCCATTCGTGCGATCGACAACGTAAAAAAATCCGTTGCGGTTCGCCTGTGCGATCCATTTGTGGTCTCCGTCGTCGATCATCACAGGAACTTGCGTCGCGTCGTAATCGTGTTCGTCGTGCTGCGTGAATTGGAAATGCCATTTCAGCTTGCCGGTGTCCGGGTCGAGAGCAAGCAAGGAGTCGCTGTAGAGATTGTCGCCCGCGCGGCCTTCGCCACGATTCGAAGGCGCGGGATTTCCGGTGGTCCAAAACGTCGTGTTCGTCGCGGGATCGTAGGTCCCGGTGATCCAAGCAGGCGAGCCGCCGATTTTCCAGGAGTCCCCTTCCCAGGTTTCGTGGCCGGGCTCTCCCGGACCGGGAACCGTATAGAACCGCCATTTGCGCTTGCCCGTCGTCGCATCATACGCGTCAATGAACCCGCGGATGCCGTATTCGCCGCCAGATACGCCAACAAGCACAAGGTTCTTGATTACCAGCGGAGCCAGCGTAAAACTGTAGCCCTTAGCGTGCTCGGCGGCATTCACGTCCCAAACAACATTGCCGGTCTTGCTGTCCAGTGCAATGACGTGCGCATCCAGCGTCGCCACAAAAACTTTATCGCCGAGGATGCCAAGCCCGCGGTTGACTCGCCCGCAACATGGCCGAATGTCCGCCGGCAGCAGGCGTTGGTACTGCCAGATAGGGCGCCCGGAACGCGCGTCCAGGGCATAGACGCGGTCGTCTTGCCCGGTACCGTACAGAATTCCGTCCACAACGAGTGGCGTCGCTTCGAATTTTCCCCCTGCCATCGTTTGATACGCCCATTTGGGAACAAGCGCCGCCGCATTAGACACGTTGATTTGATCCAGCGCGCTAAAGCGATGCCCCGCATAATCTCCGGAGTACATCAGCCAGTTCTGCGGCTCCTTGGAAGAATTCAGCAGCCGCTCGGAAGTCACCTGCGCGCCGGAGGATGAAGGAAGCCCGCAGCAAACGATAAAATACGGAATGGAATGGATAACGCGCATGAATTTCATTGCCCAGCCCCCTTCTCGCTCGCCGCAAGTAGAAACGCGATAAGATCCTTCAGATCTTTGTCCGGAAGAATCTTCGCGTCATACGCCGGCATCAGCGAATCGCGCGTCTTCTCGTAGGATCGCAGCTTGGTTTTCTCGAATGCGTGCAGCTGTTCGCGCGTGTCCAGCATTTGCACGGTAAAACTGTCTTCGTTGAGCACCACGCCCTGCAGCTTTGTTCCGTCGGAAGTTACCACCGTTGCAGTTTCATATTCCTGCGCAAAATCCTTCAGCGGCTGCGAGATTCCTTTCGCTAGCCGCTTGCTCGGACTGCGCAGCGATTCCGTCAGGTATTCAACGGATCGGGAAACGCCCGTGGAGCTGAGATCCGGACCCAGGCGCCCGCCTTTGCCGTTGACCATGTGACAGGTCCCGCAAGCTGCAGTGCCGTAGAAGAGTTCCTTCCCCCGCGTGGCGTTTCCAGTCTCTGCCGCGCTGGCCTTCTTTTCCACGCTTCTGATATAAGTAATCACCTGCCAGATTTCTTCGTCTGACATGCCCACCCCGATGCCTCCCTCTGTTGCCGCGGCCATGGCCGTGCCAGGGATCCCATCGTGCACGTTGTGAAACATCTCGGTGTCGGTATTGCCATGATGTTTCTGCGCGCTCGTGAGGTCCGGGCCGCGTCCGCCGCCCCTCGCGCCCAAACCGTGGCAAAACGCGCAGTTGGCGCGGAATTGCGATTCACCTAACTTCGCGACTTTGGCATCGCCAGAAAACGGATTCTTCTCTTGCGCGCGCAGAGCTACCGCCACGAACGCAACCTGCAACACGCACGCGAATAATAGAAGAGGCCGGCGTCTCCGCCGCGACCATGGCTTGTCTCGCAGAATATTTCCTCTAGGTATTGACATTGGTTGGCTATGCCCCCCTGGTTTGGTGATGTCGGTCTGAGCAGCGATGGCGATTCGTTCAAATGGCTATGGTTCGCCGCCAATATACCATTCGTTTCAGCCAGGCGGGTGAACCTGGACCGCTTCGAGGAGTGATCGGGGTAAGGTGCGCTCGAAGCCAAGGAGGAACCGCTGCCACGAAATTGGCTTTCCGCCACCCCATTCGATAAAATCACCACGCAGCCCACTCTTCGCCTGTGGATGGCGCATAGCGAGACCAGGATTTTTCATGACCAAAACTACCATCTCCAACGACCGCATGAATCGCTCCCTTGATTCCGTCGATCCGCAAATTGCCGGCCTACTTCGCGACGAAGCCCGGCGCCAAGCCACGGGGCTGGAGCTCATCCCTTCGGAAAACCTGGTCTCCGAGGCCGTCCTCGAAGCTATGGGCTCGATCTTCACGAACAAGTACGCCGAGGGCTATCCAGGCAAGCGCTACTACGGCGGCTGCGAATACGCGGACAAGGTTGAACAGCTCGCCATCGATCGCGCAAAGGAACTCTTTGGAGCTGAACACGCCAATGTGCAAGCCCATTCCGGCACATCCGCCAATGTTGCCGTCTATATGTCCACGCTACAGAAGGATGATGTAGTCCTTGGAATGAATCTTTCGCATGGCGGCCATCTGACACACGGGCATCCGCTGAATTTCTCCGGGCGAATGTACAAGTTCGTCGCCTATGGCGTAAAGAAGGAAGACGAGCGGATTGACTACGACGAGATTGAAAGGCTCGCCGCTGAGCATAAGCCCAAGATGATCGTCGCGGGCGCCAGCGCCTATTCGCGCATCATCGATTTTGAGCGCATCGCCAAAGCCGCGAAGTCCGTTGGCGCGCTCTTTTTTGTGGACATGGCGCACATTGCGGGACTCGTCGCCGCTGGGGTTCATCCTAGCCCTGTCCCACACGCCGACATCGTTTCAACGACAACGCATAAGACGCTGCGCGGGCCCCGCGGCGGCTTGGTCCTCTGCAAGGCCGCATTTGCCAAGGAACTAGACAGGTTGACTTTCCCTGGGACGCAAGGCGGTCCGCTGGTACACACGATTGCAGCGAAAGCGGTGTGCTTGAAGGAAGCGATGGAGCCGTCCTTCAAGGAATACCAGAAGCAAGTCGTCGCCAATACGAAGGCCATGGCAGCAGCAGTCGCAAAGCACGGATTTCGCATTGTCACGGGTGGTACGGACAACCATCTCTTCTTAATCGAAGTCCATTCGCGCGGGATTACCGGAACGGACGCCGAAAAAGCTCTCGATCGCGCCGGGATCACCGTAAACAAAAATTCCATTCCTTTCGATCCGCTTCCACCCATGAAGGGTGGTGGAATCCGCCTCGGAGGTCCCTCGGTCACCACCCGCGGGATGCGCGAACCGGAGATGGAGCAGATTGGCGGTTGGATCGCGGAGATTCTTTCGAACATCGGCAACGCCGAAGCCGAACAGCGCGTGCGCAAACAAGTCGCTGAACTGGCCGCGAAATTCCCGATCTACGAGGCCCGCCTGCGTGGTGGCTCGGCGCGCATCGAACACGCCCACGTTTAGCTTGGCAGCCCCACAGTGTTAGCTCCATAAGCCAAAGGCCATCCTGGCAACCCCAGGGAAAGCTGTTGTGCGGTTCTGGAAGCCCTCGTCGCCGCGTAAGCCTCGCCAAGGAACCTGTCCTTCTTTGTGACGCCCCAACTCCAGTGCCGCTGGCCCAAGACTGTCCTCCGGGTCAGTAGATTCCGATTTAAACTGCGCGTAGCTTCAAAAGTACTGGGATGGGAAGCCTACTCGCCACTGTGTTACTCGCTGTTCCGCTCATCGTCTGGCTGCGCGGGACATTTCGTTTTGATGATTCACTGCTGAAGTTGGCGCGACGCTCTAACGCGCCGCGGCGGGTCTTCCGAACCTCCCAGAAATCCTATTCTCCTGCGATCGCCTCGCGCCCGGTTTCTCATCGAGCTGCGCGGCGGTGGATGAGGTGAGCCGATGATGGATACGGAAGCCTTCCGTGAATTCAAGACCGGATTGACACTCCTGCGGGACAATTACGCAATGAAAGCTCTGCCGCACATGCGGCGCGCTGTGGACCTGGACAAGAACAACCCCTATTACATGTCCTACCTTGGCGTCGTGCTGGCGCGCTCCGAACGCAAATGGGGCGAAGCGGAACGGCTGTGCGATTCCGCCGTTCGCATGAAGCGCAATCAGGCTCAGCTCTACTTGAATCTCGCCGAAGTATACGCCGCCGCCGGACGGCGCGACGACGCCGTTGACGCTCTGCAGACAGGCCTCAAATACGCCCGCCGCGATATCCGCCTGACCATTGCGATGAACAAACTCACGCCTCGCCGGTCTCCCGTGCTCAGTTTCCTTGGCCGCACGAACCCGCTCAACCGGCAGCTGGGAATCCTAAGGCACCGGGCGATGCGCCTGTTCGGGCAGTCGGCTTAATCGATCTCTCCACCCCCAAACACAAGAGCGGGCGTCCCGAACTTCCGGGGCGTCCGCTCTTGCTTTTGCCGGTTTGGCGGAATGACTTGTAGGTCTGCCCAACCTATCGTGAGTTGCCGGCGCCAAAGTTATACGAGTGCTGAATCCCCATTTCCATGAGGATTTTGATTCCGACGCCAAACATGCCGGTCGGGAGAACATCCCTTCGCACGACTTCCGCGAGGTACTCGCGGGCCATGGAAGCGGGATCTTTCGAATACGGCATGGTTACAAACAGCCGCATGCCAACTTCATAACCAGGTTCACTGGACTGAAAAAAGACACCGGAACGCGAAACGCTAACCGAGCCGCGCAAGTCTTCAAAGTGGTCTTTGTTAGGGTCGGAAGGGCGAATGCGCATAAGCTGCGTAATCTTGCAACGGCGGCTGCCACGGCGCTCCTTATTGGAAATTGGCTGCTTGCTGGAACTTCCTGTTGGGTGATTTTTCGTCATCAGATCGTGCTGGGTCGCCATGGAGACAAATCATCTTTCCGGAAACGCTGTTTACCATCCGGGAAGATTGTATTCCGGGAGCGACGCGCAAACCTATAGCGGGAACGTACCCAGAACGAAGTAGGCCGTTCCAGGAAAATGGTAGTACGGAAGTACTAGAAAAGGAAGGGAGTGAGCTGTTGAAAAGGAGCGATAAGGTGCTGATAGACACGAAGAAGAGAGAAATTCGTCCCGAATTGAAGCGGTGGAAGACCTTTGGTACCAATTCGAGATCAAGGGGGGAAAGTTATCCACAGGCGGGAAGCCTAAATCGTTCTCGCTATTGAGGTTTACGGCCAGGGACCGGAATCGGCGCGGAAGACCGCCTGGGCATTGTGCAGGTTTGCAGAACGCAAGGATTCATGCCGTAGAGTTCAGTCCTGGCGCAGCGCACGAATTGGGTCTATCCGGCTGGCGCGTCGGGCTGGTCCATAGCTGGCCAGCATTGCGGCAAGGACCAGCACGGGAATCGTAATAATGAGTGTGGATAGTTCGGTGGACTGCATGCCGTCCACCGTGTGCATCAACAAGCGCCCTGCTGCCAGGGCGGCAAGAATGCCCACAGCAACGCCGCCGAAAATCATTCCGAGACTCTGACGAAGTACAAGCCGAATAACTTCACGGGCGTTCGCGCCGAGCGCCATGCGCACTCCGATTTCCGGTACTCGCTGCCCGGTCAAGTAAGCCAGCACGCCGTAAATGCCGATACACGCCAGCGCCAAAGCCAGGCCCGCGAAGATACCAAAGAGCAGCAAGAGGAAGCGCTGCCGCGCCAGTGAATCGCTCGCGAGTTGCTCCAAAGTCCGCACCTGGTAGAGAGCTTGATCGCCGGTCGCCCCACCTGTGGCTCCGCGCAGTTCCCGCCGCAATGAGTCAACCACATTCAACGGGGGGATGCCTGTCCGTACGGCGATGGACATCAATTCAGACCAGCGACGCAAGGCTCCGTCCGGCACCTGGGCGAAGGGATAATAGAACTGGGCGCGCACTGGCGCTTGATCGTCGCGTGCGAGCCCCCAATGCCGGACATGACCAACCACACCCACTACAAGTAACGAATCGTTACCTTCTGACCAGTTTGGACCGGACATTTCCGGAATCCATAAGCGCTTCCCCACACACTCCCGAGTGCCGAAAGCTTGTTGCGCGAGGACCTCATCAATCACGATAACGGCGTCTCTCCCCCGGCGATCGTGATCATCAAAGAATCTGCCCTTGAGCAGCGGAATGCCCATGACCTTCAGGTAATCCGGGGTCACGCTGGTTGCAAGCGCAAGCGGTTGTTGGTTCTCCGACGGAACAGCCGGGGTGTTCCAGTAACCCAATTGATTCTCTCCCTGGCGCATCGGGAAGGTATCAACCGCCGCAATAGACTCGACTCCGGGCACGCGTCGCGCACGGTCCAGGACATCCTGCCAGGCCGCGCGTATTCCGTCGGGGTGCGCGAGCGCGGCAGGGGAAAGCGCCATGCGAGTGACCAGGACGTTGCGAGTATTGACGCCCGGGTTGAGCGATGAGAGCCGTAGGAGAGTACGTCCCAGCATCCCGGCGGTAACCAACAGCACCACCGCCAGAGCGATTTCCGATATGACAAAACCGCTGTGCAGGCGGCGTGAGCTTCCGACAAGGGTGCGGCCTCCGGCGCGAAGTGCCTGTTCCACTTCCCCTACGGGAGCGCGCAAGGCTGGAGCCAGGCCGAAGAGAAGACCGCTCACCAGAGAAGCGGTCAAAGCAAACAGCAAGACACGCCAATCGAGTTGGATCTCATCGGCTCGCGGCAGGGTGCCCGGCCAAAACTGCACAAATGGACGGAAGCCAACGGCGGCGACGAGAACACCGAGAACGCCTCCGGAAAGTCCCAACACCGCGCTCTCGGTTAAGCACTGGCGGACCAACCGCCCGCGGCTCGCTCCGAGCGCCACGCGCATGGCGAGTTCACGATCTCGCGAAACGGCTCGCGCCAGGAGCAGGCTGGCGACGTTGACGCACGCGATCAACAGCACCAATCCGACCGCGCCAAGGAGCAGCCAGAGCGTGGAGCGGACATCTCCCACATCGGGACGGAGCGGCATTGCAACGAAGCTGCGGCCCTTGTTGGAATCCGGATACTGCGCCGTCAACTGCTGGCCGATCAGTTCCAGCTCCGCGGATGCCTGCGACAGCTTCGCGCCTGGCCGTAGGCGCGCCACAACACCAACTGGATGTGCGCGCCGATTCCGCAGATACGCTGCGGTGTCTTGGCCGAGCAGGGTAAAAACGTCTCCCTCCTCTCCATCCAGTTGGAAACCTGGGGGCGTGATGCCAACGACCGTATAACTTTTGTCATCAAGAACAACTGGGAGACCAACGGTTCGCGGTTCCCCAGCGAAGCGACGTTGCCACAAACTGTAGCTCAGGATAACTACCGGTGCCCTGCCGGGCCGGTCCTCTTCCGGCAAGAAAGGGCGTCCGCGCAACAGCGGAACACCCAGAACGGAAAAGAGTTCGGGAGTGATCTCCCGCCGTTCGACATATTCAGGCACTCCCGGCTCGCCGAGTATGCCTCCGCTATAGACGAAGCCTGCCATCTCCAGAGAGCGGCTCGAGCGCCGACAATCGAGAAAATCTGGGTAAGTCAGATTTTGTTCGCCGTATATAGCGGCGTTCCATGTATCCGTGTGACCGTGGACCACGACCAGCCTGTCCGGCTCTGGATACGGCAATGGTTTGAGCAGAACACCGTTGACGACCGTGAACATGACAGTCGTCGCTCCGCTTCCAAGGGCGAGCGTCAACAGGGCGACTCCCGCGAAGCCAGGTTGCTTTCGCAGCATCCGAATGGCGTACCGAAAATCCTGCAGAAGGTCTTCGAGCCAGCGTGTGCCACGGGCATCGCGGCAGTTCTCTTTCACTTGCTCAGGACCACCGAGCGAAAGCCGCGACTGTCGCCGCGCTTCGTCCCGAGAATACCCTTGCGCGATCAGCTCGTTCGTGTGTTGTTCAAGGTGGAACCGCAATTCCTTCTCAAGATGTTCTTCCATCTTCTTTCGGCGCAAGAGACGATGCCACCAATTCATTCCGCACCTCCGCCAGACAATTTGAGTACCAGCCCGACGGCTTCAATCAATCGCTGCCAGCTTGCGGCCTCCGTTTCGAGCTGCGTCCGCCCTTTCCGCGTCAGGCGATAGAACTTCGCCTCGCGCCCGCTCTCCGTTTCCTCCCAATCCGCGGCGAGAAGTCCGCGGTTTTCGAGCCGGTGCAAAGCCGGGTAGAGCGAACCTTGTGGAACTTGGACCACGCCGCGCGAAACCTGTTCCAGGCGCTGGGCGATGGCATACCCATGCACCGGGCCAAGCGCGACTATTTTCAGAATCAACAAGTCCAGCGTGCCCTGCGGGAGATCCGATTTCTCTGCCATGTCATGCCTCCGTCTTCTACCTATCTAACACACGATGTGTAGAAGTGCAAGGTGTATTGCCAGTTCGTTCGCGGCAGAACGACGCTCCTGGCAAAAAATGAGCCAGCAGCAATCGGCGGCAGGAAGGTGACTTCCCTGCTCGCTTTGTGCGATTCTTCTTCGCTACAGAAGTCCGAGGACAGAGAACGATGCTCAAAAAATTCAAGGATTTGACGGAAAAAGAGATTCTGGCGATCGCTATAGCGGCCGAAGAGGAAGACGGGCGGATTTACGGCGAATTTGCGGACGCGCTGCGTGACGAGTATCCCTCGACAGCGCAAATGTTTGAAGCGATGCGCGAAGAAGAAGTGGGACACCGCGACCGCTTGTTTGCGATGTTCCGGCAGCGTTTCGGCGACCACATTCCGCTCATCCGCCGCGAAAACGTAAAGGGATTT
>Ga0137358_10001667_pt1 | contig 12206 bp, 15 predicted proteins | sample Mad1_20_16metaG_FD_105551 | JGI IMG/M metagenome (GOLD analysis project Ga0137358, IMG submission 105551) | Vadose zone soil microbial communities from Angelo Coast Range Reserve, California, USA - Mad1_20_16 metaG | ecosystem: Environmental > Terrestrial > Soil > Vadose zone | place: USA... | reverse complement strand
GCTTTGCAGCATAGGCATGAAACAATTAAAGCTCCACACGGAAATTGACGAGGACTGGGGTAGGGAGGACCTTCCGGATGACCATAGGTCGTCGCGCCGGTCTGCCCTGGAACCAACGGAGCAGGCTACGAATATGAGTGAAGTGCGATCAGCGTGACAACCAAACGTAAGCTAAGTCCAGCATCTATTCTTTTTTTTGGTGTTTACGGTACAGGTTAGTCGACTCGACTCGACGGCCTATTTCCGGTCCCCTTAATTAATCAATTAACGACGAGCTCTGCCGGTCGTAGTTGAACGCAACGTCCAGGAACGGGAGTTTAAATTATTTTAGGCTTTTCAGTTTGCTCCATTTTCGTTTGCGTTGATGCCAGCGAGACGAACAAGACCGTGACGTAGTACAGTAGCTTACTTAGTACTGTACAGCACAGCAGATTGGTGCGCCACGTAGAACGAGAGCCACAGGGCCACATCCAAACAAAAATTGTTTAATTATCTTCGTTTTTGAAATCTAACCCTCACCACGGGCAGGCGGGTTACTAATAGTCAACTAACCGGTCAATTAATGTCCAATAAGTTGACCGATAAGTTAACACCATTTGTTGACCCCTCTTTGTGTCGAATAATGGGTAGTCTAGCGTGAGAAAGTCGCGATAGTGTGTGTTTTTTTTGGACAGCGTTATATTTACAGCGTATTCACTGTAACTGATCGTCAGTCCCATGTACGATACGTTACCCTGCGGTTATTCCCATATGATCGATCGGATAATATCATCACCTTTTGCCAGTATGGTACAGTAGCTTCCCTTTCGTCGGTTGTGATACTGAAATTGTTCGAAGATGACACCACCGCTACGGATGCCAATTCGCCAATTCGCCAAAATAGTTACGCGCAGCAGTATATAAATATCAATACTCCACGCTCTATTGTCCACTTGACTACGTGCACACCATATCGTCCTAGCATATGTTAAGCAAGTCCCATAAATAACTGAATTGCAGCTCTCATGCAGAGTCCCACCACAACAGAATTACCCAGGTAGCCAAGGCTGGAACCATCACGCTTCCCAAGTCCCTTCCGACCGCACTCCAGATCCCACTTCCCTTCCTACGTGTTCCTGCCCATTGTGGCCACCACGCGGGAGCGTGCACCGCGATACGTCGCCGCCGGCCACGGATCGTGAATGTGTACGTGAAAGACCACGCTCGTGCCGAAGGACTGGTCACGGCTACGTCGCCGGTTGAGGATGCCCGCGCCGAAGGGCGCCGCGCAAGGAGATCACCGGGAATTGGTGACGCAGGTGGCGCGCAAAGGTAATCTGCTCGTACGCCATCGTGTTCATCCTCATCATGAACTGGAAGGGGCGGTAGTCGTAGTGCAGGGGGCCGTGGCCCGCCAAACGTTCGACGCCCACCAGGCGAGAGCTTCGAGTCGCTTCTCGGAAGATCGAAACGAATACGATCGCGCCCTTGTTGAGAGCTAGGCGGTGTGTTGGAGTACGCGTATGAGTATGAATATGCAGATGATGCGGAGTACGGGGATGGCAAGGGCGCGGGCGCAGGTTGAGGACTGGTCAGTTGCGAGGGGTCAAAATGAGACGGAAGAGGAGAGGCCGTCGCAAGACGCAAGCGTGCGTCACGCCGTGCACGTTGCATGTACGCGAAAATGAGAATGATAACAGTGAAGCCCATCGCCGGGATGTACAGGCGAATGAACGACCCATTCGCCCGCGGGAGGAGACAGGGGGAATGAGCATGGGACGGCGTGCGTTCCGGATACAAGGAAAGAAGGTGGAAGCCCGGTTGTGTGATGTGCCGGGCAGGTGAAAAGGACTTTACGGTTATCTCGTGAAGTTTTTTGTCGGAACCCGGTATTGTATGCGTCACGTCGCAATAGTCACGATCATCGGCACTGTAAGCCCTTTTCAATATACATTGGAGGGTCAAAGACCCAGAGAAACGCGTACCTAAAAACGACGGCAGGGCGAAGATTTTCCAAGAGAAACGAGGAAGTGTGTTTACCGAGCGTCTTCTGCCAACCATGACCAACGCCGCGGTGAATAGTCCCACGTTCTCGTAATGGACCACACTTTTTTGATTCGGCACGGTGAAGGGGAATGTGGCTGAATAGGATAACGGGCCCTAACTGTTCCTCTAAAGTTAGGAGAAAGTAGTAAGTTACACTTTCACACGCAGCGATGGGGCATACAGACCAGTCGCCAACCCTTTGACAAATTCGATTGCACCATCACGTAGAGGAATCCACTCCTCGAATGACGTCCCATGCCCCGCGCGAATGTAGTCTTCGTCAACAATCCCGGGAGAGTCGAGCAGGACTAAGGAGTGATTGGCCACAGGAAGGTGACGGTTTACGCGGCCGAAATGGCGCTCGTATCGTTGGCGAACGTGTTTGCTGAAAGTGTTGGAGACACCGAGGCTGCAGTGGATCAGTACTTGGTACTTATTCGTACGAAAAGATCTTACCCAACATCCACATTGCCCGGCATATATCGAACTTCCACTCCTGGGTCAAGTGGGAAGAGGTCTTCGAAACGTCGAACATAAGTGGTGAATCTATGCCACAGGGAGACAGAGGTGGGCCGATGATGATATCAGGAGAGGGAAGACTTGCTCACTCGTCGTCAGACTCCACGGCTGTCCCACTTTTGAGCATATCACCCAAGAAGAACACCAGGTGAGGATGCAGTCTGCGCGTGACTTTCCAGGCTCGACGCATGTAAACGTCATAAAATAGCCCAGTAAGCGTCTGTGAATGGGAATGTCGCATGGGGACCTGCGCGTCTGCTACCAGAAGGATGTGTGTTGGGCGGGTCACGGATATGTCGACCTTTATCGAATGAACAGACACGGATGAGGGTACCACGGGGTCAACTCACCGTGTGGTGTGCTATTGCTGGCCATCTGCAGACGGAGAGTGTATATAAAAATACGCCAATCTCGCCCCAAATGACGAGGACAACCCAGCCCAGGCGGAGGACAGCGCGGAGGCTGTCAGGTACAAAGGGGCGAATAAGACGATTACTTTTAAGTCTACGCCAGTCAAAAGTTACCATGCTCTGTGTAAGAGAGGAGCGTGGATTTATAGGGAATTAATAGGTTGATGGTAGGTGGTGGTTAAACAGAGTGCCATCATGTAAGTGTAAGTCAACTGTCCATTCAGGCACACCCAATTCAAATGTACAATGAACTACTGTGATACAGTGACTCGGATCACTCTCCCGCGCCTTGTTCCCTATCATGCCTTGTTACAACCTGACATTCATCAGCGACGATATGCAGCACAGCCATCAAGCTACCCTACCTGCGTCTGCTCCAAATCCATCTGCTCGTCCTCATCGTCGTCGTCCTTCTCCCGCGTACTGATACCCTCGTCCCACGTGCCAAGGCCCCATCCACCCACACTATGTCGTGCCTCTGGCTGATCTGGACTCCGCAGCGAATCCAGAAGCTCCCGCTCCCGTTCCCGCGTACCAATCTCCACATTTGGGCCGAGCCCAAGACGAGGCGTTACAACGTCATCCTCTAGATCAGAACTCGTTTCATCGAGGCTCAGCGGGCCCGGCCGATGAGCGATGCGCCCGCGACGGTCGCGTGGGACATTGCCTGAGAGGAAAGATAGCGTCCGTGGGGCATGCGCGCCGCGTTGTCCCGAGAGACGAGTACCGGATGCACCGGAGCGCACGGCATTAAGCAAATGCTGTACAGCGAGTTCACCTTGGGATGGAGCAGGAGCAGGAGTAGTCAGCGAAGTGGCAGTTGGTTGTCGGCCCTGTGAGACAAGGACGAGAAGCCTACACAGCACAAGTCAGCGCATATTACCCGGCACCGGTGAGCTGGGCCTCACATCTGCTGTAGGCGGGGATATGTATGGCTCTCAAACGATAAACCTTCTAGCTTGAGTACGTTGAGGCGTGCATTTAGCAGCGGGGCAATTGGGAGAATAATCTTGTCGCAGAAGGAGCGCAGGGCAAGAGTTCGGACGTCAATGTGGGAAGCTGACGAGAGCGGATATGCGGGAATAGATGACCCTTTCCCATTTTGTCTTGTTGGGGACGAATTTCGATGTGTCCTTGGTGTACGGTACAAGGAAGATAAAACTGAATCGGTCTGGAGAGGGAGTAGCACCTACTCATGTTGTCAACAATTGCAGAGGGGAGTAGAGCGACATAACACGCACGCCTTCGACATATGGAAGAACTTGGTCCCAGAAGAAGCCCCAGAGTTCAACCACCCGGCCTACTAGTTTCTCCTCCTCCACTCCAGCGAGCTTTCCATTAAGGGTATCCATTCCAGAGCCGATAAGTTCTGAAGTCTCGCTCTCAAGGGTGGTCACCGCCTTGGCGGGGGAGTTGGATACCACGCTTTGTATGTGGCGCTTCACAAGCTGATTCAAGTCCTCACTGTGTCCACTCGCCTATCATTACGGGATATGGACCAAAAGAAGAAGAGCGCACATTGGAATTCGGAGAGGTTCACCGTTGAAAAGCGGTAGCACTAGGACGTGCAAAGTACCCCACGGGTTGTCGCCTATGCCTCCAGGGGTGAGATTTGGCGGGGTGATCGAGCTTGTGGCGACGAGGGTCGTCGATGATGTGCCCGTGTTGAGATTCGGCGCGTAATGAGGGAGGTAAGCTAGGCTACCCAAGCGATGCATTTCGCGGGAGACCAGCTTTGAGTCGTACGAGCGCACCTACACAAAACCGGAGATTGTGTATCAATCAGAACTGACCTATAATCATCACAATGGCTAATGATATAATAATAGACGGCGATATCACGTAGATATGGCTCCGTATGCAGAGAATTTGATTCCAGGGTAAGCCCATTGCAAGACGGCTGGCAGTAGACAGGGTTTATGAACCACAATGTGGCGCACCTTGGATGGGGATGTGTGGACCTTGGAGGACCCACCACTACTCGTACTGGGTGCGATCGGGGGCGCAGGAGAGCCAGCATTCTCGCGGAGCTGTGAGTCGGCGGTTCGGGAATGCTGGGAATGAGAGCGGGATCCAGGGAGGAGCTGAGCGGGACCACGGGCGAATGAACTAGTGCTGGAGGATAACTTTTCAGTAAACATGGCTGCAAGGTGTGCTCATCCGAGGATGTACTGTAGTGTCCAGCGACGAAGATGAGGCGCCACCGGCATCGCGACACCGCCGACCTTGATGAGTCGTCCTCGTCTATCGCCCTCACGTCTCCGAACGGCTGCACTTCGACATTTTACAGTCCTCGCCCTAGAGTCCTCTGCCGACGACACCTGTGCTGCGATCGTCACTTCATCACGCAAAATTCTTTCAAATGTGGTCATCAAGCAAAACCATGTGTGAGCCCCCTTCCACTCTTCCACTTTCTTACCTCGCCACGTCCACAGACATGAACCCTTCGGCGGCATTCACCCCTACAGGGCAGTGCAAGCTCACCAACGTAACATGGTGCGCTCGCTCTTGCTTCTGGTTCATGTACCACTGGTTGCTGAACTTAAGGCACAGCCTATTGCCGTCCAAAGGGCATTGAAGGACGCTCATATGAGTGCTCTGGATGTCGATGGAATTGCCTTCACGCGCGGACCAGGTATGTTATTTTTGTCGACATTGGCGAGTGCGTTTCGCTGGAAACTTCACTGAAATATACAACATAGGCATGACTGGCTGTCTCGGGGTTGGTTCCAGCGCCGCCAAGACACTTGCTGCAGCTCTCAACAAACCATTGGTCGGCGTACATCACATGGTATGCCTCCTCTCCCTTGCGTTCGATCCCTATAAATAAAGAATTTACGGTCGCACAAAAGCAAGCACATGCCCTAACTCCCATTCTCACATGTGCTTCGAAACCCCCCAAGTTCCCGTTTCTCACTTTACTGGTCTCGGGTGGCCATACGCTCCTTCTTCTGGCGACCTCTACAACCCAGTTCCACATCCTGGCAACAACGCCAGATGAGAGTATTGGACGCGTGTTTGACAAGGTTTCACGACTGCTCGCCCTCCCTTGGTCTGCCAAAGGTCCTGGAGCTTCTCTGGAAGAATTTGTTGCCGCCTCACCAGTTGAAGATGACCTAGCGCCCTCGATGCCTCGGACCATGCCAGGGGTCCTCGGCTTCTCATTCACGGGACTGCACTCCGTAGTGGAGCGTTTCGTGACTGCTCGAGGAGGCGCCGCAGTCCTGGATAACGCAACCAAACGCGCTGTGGCCAATGCGTTTCAGACCGCCGCGATTAACCAGCTCGAGGAGAAGCTGGCGCTGGCGTTGAGGTGGTGCCGAGATCGGGGACATGGTGTGAGGGACCTCGTGGTCAGTGGCGGGGTTGCGAGTAATTCATACCTACGCAACAGGTGCGTCTCCGATTTCAAGGTAGGCCTATCTAGACGCTAACTGTTCCAGGCTCGGAGCGTTCGTACTTAACGCTTGCTCTCAAGATTCGATATCGCTAATATTTCCACCACCCGAGCTGTGTACAGGTAGGTTTCTTCTCCGCACGCAGTCGCACGCTCTGGTTGAAAAAAGAGTGCTACAGACAATGCGGTCATGATTGCTTGGGCATCCATGCACCGTTTTGTCGCAGATAATACGGACGATTATGGGATATTAATTCGACCCAAGTGGAGTATTCAGGATTTGATGGGCGATGAGATCGGAAACTCCGAATAGGAATATTAGAGCGCTGTTGCTTTAAGGACATAGTCTGGTAAATAATAAGAGGGTCCATCCCAGGACTGCGCATAACTTAGGCGCTCCGGCCGTGGTCCATATAAAGTCTTTGTTTCGCTTATCGCCATACCCTCATCGACCTTTCCTAGGGTCTTGCACCTCGTCCCCATGTGCTCCTATCCTAGTCAATCCTATTCTTACCCTTATTGCCCCCCCTGGGGTTCCCAGTCTAACCCTTTCGAGCCACCTTCGCTGCCCTCCTTGTCCACCATGGCACTCCAAGACATCGTCGAGGGCCAACAGCGGGCAATGAATGGGCTCGGTTCCCTCTTGTCGCAGGAGCGTACCACCAACGAGCGCAGCACGCGCGACAACAAGCAGCAGCTCACAAATTTGGTGACACTTTCACAAAACTTCCTTGGGTTTCTGCCCGATGTAGAGCAGAAATTCTCTATGCTGTTGAGCTTCATTCATGGCCATTGCACGATCGCCGACAACGCCGAGCTGCAAGGCCGGGTTGATGACATGGAACAAGTTATCGCCAACCTCAGGCTCATTGCCGAAGGTTTTGCATCCTCGACGGGTCTCCGTCTTTTGCCAGTGTGTTACATCTTCCCCTTTCTCCGTGGAAACCAACTCTGATTGTGCTCAGGGACCAGCGCCTAACCAGTGGGCCTGGGTCCCCGCGTCCTCACCTCCACTGCAACAGGATCACACATCGTTCAGTGCGACCTTCCCGCAGGCACCGCATATTTTCCCTACGACCATTCCAAACTCAACGCGATCGAGTGTCTTCGCCCATAGTAACCCCGCACGCTCTGTTCATTGGCCCAGCGACCTTGGTGCACCCCCCACATCGTGTTCCACGCCATGGTCGGACCCGTACTCCTCCAGTCCTTACGGCGCTGGTAATGCTCCCTCCGCGTCCTCTCGCATCTCGCTAGGTGGAGTGCATGGTTTCTCCGGGACGAGCCCTGTGACGATACGTGTGCCCCCATCTTATATGACCTCAACATTGTCGGATCCGTCTTCCCCTCTGACCCCCATGACTGGCCGATTCGGACCCCGGTCGCCCGCATCAGCACCACAAATGCATGTTGGCGGCCGCTCTCCCGCACTTTCCATTCCGGTCATGGAATCTCCGCACGTCCAACGCACGGTGTCATCGCCTCAACCCGCTTCGACCCCGTCTGTCGAGTCGGTTGTAGGCTCCTTGCGCCGCACTAATCTTTCTCCTATCAGTGAAAGTCGTACCCCTTCGCCTGTATTCCCTCCACTGCCAGCATTTGGTTGCACCCCTCCCGGTGGGCCATCGCCGTCCACGTCAACGATTGAGACAGTCTCTACGCCTTCTGGCCCGATCGCTCCTTCCCATAATGTTCCACAAGCCAACTTCGCGACGACTTCGAGAGTACGATCAGATTGGGTAGTACCCAATGATCCGAGGCGGCAGTCCTTGTTTGACATGATAAATCTGAGCGAACCACCCTCCAATGCGTCTTCTGTTAATGGGTTTTCTGATTCTTCACCCCCACGCGTCGAAATCCCTCCTAGTCGCTCCGTTGAAGCCATTCGCTGGTCGTCACTCTTTCCTTCTGCACCAGTGCTCGTGCCTCCCCCGCTTCTAGCCAGTGTGTCTTCGTTTGATGAGACTATTTCAAGCCCAAGCGTGAGCCCTCAACAACCGATTATCTGTTATACCGATTTCCCAGGTGCTTTATTTTTCTTTAAGGATGGATGAACATTCTCCTTATGTTTACCTATCTTTTGTGCACAGGACTAAGCTCGCCCTCCGAGCCCATGACACCATTGTCACACGTTTCTGGAGAGTCAACCCTTGGAACGGTGCTTACCAAGTCGACTACGGACATTGTGGACAACCCGAAGAAGTCCGATGATCCAGTCCTATCATCTCTTCCCGCAGCTTCTGAGGGTACCCTGGCCCAAGTTGGCCCTTCCACCTTGAATGCGTCGTCCAATTCTTCGCTTCCCCGAAACCAACTCGCCATTCAGCTTGTGTCCTTCTTCTTCGAATCCATACAGCAGATCTTCAAGCTACCGGCCTCTATCGACCTCACGTACAAGGGCTTTGAAGTGTCGTTTTCGACCGCCTCCGTCCCTTGGAACGATGCCTCAGCTGTGGACGTGCCCTCTGATGAGGATGGCGATCACGATCGCACCTTCGAGATCATGCCCGCGCCATCAAATGCTGTGCTCCACCGGTACATCAGGGACCTCGCGCGTGTTCGTATGGACCTTGCCGTAATGCAGGCTGGCGAGAACAAGGGCAACGACCAGGCCATCGCGCAGCTGGAGCTGCGCGTCAAGGCGGAACAGGAAGCCACGCAGAGCTGGGTTAGACGCGTGTGCAAGGCTGCAGGTGCGCTTAGTATTGTGGATCCTGCTTTCAGCCCGAGGAAGTGAGCGAAAAGGAGTTAGCTATTCCAAGCTTGTTGGTCTATGATGTATGCCCGACAAATCATACAGAGACATGTAGTCTAGTTTTATGACTAAAGTGTAAGTTAGTCTCTAAAGTAAGGTGATGGATTCTATGAGAAATACAATTTGTGGTGTATCCCCAATGACCGGACATGGCTTACAGGCGAAGATCTGCTTTGAAGACATTTTCCTCGCTAGACGTATCAAGTTCAATAGCTTGAGGGCAGAAATTATACCGACGGCGAACTTGAACTTAAAGCAATAGATAATGCGCCATAGGGATGGACAAATTAAGGACAGTGAGGCTAGGTTGAGAACTTGAAGGAGATTAAGTCCCATCTTACCACCCCTGCCAACACAGCCAAGGCTATTAATACAACTCCCTCTGTGAAACTTGTTGAGATATTACTCGGGGCACGTCATGCACCATGCAGCACGTTTTACTGTGAAAAGCAACCAAGAACACCTTTCATTTTTTTGTTCATTTGGAGAGAGCGAGTAATTAACTAACTACACGGACGCCGAGCTTCGTGCTCGCAGCATATTGTCCAGCCGTAAGTCGCAGACCCACGGGCCCAACTTTTCTGGGGACCTCGTCGAAGTCGGCATCAAAGTAGTTGTGCATACACGCAAGAATTGGCACAACCATCCATGTTGGTCTGTGAGTTCAGTCGGCCTCTGCCTCGGTGGCGGAGCGCCTGCGGGTGCCAGCGTCCTTCGGCCCAACAGCTGAGCAAGAACGAGGCGTGTACCAGGGAATCGGGGGCAGTGAGTGCTAGGGCGTTGTGGACACTATGAAACAAGGATAGGTGCTATCCTGCGAGACGAATCTTGATAGCTCGGGACTTCGCTTCGAGGGCTGAGCGAGTGTTCATATTTCCCATCTTCGAAAAGTGAACTATTGACACACCTTTAATCTCCTCTGCCTCTTCGCGTTGTTCGTAATCAAGTACGAGGCGCTTTAGATGTTGTTGTTCGACTTTATCCTGTTCTTGTGCCGAACGCGTTTGGACGGCAAGTGCGGATTCCGAAGGAATCGCAAGCTGTCGCACCTGCTGCCTATTCCCCCGCTTGGTGAGCATTGTAAAATTCATCACGCCGGGATTCGCGCTCTCTGGGGAGCCGTCGCCTTCTTCATGTCGCTTACGCATTCCCGGTGGCAGGACAGCAGATTCCCACAATGTCTGCGCGGTGCGCCGGTCGACCTTGCGCGACTCCGCTGAAACTTCTGTAACGAGTTTTGCGAACTCCTTCGCGAACTCCGCATCTTCTTCCTCATTAGGGCCGAAGGTTTCCTGGGATGATGTGACGATAAGCGGAGGTTCTGGGGACGGGCCACGTTCATCGAACTGCAAAGGGAAATGAAAAGTGTATTCTGGTTGGGTGAGAATGGCCTACTAGAGAATCGACTGTTCCGGCGTCGTCCTCATCCTCGTCCTCGTCATCAACTTTTGTAGGGCGCTCACCCTCGTCACCGCTATCATCACCGCTGCCTTCGCCGACATCAGCTGGGTAGAGATGAGAATCACGTGATGAAACACGGAGACAAAGGTACCCACGACTGGAGCCTTGGACAGTGGAAGCAAACATCTCGTCGACTGCGCTCGCTGCATCTTCAATGTTTTTCAGGAGTGCCATCGGCCTAATAGCCTCGAGCGAGTCTGTGACCATGAACTCCACGTCCATTGGCATCTGCTCTTTGCACAGAAGGTAGTACTAGGTGATATGATTGTTAATACGCTCCGTGATAAATGGAATCGTAAAATACCTGAAAGAAAACAACGAAGTTGTCCAGCTTCCTCTTTTGTGATCCACGATCGAAACACATGCCACAGGTGTCTAGTAACACGCATACGAGCCTAATACGGAAGAAGTCGTCTGGCATGTCGATCAGACATAGGAACTGCGGCAAAGGATGTGCCTTGGCTGTGGCAAAAAGAGTGTACGTACGTAAGCTTCATGAGGAAGCCATAAATATATACTACTCACGATGACCGAATGTGACGAGTGCCCAAAATGTGTCAAAAATAAGGCCCGAACTGATAAGGCGGTAGATGTATAGCTCGCCCAGATATTTTACCGCCGCGACCCGTCGCTGGTTCGCACTGTAGAGGTTCTGTTCGAGACCGCGCCGGATATCTTCCATCACTTGATCTACTACAGCAATCGAGAATTCAGGGTGATATCGCTGCAGATCATAGGTGAGCATCGCAAGTAGGGCAATATTCCCATAACGTAATTTGTAAGGCTTAGTGAAAACTTTATGCAAAACGCGGCGAGTATGTGAGTCGTTCCAGTCAAGCTTACGCAAGAGCTTGAGAACCTTGTCAATGGTGCGTTTGGTGAGGACGTCGTACATAAGGTGCCGAATGAAGAGTTCGGTGTGGGTGCGCGCTCTCTCTTGTCGGGGAGCACGTTCAGGAGGATTCGCCTGAAAAATGATGAGTGTTAAAGATGGCTCAACGTGACCTGCGCACCTGATAATAAGCATTCTCGAGCAGCATAGTCTGACGCTGATCAAGATGTAGAAGGCTCTGTTTGCGCTTCATCAACTCTAGCTAGACTTTAGAGTTAGTAGTGCACTCATTCGTCGTATTACTCGAGTTACCATGGTGCCAAATCTCTGTTTCGTCTCGTCATGTCTCAGCAGAAAGCGTCCACAACCTTCTAACAGCAAGGCAAGGTTGTCGATGTTCGTACCAGAGAAATCGTCTATGCAGACTTTGAATATGTGAAGAATAAGATGTGGCGGAACGACTTTGAATTTGGTAAGATTAGATATGAAAGTGATATTCTGCTCTTCATTAGCATAAGACTTATAGAGTAAGAAAAATTACTATACCTTCAGTCGGACTTCCGCGAGCTCCACTACGACATTCTTCTTTCTCTGCAAGTATCTGAACTCCTCATCCAACTGAGGAGCTATGAGCGCAGCGCGCATGTATTCAATGGAAACTCACGGCATTAACAAGTTCAGTACCTATATCAGGCATGTACTTGTTCAAAGTAGCCACTAGTCGAGAATAATGCGGTAACAAGTCCGTCCTCATTTTTGGGACTTGCGTGAGAAACTTCCGAATTTGGAATCAGTGTGTACGTCATT
>Ga0137358_10001665_pt1 | contig 12210 bp, 14 predicted proteins | sample Mad1_20_16metaG_FD_105551 | JGI IMG/M metagenome (GOLD analysis project Ga0137358, IMG submission 105551) | Vadose zone soil microbial communities from Angelo Coast Range Reserve, California, USA - Mad1_20_16 metaG | ecosystem: Environmental > Terrestrial > Soil > Vadose zone | place: USA... | reverse complement strand
AGTCGAGAATGCGTCCACGGACGAACTTCCCGGACCCTCATCAGTTTTGAGCCGTCACACCCCAAGTCGCTCCTCGATGTCTTTTTCCAGTTTTTTCGGCTTAAAGAATGAGCGCTGTACTGCAGTTGAGTGTTTATCGGGCAGTTACTCGGACACCACTCGCTGGGTTCCCTATCCCCCATACCGATTTGGTGTGGAGTTTTGGGACGTTGGCTCGCTACGCGAGAAATCGCATCTCTATTCACAAACGATCTGGTACGCGGGCAGTCTGTTCAACGTATTCGTCCAGATCTTCCGGAAGAAGGCGCAGGGGCCGCAACTCGGAATATACCTTCACAGACAGAGTAGCGTCGATCCCATCCCTCCGTTGTCAATACCGTCCGGGTCGCTCCCTGCCGAAAAACCCGCAGACAACTGGCCATACACACGTAATATCCCAACACCTATGACCCAATTACCCACATATCCAACCCAATACTCATTCTCTGGTCTTCCCGTGGTAGTCACTCCGCGTTCAAACACCCCAGTTCAGGGCTCACCTTCGAATTCTTCCTTTTCCGGAAGTGTCCTTCCTGCCACTGGTCCACCAGTCATTCCGTCACAGCCATACCGTGACCCCAGAGCACAGGTTTCGGCGTACTTTGCGATCTCTTGTGCCAGTGCGACTGGTTCTTCCGTGACGCGATTTACGAGTAACCCAGATGACTTTTCTGTCAGCCAGAGCTGGGGTTGGAGGAGTAGCTCGCTACGAGCAGAAGTATGTTTCGATGGCGACAAGATTGCTGACCCATCCTCGCCTTCACCATCGGAAGAGATCAGTAGTATGCGAATTACCGTTGTCTTGGGCGTTGTCTGATCTAGTATTGTTGCATGCATCTATATCTCCTCCGTGTAGTGTAGTTATTCAAATTATGTCCGATGTCCGAGCCGGCTTACCTAACGATGGTTACCTGGATGATCATGTCGATGCCACGTATTTTCGACGCTTGCAAATCAACTCTTCCTGCTGGTCGGGCTGTTCGAAGAAGATACAGAAAAGTCTATATTGACTATTGACGTCTCGTGTCATTCCAAGAGCGTACCACAATGTCCAGCCTCTTGCCGAACCCAGAGACTGGGAGCGCTAACCCATCTGCATCGTTACCCGCCTTGTGGGCTTACATTCAACCTGCACTGGACCACATCATCCGCTCTCCTACCAACGATCTGTCCAAGGCCCCGGCCGTAGACGTAAACTATCACATGGGAATCCACACGGCGTTATACAACTACTTCACCACCCACGTAACCCCGGCGCCACCTCATCCATTGTCCACAGCTAAGGAAGCTTTACCGCCCACCCCACCCCGAGCTTCCTCGACTGCGCTACCGCCCGGACACGACATCTACGACAAGCTAGATGCATACTTTGCAGAAGTGGCCCGGGAAGTTCTCCTCGGCGCCCCGATGGACGACTCCGCACTCGTGCACTACCTCGTGCCCTGCTTCATTCGTTACGCCGCCGGCGCACAGTCCATCAACCGTCTGCTGAACTACGTGAACCGCCAGTACGTCAGGCGCGCAGTCGATGAGGATAAGGGCTGGCTGCGCTTCGGCGATATCGTATCCTCCGAGCTTGCAGAGGGCCCAGGGGCCAGGGAAGACGGTCCGGGCTGCACGGGCTCGCATAAGAGGATCGCGGAGAAGATGCGCGAACGCCGTGCTGCTGAGTTGCGTCGGTGGGGAGCGCCAGAGGGTGCAACGACCGAGCAGCTTGCGTTGGCCGAGGCGTGCGCGGAGGCGGCGAGCGCACCGGAGCACGTCGTGCCAGTTCTGTCCCTTGCGTATAGGCGTTTTCGTACGGAGGTTTTGGAGCCACTTATTGCAGTTCCCAAGCCGAAAAAACAGAGCAAAAAGAAAAAGAACAAGGGGAAGCAGGGGGATGACGGTCCCACCACGGTGGCGGTCAATGGTTCTGTGGCTGAGGCCGATGAGGCGACTACGGGACCAAAAGGCCGGCTCGCTCGCTCGGTGAAGGAGCTTCTCGAGTCGAAGGGGGGAGATGAGGAAGAACAGAACAGGCTCGCATTTGAGATGGCTGAGATGTTGATGCGCGCGGGAATCCGCCTAGATCATCCTCTTCGAAGGAGGCTGAAAAAGTATTGTGTGGCCGTAACATGATATTGGTACCTCGCGCAATGGAAATACCCGCATTGGCGTAGCCTGTGCATGACTGGCCAAGTCTAGGTAATCCATTTGGTTGATCAGTCCTGCACCGAGTCGCTCAATGTGCCAGAAAAAATTTGAATAGTTGTTTCCTGCCTATATCCCGGACGCCAGTACGAATTTAGCACATCCTAAGTATCACCTGCAACGTTCTGGCCTTCCGCCTGGGTCACTGTCTCCGAATCCATATTGAGCAGCGCGTGCATGTCTAACATTCCCATATCGGAAGTATTCATCATTGAGTCCAATTGGAACCCGGAAAAGTCGATGTTGTTTATTTCGTCCATATTCATGTCGAAAGGCAGTGCTGCTACACTAGCCTGGGAATCGCCTTCGGTTGCCTGATTAAATGCCCCAAGAAGGGACGCTGGTGGTGACGGATTATCCCCTACGGTTGTCGCGGTATTATTGAACGGATTTGCGGTGGGGACGTCATTGGTAGGTTCTTCGCCAAACAGCGATACGTGTACATCAGTCATATCAATGTCCATTTCCAAGTCGAGCTCGATAGGTCGGTCGGCGGAACTTCCCAGTGGGGGATCAAGGCCAACGTGTGCCGTCCTGCGACCCTCTTCTGGCAACATGGTCAAATCAATGTCCACTGATCGAGTCCCCATTTCCGTAGCCGCCAGGGCGGCCATGAAGTCCGGAGAGAATTCACTTGTGGCCGTTGTACGGCCAGACTTTGGAGCAAGCGTGACAGGCGAGGGAAGGCCGCCTCCTAAACCCTGAGCGAGTTCTGCCTGGTTGATGCGCATCGCATCGGAGGATAAATCGAGTTTGTGGGGGACTTGCGGGCGACTGAGCGAGGACAATGATATTGTAGATTGACGACGTCCTGCCAGGAAGGAGCCTGCCCCGGGAACTCTTTGGGTCCCAGATACTGATGACGCGTCAATAGGAACCGCGGATGAGGGAGAACCAGCGCTGAGCCTGAGGGCATTGGCACTCTCTAAGGCGACCTCTGGCTCTGGAGGGGGTAGGTTCCTCAGGGCCTCCGCCTCCCTTTCCGCCTGTTCCTGGGCTTTCGCTCGGTCGAGATCTCGTTGAAGTACAGAAATGGCGCGTGACTGTAGTACAAGTTAATTTCTGCGGTGCAATAGAAAGGGAGGGTTGTGTTTACCAGCTGTGCCTCCATCAGGTCGCAAATCTGATCGTACTTCTCGATTTCGCGACACAAAGCATCAGTGAGAGTGTGTGGTGGACGCGTGATGAAATTGTGGATTCCACTGTGAACATGGTAAGGCTTTGGATGTCCAACGGCCAGAGGCATCGGGTCGACCTACAGTCTCTTGGTATCAGCAAAGAACGTATGTACCTGGCTGGTCTTCACAGCAGCATTCTGATAGTATCAAAATGATTATGACACCACAGGAGACACCACGCTCGTAGATTTACGCACCCGGAGACAGATTGCTAGTGCGTCTAATTCCGGCTCGAGGATGGCTTTCGGCGGTGATGGGTCGGGAGGTGGTAACATCGTGCCCTCCTTTGAACCGGTGACCACGCTTGCGGGGGTCGAGGTCGGGGAGGAGGGTCTGGTGACGGAAGACGACATCGTCGTCAGGGAAGGGGCAGTTGAGGAGGGCGCCTTTGGGGATGTTGTTGACGCCGTAGTGGACGGCTTACGGACGACGATACGTGCTTTAGGGGGCATGCTAGTGACAGTGCGTGAGGGACGTGAGGCGGAGGAAGGAACCCGTTCCGCCTGGGCTGAAGCCAACCTATGCTTATAACTCGCTTTCCTCTTCTCCCCTCGAGCCTTCCTGACGCCCATTCTGCGGCGCGATGGATATAGACTCTTACGACCATGTCGAGATTGAGAGAAACGGGACGGCTAGTAATTCGGATCGCTATATAACACCCGTTGAGTATCAGGTCGCTTCTACATGTTGAACTGTCCGTTTATTGTGTTCATAATTGTGCCAGCATCTGCTTAGACATGTCACTCGTATTCAAGTCCGGAACTTTACTCCATTCCCCACCCGTGATGCCTTTGCTTCTGCCTTAACACAGCCCTCTGAGCAATCACAGTTCACCTCGTACGGAAGTCTATCTGATGACCTGGATGTCGCACTTGCTCGGAAGAGGTCTCGGAGGGTGTCATCCACGTCTATCGTATCGGTGAAGAGTCAGGGACTTGAAGATCACGCCCATGAAGAGTCACGCACAGTTAGCTCGATGCTGCTTGCAGAGCATAGGGTCAGAAAACGTACAGTATCGCGGGCTAGTGCTCGGGAGTTCTCAACGAGTGGGGGCTCAGGAAGCCATCCACCGCTCTCTGGTACCCCGATATCCTCCAAGTCAAACCGCCCTCGAACCACGTCCGCTATGACGTCCACCTCAGTAAAAGGAACGGTCCCTATGGTCGCTCTGTGGCAAAGTTATACACAAAGGTCGTTAGAGAAAGTCTTGCAATCACGCCTGGTGGAGACACTCATTACGGTTTCCGTCCCAAGCTCCGTCGAACAGTCCGCCTCCCCGACGAAACCGTCGAGGTCGGCTTCTCCTTCGTCCCGTGATTGCCAGCTCACTCCTAGAGCAAGTCCCGCACTGAAGAGCAAGCTCCATTCACCCCATAGCTCGACATCAAGGTCTACTTTGGGTTCCAGAGAAGAACAACCTGCCAAGCGCGTATCCAGAACGGGCGCCACCATGGCTACTGACAGTCTTGCACCAACACTAGCCTCCCAAACCCGCAAAGGTGTCAGGAGCCCCACCAAACTCAATGGCAGTGCTTCCAAGTCGGCGTCAGCTGCGTCGCAAGTCAAGGCAGACCCTGAAACCCGGAATGTGCCAAATTTTATCTCCGGGATTCACAGGCCCTCAACAAATCCAGATTTCGCATTGGACCTCAATGATTTTTCCAAATGGACAGATCCATTGGCCACACACATGACCGTACAGCTTTGGGCAAAGCTTCCCCCGGACTCACCAAGCGTACTTTGCAATGACAAAGGGAAGGAGAAGATGTCTGATGACATAGACATCTCTGACCCTCAGTGGAGGATAGCCGGGAAATGGGATATATGCTTGGCCGACCTGGTTCCATTGCCAGATGAGGTGAGCACTTCGCAATTTCAGCAGGGACTTCTAAGAAAGGGTGCGCGTGAATGACAGATGTCAGCCCAACTGTCTAGTCTGCCATCGAATGCACTATTGGTGACGCTTTCGCCACCAGGCAAGACGTTCTACTTGCCAGTGGCCCAGTCATTAGGACCTACCCGCTCACCATCTCCTTCGAGTGGTTACAACTCCGATCCTGAAGTTCATACGTCTGGAAATATCCTTGCGTCAAGGTCCGCTGCGCCACGTCGCAATGATTTCTCTCTACCCAAGGCTCGTCAATCACGAGCAGAATATGCTGCAAGTTCAACGTGGCAAAACCTTGTGAAGTAAGTTTCAAACGCGAACGACTCAACTCAGCATTGACCAGTTGCTGATATGTTGACTTGCTCAGGTTGGTTAATTTTCAGTCCGCGATCATCGACACGCGGCGGTCGCTCTCTAAAGTGATTAACAATCTCGATGCATTATATGTTCCTTCGGACATCAACTGGTCGGTACGTGGAAGTGACACAAGGTCAAGGCTGTCCGCGCTCAAGTTTCCGTGTGGCGTTTTGGCTTTTCGTTAACAGGTCCGGGAGATCTCTGAGCAAGAAAGGAGAGTAGCTGACTGGCAGACCGCGGAAGAACAGGTTCGAGCCGAGGCGGAAAGCTGTAAGACTTGTTGCACGCCTTCATAATCTCCGTCACGGGTTCTCAAGTCCCTCTCAGTGTCCGAGCGCATTCGTCATCGGAAGGAGCTACTAAAACGCCGCCGCGAGGCGCTATCTTTAGCAACGAACCTACTTGGTCAAGGTGTTGCTGCTGAAGCCATTACAGAACAGGGGGTGTCGCTCGAGAGGTGTGCAAAGTCCTTTTACGTCGTAACGCTATTTTATGGCGTTATCCACAGAGAGTCAGCCATGGCACTTCAGCGCCGCATTCTGCCTATTCGGGTTTCTTTAATCACAACTCTGGCATCACTCTTCCCCATCGACCTCATTTCCGGCTCCGATCTTTTGTTCAGCATTCTCGACGTTCCGTTGCCTATACCAATGGGCGCTACTGACCCTGCACCACCTCTGTCGCTGCCGACATATAAGGAAGTCAACGAGGAAGGCGTCGCTACTGCACTAGCATATGCTGCTTTCGTTGTTCAGCTCCTCGCAGCGTACCTGGACAATATGCTTGTCTATCCAATTACCTTTTGCGGAAGCAGGAGCATGATCCGAGATGGCATCTCTGCCATGGTGGGACCGCGAATGTGCGTACCCAGTGTGTAAAATGTGTCCCGCTGATTAACTGCCAGTGTAGGTTTCCATTATTTTCGAGAGGCGTTGACACATACCGATTCGAGTATGGGGTGTTCCTGCTGAATAAGAATATTGAAATGGTGTTGTTTGCCTCCCTTTTGATCGTTTTGGTAAGGTGAAACTAACTGCCATTTGGTAGCTCATGTCCGATCGGAATTTACGCGCTTTGGACATGCGACACACCCTTCCCAACCTCAAAAATTTGTTATTGACCCTCTCGGATGAGGAAGGTGCCCAGTCCAGTATCACTGACTGAAACGCCGTCGCTGCCTGTCTCATCTCTAGGTCTGTCACATGATCAACCAATCGCTGTGTTCGTCTTTCGTACATCAGTCTGGGACATCTCCCTTTGATCCCCCTTCCCTCCTCATCTGTGATACCCCATGCTGAACGTCGTGCGATGCGATGCTACTCATGTGATTTGTGATCATCGGTGGATGGCTAAAAACATGATGATGTTAGTTTAATGATATCTGATATTGCAAACTTTAGAATGAATATTTCTGCTTTAGATGCGTCTTTCGGGTTGTCGCCTGTGTATGTGGAATCATGCAAGTTGCCACGGGTTGTCACTCAAAAGAATGTTCAGGGACTACTATTGAAATATTGCTCTCATATCCTCCACCGGGATATTCCCTGGAAGAGGATGACAGTGCCGCCGTCCAGCCACTACGTCAAAAGGCATCCTTCCATTTCAATCCCGTCCGAATGGCTCTGCCAAAACGCGAGTCTAGAGGTTTGGGGATTGTGGGTAAAGTGGCGGTGCCTGGCGTGCCCAGGTTGAAACACCGTGTCACGACATGCCGCTGGGTGAGCGGGCTCCGATTGGACAGGCAATGTGAATTAGTGTGAGGTGTGTGTGGTTTTATTTGGAAGAACGGGCGGAGGGTGGGCAAAGGAACACAGGTGAGGTGAACCGGTGAAAATGGCGGAAGCACGCCATGTGGGCGAACCCTAGGGTTTACAGCTTATATAATGGGCGTTCCTGAGAGCGGCTATTAGGTCCGCGCCCCGATGTGCATTGACTGATTTCGTGCTAACCCGAGCGGGATTAGGAAAGTGCCTGGTCAAATGGGGTCTCGCGGCAAATGACAATTCAAAGCAAATGAACGACCCGAGTCTGTCTCTGGTCACAGTCGCTTCTGTAATCGCACAGTAGTGGGATCCAAAGGCACAACCATTTGATTTTGAATTTGATAGTCGGCGCATGATAAATCCAGACTGAAGCTGCCCGCCCGCTCCTCGAGGCCTCAAGTAGTGTACAACACGCATATGCGTCTATTAAACACCAACATGGGTACTACGATGTATGTGCACACGCTACGTGCCAGCTGTGCAGAGCGGGGGCAAAGCGGGGACTACTAAGTCGAGTAATTAAGCGGTGAAGACAGGGCAGAGGAAAGGACGGGAATGGGCCTGGCCTGAGTATGGAACGATTGGAGAGAGATAGCCGTGGGATGAGTGACGGGGCGGCAAAGAGCTGGAGTGGGACAGAAAGAAAAAAAAAGAGGGCCGTGACGAGAGTGTCACCGTTTAGAGTTCTTCCACGCGCTACAAGCGAAGCACCACCCCGCCCCCCCATTTATATAATAATATTTCCTTCTCCGTCTGCCCTCACTCCTCCCGCCTCGCCTCGCCTCTCCCTCATCCTCTCCGTCTCTCCACAATTTACAGTGAGCATCCTTCGCGATTTCCTCTCCCCACTCCTCCTCACCCTTCTCCAGACGTCCCATCAGTGTAACATCAGTCCTTTCTAGACGGGGCTCAAAATTCTTCTCACGTACGCACCAAGCCTCCTCAGCTCATCAATCGCCCTCCCTCATTTTCTCTTCCGTGCAGCCAACTTTATCTCTCTGTGCAATTAGGCCCTTCGCTTTCGCTTCTTCCTCCGTCTCTTTTTCGTCACTCTCTACTCCGAATCTTCTGTCCAGAACTGAACTCGCAAAAAAAAACAAAAATACCTTTAATACATTTTATTCACCATGGCCGCTAGCCTTCAACCCTCTACTTCCCCTACTGATACACGCCCCACCTCCGATGAGGTCAAGCAGAGTCCACCAGCATTTTTGGACTTGGCCGATTCCGTAAGCTCAATTACACGGCGCTTCTCGTCCGCTCCTCTGATACAAACTTTTTCAGGCGGCAAGGTTGGGCTCTAATATGCCAGAACTTTCGGCTGTGAGTACTACAATTGCCCTATTGCTTCATGTACGAAATGGTTGAGATGTTGTATCTAGCGCGTCGAACTCAAGCGTATCGAGCATGAGAGACAACGCGCTCTGCATCGCAAGATGTTTGAAGAGCAGATGCGTGCGCTGGAGCAGCAGCAGGCTCAGGAGTTGCTGAGTATCCCCGTTGACAGCAATGGCAACGGTCTTCAGCATATGGCTGCCTCTGCACCTACCACACCCCCTCGCGTTAATGCCCTCCTTCCCGGCGGCCCCGAGTCATCTCTCACTATTCGCACGAGCTTCACGCGCATGGGCTTGGATACAGATGTCCTTTCGAGAGCCGTTGGTTTCGTTGCAGATAAACGGAAATCTGTGACGTATGCACCGACGACACATTCTCCGGAAATACCTCCGAACAACCCCCATGGCAACAACGGTTCTAATCAAGGCTATGGGCGAGCGGGAGCCAAAAGTATGCCTGCGAGCCGTCGTACGTCAGCCAGCAGCCACGATGAAGAGCTTGCCGGTCATTTGCAAGGTCTCTCCATGGCTGGGGAGACGCTCTTACCGATCGCCAGTCAAGACCAGATATCACTGCAAAAGAATGGTGGGGTGCACGAAGAGGATGGTCTGCGCTACGGCATTTATAACGCTGGTATGATGCTGGATGAGCAACTCGATGAGGAAATGAGCAGTGAATATCATTTCCAAAATGGTTGGCTTGTGCATCTCACCCATTCTTAGATGCCATCCTCAAGTTACCCACATCTGATGATGACAAGTTTCAAGTTCCTCATTTTCAGAAGGTGCGCACCACTCGTCTCAAATAATTACTATCCGTGATGATCCCCTCGTTAGTTGTCTACTTCGTCCGCCGCTTTGGACCTGGCTGCCTTATCCCAAGCTCCTTCACGTAGCAGCGTCGTCGCTCGTTCGGGTGACGTGCAGAAGCCGTCCGAGTGGCCACAGTTCTCGGAGTCTTCCCGCCAGGATTCGTTTGTGCGAGATGGCCGTCGCGTGGCTACCAATCCCATTCTGAGCATCAATGACTTGTCCGTTAACAATAAGCTCGGTGGGACCGTCTCCGCTTCTGCCACTCCACATCTTCCTTCGCATGGTCAAGCCCTTACTGCTCATCATATTCAAGCACCCAGCTCGCGTCGCGGGTCTCCCCTTGCACCCTCGGACGGGATGTCTATCACCACGCGCTCCGTTCCTGCTACTCCGCTGACTGGGATTTCCACCACTATCCCACCTCATCTAGCCAAGACGCCTGGCACACCAATTTCTCCAGAGACGCAGAATCTTGGTGCGCGTTTAACTCCTCAAGGGACACATCAACTTGGAGATAGTCCGATGAGCGGTGACTTGCGGTCTTCGCTATCAAGGTTGTCTAATCACGGACAGTATGACAATTTTGAGGCTGGTTACGATGACCCTCTCCACGTAAGTCCTTATTCACTCACTTCCTTCTCAATTGACGTGTTCTTGTGCAGCCGTACGGTGGTGATGCTGCTGTGTATGGCCTAAATAATGGCGTTGACAACTCCCTCGATGACCGTCGCTTCAACTCATATGCCAATGGTAGTGGCCTCGGCGGCACTGGTTCTACGGCTCTGTATCACCATCACGGTACCCGTTATGGATTAGGAATTGGTGGCCGCGTCCCTAGCGATGGGAAAATGAATGGATTGCATGGACCTAAACATAGGCGCGGGGATGTCGATCGAGAATGTGGGCATCCGCAACTCTATTATAGCCCGTTGCATTGTGCTGATGTTCAGTTCAGTTAATCGCTTTGCTGGTACTCGTCTTGAGGACTTAGCGGGAGAGATCTCGAGTCTCTGCAAAGATCAGCATGGTTGCCGGTACCTCCAGAAGAAGCTGGAGGAAGGCGTTCCAGAACACCGTGATATGATTTTCCGTGAGACCTTCGGCCACTTTGCAGATCTCATGACCGGTAAGCAATTTATTATTGCTCAATGAGTTTTTTTTTGAAATTATTCCCAGATCCGTTCGGTAATTACCTCTGTCAGAAGCTATTGGAGTACTCAACCGATGAGCAACGAAACATTATTTGCGAGTCTGTCGCCCAAGACCTTGTTAATATTTCTCTCAATATGCACGGGACGAGGGCTGTTCAGAAAATGATCGACTTTCTGTCCACAAGGAGACAGGCAAGTATAAGTCATAGTTGTTTTTCCTCCTGTCCACTGACAGGGTGGTTGGACACAGACTGATCATAGATACCATGGCCAGATTCATTCAATCATTGTCGCGCTCAGTCTCCACGTTGTTGTACTCATTAAGGACCTGAACGGCAATCACGTCATCCAGAAGTGCTTGAATAAATTGGCGCCAGAAGACAACCAGGTCAGTCACCCGTTACGACATTTAATTATTCGCTTAAGTTAGCTTCTAGTTCATATACAACGCGGTAGCCGCGAACTGCGTTGAGGTTGCTACTCACCGCCACGGCTGCTGTGTACTCCAACGATGTATCGATCACGCTTCCGATCATCAACGCATTCAGCTGGTGAATGAGATCACCTACAATGCGTTGACCCTTGTTCAGGATCCTTACGGCAATTATGTGGGTTATTCTTGTCCACGGGGAAACGGATTACCCCTTGACGTATTTGCTTCTTTAGGTTGTCCAATACATTCTCGATCTCAATGACAACAGGTTCAGCGATGCAGTCATTCGTCAGTTCATTGGCAATGTCTGCGCCCTTTCCGTTCAGAAGTTTAGCTCAAATGTCATCGAGAAGGTAGCTTATATCAATTGTATCCATGCAACGTACTCACATTTTATTGCCGTTAGTGTATTCGGGTTGCCGAACATAACACACGAAAAATTCTCATCGAAGAGCTTCTCAACCGCACAAGGCTCGAAAAGTTGCTTCGCGATTCTTATGGTAATTACTGCGTGCAGGTTAGGCGTCATCGATTGTTACCATCATATATTCCATTACTCATTATTTATAATTAGACTGCCCTCGATTATGCAGAGCCTGGCCAACGTGCTCTGCTCGTGGATGGCATCCGGCCGGTGCTGCCGTTGATTCGCAATACACCGTATGGCAAACGTATTCAAAACAAGTTGCAACGCGAGCAACAACACTTAGATCACTTCGGTGGCTTCCACAGTCAGCAGGCTCTTGCTGTGAATATGGCCAACCATGGTGCCAGTCGCCATCTTCCAGGGGACCCGTTGGTGGGCGTATATTCAGCTCAGAACGGGCTGTACTCTGCTGGCTTAACAGGTCAGAATCAGGGTGGGCTCTCCCAAGCTGGTCTCCGCGGACCGGTCCACGGTCTCCAACCCCACGTGCTTGACGGTTACGTTCTCCAAAGTAACGGCGGTCATGCCCCTCATCAAGGCGCGTTCTCCACGTTCAATGGCGTCGGTTCCTCGTTTCCTGGTGTTGGTGTCGCAAATGGTGTTGGCGTCGCAAACGGTCTAGCCGACCCGT
>Ga0137358_10001662_pt1 | contig 12214 bp, 18 predicted proteins | sample Mad1_20_16metaG_FD_105551 | JGI IMG/M metagenome (GOLD analysis project Ga0137358, IMG submission 105551) | Vadose zone soil microbial communities from Angelo Coast Range Reserve, California, USA - Mad1_20_16 metaG | ecosystem: Environmental > Terrestrial > Soil > Vadose zone | place: USA... | reverse complement strand
GCGATCTTCTGTTCCACGTAGACGTTAGCGCCCTGCACGATGGTCATCACCGTGATCAGGGTAGCGACTCCCATGGTGAGACCGAGCATGGTCAAGGAAGCACGTAGCTTGTGCGCCCGAAGAGCGCTAAAACACTCGGCCAGGTTGTCGCGGATGGCGAGCATAGGCGCGAAAGAACATTCACGGATGGCGCGCAATTTATCCTAGCAGCGTTTTGGACGGCGGGAAGCGGTGCAGGCACGGCTGCAGCAGCGAAAAGGGGATTTCGACACCCGCTCAATAGGAGGGCGGACTACTCCTAAATATGCGGGCTGGCCCTACCTTGAGAATCAGGCCCGCTTGGTGCCGCCGGAGGTGCGGCGCACCTGAGCCACTTTCTGTTCCAGCCATCCGCTATGATTTTCTTCGAAGGCAACCAACTCTTCGTAGAGCGCACGTAACTCTTCGTCCTGCGTGGATTCGGCCAAGCGGCGGTAAAAACGCACGGCACTTTCTTCCGCAGCCAGTGCGATCTCGAAGGCCCTTTCGCGCGGAGAGCGGCCTACCTTGAGCTTGGTGATGGTAAAGATTTCCCCATTTTCAAGGCGGGGCACTTCGATGAAATCAGAGATGTCCTCTTCTGTCATGGCGCAAGGGCGAGTACCGTAGCGCTCGAAATAGCGCTTCTGCAGGGTCGTGCCGTGGCCCCGTTCTTCATTCGACATCTCCCAAAAGGCAGCTGCGATCTCCAACGACTCAGGGTCGCGAAACTCTGCGAACATCTCAGAGAACTCGCGATAGATGGTCGCGTTGCGCTCCTCAACAAAGACCGCAACGTGAAGGGCTTCCTGAGCGGCGAGCGAGGCGAAGTTGCGCTTCACAGACTACCTCCCCAAACGGCCAGACAACTCTCAACAGCATAACCTGTCCGGGGAAGAAGTTGGGAGCGGGAAGATGTTTTAGTCGAGGGCCGGTTCCGAAGTGAGAAACTGACGCTAAGATTCGATTTACCAGGATGTTACGGCTCCGAATCGCCTTTCGGTTGGTTCAAAAGTTGATCCGCTGCTCGACGTGGCGGCTTCGATACCAACAAGGCGCGTAGCCGAGGTGGGGAAATACCGAGCGGACACAGGTCACAGCCACCGGATCTTCATAGACGTATTCGGTCTTGTTGTTTTTCTCTGCGATGGCATCGAAGCGCCGAATGGTTACGGTACCGTAGGGCTGCCGGCTTTTCGGAATGCGGTAGCGGACGGAGAGATCGTCTCCCACGTACAATGCGACCATCAACGCAAGCGCGACGATAAGGATGCGGATTTTCATTGAGGCGTGCCGCAGGAAGATGATTCATAATCCGGCGGTGAGAGTCAAATCCCATCTCATTTCCCTTCGGCGCGACGAAGCCAGTTCTTCCATGGCCTCTAAAAAGCGCAATCGAGCCGCGATCGGTCGCAAGGTCACAGCGGCAAGCGGCGATCGGCAAATCTTGGCGCAGCGCCTCTTGGCCTGGTACGACGAAAATCGGCGCGACCTGCCCTGGCGTAAGGATCGAAACCCGTATCGCGTGTGGCTTTCGGAAATCATGCTGCAGCAGACTCGGGTCGCGGCTGTGCTCGAACACTACCGGCGATTTCTTAAGAAATTCCCAACGGTGCAGCGGCTGGCGGCCGCTCGCGAGTCGTCCGTGTTGGCCGCCTGGAGCGGGTTAGGCTATTACCGGCGGGCTCGCATGCTGCACGCTGCTGCCAAAGTCGTGGTCAGCCAGTTCGAGGGGAAGTTCCCAAACCGTCGGGGAGCCTTGCAACAGCTGCCGGGGATTGGGCGCTACACCTCCGCCGCCATCGCCAGCATTGCCTACGACGAACCCGTGGCCGTGGTGGATGGAAATGTTGAGCGCGTGCTGCAGCGTTTCACCGGCAAGCACGTCAGGGGCGACAGAGTTTGGCAGATTGCGGAAAGCCTGCTCGATCCGCAGCGTCCGGGCGACTTCAATCAGGCCATGATGGAGTTGGGAGCAACGGTCTGTTTGCCGCGACAGCCGAAGTGTTTGCTGTGCCCGGTGTCGGCTCTCTGCGTATCCCGCGGCGAATTGAAAATTTCCCAGGCCGCGTCGCGGCAGCACAAGCGCGAGATCCGTTTGGCTCTGACGCGCCGCAACGACGAAGTCTGGCTGGTGCAACGGGGGAATAACGAGTCCTTGATGCCCGGAATGTGGGAACTGCCAGAATTCACTCCGGACGATGCGAGCGGGAATGCCCTGCTTTCGTTGCGCCACTCAATTACTGTTACGGATTACTCGGTACACGTCTTTGAGACTTCAAAAAACGAAAATCCCGCGGGAAAATGGGTGCCTGTTTCCCGACTCGCGTCCCTGCCACTGACCGGCCTGGCTCGGAAGATTCTGCGACGTGTGGCAGCGATGTAAGACTTGTGGTCCGAAAAGCGTTCAACCGCAAAGCTCGCGATGGGAGCGCGAAGAGCGCAAAGTGGACAAGCGAATCTCTTCCAAAGCAGGTTATGACGGGGGATTTGATGCAATGAGAAGCGCGTTGTGGACGCTTGCCGTTTTCGCGCTCGCAGCAAACTGCGGAAACGCAGGCCCGTCGCTTCAAGCGCAATCGACCTCGGCCCCGACCGCCGCTACTTCCCTGGGATTTGACCGCAACGAATATCCGGGAGACGGAAATCTCGCCACGCTGCGCCGCACGTTTTCTTACACAGGTTACTGGCTCAATACGCCGCCGGGCGCCGCCAGCAACACATGGCTCGGCCGCCGCAGAGCTGTGGAGGCCGCAGGTCTCGGGTTCCTGATTTTGTTCAACGGCCGTCTGGACACTGACTTGAAGAAGCTCCCGGACGCGAGCGCGTTGGGGAAATCGGACGCGGGCGCAGCCGTCGCCGCCGCCCGGCACGAAGGATTTCCGGCCGGGGCAATCATCTTTCTCGATCAGGAAGAAGGTGGACGCATGTTGCCCGAACAGAGGGCCTACATTCATGCATGGGTGGATGGCGTGAACGGGAGCGGGTTCCGCGCCGGAATCTACTGTTCTGGCATCGCTGCGCCGGAAGCCAAAGGCGTCCCGGTGGTTACCGCCGAAGATATCCGTGAGAATGCAGGTGGAAGAGACATTGTTTTTTGGGTGGCAAATGACGCCTGTCCACCTTCGCCGGGTTGCTCCTTTCCAAAGCCGGCCCCAGCACCGTCGCGAAGTGGAGTGGCCTTCGCAGACGTTTGGCAGTTTGTGCAATCTCCCAAGCGGCGCGGCGCTGCCGCCTGTCCGGCCAACTACGATCCGGACGGGAGCTGCTATCCGCCGGGCGTGGCGCGCGATACCCGTCTGTTCGTGGACTTGAATACGGCGAGGTCGGACGACCCGTCGCGTGGGCGGTCAGGGGCGCGCTGAACAGAACGCTCGTGCGGCCAACGCTCGCCGGGATGCCACCCGCCGAGCTTTCCCCCGCATGGGCCAGCGTGTGCAGCTTGTTGAATCCCAGAAAGCCACACGCGCCCTTAATCGAATGAATGCTGCGGAAGATACTGGCCAGCAGTTCAGCAGACATGGGATCGCTTTCCAGCTTCACCAGTTCGCTGTCCAGCCGGTCGAGGTTCTCGTTACTTTCGACCAGGAACTCCTGAATGAGATCAGCCCAGGCAGGCTCGCTCGCAATCCCATTGTGTTCAGCGCGCGATTCTTTGCGCGCCAAGTCGCTTCATCGGACAGCAAACGAGAATGCTTTAGCGTTGGGAGATGGTGGGCGCCACCCAACCGCACGAAAGTCTAGGAGACGCAGATGCAGCCGGCAATCCTCGTCGAATTGTGGCCCACCCCGCGGTACGTGTAGCTCTCATGAAAACGTCTTAGGGACGATGTCCATCCGTTCACAACACGAGATCCTCCCTGTGATTCGGCATGATTTTGCGGTGCGGGTGTGTTGGCGGCGGCGAGTCTAGCCGGAGGACTCGGTGTCTTCCCATTCCCTTCCACAGGAATGGCATTTCCACGCTCTATGATGGAGCGGGATCGGCACGCCGATGTAGGCGCTCGCGTAGGCGAACGGCCTGTTCAGCTCTTCAAAACCGATATCCAAGGACTGGCAGTTCGGGCAGCGCGGGGATCGATATTCCCCCACGCCGTCGACGGCAAAATCCTCGGGGATGGGCTGGTCGAGAATCTGGTTTGCCGATTCGATATCCTCGGGTTTCACCCGCAGCTTGATCCCACCAAGCAAGTTCGAGATGAACCAGTCCATGCGCACCATGTTGTCGTCAACCAGGAAAGATTCGATCCCTGCCGACTCGAGACTTCCTTTTGCGAGCAGCGCCTCGGGCAGGTCCCGGAACTTACGAATTGTGGTCAACGATCGAAGTTCGACCTGGGAATCGTCTTCATCCGCCTGCCGGTCCGGTGATTCCACCTTCAACGCTCTGCGTTGCATCTCATAGGCCAGAGCTTTCTGGGCGACATCGGTGAGGGAAGATGAGTCAGCGGCGATCTTCTCCAGTTCGCTATCGCTCATTTGGGAATAGAGTTGAGTCAGCCGGCCCGCGTCGTCACGATCCGCCGTCATGGGGCAAGATCATAGCGCACCTAGAGATTTCTGTGGTGGCGGGGTACGCCCGAGAACGGCGAAAGCTGTACGGTGGGCGCTATAGGATTCGAAATCTGATGAAAGCGTAGTTTCACGACATGCGGGGCAGCGGATACACCAAGACCGCGAAAAGCACCCTTGACTCTAACAAACAGGAGATCTCGGGTCTTCCGGCAACTTTGGCGAGCGCCTACCCGACCGCTGCGGAAGATACGGGTATACCGAGTTGGTCTCCTTGCCTGTTCGCGTCTGCTGCTTCATACATTGGAACGGCGAGGTGCGGCATGGGCGCACCTGCAAACAGGTGCCGACACGGCTTTGCCAACCAGCGGGCCCATCTCCCCGACCACGAGACCCGGGCGCTGTCGGTGGCAATGCCCGTGTCCGCATACATTTGACGGTAGATTTTCGAAATAAGAAGAAATGCCAGCCGGCCGCGACTGGACTTGATGAACCGGGACCGCTTCCAGATCGAACCAAAACTATAAAAGCTGTCCCACACCGCCTGCGTCCGCGAACGGATTTCCTCGGCCGACATCACCGGATGATCCCAATAGAGCTTGGGACGATGCGCTTGCGGAATCAGCCAGCGCCGGGTCAAGGGAACTCCGGCAATGGTGGGTGGGTTCGCGCCCAGCCCCTTTTCCCAGCGATTGAAATCGACCGTACCAGGGTAAGGACTTAACATCACGAATTGGGCGAAGGTAAGGTCGGCGCTTTTCGCCACCTCCGCCGTGGCTGCGAAGGTCTGCGGACGATCGCTGGGCAAACCAAAAATGAAGGAGCCCAGTACATGCACGCCATGGCGTCGAAACGTCTTCAGACGCTCCACCAGGTGCTCGCCGGCCAGGTTGAAGTCCTTGTAGACATCCTTGAGTCCTTCGGGCGTGACGGCCTCCACTCCCACCAGGGCGCCCTTGATGCGCGCGGCCTTCATTGCATCCAGAAACTCGGGATCTTCGGCTGCCTCCATGGTAATCTGCGTAAAGAAGACCATGTCTTCAGGAAGCTGCGCCAAGCGAGACATCAGTTCAAACCGCTCCGCACGCAGAGCCTTGAGCTCTGCCACCCGCGCCGTGTTTTTCTGCAGCGAAGCCAGATTTAGATCGGTCAGGGTCACGGGATAGAAATTGTCGTCGGCCAGCGCGATAAACCGAAAGCCGAGACGGCGCAAGTGCACTACTTCTTCGATCACAACGTCGGAGGCCCGCTGGCGAGGGCGCTGGCCATCGGTTCGCCACACTGAACAAAAGGAACAATGCTTGGGACAACCTCGGACGGTCTGCACCGACGCCCACATATAACGGTTGCGCGGCACGAGGTCCCATCTTGCCGGAACAAAATCGCTGGCCTCGATCTGGCCACCCACATAGACGGGCTTCGGAACGCCCTGGACGCAGTCTGCCAGTACCTTGGACCAGGCGATGTCGCCGTCCCCTTTTACGACCGCATGGGCTCCGCCGAGCTGGTGCGCTTCTTCCGGGAAAAGCGTGCTGTGGATTCCGCCAAAAATCACGTACGCGCCGCGCTCGCGTGCCATCTTTCCAATTTCATAGCCACGCAGAGCATTGGCGGTGTGAATCCCGATCCCGATGGCGTCCCCAGGCTGAATTTGTTCGGGATCGATTTGAAACAGCGTTTCGTCTACCAGGAGAGGATCGCCAAAGCTTGGTGGGGTGGCGGCAGCAATCACATATTGCCAGCGAGGCGTGATGACGGCGGTTCCGAATGACACACTGCTGGGATTGACGAGATGAACGTTCACGCAACGTCCTCCTTGTACCTCGCTTGCTTGCTTCCGAACTGTTCACCAGTGATCTGCCAACTGGATGGCGGGACCTAATTCCGTCCCACGACGTTCGCTCTGAAAAGCGCGGACTCGAAGCAGAGCTGTCCACCAAAACAACCAGGACGTTGACGCGTCAACGCTCGCGAGTATAGCGCAGGAAAGGCCGATTGATTATTTCTTTTGTACGCTGTCGTACATTCGAGCCTCGCAGGGGCTCAAATCTTTGTACGATAACGTACATTCAGCAACCGGGCAGGGCTCAAGTCCGGTTGGGTACCGGATTTAGGTGCGGCGCAATCCAAGATACGCCAGGCAAAAGCGGGAGGATTGATTGAACCCCAATGGACCTACGCGAGAAGCCAGACGACACTGCGAGTGCTTGGAAGAATGGTGGGCGCTATAAGATTCGAAAGTAGAGACAGTTTGTATTTTCAGTAGCTTGCGGGACGCAGGGAGCAGCGGCAGACACTGATGGAAACAGCGGGATACGCTTATTGCTCCCTTGTTGCTCCTCGATCAAAGCGTCGGAATCCGAAACCAAACTTTCGCGGACGGATTGGCTACCGACGCGATCTACGCATGGCATCGTGGGCCTTGCTCAAAAGAGGGTGTGGGCTGTTTCCGGTCGAGCGAAGGATTCTCGCAGGCCATCCCCCCAATCTGGAGGACTCCCCCGCCTAGTTCTGCTCCTATTCGGCGGCATCCCTAACAGCCCAAGAGTTCTGAAATGCGGTCAAGGGGATGCTAGCGAAGTGGTGCGAAGGTCGAAAGTGACCAAGGTCGTAGCACAGGCGAGGGCGGGGCCATCGAGCCGCTGTCTACTCGAGTCCGTAGAATCCCAACAGTTTCTTCAGCGTGCATTCGTAAACAATAGACAGCGTGTATAGGCGATGAATACTGGGGATCACGCCTCTGGATTCGATTTCCGACAGGCGACTCGGTGGAATCAGGAAAACGCGGTTACGCCGCTGGTTTGCCACCTGTTGACTGAGTTCGTCCACGTCTCGCATGCTCAGTCCCCGAGCCTTTCGGAGTTCGGCCAACCTTCTCCCGGCATGCTTGTCTCTTGCCATCGTGAACGGAGGATACAACGGACTCAGTGGTACCGCGATTTTAGGGGAACTTGTGCGTCAAGGGGGGTGCCCTGAGAGCCGGATTCCGAAACACGCCGACGGAATTAGCTACCAGCGCGCAGACTGTCCAGATGAATTATCCTAATCGTATGGATCACGTCGAAGTTCTTCGGGAAAAGATCGGGCGTCTCCGGGTGGAGATTGCTCAGATTCAAGAATTGAACACTCAATATCGGCTTCGAGGCAGGAATGGCGCGGAGGCTCAGGTCGCTCACGGCCAGAGGCAAGAACGGCTACAAGCAATTCAGCAGGAACTTGCCCAACTTGCTAGCCTTGGGCGCAAGCCTCAGTTAGTAAAGCAGATGACGAAGAAGCACGGCTCCCGGCTGCATCTCGGCAAGAAGGCTTCATAGTCTCTTCAGCTTCCGCGTAATCGAAACCCCGGACGGTAAGCCCTCGCGGTCAAGAGGTGGGAATTCGAAGAAAAACGCGGACGGATTGGGCGACGGACGCTCAGATGGTTTTTCGTGGATAGTGAGTCGGCTGTCGCGCAATCAAAAAAGGATGCCCAAGCCCTTTTCAGACAATGAGCACCCTGTCCTCGTTCCCTTAGATGGATCGAACGTTCTCTGCCTGAAAGCCTTTCCGGCCTTTTGAGACATCGAACTGTACGGTTTGGCCTTCTTGCAAGCTGCGGAAGCCGCCAGCCTGAATGGCCGAGAAATGTACAAAAACGTCTTCGCCATTCTGACGGCTGATAAAGCCGAAGCCTTTGGCGTCGTTAAACCACTTCACTGTTCCTGTTTCCATTGATGTTCCTGTTTCTATTTGAATTTCTGCTGAGAAGAGTCGCTGCGGGTCAGAAGGGGTGACGCTGGTTGGCGGAACCGACTTTCAACTGCTTGTGAACCAAACTTAGCCGATACAGATCGGATGCACCGCCCCGACAAACGACTCAGAATCTTGCAGGTGCACAAGTCTCAGTGCGTTGGATATCGGAGCGCTGTTCTACCGAGCCAACCGCAAGGCCACATTTACTCCGAGTAGCCTTCTCCCTCGTCGTCGTTCTCTTCGCCTTCTTCCTCGTCTTCCCCTTCTTCGTCTTCGTCGTCTTCGTCTTCTTCGGGAACTCCTCGAAGCAAGGCGTCGGCAGCGACCATGCGATCAGCGGGAAGTGCTGAACAGATTTTGCTCATGCCCAAATGGTACGCGCAATTTCACCAAGGGGTTTTTCTCTTTGGACTTAGAATGCTCTTCATGCGGTGGGCGTTAGTCATTCTGAAGAGTTTCGTGATCGGGGCGCTGGGTACTCTTCTTTCCTTGATCGCACTGGTCACTGCTTTGGTGCTGTACACTGCCCTCGACATCCCACCCGGCACCCAAATTGGCTGGAACGTCGTCTCATTGCTGGGCCCACACTGGCAGGTGATCCTGACGACAATTCCTGTCGCCATCCTCAGCCTTGGTTTCGGTTTTGGCCTTCCGGCGCTTCGGCAGGCGAGTGCACGCGAGTGGTCGCTAGACTGTAACCGAGGACGGGGCTCTTTGGCCGATCAGCCAATCGCAACATCGGCGGTAAAACCCCGCCAGGAACGTACCCTTGCAAGTTCAGCATAGGATCACGTTGCGTTAAGAGATTCTGCTGCAAAAACAAAACGCCCAAAACTCTTTCGAGTCATGGGACGTTCTGTTGAACAGCCCTCCCCCGAGATACTGTTCATCCCGACAATAGGCAGCTTCACGAGGCTGGTGAATAGCACAACAGTGTGGTCCCGGCACACAAGTGGTTACCTCTGTGCATCCCACATCAGAGCCATTCCGGCTTGCGCATGCTCCAGTGCATAGTTAGGTTCTGGAGTTACAAATGCGATCGAGCAGTCCAGAGAGGATGAGGCGTCAGCAGAATCGCGTTCAGGCGGTACTGCCTGTGAGAGTGCGGGGTACAGACACGGATGGAAAATCGTTCGAAGAGATCGCGCACACTCTTGATATCTCCGCGACGAGTTCTCGTGTTGCCGCGATTCGTCACCAGTTGAAGGTTACGGATCATGTAACGGTTGTGTATCGCCACCGCAGGATTGCTTTTTTAGTCGTTTGGACGAAGCTAATCGGGAAGCAGGAATATCAGGTGGGTCTTCAGGCCGTCGGACAAGAGAAAGAGGCTTGGGGATTGAGTCCTTCCGATTACAAATCCTGTGCTTCACGCGCGTCGGTTCGCTGACGAGCAGCGCTGCAGGCTGTACGGAAAGGTAACCCACAAAACGGAACGCTAAGCCCGAAGGGGCGAGGTTCCCGGATACCAGATTGGCGGAAGATGGTGCTTTCGTGCTTCAGAACTGGACTCGTGGCTGAAGTCTCAGGTAAATCCAGCCAGCCAATCCGTTCGCGTGAACTAGGAGGAAGTCTTCAATGTTCAAGCGAACAAGGTCTAGGCAGGAATCCGCTTCGCTCAACCGCCGTGCTGCACAACTTCCTTAAGCCAGCCGCTCAACCGGCAGGCTTAGGCTTAATTGGCTGGCACACGCTTCGGCGTACGTTTTCGACGCTGCTGCGAGGCAACGGAGAGGACATCAAGGTGCAACAAGAACTGATGCGCCACGCCGATATTAGAACCACGATGAACCTTTACACGCGGGCCAATTTCGACCAGAAACGACAGGCGCAGGGCAAGATTGTGCAGGCGGTTCTGGCTGGTGAGTCTATCGATTGCTCCCTCGTGCTCCCGCAGCCTTCAGGAACCCGCTGAAAACAAGAGTGGAGATGGTGGGCGCTATAGGATTCGAATTTTGGGGTAGACGTAGTTTCAACAACATAGAGAACCCGGCGGGCACCGTAAAAGCGATGGAAGACAGTAGTAAACAGTGCTATCGGATCACAAACGGATCACGGCTGAGCGATCGTCTGAGAAGTGCTCACGAAGGTGACCGGAACATAAAACCGTGACATTGCTAGTTGAGACGGGCCAATCTGTATAGCCTACGTCGGCGACCGAGTTCCAACTTCGGCGTGGCAACAATTCTGAAGTTGATAGCGACAAGCCCGTCTATCGGTACTAATCCGCCGAATCATGCTTCAAATTGCACTCGATGAGTGCTAAGCCCTGAAGGCAACAGCCGAGCCAAGGTCGCTTGCCCGGAAAGGCGACCATCCGGCCAAGTGACGAGAAGCAGTTCAACTAAGCCTCCGCCGCCCTTAGCCGGGGTCTCCGAGATAGCCTGCCTTTGCTTTACGTTCAGTTGTTCGCGCATGATGATCACGTTGAGCGGGGGACATTTTATTCGACAGAGTTCGCAAAGGAAAGCATGGGCGTTCTCCGCGCAGAGGACCAAAATCTTCCCCCCGAGAACACAGGGCTACAGAGGGATACATTAGAGGGATTTTCGTCAATCCTAGACACCGTTGGGGCGCTGGCGAATCAACGACAGAAACTCAGGGCGAGTTTCTTCCTCATTGCGGAATACGCACTGGACGGCGAGACGGGCGGCGCGGCGACCGAAGCCCAAATCTTGCAGCGGAACGAAAGCAGAGATATCCATATGCCGCGCGGCGCATTGAATACTGAAGGTCCCAAAAAACCAAAATCCCTGCCCATTCGCGCAAACGGCGCGCGATAAGGACGGGGTATCTGGTCTCTTGAGCTTTACTTCTTGGGCCGCGACTCCGGCGGCACAAGACCTGCGAGGCGGTAGTACACAACGAGCTGGCCGTAGTGTTCAGCGCTATGTTCGATGAGGCCGTATGCCATGTCGAGAACGCGCGCTTTCTGGTGAGCGAAATAAACAACCTCCGTCGTCAGGCCTTTTTCGCCTTTCGACTGGATGGCGGCTGCTCCATCGGCGAAGGATTTCTTGACGAACGCAACGATGTCGGCCTTGGACTTGTATTCGTCGCGCTTGGGATCTTCTGCTGCCGGAGGCTCCTTCCCCATGACGGGATTGGTGAAGAAATAGTTTGCTCCTGCCGCATGCAGCAACTGCTCTGCGAAGCTGCGTTGCGCCGGCGTGGGCTTGAAGTCGTATTTGTCCTCAGGAAAATCCTCGGCCATGGCGATGAGTTTGCGGCCAACCTCGTTCCAGGAATCCAGCACGACCTTCAGTTCGGGGTCGGCAGGTTTGACGGCTGCATCTTTCTTCATCGCGTCCTGGGCATGGGCGGGAAATGCGAATGCCAGCAGGACGATAGCGAGAAACGGTATTCTTTTCATTTATTTCTCGACGATTGAGTTTCGCGAATCAAAGCCTCAGCTTCTTATTTCGCCTGCGTAAGCCCCGCAACAACCGCAGCAAGTTTATCGAGTATCTGGTTCCAGCCCTCTAATTGACCGCTATTTTTCGCGCTCTCCATGGGTTCATTTCCAATGAAGGTGAGTTTCGTCTGGCCGTTTCCTAGATCCTCAAAGATGGTCACGTCGTACGCACCCTCTATGGCCTCATGTTCTATTCCTAGCTGCGCAGGATCAATCTTGTTTCCCTTCGAGTCCGAAAAGTACATCAAGGAAACGATCTTCTCGTGCGGAACAATCTCGTGGTATTCAACCGCATTCCAGAACTCCTGCCCATCCGGTGCCTTCATGCAGCAGAGAAATTTCCCCCCAACGCGAAAATCCATCTCACAAAAAGGCGCAGTAAAACCCTTCGGCCCCCACCACTGCATCACATATTTCGGGTTGGTCCACGCCTCCCAAACCAATGCGCGTGGGGCATCAAAAACTCTAGTGACAACCATCCGCTCTGTCTCGTTAACCGTGTTTTTTGTCATCTCTGACCTCCTCTTTTTTCATTTG
>Ga0137358_10001661_pt1 | contig 12221 bp, 10 predicted proteins | sample Mad1_20_16metaG_FD_105551 | JGI IMG/M metagenome (GOLD analysis project Ga0137358, IMG submission 105551) | Vadose zone soil microbial communities from Angelo Coast Range Reserve, California, USA - Mad1_20_16 metaG | ecosystem: Environmental > Terrestrial > Soil > Vadose zone | place: USA... | reverse complement strand
TCGTGCGCGCCGGCAGTAATGTCGCTCAGGAAGCGCCCAACGACGACTATCTTCGGCTCGGACCGATCGCGGCGCGCGAGGCGGCCAAGTTCACGCTGCATCTGCTCGGCTATCTGTGAGTTGCCGACCAGGCGCGCGTCGCGGTACTACGGCACGGTAACAGTATTTAAGGATCTCTACGGAAACCTGCAGTTCCGACGTAAACCTTACCCTCCCAAACCGCGACGCCGCGATTCACTCGGGCAACCGATGAATTGCCCATGGAGAAGTCCAATCGCACATGCGGATCGAATGTCCAGAGAATCTTGCCGTTGGAGGCGTCAATGGCGCGCAGACAATACGTAAACAAGAGCAAGATGCCTGTCGTATCATCTGCGACGAGGCATGAGCGATACATTGCCTGCGGAGAACAACGATGCCTTTGAGTCCCTTGGACAAGATTTTCATCTCGGCGGATTCGCTGTTGCGCGATTCAATCGAGCTCGGCCTGCAAGTTGTTCGCAGCGGTTTCAAGCCGACTTTCCTGGTTGGAATCTGGCGCGGCGGTGCGCCGATCGGCATCGCAGTCCAGGAGATACTCGAGTACAATGGCATCGAGTGCGATCACGTTTCCATCAGAACCTCGTCGTACACAGGGATCGACCAGCAGAGTCGCACCGTTCGGGTGCACGCCATCGATTACCTGGTATCGGTGCTCAACGCCGAAGATTCTCTACTGCTGATCGACGACGTGTTCGATTCGGGGCGCAGCCTCGAGGCGGTCATCGCCGAACTGCGCCGGCGTTGCCGGCGCAACCTGCCGGAGCAGATCCGGGTCGCGACCGTGTACTACAAGCCGGCCCGCAATCGCAGCAATTTGACGCCGGACTACTATGTTCGTGCAACCGATCAATGGCTGGTCTTCCCGCATGAGATGAATGGCCTCACCCGCGAGGAGATCCTGGCGAATAAGCCGGTGGACGAGACCTTCTTTACGGCGCGCGGGGATCCGGGCTAGGGCGCTTGCGGGACTTCCGATGCTCCGGCGATCGGCGCGCTCGTGCTATTCGTGCCCTGGGGCAGCGGCCAGTGATGCCTCATACCGCTTGCGCAACGTGCTGCCGGAGGCGCTCGAGATAGGCGCCGCGCCGCGCGTCGTCTAGCCAGGCCACTTCGAAGCCGTTGCGCACCAACTGCACCAGTTCATCCTTGCTCAGACCGCCTTCCTCGTGCAGCGCCCGCAAGTTTTCATTCATGTAGGCGCGGAAATACGCGGGGTCGTCCGAGTTGACGGTGGCGCGCATGCCGAGCTCGAGCATGCGGCGAATGTGGCTGGCGGTGAGATCCTGAGTGCAGAAGCGGTTGGAGACGGGGCAGACGGTGAGGCCGAGCCCGCGTTCCTTGATCACTGCGCAGAGGGCGGGATCCTCGAGTGAGTTCACGCCGTGATCGATGCGATCCACGCGGATGTCGTGAAGCACCTGGCCGATATGGACCAACGTGTTCTTCTGGTTCACGTCGCAGTGCATGGTGAGCTTAAGGCCTTCGATTCGGGCGCGAGCGAAGACGTCGGCGAATTTGACCGGTGGGTTGTCCTTCTCGTCCGAATCCAATCCAACGCCGATGAGCCAGTGCTTATAGGGCAGCGCCTGCAGCAGGGTCTGCATGGCGGATTCGGCGCTCATGTCGCGCAGAAAGCACAGGATCAGCTGGGTCTCGACGCCGAGGTCGGCGGCGGCCTTCTCCTGCGCGCGGCGGATGCCGCGGATGACCGTGTCGAAGGGGACGCCGCGCGAGGTGTGCGCCTGCGGGTCGAAGAACATTTCAGCGTAAACGATGTTCTGTTCCCGGGCCTTGAGCAGATAGCGCCAGGTGAGCTCGAAGAAGTCCATTTCGTCCTTGAGGACGCTCATGCCCTTGTAGTAGATGGCGAGAAACGAGGGCAGATCATGGAAATCATAAGCGCGCAGCAGCGCCTCGGGCGAATTATAGGGCAGCGCGATGCCGTTCTTGTGCGCCAACGCGAAGCTCAAGTCCGGCTCCAATGTGCCTTCGAGGTGCACGTGCAGCTCGGCCTTGGGCATGCTGTCGATGAAAGTGCTCATGATTCTGGTCCTTCAATGGGCTACGCTGTGGGTGGAGTTTAGAGCCGTTGCGGAGGGGATGCCATTGAAGAGTACGACCGGCACGATGCGCGCGTGCGTCGCTGCCTTGAACCTTGCGCTCTGCGCCATCGGCGTGCTCGCACCCGGGTCATCGCTAGCCGTACCGGAGCCGGGGGAGGCGGCGGTGCAGCCTGCGCCGGCCGCGCCCATCCCTGTCAAAGTCGTGGTGGTGTCGATGTACCAGATCGGCAAGCTGACCGATGACAAACCCGGCGAGGCGCACCTGTGGGTGGAGCGGCAGAAGTTGAATCGGGTGCTGCCGTTTCCGCTCGGCGAGTATGAACTGCGCATGAACGATGCCGGACTGCTGCTGATCTGTACGGGTGGCGGCGTGACCAATTCAAGTACGTCCATCATGGCGCTCGGGCTGGATCCGCGATTCGACCTCTCGCACGCCTATTGGATCGTCGCCGGTATTGCCGGCGGCGATCCGCTCGATGTGTCGTTGGGCACTGCGGCATGGGCAAAGCATGTGGTCGACGGCGATCTGCTCTACGAGATCGATGCGCGCGAGATTCCCGCCGATTGGCCCTATGGCATGCTGCCGCTCGGCGCCAAGAAGCCTAACGACATCGCCAACGGTTGGACGGTTGACACGATTCACTACGCTCTCAATGCAGCTCTGGTGGACTGGGCCTATTCGATTACCAAGGACCATCCCATCGCAGATACCCCGGCCATTGCGGAATTTCGCAAGCAATTCGCGGGTTACCCGGCCGCGACCCGGCCGCCCTTCGTGACCATTGGAGACTCTCTCTCCTCCAGCAAGTACTGGCATGGCGAACACATGAATCAGTGGGCCAACGACTGGGTCAAATTGCAGGCGGGCAAGGATGCCAATTTCATGATGGCCAATATGGAAGACAGCGGCACCATGACGGCGCTGCGGCGCCTGTCGCGGGCAGGGCGGGTGGATCTGAAACGCGTATTGGTGCTGAGAACCGCCAGCAATTATTCCATGGCGCCGCCGGGCAAGAGCACGGCGTGGAGCACCACGGCGGAGTATCCCGACGAAGGCAAGCCGGCGATCGAAGCGGTCTACCAGGTCGGCAATCGCGTGGTGCAGGAGTTGATCAAGGGCTGGTCCCGCTACCGCAACGTGATACCCGGCGATTGAACGGTGCGACGATCGACGCCAGCCAGTCATATTTGCGAAATACAAAGTCAGGGGAGCAGGCATACCCGGTAGTGCTTGCAGAGGAAGCCATAGCTCACGGGTTTGGCGTCGCTCAAGCTCGCCCAGCCCTTTTTCTGGAATTGCTGCGCGAAGGCGGCGATGCGTTCGTCGTAGCCGGCCAGCAGGCGCTGCTTGGTGGGCTCGTCGAGAAATGAGTATTGCAAGGAATTGCGGCCGAGCTTGACGATTTCTTCCCAGGACAAATTGAACTCTTTAACGGCGACGAAGAATTCGTCGCTCATGTTCGAGTCCCACATGCCGCGGTCGTCCGTCGACAAGGCGACGGGTATACCGGTCCGAAGATATTCCGGGAAGGGATGTTGGGAATAGCTGCTGACGTACTCGAGCAGCAGGTTGCTGATCAGATTGATCTCGACCATGTAGGGGCCGAAGCGCATCTTGATCATCGTGTCCGGATCGGTGATGAGATTGACGCCATGGCCGATGCGTTGCGCACCCAGCAGCAGGGTATCGCGCACGTGGTAGTTGGGTTCATCGTTCTCGCCCGCGTGGATCGACAGGTTGATGTCGGGATACTTGTGGCGCAGCTCGCGCAGCACGGGAAGAAAACGCAGCGGATAGCCCTTCTCGTTGTCCTCCCGCCCCACCATGTTCACCCCGACATAGAGGTCGCGATAGCGATCCGTGATCGCGTAGAGATCGCGCAGCCGCTGCTCGGCATCGGGGGTAAAGCGCAGCAGCGCGTTCTGGAAGCGGACCTCGACGCCCGTGGCTTTCGCCGGCGCCGAGGCCAGCAGCTGGCGGAAGATGGCGACGACTTCGTCGACGCTGTACGGTGATCCGTCGGGCTTCAGCGCGCCTTCGACGCCTTGCTGGGTCTCGAGGTAGACCACGCCTTCCTGGCCGAACGCCTGCATGTTGCGCAGCAGGATGTCGCAGATCAGATAGGGATTCCGGAGCATCTCGTCGATGCGGTCCCAGATCGCGTCAAAGAACTCATCGCGCCCTTCATACGGCTGATCGAGGCGCATGCTGTTGAGCCAAGCCCCTTTCTCGCGGGCATCCAGGTCCTGTAAGCGCTTGAATTCGGACTTGCCGCACTCATCGAGCTTCCCATAAGTGCTGGCCTGGATGTCCTTGAAGAGGAGCAGCGCCTTGTCCAGGCCGAACTCGTTGTGCCCGTAGGGGGCGCAGTTCCCGATGCGCACGCGGGTGTAATAAATGTAGCCCCGCTTCTCCTCGGCCATGGCCGCGTCCCAGAACCATTCCGAGCGCACGGCGCCGGACAGGTGATTGTGCAGATCTCCGCCCTTCGGCATCGCATAGAGAAATCGATACAGCTGCAGGGGAGTGGCCGTCTTCTTGACTTCCTCGAACCAAGGTTCCGCGGCATGCGCGCGCTGTTGGAGCCCGAGTCCGAGAAGACACAACAAGAAACTTAAGGTTACACGGCGGCCGGGCATGTTTGATTTCTCGAGAATGTTTGGGTTGGAAAGATATCAGTGCGGAAAAATGTCAGTGAATGTTTGGGCATTGTTCGAGGGCCTGGGATTGAAGCTGCCGCCCATGAACACCAATTCCTTCGCGAGGCTGCTGAACTTCGGATCCAGTCGGGCCGCGAGCACCCGGTTGGTCAAGGGACCCGCGGCGATGAGGGTCAACGCGGCATGCCGGATGTTGGCGTGTCCGATGTTCATAGGTCCTTGGGCGAATCCGCGCCGAGCAGCTGGGCCAGTGCGCCCGCGACAGCGGCGGTCGCACGGCGCAGGTCCTCGAGCCGCAGGCATTCGTCGGCGCCATGGCCATTGGCTTCCTTGAGCGTGCGTGGGCCTGCTCCGTAGAGAACGGTGGGTATGCCGGCCGCGGCGTAGTGGCGGGCGTCGGTGTACAGCGGCACGCCATGTTCGGCGATCGTTGTGCCGAAGAACTGCGCGCCGCTTTGCTGGAGCGCCCGGGTCAGTCTGTCGGCGCCGGGCAAAGGGACCAGCGGCAAGGCCAGCAGGATGCGGCGGATGTCTATGCTGATGCCGGGACAGCGTGCGGCGGAGCTTTCGAGCAGCTCACGCAACTCCGTTTCCGCGGCTGCCGGCGATTCTTCCGGAATGATGCGCCGGTCGATGCGGAAACTGACGCGGTCGGGCACCACATTGGTATTGATGCCGCCGTTGATCAAGCCCACGTTGAGCGTTGGATGGGTGATGCCCGGAATTTGCGAGCGACGGCCTCTGAGCATTTCCCGCGAGGCATACAGATCGGTCAGAACTCGGGTCGCGGCGGCCAGAGCGTCAACGCCGGACTCGGGCATGGCCGCGTGACCCTGCCGGCCGCGAAGGGTCACTTCCAAGTGCAGGCAGCCGTTGTGCGCGGTCGTGACCGCATACGAGAAACCGGCGCCGATGGCGTAATCCGGTTTGCTCAGGCCCTGCTCCAGGAGCCGGCGCGGACCGATGTCGCCGCCCGTTTCCTCGTCGTAGGTGAGGTGCAGTTCGACGCTGCCCTGGAGCTCAAGACCCTGCGCGGCGAGGGCCTGCAATGCCAGCAAGGCATAGGCGTAGGTGGCAAAGTCGGATTTGCTGACGGCGACCCCACGGCCGTACATCACGGGGCCATGGGTAGCGTCCTCGACGACCGTTGCGCCGTAAGGATCATGCGTCCAGCCGAGTCCGGGCGGGACCACGTCGCCATGCGCGTTGAGAGCGATGCAGGGCCCGTTCTCGCCAAAGCGGTGCCGCACCAGCAAGTTGCTGGCCGAGATCATTCCCACCGCATCGGTGCCGGACTTCGGCACGGCGAAGGCCTGCACGGAAAAGCCGAGATCACGCAGCCACTGCGCGGCGGCGGCCGCATGCGGCGCGCAGTCGCCCGGCGGGTTGTCCGTCGGCATCTTCACCATGGCGGCGAGGAATGCGCACTCCGCGGTGAAGTGCTGGTCCACCCAGTCGCGAATGAAATCGGTGTGCGCGGTTTGCGGAGCGGACGAATTCTTCATATGGTGATCCCGACATGCTGCAAAAAATCCCGGAAAACCTGCGCGGCGACTTCGGCGTCGTCCGCGCTCATGGTCTCCATCGGGTGATGGCTGATGCCGCCGTTGCCGCAGCGTACGAATAGCATGCCGATGTCGGTGAGACTCGCCATCATCATGGCGTCATGACCGGCGCCGCTCGGCAGGCGCCGGGCGCCGGCACCGGTGACTCGCTGCACGCTCGCGCTCCATGCCTCCTGCAGCGCCGGAGCGCAGGGTACGCCGGCTGCCTCAACCACTGGGCGCTGTTCGACCCGGACACCGCGCCGGGTTGCGATTTTCTCGATCTCGGCCCTTACGTCCGCAGCCGCCGCGTCGCGCAACGCGTCGCTGCCGGAGCGGATGTCGATGCTGAATTCACATCGGCCGGGAATCACGTTGATGGCGCCGCCGGGCACCTCCAGCTTGCCCACCGTGCCCACCAATCCAGGTTCGCTGCTGCAACGTCGCTCGACGGCGAGCACCATTTCAGCCGCGGCGGCGGCAGCGTCGCGGCGCAGCGGCATGGGCACCGTACCGGCGTGTCCGGACAGGCCTTCGACCGTCACGATGCTGCGGACGCAGCCGGCGATACTCGTGACCACGCCCACTGCTGCGCCGGCATCGAGCAGCACGGGACCTTGCTCGATGTGTACTTCGACGAAGCTCAAAACTTGGGTACGGTCGCGGGCGATCGCGGCGATGGCCGCAGGGTCATTGCCCGCGGCGAGAATGGCCTCGCGCATCGAAATGCCCTGCTCGTCGATGCTGTCGAGTGCTTGCAGGTCGAAGCGCCCCGCCACGGCGCGGCTGCCGAGAAATGTCGATTTGAAGCGCACGCCTTCTTCCTCGGCAAACGCGATGATCTCCAGCGAATAGGGCAGCTTCGATCCGGCGCGGCGCAGCGAGCCTGCGACGGCTATGGGCAACAGGATGCCGAGCCGTCCGTCGAACTTCCCGGCGTTGATGACGGTATCGTAGTGAGAGCCCGTCAACAGGCGCTTAGGCGTGCTCCCGTCGCCGGGCAGAACGCCGACCACATTGCCCACGGCATCGATGTGCACGGCGAGTCCCGCAGCCAGCATGAAGTCGCGGATCCGGGCGGCCGTGGCGAGATGAGCGGGAGTGAGGTAGGAGCACCGGAGCATGCCCGGCGTTTCGCTGAATTGCGCCAGATCCTCGGCCATGGCGATGATCGCGTCGCCAACGGTGTCGTCGACCAGATCGGCGAGACGGAAACGCGCGATGCGGCAGATTTCATTCAGTGCGACGCGGCGTTCCACGGCCGGTTCGTGAGTCATCCGCTGTTGCAGGGTCGCGATGACGCTCTCCGGCGAGTATCCTTTGACCGCCAGCACGAAGGGAAAGGCGAAGCGGCCGGCATACGCCGAGTTCAGCGACTGCAGCAACTCGTATTGTTCGCGCGTGCAAGAGGACAGCCCCGCTTCTCTTTGTTCGCTGGTCGACGCCGACGTCAAGTCCCCGCGAATTGCAGCGCGCCCGGCAAGCTCAGGATGTGCGCGTATCAGCGCCAATTGCAGCGCCTCGTCGGCCTGCATCACGGCATCGCACATGGCTTGATGCAAGGCGACGCCGCTCGCGAACGGCCGCGACACGGCGACTCGTTCCGGAACCCAGGGGGAGTGTTCGAAGATGGTCGCCAGAGCGGCGACGAAATCCTGCGCGGGAAGCGCATTGAGTTGCCGTAGGCGGATCATGTAGCGCTGTGCGCGTCCGTACGAGGGCTGTGCTCGTCCGTGCGGGGGCGGAACGGATGGGTGGCGATCCAATGCCTGGCTATGTCGATACGCCGGCAGATCCACACGCGCTCGTGCCCGCCGACGTAGTCGAGAAATCGCTCGAGCGCCGCGATGCGCCCCGGGCGGCCGCAGAGCCGCGCGTGCAGGCCTATCGACAGCATCTTGGGGCGGTCCTGCCCCTGGGGATCACCTTCGCGATACAAGGTGTCGAACGAGTCCTTCAGGTAGTCGAAGAACTGCGTGCCTGAATTGAATCCTTGCAGGGCGGCGAAGCGCATGTCGTTCGTGTCGAGCGCGTAGGGTACGACCAGGTGCGGCACGGGCGCGCCGGCGCCGGAACCTTCCGTCCAATAGGGCAGATCATCCGCGTAGGAATCGGAGTCGTAGAGAAAGCCGCCATGCTCGACGACCAGGCGGCGCGTATTGGGGCTGTCGCGCCCCGTGTACCAACCCAACGGCGCGGCGCCGGTCAACTGTTTCAGGATGGCGACCGCCTCGGCCATGTGCTCGCGTTCGATGTTTTCGTCCACTTGCTGATAACTGATCCAGCGCAAGCCATGCGCCGCAATCTCGTGACCGAGATCGAGGTATGCCGCCACCGCCTCGGGGTGCCTCTCAAGCGCGCGCGCGACGCCGAATATCGTCAGCGGCAGATCGCGCTGCTCGAAGGCACGCAACACGCGCCAGAGTCCCGCGCGCGAGCCGTATTCGAAGAGCGTCTCCATGCTCATGTGGCGCATCGGAAATGCGGCCGCGCCGATGATCTCCGAGAGGAAGGTTTCAGAGGCCGGATCTCCGTCCAGCACACAGTTCTCGGCGCCTTCTTCATGATTGAGCACGAACTGCAGCGCGATCCGCGCGCCGTTGGGCCAGCGCGGATGCGGAGGACGGCGGCCATAGCCGCGCAGATCGCGGGGGTATGTCATTGACGGACCCCGAATACCGTGCGCAGATCGACTCCGGTCTCGCTGCGCTCCTCGAGCATGAGATCCTCGTAGAGATGATCCAAATGCTGGGTCATCAGCTTGATGGCGGCGCGCTCGCGCCGCTCCAGGGTCGCGGTCAGTTCACGATGCGCATCCGGCGGGCAGGGCGAGGCGCCCGGCGCCTGGTACACGGCGATGATGAGCGACGATCGCGACACGAGGTCGCGCAGAAGTTCGAGCAGGATGTTGTTGCCCGCGGCCTCCGCCAGCAGTAGGTGAAACTCGCCGGAGAGCTTCAACATCGCACGACGATTGCTGTTGCGCCACGCCTCCTCTTCGCGGGATAGGTGATCCTGAAGGCGTTTCACGTCCTTCCGCGCAGCGGTCTTGATGAACATCTCGACGACGTGGGCTTCGATGACGCGGCGCGCGGTGAAAACTTCGCGCGCCTCCCGCACCGAGGGCTTCGACACCATGGCGCCGCGGTTGCGCATCAGAGTCACGACGCGTTCATGTGCCAAGCGCTGCAGTACCTGCCGCAACCGCGTCCTGCCGAGACCGAATATCTCGCAGAGTTCGCCCTCCACAAGCCTGGTCTCGGGCGGCAGGCTGTGATCCATGATGGCGCTCCAAATGCGCTCGTGCACTTCGGCGGTGTCGACTGCTTTCGTCGTTGCCCCGGCGATGGCCAGCGGCGGTCTCAGGGCACGGGGCGGACGCCTCGGCTGCACGCCATTCGATGCTTTCTTCATGGGGAAACCCGTTCCGTGTACGTTGGAGCCCGAATGGCAGCCGGGCCGCCGTGAACCTGGCGGCCGAGAATGTAAGTGGCCTTGATCGCCCGGTCGTCGCCGAGCGTCATCAGAATGCGCAGCACGTCGCTGAGTGAGCGTGCGGCCGCCGTGCGCCGCGCAATGAGTTCGGTCGACTGAAGATCGAGCACGATGAAATCGGCCTCTCTGCCCAAGTCGAGCGTGCCGATGCGGTCCTCGAGCTTGAGGCAACGCGCGGCACCCAGTGTGGCGAGATAGAACGCGCGCAGCGGATGCAGGTCCTGGCCTTGCAGGCGGGCGACCTTGCGGGCCTCATCGAGGGTGCGCAGCATGCTGAAACTGCTGCCGCCGCCGACATCGGTGGCGGTCGAGAAGCGCATTCCGGCCGCGTCGGTGGCGGCGATGTCGAACAGTCCGCTGCCCAAATACAGGTTGGAGGTTGGGCAGAAGGCCGCCGCCGCACCGCTTTGCGCCATGCGCCGGCGGTCGTCCGCGTCCAGATGAATGCAATGGGCATAGACGGCACGGTCGCGCAGCAGCCCGTAGTGATCGTAGACATCCAAGTAACTGCGCGCGGCCGGAAAGAGGCTGCGAACCCAGGCGATTTCGTCGTGATTCTCCGCCAGATGACTGTGGATGAAGGCATCGGGGAAGTCGCGCGCGAGTTCGCCCGCCACCCGTAGCTGCGCGTCCGACGAGGTGGGCGCAAAACGCGGCGTGATGGCATAGTGCAGCCGCCCCCGACCGTGCCAACGCTCCAATAACGCGCGCGACTCGCTGCGGCCACGCGCCGGTGAATCGCAAAGATCCTGCGGAGCGTTGCGATCCATCAGCACTTTGCCGGCGATCATGCGGAGCTGACGCCGGTCGGCGGCCTCGAAGAAGGCCTCGACCGACGCTGAGTGCACGGAACAAAACACCAGCGCGGTGGTGGTGCCGTTGCGGGCCAGCTCATCGAGGAAGAATTCCGCCACCTGCGCGGCATGCTGCGCGTCATGGAATCGCCGCTCTTCGACAAAGGTGTAATCTTGCAGCCAATCGAGCAGCTGGCGGCCTCCGGCGCCAATGACGTCCGATTGGACGTAGTGGGTGTGATTGTCGATGAATCCGGGCAACAACAGGTTGCGCCCATGGTCCGCGACCGCCGTGTCTCTCGGGATCTGAGCCAGGATGGATTCGGCAGGTCCTATGGCCGCGATGCGGCCGCCTTCCACGATCAATGCACCGTCGGACAAAAATCGATAGCTGTCGGCATGGGTCCCATCGCCCGGGTCTGCGATGAAACTCAGGATCTGGCCGCGGTGCACGGCGGGCCGAAACGCGTCAGTGAGGGGCGCCATGTCGAATCCAGTCCAGCAGTTGGTTGCGCTCCGCTTCGGTCATGCCCGTGAGGTTCCCGATGGGCATCGCCCGCGTGGCGACCTGCGGCTCGATCAGCCCGAGGTTCGTCAGAAGCCCTGCAGGTGAATCGAGCAGCACCCCTTTGGGCGCCGTCGCGAATCCGGGTTGGGTCGGTGCGGCGGCGTGACAAGGGGCGCAGCGATTCGCGACGACGCCTTGAATGTCGGCAAAATGTGCGGCCGTGCTCTCCGCTGTGGCGGTGGCGCTCGCGGCCGCCGACGGAGCGCGTTTCGGCGCCAGGGCGCCCGCGGTGGCGGCGACGACAATCAAGCCGAGAAGCGCCGGCCAGAATGGAGTTTTGCCGCCGCGTTCGTGGCGCTTGTGGCGCGCAACGAAGTACACCCGGATCAGCACGCCGGCAGCACACAAGGCGATCAATACCAGCCAGTTGTAGTGCGCGCCGAACGTCATCGCATAGTGGTTGCTGATCATGGTGAATAGCACGGGCAGGGTGAAGTAGGTGTTGTGCACCGAGCGCAACTTACCGCGCAAGCCGGCCTCAGGATCCGGATCGCGTCCTTCGCGTTTTGCCCGCACCATCTCGCGCTGCCCCGGGATGATGACGAAAAACACGTTCGCCACCATGATCGTGCCCAACATCGCGCCGAACTCGATGAAAGCGCCGCGCCCGCTGAAGAGGCGGCAAAGAGCAAAGGCCGCGGCACTGAAGAGGAGGGCTAGGACGGCAGCGAGCCAGGTGTCGCGTTGCTTGAGTACGCTTCGGCACAGCGCATCATAGATGAGCCAGCCGCCGACGATGACGGCTACGCCGATGGCGATGGCCGCAGGCTTGCTCAAGTGGGCGACGCGAGGGTCGATGAGATAAATCTCCGCCTGCGCGTAGTACAACAATCCGAGCAGGAAAAAACCGGATAGAAACGTGGAATAGGCTTCCCAATAAAACCAGTGCAGGGAGGCAGGCAAGACCTGCGGCGCGACGCGATACTTCTGCGCGTTGTAGAAGCCGCCTCCGTGCACGGCCCAGAGCTCGCCGCCGACGCCCTTGCGCGACAGCAGTTCATCCGTCGGCGGCAGCAGGTGGTTGTCGAGCCAGACGAAATAAAACGACGCGCCG